>Ga0265309_10000031_pt1 | contig 41128 bp, 35 predicted proteins | sample Helome_FD_192492 | JGI IMG/M metagenome (GOLD analysis project Ga0265309, IMG submission 192492) | Marine sediment microbial communities from subtidal zone of North Sea - Hel_20160524 (Illumina Assembly) | ecosystem: Environmental > Aquatic > Marine > Subtidal zone > Sediment ...
TATGGAACGGGCAAAATGTATGATCTGGATGTTTCAAGTTATGTAGATGAACGCAACGATCCTGTGGCATCAACAAAAGCAGCCTGTCTCTACCTGAAAAAACTATATGAGATATATGATGACTGGGATCTGGCCTTAGCCGCCTATAACTCGGGCCCAGGAAATGTAAATAAAGCAATTCGGCGTTCAGGGGGATATGAGAACTATTGGAATATTCGTCGAAATTTACCTAGAGAAACAGCCGGATATCTTCCAGCGTTCCTAGCAACAATGTACCTTTTTGAATATGCCGAAGAACATGGCATTGTAAAAAAGGATGCTGGCCGTTTCTACCAGGAAACAGATACGGTATTGGTAAAAGACATGATCAATTTTGATCAAATTACCGCTTATGTTCCGGTCACTATGGACGACCTCAAACTATTAAATCCTTCTTATAAATTAAATATAATTCCAAAGATAGACGGGAAGCAATATTACCTTCGCTTACCTGTATCAGCACTCGGTACTTTTGTAGCCAATGAAAATGCCATTTACGAACTCGCTAAGAAGGAGTTTACCAATCCGGAATCCCCATTACCAGAAATGGTCAAAGCACAGGAAAAGATCAGATACCGCGTACGGAGCGGGGATTATCTGGGAAAGATCGCTGAGCGCTACCGTGTACGTGTTAGTGATATTAAACGATGGAATGGATTGAGGAGTAACATGCTAAAAGTGGGTCAAAGACTCACAATATATCCTAGAAATCCTGTGGCATATTCAGCCCCTAAAAAATCTAAATCTTCAAACAAAAGCGTTCAGGTTACTAGTGGCTCCAAGGTTCATACAGTGCGAAAAGGGGATTCGCTGTGGACAATTGCCCAAAAATATCCGGGGGTCACAATTGAAAAACTAAAAAAATGGAACGGTATTAGTGGTACACGATTAATGCCAGGCACTAAACTAAAACTGTGCGATTGTTCCACTTCAGCTTCAGGCCTATGAAACGTTTTATAATTCTCTCCATTTGCCTTCTTTTCATCGTCTCTTGTTTTGATGGAAAAAAAGTAAACTACAAACCCGCATCCATTGGCGCGATCAATACTTTGGCCGTAATTATGGATACACGCCTTTGGGAAGGTTCAGTAGGGGATAAAATACGCGAAAAGTTTGCTGCCCCAAGTTTGGGCCTTACCTGGGAAGAACCCATTTTCTCCATAGACCATATGCCCAAAAGCGTATTTACAGGCCCGACGAGGCATCGCAGATCCGTACTATATGTAAGTCTTGACAGCCTTGATATTGCGCAAATTCAAACAGACACATATGCCACGCCTCAACGTATTGGCGTAATAAAAGGGCAGACGGAAGAACAGTTAATTGCCAACATTGAAGCCGGCGCAGACCGATTAATAGCCTCCTATAAGAAACTTGAGCTGGAGGAAACACAAAAGCGATTTTTACGCTCCCTGAATAAGGAAAAAGCACTTGAAGAAGAATTTGGTATTCGATTGCGTGTACCATCAATCTATACTGTAGGCATGCAGGAATCAAACTTCATATGGATAGACAGGCAAATCCCCAGAGGCACAATGAATATACTGGCCTATACCATACCAGGGGGAAGTCTTTCCAATGATTCTACCCTGGTAAGCGATATCATTAAAATGAGAGATTCCATTGGAATGAAATACATTCCGGGCCCCGATATTCCTAATAAGACAACCTATATGATGACTGAAAAGGCTTTTGCTCCTTATGTCTTTATTACAAAGGTCAAGGATAAAAAAGCGATTGAGGTCAGAGGTATTTGGGAAGTAAAGAATTATCCCATGGCAGGCCCTTTTCAAACCTATATTATTGATGATCCTGAACGGGATCGAAAACTGGTTATTGAAGGCTTCACTTTTGCCCCGGCCACCAACAAACGAGATTATATGTTTGAATTGGAAGCCATTCTGAAGACAGTAGAATTCTTATGAAAATCAAAATCAAAAAACCCCTCTCATTTGAAAGGGGTTTTTTTATTCTATGTCGAAGGATTTACGTTTTAATCAAAAACAAATCCGGTTGCTATTCTATATGAAAAGGCGTACATGACAACCAATAACATTGCAAAACAGAACCAAAAAAAGAATTTAAAATACTTGGTCAATAACATATGACCCAGGTTTCTAAAAGCTTCAAGATAGATTTCTTTAAAAAGTAATAATTTCTGCATGGTAAGCTTATTTAAGGATTTATGACACTCCAAAATTGGGGCGTAATCATAAGAAATACTAATTTCTTGGACTATCAGGTATAAATAATTGTTATATGAAAAAACGCCCTCAGATCACCTGATAAATGCGCATTTTGACCAGACGAAAAGTCGACCATAACGGATTAAAACGAGAAAAGCGCCCGATAAAAGGCGCTTTTCTGTCTTTAGGTTGTCTGGTTTTAATCAAATGCGAATCCGGTAGCTACTCTAAATAAGAATGCATACAATACAATGATGAAACTTATAAAGCAGAACCAGGTAAATACTCTAAAGTAATTTTTTACTATGGCATGCCCCAGGTTCCTAAAAGCTTCCTGGTATATTTCTTTGATAAGTAATAAGTAGTTCATGGTCAAGGTTAGTTTAGTTAATGCTTTGGGTATTTATATAACTCTTTCCGAAGAAGGATGCGTATATGTTTATTAAAGGTTTGTTGTGAAATGTGCTTGTGATGTTGTTAAATGGCTAATTCCTTATTATTCTTTGATTTAGAACGAATTACATATTGACAATTATAAATTCAGATCTACGGTTCAATTGGTGTTGTGCACTTGAACAACGAACGCTTCCATCACATCCGTTAAGGAGTCTGTCTTCACCATAACCTATAGCAGTCTGAATGCGTTTTGGATCAATTCCTTTTAAGATCAGGTACTCTCGGGTAGATTTAGCTCTTCGGTCTGAAAGGTATTTGTTATAAGCTCGCTTACCTCTGGAATCTGTATGAGATTCAATGGCGATTACCATTGTTGGGTATTCGTTCATCACAGTAACAAGCTTATCTAATTCTTCAGCAGCATCAGTTCTGATGTAAGATTTATCAAAATCAAAGAAGATCATATCCAATTTAAGCTTACGAATACCATCTTCAACGCTGATTAGGTCTTCTAGTCGCCTCATGGCTAGGTCCGTTTCAACAAGGATGTTATCTTTTGTTGACACGTCTATCTGCTCATCAAAATAATCTCCTTTAGTTACGCGTACGGTGTATTTCGTATTACTGTCGAGATCTTCAAACAAGAAGCTACCATCATCTCCGGTGACCATTTCTTTAATCTTCCGGCCATTTTCATCCAAAAGCTCTACAAGGGCCTCCGGGAGGATCTCTCCAGTGACCACTTCGGTGACTATTCCGGCAATTGCATTCTCATTAGGCTCTTCAGGAAGTAATTTCTTAAAGGAATAGATATCATCACTTCCTTTCCCACCTATACGGTTTGAAGCGAAATATCCATGTTGTGTTTCTTCATTTACGATATATGAGAAATCATCCTTATTGCTATTAATGGGCTTGCCAAGATTACGCACTTCCAGAAAGCCTTCATCATCGTTAAAAGCCACCTCATATACATCCAGACCACCAAGGCCAACATGTCCGTCGGAAGAAAAGTAGAGTTTCTTATCATTGATAAACGGGAACATTTCTCTTCGTTCCGTATTGATCTCTGGTCCAAGATTACGGGGCTCAGAGAAGGAATTGTCTCCCTGAATATCTACTACAAAAATGTCTGATTCACCTAAAGATCCGGGCCTGTCAGACACAAAATACATCTGTTTCCCATCCGGGGTTAAAACTGGATGTCCGGTAGACCAATCATCACTGTTAAACGGCACTTCAACCGCCTCTGACCAGTCACCATTAACCTTTTGGGACATATAGATTTTCAAGTGGTTAACACCCGCTTTATCACGCTTTAATTTCTTACCGTAGTTGTTTCGGGTAAAATACATGGTCTCATTATCAGGTGTAAAGGCAACCGAAGCCTCGTGGTACTTGGTATTGACCTTCTTAGACAACTTTACAGCCTGTTTTACATCTTCTGATTCTTCATTGATCTTAGCTGCATACAAGTCCAGAAAGGGCTCATTATTCCATTTATACCGCCTGGTTACAAAAAAGGCTGAATCTGCAGCTGAAGCAAAAACAAGCTCATCTTCATTGTAGTACATAGGCCCGAAATCCGAATACTTGGAATTTATCGCAAGATTTTTGATCGTAAACTGGTCCTCTGCACTAAGAATATTGTCCAGGATCACCTCTCTGGGTGTGGCGCTATTTTCATTAGCTAATACCTCTTCATCCTCTTTCTTCAATTTTCGATTATAAAGCCTCATCAATCTCTTTGCACGGGCATATTTGCCCGTTCCTTTTAAGGAATGTGCATATTTGAAGATGTTCTCTGCCGACATTTCATCTTTATAATCACTATAAAGCTGATCATACCAATAATATGCACGTTCCATATTGGTATTGAAGTAGTGCGCATCTCCGGCTTTTTGAATGATCTCAAACGTATGATTCTTCTTATTCCTGTTAAGCACTTGCTCATACAGTTCTGCCGCCTCTGCATACCACATTTTGTTGAAATACATATCGGCTTTCTCTAATAGCTTGGTTTTTGTCGGATCCTTCGCTGTAAAGAGGGCAGGCTTGAGCAGATTACTACTTGTGATTGTTTTGGTTTGGTTGGTTTTTTGGGCCCTTGGTGCAAATGAGTTCTTTGGAGCGAGCACTTCTAATACCCATACTTTATTTTTTCTGTCTTTTTGAGTGTAGTTCTTAAGAAAGAAGAGCGTTCTGTCCGTTGATTCAAAATGATCCAGGTATACATAAGAATTACCAGATCCTGAATGTAACAATGAACGAGCCGTATATCCTTTATCTCTTAATTTAAACTTGAGTCGGTCTGCATTCTTCTCTTCACCGAAAACACCGGCAATTACATAATAACCGGGAGCAGTTGATGTAAGGCCTGATTCGCTTCTTGAAGCAATTCCGAGCGACTTAATGCTTCTTTTGAATTGATCTGCGGATAGGGCAGTTGCTGCGGGAGCTATTTTCTTGTTTTCTGCCTTGGCCGGAGTAAAAGCTATGGTTTTTCCACCGTAGACATGTAGTATCCAAACCTTATCCTTGAATTTGCCCCCTAATTGGGAAGTTGCCGAATTTACAGCCTCCATCCCGGATGCGTAATAACCCAAGGAAACATAATTCAAATTCTTTTGTGGGTGAATTAATACCCGGGAATCCAGATCTTTCGCTTTCATCTGATCTGAAAGTCGGGATGCATTCTGTGCATTACCGAAAACCCCGGAAATAATGTAGTAGCCATTAAAGGCATTGTTAAAACCGCGCTGACTACGCGTAGCAATTCCTTTTTTCTTCGCCAGAATGACGAAAGCTTTATGAGAAGCAGAAGAGGGCAAGCTGCTCACCTCCACATTGGCTAAGGCCAAATCGGTTACAGATGCCTCAGCATAGCTGGCGTGCAATGTCATAAACAGGAAGATCATTCCTGCTAGCACATTCGCCTGCTTTATTAAGCTTCGGGAGATATTCATCGATTATGGTTTATTCTGGTTGATGCTCTGGCATTCAACTATTCATGCATTTAACGACGAAGATATATCTTCCTTTTACCCGCAAATAGTTTTTGTTGTGAAAGAGGTGTTTTATGTCGTGAACAGCGATTTCTTGTAGTTCATCGATTGAAGACTATAAACATTGACCTGAAAAAGTGAGAAAAACCTTATTTTTTTGAAATATATCTACGTCACTCACTGATATAGATCCATCCGGTTTTCTCTGCTCTATCAGATTCAGGAAAACTCAAGACGTAGTAATACGTTCCTTCCAATAATTCCTCCCGACCGAATTTGGTAAATTTTGGATGCCGTTTTCCAGTCCAACTATTATCATAATTTTCCTTTTCATAAACGAGGGCTCCCCATCGGTCAAAGACCTGAAGAAAGTTATTGGGGTATTCAGTTGCGCAATCGGCGTACAGCCCGCGCTTTTGGCCCTTCTCCGTTTGTGAAAAATCATTGAAAACTATCAGGCAATCTTCCTCCACCCACTTAATTTTCCCCTGGATTGAAGATGCTTTATTTTCCATTGATATATTTCCAACATTAAATATAAAAACCTGAAAATCAATATCTTGATTAGCATTCATTAATAGACTAAAACTCAAAATAGCACTTTCTTCTGCCTGGAGCTGTGGCAATTGCCATAACCCTCTCGATTCATTATAAGTCCCCAGATCTTGGGAATAGGCTTCAATAAAAGTACCCTCAGTAATGACGATCTGGACTGAAATATCTTTGGAGATACGATCACTCGTATTCTCAATAGAAAAGTTCAAATAGACTAAATCATCTGATTGAGCTCTTTCATGCGATTGGCTATGCGTGAGTTGAAGATAAGCTGCCTGAGGGGCAGTGCTGACAGGATCTGACTGAGGTATTTCTTGTGCAATGGCCATGGGCGCAATCCACAAAACCCCCAAAAACAGCAATTGTTTTCGTATACGTGATAGGTACATGGTTGTGGTTACAATAAGCACTCCTTTTTACCTAATGGAATTAGGAATGTCCAATTTGTGTATGTAAAGAACGAAAACAGCAATAAATTGTTGTATTTCAGCTCGAAAGGAATGAAATACTGAATGGTATAAAATAAAAAACATCCCAATACGGGATGTTTTGATACATTTTATTGCCAGCAGCTAAGAGCCGTTGTTTTCTTCTATTTGATCGTCTTCTTTAGACGCGTCTTTGAATTCTTTGATCCCGCTTCCTAATCCTCGCATTAATTCAGGAATCTTTTTACCTCCGAAAAGAAGCAAAATCACCACAACGACCAATACGATCTGCCAGGGGCCAAACGCAAGTATAATGTTCGATAAGCTCATAATCTTGATTTTAGTTACACAAATGTACAAAAAAGAAACACCCGACTATAGTACAACCAAAATATCAGGTTGAATTCCTTTATCTATATTTTAACGCTGGAATAATCAATAAAATATAAATGGTACTATCTTTGTTTTTATGGCCAAGAAGGTAAACAGGCGTAAGGAGATCAGGCGTAAGTTGTTGCATAAGTATCGATTGGTGGTGCTTAATGAAAACACTTTTGAAGAAAAGATCTCATTTAAATTAAGTCGGCTGAATGTGTTTATTACCGGCACGCTATTTATTATCGCACTTATTGGGTTAACTACATTGATTATTGCTTTCACTCCCTTGCGGGAATATATACCCGGCTATTCATCAACAGCCCTAAAAAGAAAGGCAACCGAATTGACGTTTAAAACTGATTCATTGGTATCTGTATTAAATTATACCAATAGGTATTTGGATAATGTGCGGATGGTGCTTCGCGGCGATATTGAAAACAACGAGATCAACCGAGATAGTTTGTTCACACCCTTTAAAATTGATCCCTCAACCGTAGATCTAAGTCCAATACGGGAAGATTCCTTGCTCCGCGCCGAAGTAGCCCTGGAGGATAAATACAATCTTTTCGAAAGAACGGGCAGTAATGCTAATCTTGTCTTATTTTCTCCTGTATCGGGCTCTATTTCGCAGACCTTTAATGCCCGGGAAAAGCACTATGCCATTGATGTAGTGGCGGCAATGGGGACACCGGTCAAGGCGATAACTCATGGTACGGTTATTTTTGCAGAATGGACGTCTGACACCGGATATGTGATGGTTTTAGAACATCAAAACGGACTCTTGTCAGTCTATAAACACAACGGAGCCCTGCTTAAAGTCCAGGGTGACTTTGTTCAGGGGGGCGAAGTGATCGCAGAGGTTGGAAATACAGGAGAACTAACTACCGGCCCTCATTTGCATTTCGAATTGTGGACTAATGGCACACCGCTGGATCCATTGAATTATATCGATTTTAAATAGTATGTCTTTAAAGTCATTTGCTGCCAGGATATTTGCATCAAGTGTCGTTAGAAAGCAAAACCGGTGGATGAATGATCCGCTTGAAACCCAACTTCAAGTATTTCATTCCCTCATCAAAACAGCAAAAAACACGGCATTTGGCAAGGACCACAACTTTCATGAGATAAGGGACTATACTGATTTTGCCTCCAATGTTCCGGTTCGCGATTATGAAAAGCTTCGCGCCTATGTAGATAGGGTAGTGGAAGGTGAAGAGAATGTGTTGTGGCAAGGAAAACCTAAATACTTTGGAAAAACCTCAGGCACCACTTCGGGCGCTAAATATATTCCAATAACAGAAGAAGCCATTCAATGCCAGGTAAATGCCTCAAGGGATGCCATCCTCAATTATATTCATGATACAGGCAAAACCGCATTTGTAAAAGGGAAAATGATATTTCTTCAAGGGAGCCCCGAGTTGAGTGAAAAAAATGGTATTGAGATCGGTCGACTTTCTGGAATTTCTGCCCATTATGTGCCTGCCTATCTTCAGCGAAATCGCTTACCTAGTTGGGAAACTAATTGTATTGAAGATTGGGAAACTAAAGTAGAACGGATCATAGATGAAACCATAGATCAGGATATGACTGTAATCGCAGGAATACCTTCATGGGTGCAAATGTATTTTGAGCGACTGAAAGACAGGAGTGGCAAGAACATTGGAGATCTCTTTCCGAATTTCGACCTGTTCATATATGGAGGCGTAAACTACGAACCTTACAGGGCCAAATTTGAGCACCTGATCGGAAGAAGTGTTGATAGCATTGAACTTTTTCCGGCAAGTGAAGGATTTTTTGCCTTCCAGGATAAGCAAGATGAAAGCGGCATGCTTCTATTGTTGAATTCCGGGATCTTTTATGAATTTATAAGGGCAGAATCATTTTTTGACGACAATCCGGCCAGATTAACTATAGCGGATGTAAAAATTGGTGTTAATTATGTAATGATCATTAGCACAAATGCCGGCCTTTGGGGCTACAACCTGGGAGATACGATCGCATTTACCTCCACATCTCCTTATCGAATAGTGGTAACAGGAAGGATCAAGCATTTCATTTCAGCTTTTGGAGAGCATGTCATTGCCAAGGAAGTTGAAGAAGCGATGTTGGAGGCAATTCAATCTTCCAATGCTCGGATCAATGAATTCACTGTGGCTCCACAAGTACACCCACCGGAAGGCGAGCTGCCACATCATGAATGGTTCATTGAATTTGAAATAGCTCCATCAAATATCAAAGCATTTAAAAAGGTGCTGGACCAAAGCTTGCAGAAACAAAACAGTTATTATTTTGATCTGATAGAAGGCAACATTCTTCAGCCGCTGAAAGTTACGGCACTTCAACCGGGGGCATTTCAAAGACACATGCAAGATCAAGGCAAATTGGGTGGCCAAAACAAGGTAGTACGGCTTTCAAATGACCGCAAAATTGCAGAGGCATTAGAGGCGTATAAACTTTAGGCAAAATCTTTGTCATGGGGACTTTTCATAAAATTTAAGTGTAATTTTACACGCAATTATGAGCAAAGGCGTAAATATTAGCAGGGCCAGAGCATCCACGAGCGCAATAGAAAGGCTTTATGTGACCATGCGTCATTTGTTAAATAGAGGATTTTATAAACCCATGGGTATTTCCGGGGAATCCTTACGGAATGCCCTCTTATTACTCAGCCCTGAAATTTATGGATCAATTGCCGAAGAGAAAATAGAACTCAATGGCTTGTTGTATGTACTTGATAGGTTACCGGAAGGAATTGAGGAGTGCCGTTATATCAATCTAACTTCCGATGAAGGTTTTACCAGATCGCACATAAAACCGATTATTCCCCCCAAAAGACGCAGAAATTGCTATCGGATAGATAGTGAGCAAATGAATATTGAAATAACCAGGGGACGCTCTGATATTTACGACATATTAACTCACCTTACCTTCCTGTTTATTGAGTCTAAAAAGATATGCGAAAGGGTGCTTATTGAGGAAACAGGCAAGACAATCAGAGACTGGCATAAGCTGGAAGAAGCCCTGGAACAAAAGAAATTAACACAAGATCAACTGGAAGTGGCCATAATTCATACAGCCAATATTTTGGGACGTTCCTTTGATCAAGTATTGGAGATCTATAATAAACTGAAAAGCAAATCACAACCAAATAGGTTTCTTTCTATAATCTATTGGTTGGGCAAGCTCTCCATTGAAGAAGAAACCGGTGGAGAAAAACGTATAATTACTTTCAGTATGTTATTGAGAGAACGTTTGGGTCACCATATTCATGGAGATCGTTGGGCTAATACCATAAAAGAGACCCTTGATAAAAAGAAACTACTGCACCGGCCCTTGCATATCATCAGTGCAAATATGCACAGTGTTGTCAACTCACTCTTTGCAAGAAAGGCGCTTACGAAAGAATTTCCCAATAATGGAACTTTAGATATATACAAGGCACTGAGTCAGGAAAGAAACGATAAGTTGAGGAATAAAGTTGTGGAAATGGCTGGGAAAAATGGAATGATCTCCATTGATGACGCTTCCGGAACGAACATAGATGTACAACTGTTTGATCTTGCGAGTTTAGGTAAAGATGCTTGCTGTTATGATTTGCCGGCATCTATATCCAAAGAGGATATCCCCGTGATCCTGGTAATGGATTATGCTTTTGGAGAACAGGCCTTTGAGACAATAGATGAATTACTGAAGCCTTACAAACCAAATGACCGGGAAGAACTATTCATGAACATAGCTTCCATATCAATTATGGGAAAAGCGGGCATTTTAGAAGGAGGGAAAGGCGATTTAATGATCCCAAGTGCACATATTTTTGAGGGAACTGCAGATAACTATCCGATAGACAATGCATTTTCAAAAGCGGACTTTGAGAACAATGGAATTCAAATTCTAGAAGGACCAATGGTTACAGTGTTGGGCACATCCCTTCAAAACAAAGACATTCTCCATTTCTTCAAGGAATCTACCTGGCAGGCCATTGGTCTGGAAATGGAAGGGGTTCATTATCAGAAAGCCATACAAGCTGCCTCCAAGATCAGAAAAAGTATACGAGAAGATGTGATCACTCGCTATGCGTACTACGCCTCTGATAACCCTTTAAAATCAGGAAGTACTTTGGCGTCAGGCGGCCTGGGCACCACAGGAGTAAAACCTACCTATCTAATAACCGATAAAATTTTAGAACAAATATTTAATTTTAAACCATGAGTACTCACGCATCAAATTCCGGATCACCTAATGACGAAATAGATCTAGGTCAGTTATTTGCACTTATAAAAAAGGGCTTTTTAGGTGTATTCAAGTTCTTTCTACGACTGTTCATATATGTACGCAATAACTTTGTCTGGCTTGCAGTATTAGGTATTGTGGGTGCTGCTCTTGGTTTTGGACTGAATAAAATTTCAACCCAAAAATTAAAAACAGAAGTAATTGTCAATCCCAATTTAGAAAGCAAGAATTATTTATATGATGCAGTGGATGAGATCAATGGGAAGATCAAGGCCAAGGATACGGCCTTTTTTGCCACGATGGGGTTAAATGAAATGGATCTTGACAAATTTGAAGTCATAGTCGAACCTGTAAGAATCAAAAGTGGAAAAGATAGGGAATCGGATATGAAATATCTTGAGGCACTAGAACCATTTCAAAATTCAGAAATTTCAGCAGACATCATCCGAAATCTACTTAGAGATCAGAATTCATTTGAACAGAGGATAACATTCTTGTACGGGGACCCAACTTCCGGGCCCATAGTAGCTGCCAGATTAATGGACTACTTTAATAATAATCAGTTCTATAAGAAATTAGTGGACACCTATAATGAAAATGATCGTGCCCGCCTGCAAAAGAATGACTCAATTTTAGATCAGATCGATGAATTAATCAATTCATATACCACTAAAATGAATGCTAAGGAGCGCGCTGTAGAAGGCCAATTAATCTTGTCAGATGAGGAGGTATTAGATATTCCACAATTATTTACACTAAAAAATGAGCTAATATCTCAGTCTGAGAGAAAACGAGTGAGTCTGGAACAACGCACGGCCCCATTCAGTATTGTCAATTTTGGTAAATCTCGGCCTCTTAATATCCCCTTGTTTGGTAAATCGATAATCTTAATTCCACTGATCTTTATAGGATTATTTATTCTTATTGACATTGTAAAATACTTGAATAGAAAATCTGAAGAATTGCTTGACGACTGAATCATTCACGTGAACATTACCACAACACATATTGATGGGGTCCTTGTCCTGCAGCCTAAAATATTTGAGGATACTAGAGGGCAATTTTTCGAATCTTTCAATAAAAAAGAATTGGAAGAAATGCTGAATCGTGAATTAAATTTTGTTCAGGATAATTATTCTATCTCTAAGAGAGGCGTTCTACGAGGCTTGCACTTCCAAGCAGGGGAGAGGGCACAGGCTAAAATAGTTCGTGTAGTTTCTGGTCGCGTACAAGATGTGGTAGTTGATCTTAGGCCTGATAGTGTAACGTATGGCGAATACGTTTCAATGGAGCTGAATGCCAACGATAGAACCATGATCTTTTTACCACGAGGTTTGGCGCATGGATTCTTGGCCTTGGAAGCGCACACAGAATTCCTGTATAAATGCGATAATTATTATCATCCGGATTCGGAGCGAGGCATCCGCTATGATGATCCATCTATTGGCATTAGTTGGCAATTACCTTCCAAAGATCTCATACTTTCTGAAAAAGACCGCAGCCTTCCTTTTTTAAACTCTATTTCCTTATGATCCGTGTTCTGGTAACAGGAGCCGGAGGTCAGTTAGGGCAACACCTCAGGGAAAGCACTTCCGAATATCCCGGTCTTGATTTCATCTTTGCCTCCAAGGCAGATTTGGATATTACAGATGAAGCAGCACTGGATGTTTATTTAGATAAAAACCCGGTTGATTTTTGTATCAATACGGCGGCCTATACCGATGTGGATGGGGCAGAAAAACTAGCCGAAGAAGCTTTTAGGGTGAATGCTACCGGAGTTAAACTCCTGGCCTTGTCATGTCATAAGCACCATGTTACATTGGTACAAATTTCAACAGATTACGTCTTTGACGGGAAGAAGGAAGAAGGCTACTACCCTGAAGACGAAACAAATCCTATCAATGTTTATGGAGCTTCAAAATTACAAGGCGAGACATATATAAGACACATATTGGAACAATATGTGATCATACGCTCTTCTTGGATATACTCGGAAATTGGCAAGAACTTTTACACGACTATCACCAAAAAACTAAGGGAAGAAGAGCGAATTGGGGTAACGAATGTACAAAGGGGCAGACCCACTCATGCCAGGGATTTAGCCGAGTTCATTTTGCAATGGATCAAAAATGAAAATCGCTCCTATGGCATTCTTCACTTCGCCGGACCTGAGATCATGACCTGGTATGAGTTTGCTAAAAAAATAGAAAAAGAACAAGGTTTAGGACACGAAGGAAAGATTGTTAAGGATAATAATTATCGTAGTTTTGCGCCAAGGCCGGCACATAGTGTCTTACATATGCATAAAGCTTAGTATTCCGTGGTTAAAAAAAATCTGATCATTTTTGGTACTCGCCCCGAGGCCATAAAAATGGCTCCTTTGATAAATGCATTTGCAAAAGATCAGGACCGTTTTAATACAAAAGTTTGCGTGACTGCACAACACAGGGAAATGTTAGATCAAGTGTTGGATTTCTTTGAAATTAAACCGGATTATGACCTCGATCTGATGAAACCCGGCCAAAATTTATACGGACTTACGGCCGCCATAATTGAGTCGCTAAAACCGGTCTTAGAGGAATTTAAACCCGATTTTGTATTTGTGCATGGAGATACAACCACAACCATGGCAACTTCGATCGCGGCTTTCTATGCAGGCGCTAAAGTTTGTCATGTAGAAGCAGGCCTGCGCACTCATAACAAATGGGCTCCGTTTCCTGAGGAAATGAACAGGAAGATCACGGGTTGCCTGGCCGATTATCATTTCGCTCCTACCGAGACATCTTTTAACAATCTCATAAAAGAAAACACGAACAAAGAACAGATAGTAATTACGGGGAATACGGTAATTGACGCACTACAGTTCAGCACAGAAAAGGTTTCAGAGGGTCAATTTTCGGATACAGAAATTGAGCAATTGAAAAAGACATTGAATTTTGAAAAGAAGCTCATTTTAGTAACAGGGCACAGGCGTGAAAATCACGGCCAGGGATTTCTTAACATTTGCCAGGCCTTAAAGTGTTTGGCGAAGGAACATGAAGATATTGATATTATCTACCCGGTACATCTTAACCCTAAGGTTCAAAAACCGGTCTATGAGATATTAGGGAACCAACCCAACATTCACTTAATAGATCCACTGGGATATCCGGCATTTGTCTGGCTTATGAATCAAAGCTATTTGATTATCACTGATAGTGGGGGCGTCCAGGAAGAAGCCCCAAGTCTCGGCAAACCTGTGCTGGTGATGAGAGAGACCACAGAGCGACCAGAGGCGGTAGAAGCCGGTACAGTGGTAATTGTAGGTACTTCCCCTGAGAAGATCATTTCAGAGGCGAATGAACTTATACGTAATCCGGATAGATATAAAGAAATGTCGGCTCGCCACAATCCCTATGGTGATGGTTTAGCTTCGAAAAGAATACTAGATTTTATTTCGGCAATATAATATGGAAGAACACCAGGTAGTAATGATGGGCTTGGGCTATATCGGCCTGCCAACTGCAGCACTAATCGCTAAAAATGGCACCAAAGTTATCGGTGTCGACATAAACCAGGAAGTAGTCGATATCATTAACTCAGGCAAGGTTCATATCGTCGAACCTCAATTGGAGGAGGAGGTTTCTATGGCTGTTAAAAGTGGCCTGCTTACGGCATATACGGAACCTGCCCCGGGCGATGTGTATTTGATAGTAGTACCCACCCCGTTTAAAGGTAAGCATGAACCTGATATTTCCTATGTGGAGGCAGCAACGCGCACGATCCTGCCACTGCTTAAGGAAGGCGATATGTATATTATTGAATCTACCTCCCCGATTGGCACTACGGAAAAGATGAGGGATCTGATCTTTGAAAGCCGACCTGAATTGAAAAGTAACATAAATATAGCCTATTGCCCTGAGCGTGTCTTGCCAGGGAATGTCATGCACGAACTTGTGCATAATGATCGTGTTATTGGAGGGATTGACAAAGAATCTACTGATAAGGCAGCAGCTTTTTACAGCCAATACGTTAAGGGAGACCTGCACAAAACCAATGCACGGACAGCCGAAATGTGTAAGCTTGTCGAGAATTCCTCACGCGATGTACAGATCGCATTTGCCAATGAATTATCGCTAATCTGTGACAAAGCCGATATCAATGTATGGGAGCTGATCAAATTGGCCAATATGCATCCACGGGTTAACATTCTTAATCCTGGATCAGGTGTAGGGGGCCATTGTATAGCAGTAGATCCTTATTTCATTGTAAGCGATTACCCTTTGGAATCAAAAATTATAGGGGCAGCACGTGACATAAATAATTACAAGTCGTTTTGGTGTGCCGAGAAAATACATAGAACCAAGCTACAGTTCGAATTGGATCATGGGAGGAAGCCAGGAATAGCCATTATGGGATTGGCATTCAAGCCAAACATTGATGACCTCAGGGAGTCTCCTTCTAAGTGGATCGCTGAAAAAGTGCTTCAGCAGGCTAATAATGAAACCTATTACATTGTAGAACCCAATATCAGTTCTCACGAATCTTTTGAGCTAACACCATTTGAAATGGCTACCAAAAAGGCAGATATCCTTGCCTTTTTGGTAGCGCATAAGGAGTTTAAAAGCATACAAATCCCTTCAGACAAAATAGTACTGGACTTTTGTGGAGTTACCGAATAATATGTTTAAAAACATGCCCAAAAGAGTGCATTGAAACAAAAAATTCAAAATATTTGGAATGATGATGACAGGAAAGAGATCCTAACCAAGGGCTTCTCATTTCTGACCATTCGGACAGTGGGACTATTTGCGGGTTACATCTTCACCTACCTGATTACTATCAACTATGGCGCATCGGTCTTTGGCCTGGTTTCCTTATGTTTTTCCCTATTCATTTTTGCAGGAATCCTGGGACGTCTTGGAACAGATATTAATTTGGTAAAATTTTATTCTGATGAGAATAACCTGGGAGATTCAGGATTGTTCTTAAGGGTATTGGTGAAGTCTTTCATAGCAGCCTCACTGCTAGGGGCATTGCTTTACTGGGGGCAGGATTTGTTTATTATAACGTTGTTTGACAAACCCCAGCTCAGACCCTATATCATTTGGACGGCCTTGGCCATCCCTTTCTGGACGACTACAATGGTATGTGCTGGGGTGCTAAGAGCGAGGAGACAAAATAGGTGGTTTGCTTTTTTAAACAATCCGGGAAGGTTTACATTGGCCACAATAGCATTGATTATATTATGGGCATGGATTGATTCACCCATTAATGCCATTAAGGCGCACTTTTTCGGCGTGGTGGGCATTGCCCTGATTGCTTTCTTGATCTGCATTTCCGGCTTCAAGAAAATGACCATTAGTACTTCCTGGAATTCCTGGATCTTTCTCAGAGAGTCCTTACCAATGATGTTGTCTTCTACCATCCTTGTTCTACTGGGGTGGCTAGATACATTTGTTTTGGGTATTTATCAGTCAGATGCCAATATTGGCATTTATAATGTGGCTTTGAAGATAAGCCTACTTACGGGTTTCGGACTCCAAGCCATTAACTCCATTCTGGCGCCTAAATTAGCTAAAAGTCATGCAGAGAATGATTCGATTCTTTTTAGAAGGTTAATACGTTTTTCAGCAAAGATAAATTTCTATTCAACACTTGTTATCGTTGTTGGGATCCTGGTCTTTCACCGGATTTTGCTGTCCATTTTTGGTGAAGAATTCATTAGTGGGGCAGAAGTTTTGTTCATACTTTGCGCAGGCCAATTGTTCAATGCTTTGTCCGGTTCTATCGGTGAGATCATGTTGATGACAGGAAGACAGACCCAATATCAGAATATCATGTTGATCACCCTTGTATTGAATGTTATATTGAATTTCACATTAATACCGATATATGGTATTTTCGGAGCTGCATTGTCTACAGCATTGAGTTTAATTTTTTGGAATATTGCCGGAGCATTATACTTAAAGACAAAACTTGGAATAGAATCTTATTATAATCCTTTCCACTAGTCAGAATTTACTTAAAAGACAAACCAGAAAGTGTAATCTGGGAATTAATTGGGAAGTAGCAACCAAGAATATGACTAATAAAACAGACGCTGCGTTCATCGTGCAAAAAGCAATAAAAGCTTTTTCTCTTCGTGCGTCAGGCTACTTGTTTGGATTCCTTTTTACCTGGTTCATGGCATATTATTTAGGGGCTGAGTTACAGGGAATTTTTGCTTTGGCATTCATATTTATGGCTGTTGGCTCAATGGTCTCAAAGATAGGTCTCGATACATCTCTGGTAAAATGGATTGCCAATTCCGAACCAGGCTATAGGTTTCCTATCTACAATCGCTCACTTTTGATTACCTTTTTTAATGCTGTTGTCATTGCTACATTACTTTATTTTAGTGCATCGTACATTGGCCGAATGTATGATAAACCGAATGTAGTTACCAGCATTCGGATTGCTGCTGTCGCTATGCCTTTCTATGCTGTCATAGACATAATTGGTGCATACTATAAGGGATTGCAAAGAATCGGCAGATTTGCGTTTTTTGTTCAGTTTGCTAAATTTTTCGGTGCCTTTGTTTGCATTGTACTCCTGTATAAGTTTATAACTCCCTCTACTGAGCTACCCATAACTGCTTATTTGATTGCCTCCCTAATTATAGCCTTAATAGGAATCTTGATTATTAGGAGGGAACAACGGCAATCTAAGGTCGTAGAAGTAAAATCAGCTCCTGTGCGCCGGATGTTGACAGAATCCTATCCCATGATGATCTCATCAGCGATAGTTCTGCTTATGGGCTGGAGCGATGTTTTTATATTGGGCTTCTATGTGAGTGAAGGAGAAATAGGAGTTTATAGCACTGCGATCAAGATCGCTACCCTCGTCTCCTTTGTTTACAATGCCATTGCCACGACTATAACCCCGAAAATAGCAATATATTTTTTGAAAAATAAAGATCAGAAATTGCGAAAATTGATAAGGATGGGGGCAAATTTAACCTTTATCGTTAGCCTGCCTATATTTTTAATTCTTGTATTGTTTCCTGATTTTTTTCTATCCCTGTTCGGTCAAGAATATCTTATCGGTCGAAGGGTACTCCAGATATTATTGATCGCTCAATTAACCAATAGCCTTACGGGCCCGGTAGGTCCGATCTTTCAAATGACGGGAAATCAAAAATTATTGCAACATTATATTACCATTTCTCTTGCCATCAATATTATAGTGAGTTTACTACTTGTCTCTAATTGGGGAATGGAAGGAGTGGCGATAGGCAGTGCCCTTGGGATGATCACCTGGAATATTCTGGGAGCCATTTATTTGAAGAAAAAGTACAATCTGGCCTCTTGGCCCGGCCCAAAATAAAGTTCTATTTTGAAATTTATGATCAAAAAGTCGAAATTTTTACTAATTCTAGTTGTGTTAGTGCCCGTACTAATAGATCTATTAATTGGTCTGGGGCTGGTATACGAACTTGATTTTCCTTATGGTAAGATCTATCGAGGGGGGTTATACTTATTTGGAGTTCTTCTTATGCTCAAAGAACTAAAGTTAAATTTTTACTTCATTGTTTTTGCCGTTTGGATCTCGTTACTTCTATTTTTTTACATGCATAACCCAAACTTTAACATGGTTCGGGAACTAACATTTTTTTTCAAGGCTACATATCTTTTTAGCATTGTAGAAATCATTAAGAGGGCTGGGAAATATATAGATCAAAGAGTGAATATTTCCAATATTATTTATCGATATGCACAATTAGTCTCTATAGCAATATTATTTTCTCTTATTACTGGCATTGGCTTGGAAACTTATGGAGATTGGGTATTCGGCACCTCATCATTTTTCGTTTCACAAAATGATATAGGCATCACACAATTAGCTGTATTTACGTATCTCTTGTTCAATAAGAAGAACATAGGTGTCAAATGGGTTTGGCTAGGGCTTATTTTTATTTCCTTAATTGCACTGGGAACAACAGCAGGAATGTTAGGAGGAATACTCGTAATCCTAATCTATATTTTCACTAAAATTTTTGCCGCTCGTATCCTGTCTATGACAAATCTTTTACTTCGAATAATGAGTGTAGGATTCTTGGCTAGTATATCGTTGCTTTCTACTTTCCTTCTTTTTAATTATATAAAACAATCACCTTATTATTTAAATAAATACGAAGGAATTTTCACAGAAGGTGTTCGTTCCAGGTTAACAAAAGCAGGTGATCTATACTTTGATTCGCGCGGCTCCTTGAAGAACATTATAGGTGAAGGATTTTCCAGTTTTACGTATAATTTCGGGATACATTCTAGCGAAATAAAACAATCAAAAAAGTTTTATCAGGACTGGCTATTAGTTGAAACAGACCCCTATGATTTTTATGGCAGTTATGGGCTGGTTTTAAGTTTGATTCTTTTGGTGTACTATATTTTCTATCTCCTATTGGCAGGAATAAACTACTATAACAAACGGGATTCATATACATTTTCATTGCTTCTTATAATTATGATGATAATGGCCCATGGTATAGTAGCTGGACATGTATTTTACAGCCCCACCGTTCTTGGGGTTTTGGCAGCGTTTATTTATCTGACCAGAAAAACATATACAACATGAGTCTGAAAAAATTTGTGCCACTCCTGGTCATTATCAGTATTGTTTCATGCCGACCCAAAACAAAAGAAATTCAATTCAGAAGCCCAAACGAACTGGGATCGATCCTATATGCTTCGTCAGACTCTGCCATTAATGGTTTAACTAACGAGTCCGTCTATGGTAAACGAGGCTCATCGGCTCAAGATACCGCAATGACCACGGTAAACCAGCTTGTCGATATTGAGAAATCTGTAACGTTGGCAATGTGGATAAAACCGGAATTTACAGGACGCAATGGCAGTATTTTAACGCTGTCGAAGAAAGCAAAAGACTTTCCGATCAATTCGGTCTTATCTATCTATTTGAACAAGGACAGAATAGCAATTATGCATAACGGAAATGATGTAAGGAAGGTTGATTATGACCGGAATAAGGCATTTACACCGTACTTCATGGAATGTAAAGAGCTAAAGATGGGGGTCGCTTATTTTCTGACTTATATATTCTATGAGAACACTGCTACAGTTTATATTGATGGAAAGATCTATGCTCAGTATCATTCGCTCCCGCAATTGGAAAGCGCCCAATTTATCACTTTTGGGCATTCATGGAATGAAAAAGGAATAAAGTACAAATTTGATGGTTATCTCCGCGATGTCTATATTTTTGAAGAGGCATTAGATAGTTCGGAAGTCAATGACTTAATGGATTATACCCACCTGATCCAAGATGGCAGATAAAATTAAGATTTTACAAATAGCTAGAGCCTCAAGAAATATAGGAGGTCAACACACAGGAGGTATAGCAAAGCATGTCGAAGATTTGAGTTCATGTTTACTCAAGTATGGGATTCAACCAATAATTTGGGACTTTACGGCAGGTAGATCCTTTGAAAAGGAGGGAATTTTGATTCGTTCAAACAGTATTTTCGCAAAGATATTTAGCTTAACCTATTCAGTATTCAAACAGAATCTTTTTTTTAACTCACAGTATAAATTCCTATCATTAAGAGAAAAGTTCATTGCAGGGATACAAGTATATCAATTGAAAAGATTGATAGAAAAGACAGGAATTGAGAAGATACATGTCCATTCTCTGAACAGGCCTATTACAGAATTTATTCGCCAAATGTTTCCTGATATATTTATTGTCGTAACAGATCATGGATTTTGGCAGAATAAGCAGTTAAAAAATTGCCCTGAAAACAAGGCCTGGCAAAAATTACAACACAATATTAGTTGTGCTGATGAAGTCATATTAATTTCCAAGTTTGCGCGTTCGATGCATAATAAGTTTAATTTCAAATGCAAGAAATATACCTTGATTCCAAATCCGATCCGATTGAATCAAATCCCGGTGCTTGGCCTGGAAAAGAAAAAACAGATACTGTTCAACGGATATAACAAAAGTATCACAGTCAAGAATTTTCACATAGTTGTTGACGCTATGAATTCGGATAAATTTTTTGAGGATTATAGACTTCTTGCCATTGCCGATGATGAATCGAGAAATTATATGAAAGGGAAAGACGTCCGATTTGATTATGAAATCCTCGGACCGCAAAATTGGGAAACTTTGATAGAAATGTATAATACATCTCAAGTATTAGTTGTTCCTAGTAAAAGTGAAAGTTTTGGGCTTGTATACCTAGAGTCAATTGCGGTAGAGACACCTGTAATAGGATTTAATTTAATGATAGACGAATTCAAGGAAGTATTAGGAGATGGGATAGGAGAAGGCTTTGATTCTGAAAATGAAACACACCAAGACCTAGCTTCTAAAATCAAAAAGATCCTTCAGTCCAAAATTTCCCTAAAGGGGCTAAGAGAACATGTTGAAAAGGTGTATGACTGGGATAGAAAGATTTTCGAATTTTTAACTGTTTACCAGATAAGGCATGGTTAATCGAATCTCTGATTTTATGGTGAGCCAATTAAAATATGGCTATCTCTTTCGCAAACGACTGAATCAAGTTCGGTTATACCAGGAATTAGAACCGGACCATGAAGCAGTCTTGCAAAATCGGCTTCTAAAAAATCTAGTCCATTCGGCATACCAAAAATCAAGGTTTTATAAAAACCTGTACGACGAGCACGGAATAAATTTACGCCAAATTCAAAATAAAGAAGACCTTCAAAGCTTACCTATCATCACAAAATTTGATATCAAATCCCATGAAAGAGATCTCTATATAGGTTCTCCTCTTCGTTATCGAGGATCGACAAGTGGTACCTCAGGAACACCTTTGACAGTTTACTATAGCGTCGATTGTGTTTTAAATGAAGCATCGTACAATGAAATATTTAGGAATAATGCGGGTCATCACTACGGCGACAAGGCCATATCGCTACGAGGAAAACTTGGGGGAAATCAATTTGAGTATTTTGATCGCTCCTCAAACATACTTTATCTATCAAGCTATTTGATACATCCATCAAATGCAAAAAATTACTTGGACAGAATTGTCCAGTTTGGTCCTAAGACTATTTTTGGCTACCCTAGCGCACTTGAAGCCCTGGCCGTTATTTTTCGCCAAAATCAGTATTCTGTGGACATTCCCTTGGCATTCACCTCTTCAGAAACACTTTACCCTCATCAAAGAGACCTAATAGAGAAGCAATTCAACACTAAGATTTATGACCGATATGGTAATGCGGAACGTACTATTTCCTTAGTCCAATACAGTCATTTGGGCCCGTATAGCGTACCAAAGCTATATTCTTTGAATGAATTTGATTATCCAGATCAAATAGTTACCACCAACCTCATCAATCCCCAATTTCCTTTGATTCGTTATGCTGTTGATGATGCGGTGGAAATGGATTTAAACTTAGATATTATTAGAATCGCCGGACGAATTGATGACCGTATTCAAACACCTGATGGGCGTATCATTGGGAGCGCGGCCTTATCTCTTATTTTTAAGAAGGTGCCTAAAATTTTGATCTCACAAATTATTCAGGACTCTTTAGATGAGATCATAGTAAGGCTGGTTGTGAATAACTCTTTTGGCAAGCAAGATGCTGAGGTCCTACAGAAGGCTATGAGAGACCGATTGGGAGAGGCAATTAATGTGAAATATGAATATGTAACACAAGAAGCAATTATAAAGACAGCACGTAATAAGTATAAACTAGTCATAAGCAGTTTAGGGAAACTATGAATCTCAGCTGGTATTTGAAGCGATTACAAGCCATGTCAGTCAAGGAGATCCTTGATTACAGGGTACCTCAATTTTTTCGGACTAAAATATTCATGAGATGGCCTTCATTTTACAAGGATCATAGCTATGATATAAATCCGAATTATAAAGGACCTCAATACAATCTGGAAAAACTCATTCAATTATTTGATCAATATCCATTCCATCACAACTATGAGCTGTTCCATACGGTTTTTGATATCATGGAAATCCAAAACTGGAGGAAAGACATCCATTCGGGTATTGTCTCTCGTGAAGGATATTTTGGCTCAATCAAACGACAGGCTTTTGACAAACATGGTGATGTAAAAATAATCGCGGAGATTTCCAGATTACATTTTTTACCCTACTTGGCATATAAACACATAACTAATCCAAAGGACAGCTATCTTGAGCGTATTAAAGAGATACTGGTTGGCTGGGACGCTCAAAACCCTTATTTGCATTCTATCAATTGGACATCGGGTATTGAGATTGGAATACGTAGCGTAAATTTGATTTATACCCACCATATCCTAAAACAATTTGGTGTACTGCAAAAGGATTTCGACCTTGCTTTCTGCCAACTCATTTCTACACACTATCATTTTCTTAAGAGGAATCTGTCGAAGTATTCTTCAGCCAACAATCATTTAATGGCGGAATTAATGGGCCTAATATGTATCGGGAGTTATTTAAATATTCCTAAACAAGAGGATGTTTATCATTGGGAGGACTTATTCTACGAGCAAGTGGAGAAGCAAGTATTAAATGATGGTGTCCATATGGAGTTGTGCACGCGCTATCATTCGGAGGTACTGGATCATATACTAATTGCCACTTCATTTCTGGAGAATACAAATCGTAGAATACCGCAAAGAATATGTGAACACTTAAGGTCCATGTTTGACTTTGTATCACATGTCACCTATAAAGGGGCCAAATGCATATTTGGAGATAATGATGAAGGGAGTGTTATTTATCCATTTTTCGATAAGAATTTTTCGTTATACCAATCGCAATTAGCGAGCTCGAACTATAAATTCGAAACCACCTATGCTTGCAGTGGAAAAATAGATTTCCGGAATTACGTAATTTATGGAATCGATTTCCGTGAGATTTTTTCAGATAATGAACCTGATGATGCAATGTTTCCAGTCTCAGGCTATTTTTTTTCCTACGATCATGCAAACAAAATGAAGCTATCCTTTGATGTTGGGCCCATAGGTGACAATATCTTAGCCGCTCATGGCCACTCGGATATTTTTCATTTCAGTATAGCCATTAATGGATTAGAGTTTTTGATAGATCCAGGAACGTTTCAATACCACACTAAGTATTCCCGTTGGCGAGACTATTTCCGGGGGATAAGTGCGCACAACACAATATCGATTAATGGGAAAGAACACGCTAAGAAAAATGGGAGGATGAGTTGGATTGCATGCCCGAAAGTAGATATTCTTCATTATGATCTCAAGGGTGACCAAGTTTCATGTGAAGCCGAGACAAATGCTTTTAGCAAGGAAGGTGTTACGCACAGCAGGGCAATTTATCATAAAAAATCTGACCAAAAAGTTCATATTATTGATAGCGTTATTAATCAATCAAGACAGGAAGCTGAGGCAATCTATTATCTGCATTTTCATCCGGAAGTAGAGATTGAACATCAAGATGATCAATTGATATTGCATAGAAAAACGAATCGATTGATCATAACAAATGACTTTATTTCTGAAGGAGAGATTTACACAGGAAATAGTGATATACCACTCGGGTGGTATTCCCCGAAATTTGGGGTAATGTTACCAGCAAATACATTCAGGTTTAGAATCACATCGAAGGAAGATCTGAAAATAAAAACGGAAATTAGGTATGCCTAAGAAGGCAGAAATGATGAAAGCATCCAGGAAATACAGCATCTTTCTTTTATATGGAGTCGTCCTGTTTCTTCCGCTGAATCTTCAGCTAAATAATGTGCTTCTCTTCCTATTTACACTATGTTTTATCTTTGAAGGTGAATGGAAGAGCAAATGGAATAATATAAAACAGCATGCGAAATATTTAATCCCTTTTCTGCTAATTTTCCTTAGCGTCACTTTTGGGTATTTCAATTCTACATATGCCGCTAATGCCATAGGTCTAATTGAAAGAAGCATCCCCATAATTCTCTTACCACTGCTTTTACTTTCACAACCAGAATTATTTCAGTTCCATAAAAAAACCATATTCAATGCCTTGGCAGCTGGATGTGTTATTGCTGCATTAATTTGCTGGGGAAGCCTCTTAATTCAGGCCATTAGTGAGCAATCTTTCAGCAATATATTTTCATGGAGGAGTACCAGACAAAAAGCAACGAGTATACTGGACATTCACCCAAGCTATATTTCCATTTTTTTATTTACAGCGATAGGTTTTATTGCAAAGACCCATATCAATAGAGCCAATAATAAAAACCGAAAAACAGGACCATATGTAGTACTTGTAATTCTGATAACATTTCTCTTCCAACTTCTATCAAGAACTGCTCTAATTTATTTCATGTTCGCAAGTATCTTGTTTCTCGTTTTACAGCGTAAGTTTAAATTACTATTGGGATATGTTTTATTGATTGCAACTCTTGCTTTAACTATTTTCTATGGCTTGGAGGATAAAAGCCAATACTTTGAAAGGGTGCTCTTAAAAGAAACTGGAATTGCTGGCGAAGAGAATCTGGACAAACGAGTTGTCAGATGGAAAGTTCTTTTAGATCTATTTGCCGAAAGACCTCTCCTTGGACATGGCACAGGAGATGTAGAAATAATGCGCGCCATTAAATTCAAGGAAATGGACGATTTGACCGCATATAAGCACAAATACAATGCTCACAATCAGTATTTAGAAACCCTGGTTTCCCAGGGAGCGGTTGGGCTATTCTTCCTGCTGTTTGCCTTAGGATACTTGATATATATATGCTTGAGAACAAAGTCCTATTTCTTTTTATTCGCCTTACTCGGCTTTATGTTTTGTGCCATGACCGAATCTCTTTTACAGCGCTCCTGGGGAATAGTGTATTTTTCGTTAATATCTGGAATGCTCTTGGTTGCTAACGTGAGCAATCAAAATCAATCTTCAACTAACCACAATTTGCGTTCATGAAATTGATTTACCTTATAGGTGCCGGCAGAAGTGGTACCACGATTCTGGCTACAATGCTCAATGCAAACACAAAGATCCTAACAGTTGGGGAGATGCATCAATTTTATGATCACTTGTTGAATGGGAAACCTTGTTCTTGTGGTGATGACCTATATACATGTGTTTTTTGGCAAAATATAGTAGACCAATTAGAGATTGATGAAAACCAATTGAAGGAATATCATAAAATGGGTGAAAAAATGGAAAGCCATTCAAGGATTCCATTATATCTACTAGGATGGAGAGGAAAAAAAAGATATCATGATTCACAGGCTCTGATATTCAGATCGCTCCGACGCACTTTGAATTCAGATTACATATTAGACTCGTCTAAATATATTGCCCGGTATTTGCTGTTACGGAGCAACAATCAAATTGATGTCAAAGCCATCTATGTAGTACGGGATATTCGAGGGGTAGTCAATTCATTTAAAAAAAATGTTCAAACACCTAAAAGCCCACTTTCTGCGATTCTGTATCATAGCTTGATTAATTTCTTTGCGCAATTAGTTTGCTGGAGTGATCCGAAAGTCATCAAAATTAGATATGAAGATCTAATGACTGATGCAGATGCTACATTGAAGAAAGTAAATAAACATATTTTTGATGATGTTTCAGGCACTGAATACACGAATGCCAGTTATACAATACCCCATATTATAGGAGGGAATAGAATGAAACGTCAAAAAGAGGTCGCGATTAAGTTTGACCAGGCCTGGAAGATAGACCTAAGTCGATTTAGTCAATTTGTATATGCATTTTTAGCTATGCCATTTATGTTAATCAATAAATACCGCTGGTGATATGAACATATTCATAACACTAGACTATGAATTGTTCTTTGGAAACCAAAGCGGGACTGTTGCGAAATGTATTATTCAGCCGACAAACGACCTGATAAAGATACTGGACCAATATAACATCAAAATCTCCTTCTTTGTTGATTCAGGCTATCTTCTTGCACTTGAAAAATTTAAAACAATCCAACCTGAATTGGAATCAGATTATCAAAAGTTAAGTGATCAAATTAGAAAACTGGCGCAAGAAGGGCATGGAATTGAGCTGCATGTACATCCTCATTGGGAAGACAGCTTTTATGATGGAAATAGCTGGATATTTAACACCAGGAGATATAAACTTTCTGATTTTAGTGAGCAGGAAACACTGGAAATTGTTTCCCGCCATTGTGACATCTTATTCCGAATAAGCGGCAAACATCCTGTAGCATATAGAGCAGGTGGATGGAGCGTCCAGCCTTTTCCTCCAATAGGAAGAGCTCTAAATAAGAATGGCATTTTAATTGATAGTAGCGTTTTTCCAAAAGGGTACTATGATTCCCCTAATCAGAAGTTTGATTTTAGGAAGGCCCCGAGGTATATCACTGAATACAAATTCGAACATGATCCATCAATTCCTTTGGAACATGGAACTTTTTCAGAAATACCCATAAGCTCTTATAAAGTATTACCCTCATTCTTTTGGAATTTTGCTTTAAAGAAATTTACGAATGACAATAAGCATCAATCCTATGGGGACGGCTATGCGATTAAAATGCCCTATGCATCAAAACTCAGGCTCTTGACTTCTTCTTCATACAGTGTAGTATCTATGGATGGATTTAAGGCATCACTTCTAAAAAAATCGTTTGATCTTTATTGCAAAAAAACAAGTCCAAACGACCATTTTGTAATTATCGGACACCCTAAAGCGTTCACGCCTTATGGACTTGATACATTCAAAACTTTCGTCGACAACACGGTAAAAGAAAATGAATATCTAACTTTCAGAAAGCTCATACAAATTGATTGAATCTCGAGATATAGCATACGCCATTGTTAACCAAAAAAGAGTCTTTGCCTTTAAATCTTCGGATGAGCTACTTGATTATATTCAGAACAGAAAAGGTATTTTGATAGCATTAAATGCGCAAAAACTTAACCGCAACGAAGCTGAGCTCGATGAGATAATCAATAGGAACATAGGCTACCCGGATGGGATTGGTGCTGTCCTGGCGCTTAAACAAAAAGGACTCAAATCACGTAAAATTGCCGGAGCAGAATTTTGGCTGGAAATCGTCAAGAGGTATTACCAGGAACGATCCTTCTATTTGCTAGGGGGTTCCGAGGAAGTAATTGAAACAACAGTAAATAAATTAAAAGATGATTTTAATGGGATAGATCTAAAAGGGTATCGCAATGGGTTTCTAGGCCCCGGGGATAAGGAAGCAGTGATAGATCAATTTAAATCGAGTCAGCCCGACATAGTTTTTGTTGCTATGGGGAGTCCAAAACAAGAGTTCTTAATGGATGAATTAATAAAGCAATACCCCGCACTCTATATGGGTCTAGGGGGCAGTTTTGATGTATACTCAGGCAACAAGAAAAGAGCGCCAAAACTTTTTATAAAACTAGGACTTGAATGGTTTTACAGGCTTTTAAAAGAACCATCACGATGGCGAAGGCAATTGGCTTATTTTGTTTTCTTTTGGAGGATGATCACCAGACAACTGTAATAAATTTTCTGCTTGGGAAATGGGCACTGATATTATTCAGATGAATTATATCTTATTTTTGAAGAAAGTAATCGACCATGATTTTTAGGAAAGGCACATATTCCGGCTTGATCTCACCCTTTTCCTATTTGATTGATATTCTTATCATCAATTTATTTGCTTACCTATTGCCGATCAACATAAATGAAATAATTTTATTTCATAGCTATATCACTTTGGGATGGGTAGTTATAGCTTTCATGATAAAATTCTATGTGATTTATAGGTATACGAAAGTCACGCATATCCTGAAACTAGTATTCAGACAATTCTTTCTTTACTTTTTGATTCTATATGCCTTTATAGGGTTTTTCAAACAACCCCTTATGAGCCGGCTTGCCTTGGCGCAATACGTCGTATTTGTCTTCCTGGCCATCTCGTCCATAAAATTATTAAGCTACTTCCTGTTAATGAAATACAGGGAGAAGATCAAAGGGAATATCAGAAATGTGGTTGTCATAGGAAAGAATTCCAAAACCGAACAGTTGATCAATATGTTTAAGGAACGGACAGAATATGGCTATCATTTTGTTGGTCAGTTTTGTGCTGACGACAACTTTTCTTTAGAGGCTTGTTTCGACTACATTCAGGAGAATGATATCGAAGAGATCTATTGTTCAGTAGCCGAACTCAGTGATCAGGACATAACAGAGCTAATTGATTACGCAGATAATAATCTTAAAACCATAAAATTTCTGCCGGACAATAAAAGGATCTTCTCCAAGAAATTACAATTTGAGTATTATGATTATCTACCCATCCTGTCGCTACGAGATATTCCTTTGCACAATCCAATTAACGCCTTGCTAAAAAGATCATTTGATATTGTTTTCTCTGTAATTATGATTTTTGGATTTCTGATCTGGTTCGCCCCAATATTAGCACTACTTATAATTATTGAATCGCCAGGCCCGGTATATTTTATCCAGAACAGAACAGGATTTGATAATAATGAATTTGCCTGTTTTAAATTTCGCTCTATGACCATGAACACCTATGCAGACAGCGTGCAAGCAGGAAAAAATGATAGCCGCGTTACCAGGATAGGGAAATTTATACGAAAAACGAGCATTGATGAACTCCCTCAGTTCTATAACGTATTGATTGGTAACATGTCTGTTGTTGGGCCTCGCCCTCATATGGTCATGCATACCTATGAATACGCCAGAAGGGTAGATAAATATATGTTACGCCATTTTGTTAAACCGGGCATTACAGGATTGGCTCAGGTTAGAGGATATCGGGGCGAGATTGAAACCGATAGTGATATTCAAGGGCGCATCAAATTTGATATTTTCTATGTTGAAAACTGGTCATTTTTTCTCGATCTGAAAATTCTTGTTCAGACTATCTTAAATGTCTTTTCCGGAGAGGATAAAGCGTACTAAAAATGATCATTTTTTTTGGGCCAAGACCTATTGTAACAATTCGTCAAAATTTACGTTGTATTAATTGGTTTGCAGGAATGCGGCTCGTAATTTTGCGACCTTTGCGACCTTGAAACAAACTACCTAAATTTTAAAACATGAAAATTTCTGTTATTGGGACTGGCTATGTAGGTTTAGTTACAGGAACTTGCCTTGCTGAAACTGGTAATGAAGTCGTTTGTGTAGACATAGACGAACGAAAAGTAAAGCAAATGCAAGATGGAGAAGTTCCTATTTATGAACCACATCTTGATGTGCTTTTTGAGCGAAATATTAAAGCCAATAGATTAAGCTTTACAACCGCGCTTCAGGAAGGTTTAGACCATGGAGAAATAATCTTCCTCGCCCTGCCAACTCCGGAAGATGAAGATGGTTCTGCAGATCTGAAATACGTTCTTGGCGTAGCTGATGAGATCGGCCAGCTTATCAAATCATACAAAGTAATAGTAGATAAAAGCACGGTGCCTGTCGGGACATCCGAACGTGTTCATGATGTAATTAGTAAAAATGCCAGATGCGATTTCGACGTAGTCTCAAATCCGGAATTCCTTAGAGAAGGCTTTGCCGTAGATGATTTTCTGAAACCTGAACGAATTGTTGTAGGGTCTAGCTCTGCTCGAGCTACAGAAATGATGCAAAAGCTTTATAAGCCATTTGTACGCTCCGGAAACCCTGTCATAATTATGGACGAGAAGTCTGCAGAGCTTACCAAATATGCTGCCAATTCATTTCTGGCCACTAAGATCACTTTTATGAATGAAATTGCTAACTTCTGTGAAGAAGTGGGCGCAGATGTTGATAAGGTGAGGATTGGGATGGGAACTGATTCCAGGATAGGGAAACGCTTCTTATTCCCAGGTATTGGGTATGGAGGCTCATGTTTTCCAAAAGATGTAAAAGCATTACACAAATCCGGAAAGGATGTCGGCTATGATTTTGCGATCCTTGATTCTGTGATCAACGTTAATAAAAAGCAGAAAACTATTCTTATTCCTAAGATCCAAAAATATTTCAAAGGCGACCTTAAAGGAAAGAAAATTGGCATGTGGGGACTGGCATTTAAACCTGAAACAGACGATATTCGTGAAGCACCAGCTCTGGACATCATTGATAAACTTTTAGAACAAGGAGTTGAGATTACTGCTTTTGATCCTGAAGCAATGCCGAATGTGCAAAAAAAACTGGGCGACTCAATATCATTTGCAACTAGTATGTATGATGCGCTTGAGGATGCTGATGCACTGATCATTTGCACAGAATGGGGCATGTTTAGAAATCCAGATTTTTCAAATATGAAGGAGAAACTCGCAGATCATGTTATTTTTGATGGAAGAAACCTGTATGACCTACAGGAAATGCAGTCGGAAGGATTCCATTATGAGTCTATTGGGCGCTAACGACAGCCAAACCAAAAGAAGATGAAACGAATTTTGATTACCGGGGCAGCCGGATTTTTAGGATCACATCTTTGTGATCGCTTTATTGCGGAAGGATATTATGTCTATGGCATGGATAACCTTATCACCGGTGATCTTAAGAACATTGAGCATCTTTTTAAACTGGACACTTTTGAATTTTATCACCACGATGTCACCAAGTTTGTCCATGTCCCCGGGAAATTAGATTACATATTGCATTTTGCTTCGCCTGCAAGCCCAATAGACTATCTAAAGATCCCGATCCAAACCTTAAAAGTAGGTGCACTGGGCACACACAACTTACTTGGATTAGCAAAGGACAAAAGCGCTCGTATACTTATTGCATCTACTTCAGAGGTCTATGGAGATCCCCAGGTACATCCACAGACAGAAGAGTATTACGGCAATGTGAATACGATCGGACCCAGAGGGGTATACGATGAAGCCAAAAGATTTCAGGAGTCTATTACCATGGCATATCACAGATTCCATGGCCTGGAAACACGCATCGTTCGAATTTTTAACACCTATGGCCCTAGAATGCGACTCAATGATGGTCGCGTTATCCCTGCTTTTATGGGACAGGCTTTGAGAGGCGAAGATCTGACAGTATTTGGAGACGGATTACAAACTCGCTCCTTCTGCTACGTTGATGATCAGATAGAGGGTATTTATCGCCTGCTCCTCAGTGATTATAGTTTGCCGATCAATATTGGTAATCCACATGAAATTACGATCAAAGATTTTGCTGAGGAGATAATTAAACTAACAGGTACCGATCAGAAGATCATTTACAAACCCTTACCCAAGGATGATCCGCTGCAACGCCAGCCAGATATTAGCAAGGCAAAAGAGATCCTGGGCTGGGAACCTAAGGTAGGTCGTGAAGAAGGGATGAAAAAAACCTATGACTACTTTAGAATGCTTTCCAAAGAAGATTTGGAGAAAACAGAACACCGAGATTTCACGATGCGGAACAAGCTTTAATTAAAACACTTCTATTTAATCTTCATATTTACCGGGCTTACGTTATTTTTGCGCAAATTCCTGCAAGATGAATGTACTAATATTGGGATCAGGTGGCAGAGAACATGCCTTAACCTGGAAGATTGCACAAAGTCCTTTACTCACCCGCCTTTTCATTGGACCTGGTAATGCAGGAACTCAGCAATTGGGAACTAACTTAGCAATAAGCCCAACAGATTTCGATGAAGTAAAGAAAGCTGTAATCGACAAACAAATTCATATGGTTGTCGTAGGTCCGGAAGCTTCTCTGGTAAAAGGAATCCATGATTATTTTGCGAATGACGCTGCACTTAAAGAGGTCATAGTAATAGGTCCGGGGGCCATGGGAGCGCAGTTAGAGGGAAGTAAGAAATATGCCAAGGAATTTATGAAGAGGCATAATATTCCAACGGCAGCCTATCAGAGTTTTTCGCCAGAAGAAATTCAACAAGCCAAAGATTTTCTTAAAGAAATGAACCCTCCGTATGTTCTAAAAGCCGATGGATTAGCAGCCGGGAAAGGCGTATTGATCCTTGATGATATTGTAAAGGCTGAAGCGGAATTGGAATCTATGCTTCTTGACGCAAAATTCGGAGAGGCAAGCTCTACTGTTGTTGTGGAAGAATTTTTATCTGGGGTAGAATTAAGCTGCTTTGTATTAACAGACGGTGAAAAGTATAAACTACTACCGTTCGCTAAAGATTACAAAAGGATTGGCGAAGGCGATACAGGCTTGAATACCGGTGGTATGGGTGCGATTTCACCGGTACCTTTTAATGAGCCTGCATTTAAACAGAAAATAATTGATCGCATAGTTGAACCTACTATTAAAGGTTTGCAACAGGAAGGAATCCCCTATATCGGATTTGTTTTTATTGGATTGATCAAGGTGGGGTCGGATCCATATGTTATTGAATATAATGTGCGCTTAGGTGATCCTGAAACAGAAGTTGTGTTGCCAAGGATTAAATCGGATCTTTTGGAAACTTTTGTTTCAATTGGAGAAGGGAGATTTGACAGTGAGCCTTTGGAAATTGATCCCGGATATGCAATTACAATTATGGCTGTTTCTGGCGGCTATCCTGAAGCCTATGAAAAAGGTAAGCCTATCACTGGGTTAGATGACCTGGATTCCGAAGCGCTATATCATGCAGGTACTAAGGAAGAAAATAGTGTGGTTTATACGAATGGGGGAAGGGTGATGGCGATAATAGGTAAGGGCGACACGATGGAGAAAGCCCTTGAAGAAGGGTATTCAAATATAAAATGCCTTCAATATGAAGGCATGTATTACAGGAAGGATATTGGATTTGACCTATAGGTAAGTATGTGCAGTAATGCTCTTATCTTCCTCACCGAGGTCATTGAATTTTTTCAATTGCAATAGCCAATATACCATGGCTACGCTGCCGATCAACAAGAATATCCAATTTACGGTGTTTGAAGTCCACCAATTTTCCATAAACCGGAAAAAATCATAAGGCCAAAACAATCCGTTTACAAATAAATCTTCAATAGCTTCAAAAAATGCTCGCATCTTTGTTGTTATATTTACTTGACAAAAATAGTAAAAGCTGCGATGATTTCAAGTGTTTTCGGTAAAACCAAGCCCGTAAACTTCATTATTTTACTTGCCTTCCTGTTTATGCTTTACTGGTATGTGCAACTTGTGTTGTTTCAATTTGATTTTGATACATCTTCTTTGGTCATTCAGGGGCTTATTACAGGTCTTCTATTATTTACAGTTTTCCTTGTCAACTTTATTGTAAGGCGAAATCTGATCAATGAATCAAATTCATACGCCATACTCTTCTACGTATTATTATTTGTTGTCTTCCCTGAAGTAGTCACAGACAATAATGCCATTCTATGTAGCTTTTTTGTATTGTTGGCCGCCAGGAGGTTAATATCCATTCGCACTTTAAAGAATGTGCCACAAAAGGTTTTCGATGCGAGTTTATGGATTATGATCAGCAGTTTTTTTTATGACTGGGCCATCTTATTCATGATCCTTGTTTTTTTGTCAATCTATTTCTACGCTCCAAAAAGCATTAAAAACTGGCTTATACCCTTGGTAGCTTTTCTTACGATTGGTTTAATATTGGGAAGTTGGCTCGTTTTGACTAACCGGGTTGAATTTCTTCAAGAACACTATGTATTCTCTATTTCATCTGAGATCAATCTTTCTTCATATTGGTTAAGTCAGTTAATATTGAACATCTTTTTAGCTTTTATAATACTTGCCACGCTGCTAGCCTTTATCAATTTGACCCGATTTGCACACGGGAAGATAATATCGATCCGACTCATAACCGTCTTTTTGATCATAGCGATTTTTATAACGCTGATCAAAACCTCTGAAGGGAGTTATCCGGTAATTTTGACATTTTTCCCAACGGCAGTGATCCTGGCGCGATACATTGAGATTTTTAAACGCAAAAAACTAAGAGAGATTCTGCTATTTGCTTTGGTTCTAACCCCCTTCCTGGTCTTTGCTACAGAATGGATTCTGAAATAAGGAGTATCTTTGACGCCAAGATTAACACCATGTTTACAGCTTTAGCACTACCTATATTCAGGGAAACAATAGCTACTTATCATATAGATGATCATGTAGATCAACCCATTAACAATCCATACCCCCAGGATGAAATTTCCCATTTGCTTTATAATAAATGCTGGATCGATACGGTACAATGGCATTTAGAAGATATCATTCGAGATCCTAAGATCGAACCTGACAAAGCACTGGAGATCAAACGCAGAATAGACAAAAGCAATCAGCATAGAACTGATCTGGTAGAAATTATTGACGATTTTTTCCTGACCCAATTCAAAGATGCGGAGATCAAAGAGAATGCTGCCATTAATACCGAAAGTCCTGCATGGGCGATAGATAGGTTATCTATACTCACACTGAAGATCTATCATATGAGGGAAGAGGTTGAACGCGCCGATGCAGATCCTGCTCATAAAGAACGTTGTAAAGCCAAGTTGGGCATTCTTGAACAACAGGAAGAAGATCTGTCCCTGGCTATTGATCAACTGCTGGAAGATATAGCCGAAGGAAAGAAGTACATGAAGGTGTATAAACAAATGAAGATGTACAATGATGATGAGCTGAATCCTGTCCTTAGAGGCCAAAAATAGGGCCAAGGTGAGACAAGCTACTGAACACATTCCTGATCGATCCAAAAGACTGATTGTATTGCGATTTTCGGCCCTGGGAGATGTGGCTCTTATGGTACCCGTATTGATGGCATTCCTTGAGACCTATCCGGATTATTCAGTTACGTTAGTGACCAGGCCCAGATTTAGTCCGATTTTCAATAAAATAGAGGGGGTCAATGTCCTGGAAGCCAGGTTGGAAGGTGCCCATAAAGGGATAATAGGGTTATTCCGGCTACATAGAAGTATTCGTAAGCTTGAACCTGAAGCAATTGTTGATCTTCACAATGTTCTAAGAACGAAAGTATTACGCCTTTTCTTTAGCGCCAAAACAATTGGGATTAGAGCAATCGACAAGGGAAGATCGGAGAAAAGAGCACTTACGCGCAGTTCAAAAAAGATCTATAAACCATTAAAGCACACGTCAAAACGGTATAAAGAAGTGTTTGAAGGCCTTGGATATTCATTTAATCTAAAAAGCACCCATATTCTTCCCAAAGGTACAATGCCTAATAATATCGTTGACAGAGGTCAACTTGGGGGCAAGTTGATTGGAATTGCGCCTTTTGCAGCCCATAAGGGGAAAATGTACAGTCTGACTCGGCTTGAGAAGGTGATCAAGGCGTTAAATGACCATTTAGACTGTACTATACTATGTTTTGGAGGTGGAGATAAGGAAAAGTCGGCTATTGCTCATTGGAGTTCGCAATATCCTAATTGTATTAATCTCATTGGGCAGGTCTCCTTTGATGAGGAATTGAAAGTTATTAGCAATTTGGACCTGATGCTCAGCATGGATAGTGGGAATGGCCATTTGGCGGCAATATTTGGCGTTCCTACACTTACTTTATGGGGAATTACGCATCCATTTGCAGGATTTGCACCCTATGGCCAGCCGGAAGAGCATCGTTTATTGGCTGATAGGACTAGATTCCCTCAAATACCCACTTCTATATATGGGAATACGTATCCTGAGGGATATGAAGAAGCTATTAATACGATCTCGGAAGAAGAAATTATTTCGAGGATTTTAGCTATTATAGATCAGAATGCTTAGTGTATAGCTTGCGGCACCAATGATCTGAAATAGGCGCGTAGCTGCTGAATAAACTTGTATCTCAGGTTTTTAGCATTTCCAGAAGCCATTTGCAGGCGTATACCTATATAAGCAGATATTACATAAGCGGCAACACCATCACTATCAACATGTCTGGCTACATATCCATCCGATTTGCCTTTTTGAAGGGATGTAATTAGTGCTACCTCCCAGATTTTGAGGATATCATTTAAATAGGTATTAACTTCAGGGTCCTTTCCTTGTGTCTCAGCTATGAAATTGCTGAGGGCAAAACCATTATCAAAGAAATTATGTTCTGCTGTTTCAAGAGACGCATCTAAACTCCTTTCAATAATAGAAAAAGGATCTTCCTTTCCTTCAATCGGTTGTACAAGTGCACTGTAAACCTTTTGAACGATTAGGTTTTGAATAATACTTATAAAGAATTCCTCCTTGGATTTAAAGTGATAATAGAAGGCACCTTTAGAAAGGTCTAACTTTTTCAATATGTCATCCACACTTGTATTGTGGTAGCCATTTTGATAGAATAATTCGAGTCCTGCCACTTGTAATCGCTGCATCGTGGCCAATCTTTTCAATGTTTGTTCCATGTATGGGGTGTTTTAATAAGACCGACTAAGTGGTCTAATTAGGAAAACCAACGTTTAGGTCGATTTCCTATACTTTAACGATGAAACGAACGGAATATTTGACTAACTACCTTATTACTAGGAACTCAAAAGGTAAAATCAGGGGCACAAGACCATCTGGTTTGTTATAAATCAGGCTACAGTGCCCTGACAACTACTGCCGGCACCCGCTGTGCATCCATAACAATGCTGAGAAATGACAATATTTCGGTTTTGCAGCACTTCTTCCTGGTATTCCTTAATATGTTTTACAGGACTGGCATTTTTAAGCCCTAACATCTGGTTAAAATCACAATCGTATAGCCAACCATCCCAACTGACAGAAAGTGTATTGGTACACATTACATTGCTAACAGCTGTCGGATTAAATGCATCTACCAGAGCATACATATAATCTTCATAATTTTCAGAGGCTATTAGATAATCTAAAAATCTGGATATCGGCAGATTGGTTATGGCAAATAAATTATGGAACGTAATTCCGAAGTCCTCCTTTAACGCTTTTTTGAAATCCTGTTCAAGTGCAGCCTGATCTCCGGGGAGGAAGGCGCCTGATGGATTATAGACCAGATCTAGCTTTAAATTGCTATCTGGCCGTCCGTAACCAACAGCATTCAATTCCTGTAAAGCCTTTATTGATTTGTCAAAAACGCCATCTCCACGCTGTTTATCCGTTTTTCCCCTCGTATAGTGCGGCATTGAGGAAACTACATGAATATTGTGTTTCTTAAAGAATTGAGGCAGATCATGATATTTTTTGTTCGCTCGGATGATAGTGAGGTTAGACCGTACAATAAAGTCCTGAATGCCTGCTTTGGCTGCTTCTTCAACAAACCAGCGAAAATCAGGGTTCATTTCTGGCGCCCCCCCTGTAAGATCCAGTGTATGTGCCCCTGTTTTACGGATAACCTTTAGACATTGTTCCATGGTCTCCCGTGTCATGATTTCTTTACGATCAGGACCGGCATCTACATGGCAATGCTCGCAAACCTGGTTACACATATACCCTACATTGATCTGCAGGATCTCCAGTTTTTGAGGTCGAAGTGGAAAATTACCAGTTTCAGCGATCTTATCCCGGAAATAGGGTAGTTCACCATCAGCGAAAATCCCATTTTCAAGGATATTGAGCTGTTTATTAACATCGGCAAGAACTTCTTGCCTGGCTTTCAGTGACTTAGTAGCCATAATTTTCTTATCATTTCAGTCTATTGCCTAGCAATAGGGGGTTTTACATGCTTAATTTATCGTGTTTGTTCATCATTTGTACAGCATGAACCAGCGAAGCACCGCTTTCAATGGCAGCACCTGCGTGTACAGCCTCCATCATTTCTTCTTTAGTGATCCCACGTTGTAAGCCGTCTTGGGTATAGGCATCAATACAATAGGGGCATTTTACAATATGGGCCACCGCAAGGGCAATTAGCGATTTCTCGCGAGCAGATAAGGCCCCTTCTTCAAAAACTTTCCCGTAATACTCAAAAAATTTGGTGCCAAGCTCTTCGCTCCATTCGGTTATATTACCAAATTTGCGCAGATCAGCGGGATCATAATATGAATTAGCCATAGATAAGGCGTTTATAGAGTTATTATTCTTTCTGTAAATGTGAGTTTCTGAATGCTTGTAAAAAGATACAGGTATAGGGCCCTAAATCTGGGCCAGAATAGGGAAATTTACGGGAGATCCTTTGTTAGAATTAGGGGTATTAAATGGAGTGATTTCAGATAAAACCACATCAAATTTCGAGATTTTATTATGGCTAATAAGCGATTGAAGAAGTTGCATGATACCAAAAGGTATAAAACCAGAAAATCTCAGTAAAATGGGTATATCTGAACTAATATCTATATCAAAGAAAACGGGCAATATATGTACATTTTTGGCATTTATTTCCAAAAATTCCTTTAATTCTCCATATAAACATCTATGCCCCCAGGAGAATTCCAAAAAACGCTGTTTGTCAAATGCTGACCTTAAAAGACCAAGAAGGTAGATTCCGCCATCTTTAGAAGGGCCTAAAACTTGAATTCCATCTTCAAGAGATTGAATCGCAGTTCGAATTTCTACATGAGACAGTTGAGGGGAATCATTTCCAATAGAAATAATCCGATCATAGCCGGAATCAAAAATTTCTTGAATGGCGTTGGCAAATTTTTCACCAAAATTTTTACCACGCTGATCTTTCTCAGAAAAGTGAAAAAAGGGTATTCCTGACCTGCGAATTAAGTTTTGTGAATGTTCGTTGAACTGCGCATAAAGTAATTCCCCTTTTGGTAACCATTTATGCTGTATTTCAGCCTTTGGCGTCCTGGCGAAGAGTAAAATAGCAGTTCTTGAATGTTCAGGGGTCACTTGATCCGATTTTAGCGGCATAAATATACCTTTTTAATTGGTCGGTTTGATGCCTGTTCATTACAGAAAGGGATGAATAATACCACGATATGGGATTTTTGACTATCCGACTACCTGGTTTGTATGAGAAATGTTAAAATTTGGGCTTCATCAGTAAATAATAGGGCGTAGTACCTTCTTAATAGGTTGAAAAGCACAGTTTCGTATTTATACTCCTCTCTGAATTCGCTGACAAACTACCCGGTCGGTAATTGGACTTGATTTCTCATGACTAAATAGTACTAAGAATAGAAAAAGCCATTAGTTTCATGCGTCTTTACCGATTGTTAATCAAATGAAAAGCCAAGCAACGAGATCAACGTAGTATTGTCCAGTAGTGATGTGGGCGGAATGGCACATATTGGCCTTATTAAGGCGCCACAGGAACATGAATTCACCATTTCGGCTATATCCGGCATTAGTATTGGCGCCATAGCAGGAGCACTGTATGCGAGCAGGAAAAACATCGATGAAATGCTTATTTTTTTTCGGACGACACCCCCTTTTTTCAGCCGTTCGAATTGGAGAGTATTGGGGTGCTGGATAAAAAGCAGATCGATTCAGCCTATGACGTAGGGTATAAAAATTTTAGTAAAACCTTAAAGAATTGGGACGTAAAGGCCTATACATCATCGTAATCTATTTTCAGGGTAGGCGTAATGGGATGGGATTGACAGGTTAAAATATATCCCTCTTCAATTTCACTATCGGTCAGGATCTGATTTTTCTCCATAACTACTTTGCCTTCTGTCACCTTTGCAATACATGTACTGCAAACACCACCCTGGCAGGAATACGGGGCATCAATATCTTCATCCAGTACTGCATCCAGTAATAGTTGTTTCCGCTTCATGACGAGGGTGTATTCTTCATCGTCTAAAACTACCTGTACAGTAGTTTTGGAATCGTCGGTCACTTGAGGTGCTACCTCAACTTCATCAGCGCCCGGGCTTGTGAACAACTCAAATAGGATCTGATCCTGTTTGATACCTTGTGCCAATAAGGTTGATTTGACCTCTTGTATCATAGCCTCAGGCCCACAGAGGTAGAATAAGTCAAAAGAAACATCCTTGAATTTGTTCTTCAGCAGGTAATTAGCCTTTGCGCTGTCTATTCTGCCAAAGAGGGCACCTTCTTCTGAAGTCCTGCTAAAGGAGTATTGAAGAGAAAATCGATCGGAAAATTTGCTTTGTAGATCGGCCAGCTCCTCGTAAAACATGGTCTCCTCTTTCCCCCGGTTCCCATACAATAATACAAACCGATTATCATCATGTCCCTCCAAAACTTCCCGAGCGATGCTCATTATAGGTGTAA
>Ga0265309_10000032_pt1 | contig 40941 bp, 81 predicted proteins | sample Helome_FD_192492 | JGI IMG/M metagenome (GOLD analysis project Ga0265309, IMG submission 192492) | Marine sediment microbial communities from subtidal zone of North Sea - Hel_20160524 (Illumina Assembly) | ecosystem: Environmental > Aquatic > Marine > Subtidal zone > Sediment ...
TTCCGCGCCATTTTTATGTCAGCAGAAATAATCTGTCCGACTTCACGCCGGTCAATATATTTCTTAGTATCATCGTCATGTGGAATTAATGACTTATTGGGCAGGACTCTAAAGAATGCTTTCAAAATAATGACTCCTGCCTAGTTTCATTATTAAACCGTTCTTTTGCTGCGTTGTAATAATCTGTGTCTAGCTCACAACCTACAAAGTCACAGCCGAAATAATGCGCGGCTATTGCGCTAGAGCCTGAACCTAAATGAGTGTCGATTATTCTTTGGCCTGATTCAGCATAGTTTTTTAATAGCCATTGATATAATTTAACGGGTTTTTGTGTTGGGTGTATGCGCTTTTCTTTGTTTTTCATATCGCCCTGCAGCATTCCTGACCATTGAAAAGAGAATTTTCTGACTGCAGTCTTAAATGATGTATAAGCAAGCTCACAGTCGGCAAAATCACTTCCTCCGGTTAGCTTATCCCATACAATCCAGCAACTAGAGCCTAAACCTATGTTTTGCATAAAATGATTAGCCCCCCAAATTATCTGATTCTTGCTGATTCTCTGTAATTCAATAAAATATTCTGGATCTGCGGGTTTCAAGTCGTCACCATGAAATGATTTATAATCTTGAGCAATCGCTAATTTCCCCCGACTTGCATTTGTTTTACCGCTTTCTCCAATACCATAAGGAGGATCAACAATCGCTAAATCAAACTCATTATCCTTGCAGGTTTTCATATACGACATGCAGTCAATATTTAATAGCTCTATCATAATATCTCCATCTGATTATCATTATTGATAAACTCTATGACTCTTTCCTGTAGATATTCTAAATCACAAATCACGCCAGCCAGATCAGCTTTAGCGGCCAGCTTTGCAGCATCTTCTTTGCTTAATGTGATTATGTATTCAATCATACTAGCGTCTCATCATTCAGGCTGGTTAATTTCTTGACGCGCTTCCTGACGCGTCTTGTCCAATCTCGATATACGATGTCTTTCTCTTTATCTTGAAGGATCTGATCAATCATTGTCTTGTCATGGTCGGTTAGCATAATTACCCCCAAGTATATAATTCGTCTTTCCAGTTTTTAGGTGGCTTACCCATGTAAAGACGCACAAACTCAAGACTAATATTTCCATAGTCTCCCCATTCGTTGGACGCATCGATATTATTTGGTTTCATATTAAAGCCGTAACAGTCACCATTCTTATCAACCGCTATCCAATTAACCCAATCAGGTACTACTATATTAACGTTCATTGTATTCATAAGTCCTCCAAAGATTATTCAGCTTTATAAACATGTAACTTGCCAATGTCACCAAGTTCTAACTCATGAGAGCATTGATGGCAAAGGGACGGATACCAATTTGCTTCTGTATCGTTGCTTGCCATTTCTTCTGCTTCCTCCTCGCTATCGGCTTCATAATCACCAATATGAACTGATACACCAACCTCTCCGTAAACGCTATATTTCATAATCTAACCCTCTTCTTTTTAATCTCTTTATTTTTATCTCTCAACCATGCTTTACCATTAGCAGTCAAAAAATAAACCGTCGGCACTCGTCCGCCAGCTCCCTCCGTTGGGAATTTTTTAGAATTAATTAACTTAGCCTTCATGTTCTCCGCGATAAGCTTGTTAAGCTCAACCATCTTTATTCTGAGCTGACTCAAGCCTCTACGGGTTAAGTCCCCCTTTTTTATCGGCGCGTGATTTTTCATCATTCTTATAAAGCGATATTTTAAACTCATTTTTAATTGCCTCTTGATTCTGCTGTTTGTTTGCACTATCATATACCAAAAGCAAACGATAAACAAGAAAAGGAAGGCGAATAAATGAGTAACTTGAAGCAATTTAGGAAAGATGCCGGATTAACTTTGCAGGAGCTTAGTGATATGTGCGGAAAATCAAAAGCGCACACATGGGAGCTTGAAAAAGAAACCGCAAACCCAACTTTAAAGACTGCTTATGCAATTGCTAAGATTTTAAATAAAACTGTTTATGAATTATGGCCGGACACCACAGAAATTATAGAAGAAACAGTAATCATAAGAAGAGTTAAGAAATAATTATACAGACAAGAAATAATATATAGGAGAAGTAAAAATGAATGATTTGAGCTTTGAGCAACAAATGATACAAGCCATACGAAACAAAGTTATATCAGAAATACATAAAACAGACTTTACAAGGCTTGAGTATGGTCAAAAAAAGGTGCTGCCAGATAGCTTTATAAATAAAGTGTGGGATGGTATTGACTGGGAAAAGGTAATCAAAGATACAAAGGAGGAAATGCACAAGCGTATTTGTAATGCGGTAATTGGCAACATGGAGACTGAAATTAAAACAGACGTGAAAAGCATTCTTTCTATTGATGGGGTTCGCCAAAAATTAAGGGTTGAAGTTTATCCGGCAATTATGAAAATTCTGGATAATAAATAAGAATCACACAGACAAGAAATAATATAGAGGAGAAGTAAAATGAAATTAGTATTATTAAAGAATATCAAGCATGGCTTTGAGTCAGTCATAATTGTTGATGATGATGATGATGACACCTATGGTATGGGTGATGATTACCTACAGATTAGCGAGGTAATTGACGCAGAGTTTCCAATGATTGAATTCGATATTAACGCCGCAAAAGTCAAGGCGATTGATAAAGAAATATCAAAGGCAGAAGCGGGTATTCATTTGCTTAAGCGAACAAAAGCGGAGTTGCTATCTATTCCTGACATGAGTGACGAATGAGCCCTACAAATAACTAAGAATCACACATAGGAGAAGTAAAATGACACAAGATAAGATTATCAAGGTTCAGCCACAGTCACAGGGCGAATTAGTCAAGATTGATTATGTCGCGCTGGCAATTGAAAAAGGCGCAGACCTAGCAACAATTGAAAAGTTCATGGATTTAAAAGAACGACAAGAAGCATCTGAGGCAAAGAAAGCCTATGTTGTGGCAATGGGTAAATTCAGAGCATCAGTACCAACGATTGAGAGAACCAAAAAAGCGCACAATTCAAACTATGCAGGATTAGCGGAAACCATCGCGGAAATATCTGATTCAATGGTTCAATGTGGATTAAGCCATTCATGGAAAACAGCACAGGATGAAACAAGTATTTCGGTGACTTGCTGTGTGACCCATATTTTAGGGCATCAAGAATGTACGACCCTGAGAGAGTTCCCTGATAAGTCCGGCAGTAAAAATGCTATTCAGGCCATTGGGTCAACAGTGTCTTATCTTCAGAGATATACGTTATTCAGTATATTAGGTTTAGCTTCTAAAGAGGCTGACAATGACGGAAATGATCGCGTTTCATTTGAGCAAGCCGAAGAACTTGAAAAGCTCGCAGATGAAGCCGGAGTGGATAAGCCTAAATTCTTAGTCTACTTCCAAGCTGGCAGCTTTAACCATATTCCAGCAAAACAATATAAAAACGCATTGGCGGCAATTAAGGCAAAAACTAAGGTGAAAAAATGATTTATTCAGAAGAAGATTACCCGCAAGGTTCTGACGAATGGCAGGCAATACGAGCTGGCAAGGTCACAGCCTCAAAAATCACGGACATCATGGCGAAGCTGAAATCAGGTGCGCCTAGTGCGGGTCGGAAAACATACATGGGTCAATTGATAGCTGAGAGGCTCACAGGCGTTAAATCAGACAGCTTTAGCAACGCTGCCATGCAATGGGGTGTAGAGACTGAGCCACAGGCTAGAGCGGCTTACGAATTTATTAACGATGTTGAGGTTAAGCGGTTCGCGTTTGTTGATCATTCGGTTATTGAGTGGGCTGGCATGTCCCCAGATGGAGAGGTTTGTGATGATGGCGGCCTTGAGATTAAATGCCCTAACACTGCGACACACATTGATTTCCTGATTACAAAGAAGATACCTAAAAAATATATAGATCAAATGCAGTGGCAAATGGCCTGTAGACCGCAATGGAAGTGGGTTGATTATATGAGCTTTGACCCACGTATGCCCGAACACCTAAACAAATTAATTATCCGCGTTGATCGAGATAACGATTATATTAATGAAATGGAAATGGCGGTGGTTAGATTTAATAATGAAATTAACGAAAAATTAACAACACTGGAGAAGATGTAGTATCGATGCATCTTAGATTAATTACTTAGGAATGGAGAATAAAATGAAAAACACTCAACAAGAAATAGACCGCTTATTTAAAATCGCAGGCCATACAGTTCCAGGTTATCGCCAAATCATGAAGACCCTTAACGACATGATGGACAATGATGATTATGACCGCAGCTTAATTATTGAGGCTAATCACGAAGCGTATAGAAAGTGTCTTGCTTTGCGGTTCCGTCAGACAGATATGGCGTGGGGTGGGTTATGAAGCATACAGAATTACCTTGGCACGTAAGCCTTGGAAATAACAATTATGTTTGGGCTAAAGATTGCATTATAGCTAAATGTAACCCAGAGCAAGCGGAGATGTACAGGGAGAAATCTATTAAAGAGGACGAAGCAAACGCCGCCTTTATCGTTAAAGCAGTGAATAATCATTATCAATTAATTGAAACATTGCAGAATATCATTGCTGAAGGTGAAAATCATAGCGCCACTTCGGACACAATGAGTGATGCAATTATGGAAATGCGGCGAGCAGCAGCAGAAGCCATTAAACAAGCGGAGGAGTCATGAAAGTTGAAACAACAGAAGAAGCAATCAAAAGATTGAACGACGCTATAAGAATATTAAACAAGGCTGGCAATCATTTTTTAGCAGACCAATTGGATGATGTAAGACAGTTTTTAGGGAAGGAGTTATGAGATTCTGGAAAAAGAAACTCGTTAGTTATTTTTACTCGGGTGTAGACAGACACGGCAATCTATTCGAGGGGATAATCCATGATACCGATGCTGAGCCTAAAGTATTAATGGATAACATTCTTAAAGACACTGGCGGTCATTTAACCGCGTTTAATCCGGTTTAGGAGGAAGTATGAAAACACTTAAAGAAAGAATAGCGATTGAGCAAGCAAAGCTCGACGGTGCAAATATTGAATGGATACAGCTTAATGGTTTATATAATGGATGGCGTGATTTTAACCCTGATCCTGATGCTATTTTTGCTTGGCATGACTGTGACTATCGCATAAAGCCAAAGCTTATGGAGTTCTGGGTGAATGTTTGGTCTGACAGGGAAACAAACTTATGCTGGGAATCTAAAGAGAATGCAGAAGCGGCCGCGCATGGTGTCCCTGGGTATATTAAATCAGTAAAATTCCGTGAGGTGATAGAATGAGTGTATATCAATGTTCATACTGTAAAGAAATGAAAGACTCAGATCGTGACGGCTGCGAATACGATCCGACAAATCCAAGTAAGTTAGTCGATGCTGAATGTGCGCAAGAAATAACGGAAAGGATGGAAGAGATAGAAAAACCGATGAAAGCGGCTGGATTGAAAGGGGGGGATTTCTTGTGAGTGAAAAGAGGGGGATTTTTTATGAGTGAAGAGACGGCAGCATTTTTAGCTAAGCACAGAAGCAGGATGGGTAAGCATTATCAGAATTTAGGTAATTTCCTTGTTCATAAGTTTTATACAAATAAAGCAGATGAGTTTGATTTTGAAATAATGGAAATATTAAAACAGAAGATTGAGTCTCAAATAAAGAAGGTGAATAATTAACGGAGGACGTATGAGTGAATTAAACGCACAAGAACTAATTGACCTAACTAATTACAGAATAAAGAATCTTAAGAAAATTGAGCATCGAGAATTTTTAGAAGCGCTGGCATCTGATTCAAAGATGGAAGAAGTCATAATTGACGCCGCAAGGAATGGCACTGATGAATCTTATGGTGTGCTAATGAAAAAGTGGATGTATAAATACTTTGAAGTTGATATTGAAACTCATGGGGGGTTGTGATGGCTAAGTTTGAGATAGGTGAAGTTGTTGTAATTAAATCAATTAACTGTCCTGCTCTAAAAAGAGGTGATTCATGACTTTTGAAGAGTGGTACAGCAACGCATATAGCCTTAAGGCTCGTATGGATAATTCTGAAAATAAAGAGTGGGAAATAGCAGCATGGAACGCCGCACTTGATGAGGCCGTGAAGGTTGTTAATTCTTGGAGATACGAGGTTGAAGATGTTGTTGAAGTAACTAGAGCAATCAAGGAGCTAAAGGATGACTGAAGAATTAAAGCCGTGTCCGTTTTGTGGTGGTGAGGCCGAATTAACTTTTGCCCTCGTGTTCCATACTTTGATTGCTTGCAGAATTACCTTGGCCGCTAAGGCGACAAGCTGATTAAATGAAAACCTGCAAAAAATGTAAGGTAGAAATGCCCCCTATCCGTGGTTATACAGGGTATGCAAAGGAAGGATATTGTATGTCCTGTTTGAAGGTCCACAACAAGGAGAAGCGGGACGCACCAGAACGTAAATGTAAAGGAAAATGTGGGCAGGTTAAAAAAGCAGAAGAGTTTCATTGGAAGTATAAAGATTATTCCAGGCAGGCTATTTGTATTCTGTGTAAAAGAGAAGCGAGGAAATAAAAAAGCCGGTACAGACTGGAGGCCATACCGGCAAGGTCCAACTATAGGAGTTGGAAGCAATCGGTGAGAATCGAACTCACATTGTCAGGTTATGAGCCTGAGCTGGGGCCACTCCAGTCCACGTTGCTGAATACAAATATAGCATAGAGAACGCAAATAAAAAACCCCCAATGAAGGGGGTTGCTATCTTAATTGTTATTGAAAACAATATAGGATAAGATAGATTTATCTAGTGGAAGCTGTGCGAGGCGGACTAGATGGGAAGATTATAACATAATACTTTCTATCAATGTCAATACTTTTTACTCCCTCAATACTTTTTACTAGATCGTGATTATCGCGTGTATTTGTGCGCGCTGAATAAATTAAATTTGAGGAGAAGATTGTGAGTGACGAAAAAGAGATTCAAGATATTATAGATAAATTTGGTGTTAACCCTAATTCTGTCGGCAATAGGCCGCGTAGTTTTTGGATTATAGATAAAATTGAAGATGAAGAAGAGTATGGAAATGCTCAAATAGGAGATTTATGCGTAAAAACTCGTGATGGTGCAAGCAATCCAATAGATCCAGAGGCTTTTAAAATCGGAAATTGTGTCGGCAGCTCAGAAGATGGCTTTGATTGCACATATAGATATTATTATTACAAAGCTTTGGATAAAGCTGAATGATAGCTTATTTCCAACCTTAAGATTGTAATCCCCGAAAGGGCGTTACGGTCTGCAACTGGTTACGATAATACGAAGCGCATAATAATAAAGATGGGGCCAACACCGACCCGACCCAACTCTGTTGTAAGAGCGGTCATAAACAGACATCGAAGCACGTAAGGATTATGGCGTTCTGAGCCAATGGATAAATCAGAAGTGAAGCGGTTGGTCTCCGATAAAAGACAGTCTGTGATACATCAGCAACATACTTGTAACCTCCCTGTGGTGGTGAAGTACGGTGGACGGTCTATGGTTTAAAGATATATTGAATGGTTGAGGTTAATGGGTGGAATGCGAGGTGAATTATGCTTGATAGAGAAAAAATAAACATGTTAGTACGTCAATTATGGATCGAGTTCAACAAAGGAGAGCTTAGCGATTTTTCTGATGATGCTGATTTAGATTTATGGACAAAAGTTACAGAACATCCAGCTATTCAAGACAGATTAACCAAGCAGACTACAGACCAAGGCCGGATAAGTTAACGCTACTATGGAGAAAAGTTATGAATATTATTGAAGATGCTAAGAAAATTGCTAAATTGATTGCTGAAACTCAGACTGAGAAAAAAGGCGATCTTTTAATAGAGGTCGCTAATCAATTAGCAAAAAGAACTCAGCATTATACGTCATCTATAATTTATAGAGCTGGCGAGATTTATAACCAAGAGTAACCATAATAAATAGAGGTGAAATATGAATATAACGTCAACATGGGAATTTAGGTGTTTCTATTTTCCTGATGCTGCATTAAAGGAATTTAAGGATAGCTTAACTTCTTCTGGGCTGGCTGTTTTTCTGCTTGCCGAATCTCTTAATGAAATCAAAAGAAAGAATAAATAAAACTTGAATTATTGTGTAATGAGTATTTACAGATTAAATAAAAAACAAGCTTTACTTTCTAAAAGATTGTGCTATCATGAGTAATAGTTAATGAGGTTAGGAGGAGATGAAATGAAACTTAGTATTAAAATCTTTGGCAGATACTTTACTGCGTGCATAGGTAGGGAGACGCCTTGGTTCCGGCAGTTAGATTTTTTCTCTGTAACAGAAGAATTTTATGAAGACAATAAAATTTGTTATGCAGTTAGTATAATTTCTTTTTGGAGGAAATATGGAACCTGAAACATTAAAAAAAGAGCCTGAAATACTTGAAAAGTTTGCAGAAACGAGTAAATCACAACATAAAAGAATATGTATTCAATCTAAATGCGCTGTCCGTGATGAACTACAGGAACAGCTTGAGCAGAAAAATAAACAATTAGACAGGCAGGAAGCTGCAATATTTCGCTTAAAAGAGCATGACAGCTACCAGCGAGCAAGAATTAACAGGCTGGAGCAAAAGATTGAGAAAGGTAATAAATTAAAAGCCAGAAACGAGAAGTTGATAAATTTATCTAGCGATCTTGTCAGGTCTATCAACTGTGCCTTTAAAATCAATGAGCCTTATGGTCAAGAATGGCAATCAGTAGATGATGATGCCAACCTGTTAAATGAAGCCCTTAAATTAAACGAGGTGAAGTGATGGCTGAAGCTCAAATTCAAGGCGGTATCATGGATTTATTGCTCGTTCACAAAGATGTTGCCTGGGCAATGGTGATCACTACTGGGGTATTTAAAGTAAAAGGCGGGTACGTCACGGTAGGTCATTACCTGGAGGATGAGCAGAAAAGTAAAACGGGAATGTCCGACATTATCGGACAATTGCGTGATGGTCGTATGCTGGCTATTGAAACTAAAGATATCGGGGAAAAACCTACTGGGGAACAGTACGCATTTATGGCGTTAGTGCGTACTAACGGCGGGGTGGCTTTTTGGTGCGACTCCATAACTGACTGTAATACCCACTTACGGAAGTTCTTAGTGTGAGAGATTAAATAAAACTATATCTTTACTTTAAGATTGTGCTATCATGAGTAGTAGTTAATGAGGAGAAGATGAAATGAAATTGAATATACAAGTAGAGCTGGAATGGTTAGATGAAGAAGGAAATATTGATGAAGAAGTTCAACACCAAATTATATCTGGCGTAAAGCAGGCAATAAGTAAAGACTGCTTAAATCTAGTTGAGAAAAAAACACAAAAAGCGATAGATGATGGGATGAACTCAGCTATTAAGATTATGCAAGATAAGGTGTCTGAATTTTTCGATAACTGGTTAAAAACTGAGGCAACTATTACTGATAAATATGGGGATAAGGTAGAGGAGGGATCTTTGAAGGATATTATCAAGCGTCAATTTAATAATGCTATGAATGAAAAGGTCGATCAAAATGGAAGTCCTTCTAGCTACGGTTCAAGATATACTCGATTAGAGTTTGTGACCGGAAAGAAAGTTAAGGAAGTTGTTAGTGATTACTTATCAAGCTACGGAAAAGATATTGATAAAACAATAAAAACAAATATAGAGCAAGGAATTAAGTCTAGGGTTTCTGATAAATTTGCTGAAATGGTTATTGGTTACGCCAAACAAGATCACCTTAATCAAAAAGCAATTGAAAACAATAAAAATTAGGGTTAATTACTATATGACACCACCTAATGAAATAAAGCTCGGTATCGGTTTGTGGGCAGTCGGGATAATTGGCTGCGTTCTAACAGTGCTCTACGCCACTGAGCATGAAGAAGTACTTTATTTGATTTCTGGTAGCGTCTTAGCAATAGGAACCGTATTTAAATGGTGCGGAGCTTTTGACCTTTTGTGTGATGATTTTGACGAAGAAATAAAAGATAGTTATACAGAGTAGAGGAGAAGAATAATGACAAAATTTACAGTAACAGTATCGCACTTAGTTGAAGTTGATTTAGATGAGTCTAAATTTACACCTGAATTTATGAATGAATTTAGAGAAAACTTTTACCCGTTTCTGTCAGTAGAAGATCATGCAAACCATATAGCTCAACTGAAAGTAAGGGAGTTATTAATGCCATTTATTGAAGGGTATGGGCCAGCATCAGATTTTGGTATTTCTGCCGAAGTTGTTGACGTATCAATGGACACCATCCTTAAAGAGTAATGATTGATTAGGAGGAGATATGAGAACGGTTATCCCAGAAGTTATACAGGTAGATTGCGATTTTTGCGGCGCTTCTGTCGGAGTGGAAGAAAATAAGATAAAGCTATCTGGAAGCTCTCTTGATAGAGGCGTCCCAGTTGGTCCAGCTTACATGAGTGGTGATTTTGATTGCTGTTTTGATTGCTATTCAACGTTTACCAAGCTTATTAAAAGCCTGCGCGGGGACTAAGCCGCCTTATCCTGCATAACCGAGCAATATTATGAGTCATAAGATAAATATGACCAACGTATAAAGGAGAGTGAGTGATGATTATAAAAAACAAATGGAATGGCCAAGTAATATTTGATGGCGATAAAGCTGACCTTCGCGGAGCCGATTTGCGCGGAGCCAATTTGCGCGGAGCTGATTTGCGTGAAGTTGATCTTCGCGAAGCCAATTTGCGTGAAGTTGATTTGTACGGAGTTGATTTGCGCGGAGCTGACCTTCACGGAGCTGACCTTCGCGGAGTCGATTTGTACGAAGTTGATTTGCGCGGAGCCAATTTGCGCAAAGCTGATTTACGCGGAGCCGATTTGCGCGGAGCCGATTTGTACGGAGCTGGATTAGTTATTCAAGGCCTTCTCTGGTATGTACAAATAACCAAAAATCACATGTGGATAGGGTGTGAATCTCACGATATAACAGAGTGGGAAAAGTTCACTGATGCAGAAATTGAAGCAATGGATGAGGATGCCTTGGGTTTCTGGCTAGAAAATAAAGACATGCTTTTAAAGGCGTGTGAGAAGTTTAAGGAGTAAGAAATGAAAAGCCAAGAGATACAGAGTGATGAATACACCAAAGACCAACATATAAAGGAGAGTGGTTGTGATGATATTTGAATTTATGTTCACTACCGAAGAGGGTAAAGCTGTGTTAATGATTCTTAGTTGGTTGTGTGGTTTCTTTACTATGGCTCTATTGCGACCATCGAGGGTAAGCGATAAAAAGAAAGCAAACATTGAACTGGTTAAGGCCGTGAGAGAATTAGCTGATGATATGGAGTTATCACTTGCCTATATGAGTGACGTAAGCAGAGCACACATGCGTGAAGACATTAAGAAATACCGCGCTATTGCTGATAAATACGACCAACGTATAAAGGAGAGTGATTGTGAGTGAATTACTAATTAGTTTAATTGTTATTCCGTATATTATTTTAATGATTGAGCATCGAGTAATCTTTGGCGTATGGGAGTTATTGTTATGAATAGAATTAAAAAAGCCTTTGATGTGTTGAGGTCTGATTGTAATAACAAGTTAATAATAAATGACATGCTCGGCGTGTTAGAAGAAGAAATCAGACAGTTAAATGAAGGTATAGCGCATATCAATGAAGCTGGTTGGCAATGTGAAGCAAGGCTTGAGCAGAAGGATAAAGAGATTGAATCCTTAAAAGGCTTAGAAGACCATCTAAACAAAAGGGATAAAATAAACAGGGAGGAAATCGAGAAGCTTGAGCGGGTTGTTAAACAGATAGCTAGAGGCGAATACAGGCAAGGCGTAAATTTTCCCCAGTTTGATTTTGCCAATAGGATTGCCAAAGAAGCCCTTAACCAATTAAACGATGGCCAACGTATAAAGGAGAATGATGATGAGTGATTGCTGGCCAGAACAGGAAGCGATTGAGAAGTGGTTTGATGAGTATGTTCGAGAGAAATACGGCATACATCATTCAAATCAAAACTTAATGGAATTAAAAAAGGCTGTGACTAAGCCACGTCTTGACCTGCAGGAACAGCTTGAGCAGAAAGATAAAGAGATTGAGCTATCAGAGCAATTTATAGAAGGTTTATCCGGTGCAGCTTCAAGACTGAAAACCAGAAACGAGAAGCTTGAGCAAGCAATTCAAAAAGCTATAGATGATGATGATTCATGGGGTGCTGATGTAACTATGCAGCTTATGTTAGATGATGTATTAAACGAGGTGAAGTGATGGCTGAAGCTCAAATTCAAGGCGGTATCATGGATTTATGAATGATAAAAATAAAACTTCCCTACCCGCTGCCAACCTGGAACAGGATATTAGCCATGCACCCTTGGGAGAGAAAGAAACTAAGGGATTGGATACACGCGTCAATATCCACGTTATCAGTTACAGGTCAAGAAACCACGATCCTGACGGTATATCAGCCAAAGCCGCGATTGATGGAATTGTACGGCTCGGAATACTATCAGATGATTCGGCCAAAGAAGTCAAAAAAGTTAGCTTCGAAAGCTTCATTTGCAAAAAAGGCGAAGAAGAAAGGACGGAAATATTAATTGATACAAGAGATTAAATAAAAGTATATCTTTACTTTATAAAAGATTGTGCTATCATGAGTAATAGTTACTTACTTAGGAGAATAAAATGAAATGGGCAGCATTTACACTAACAATAGCTTTATTAATTACGCTTAACGCAAAGGCTGATGTCGAGGTGAACTTAAAGCAGTTCTCTGACACGTCAGGCGATGAGTATTTTAAATTTGGTTCTTGGCGTGGGATTGAAGTTAAATATCAAGAAGATCCGGAAAGTTTATTTTATTTTATCTCGTATGACACCGCTAGTGTGTCCCTAGCTTTTGATATTAATTTTTTAGGGATGGGTGCAGGCTTTAAGAACCCCTTGACAAGCTCAACTAATATCTATGGCCAGCTAGGGTATTACTTTGTAGAAACCTCATTAGAAGGGCGCTTTGACTGCCCACTCCCGTGCGGTGAAGGCCTGCATTATTTACTTAATCGCAAATGGGAGCCGCTTCACAATAGGGGGTTACTAAAGTTTGAAGAATACGAAATTGAGTCTGAGGGTGGACTTGGTATTACGTTTGGCATCGAGACAACTCACAAACTGACTAAAGATACCAGTTTAGTCTTTGGTCTTGAGTTCCGCGCGCTGGATTTTACATTAGGCGTGCACGGTATGGCTCCCGAGCAGAATTATAATAAAACAGGGGCAAGATGGGAAACTCAGTTTAAAAGTGCGAGCAGTACCGCTTTTAAGGTGAGCTATTTATTTTAATTAGAGTGTATTTGATTGTACAATGTGTTATACTGAATAGGAAGGTAATACATTTAATGAGCATTAAATAATTTTAAGGGTGGTAACTGGTAAGCTCTTAAATGAGCACCTCCATTGTTCTACACAAACCTAGTGAATCGGTAAGACTTGGTACTCCGACCGATTAAAAGGGTGACAGCTCGGAGAGACGGCACATAATGGGTATGAAGCTGGAATCGTCCGTGTCAATGTCGTTATCGGCCAGCGGATTGCCCACCATATTCAAGAACTCGGGGGATAGTGGTTAATAATAACATGCTCAGCAATAATCGTATTTTACTGCATAAGAGCTTATTTGAGGCCGAAGGTGTGATATGAGTACATTAACAAAAGAGATGATTAGAGAAGCGATAAAGCTTTTACCAGAAAAAGAGCCTGGCAATATGTGTGATAGTAATCTTTATGGGATACCGATTATACCTGATCCATATATTCCAGACTTAGTGCCGGTTATAGAGCTGAGTAAGGATTTGATGGTAACTGACGAATTTAGAAAAAAGGCTAATCAGTTTTACATTGACTTATTCGGATATAAAAGCCCTATAGTTTTGAAAACTCATTATGGTTACTTTATGGGGCCTAATCTTTATAATGTATTAGCGACGAATTGCACAGTATGAACGAACCCACAAAGAAATCATTGAGTGACGCATTAGACAGGTTTTTACTGGCTTGTAGGCCTCCGAAGAGGCCATTAAACCCTAAAGCTTAAGTTTCAGGAGCTCCAATAATTGATCTGGTATGTTTGGACGATTAGCTGACATCCACTCATAAACGGTACGGCGCGACCTAGAGACAAGCTTAGCAATATATCTAACAGCCTGGTCATTCGAGCACCGCTGACTATCCATAATACCTTGTTTAATTTCCTGCATCTCTTTTGTTTTGCTCATAGCATCACCTCCGAAGCGCCAAGGATAAAGAATACTATTAGTATTAAATGTTTCATGTTGCATCCTCCATTTCATCGATATCGAATTGATTAGCCCATAATTCAACAGCATAAGACAAAAAGAATACTGCAATACCAGCCCATGACTCACCTTCAGGGACGCTAGGTAATTCACCTAGATTGTCCGCGATATACTGCAAAACATCATCGCCGTGGTCATTCATAGTCACTTTAGCCGTGAAATATGTCACTGCTGGCATATATGCGCCACTTGCACAGCCACCTTGCTGAATTGATTCAATATCATAAAATTCAAGCCCATCTTCAATCCAAGCGGGTGTCGCTTCTGCTACCATTTCATTAAATTCAGTAATATTCATAATAGTCTCTCCAGTTATGTTATAATTTAAGCCGCTAACGGCATGTTAAAAGATACGTTTTGCGGGTCAATATTCTCTATCTCTGATAGTTGAGTCATAAGTGTAGAAACCCTGTGATAAAGCTGTATATTTGTAGAGTGTTCAATACGATAATCAAACACCTGGCCCGTCATTGAGTTAGTAAGTTGAATGTGTGTGATCATTTCAAATACTCCCTAATAAGATAAGCACGGAACACATCAGCCCCGTGATTATGATTAGAATGTTAAAAATTAGGTCTTTCATTTTGCTTCATAAAACCTCTGTCCATTTTCCGTTTTCATCTGTAAATGCGACTGTTTTACCGTAAAGTGTTAAATCTAAAACCGTGCCTTGAAAAACTTGCATTTTTTCAGCTATTTTTTTAGCTTCTTTTAAATTGACAGCTTCGAAATCTTCACCGTCACGAGTTGAGTTTATATTTTGCTTTTCTTGCAAATTGTAAATTTCCATAATTGTAAAACCTCTCTTAATTTGATGCTTCTTGTAACTCTTTTTGACCAAGAGCGGCCCTTCGTTTTCGCAAAGCCGCTTGTTTTTCTTTGTTTGTTAGCGGCATTATTTACACAAACCAATCTTGCTTCGTGCTGAAAAATTTAATAATTGCAGTGCCGTTTACCGTGTCTGAGTGAGTCCAAGCTTTTGCAGGAAATGACGTTTCTCCGTCATCACTTAAAACGATTTCTTTTTCTTCCATAGCCCAAAAATACTCTTCATTTTTTGGTAAATCATTAATCGGCATAGCAAGTATTAATAATTCTGAATTTCTATGTATTATTTCAGCATTAAAAAGATCAGTACCGCTATTTGAGTTCATTACATGTATAAACATTTTATTATTCCTTACTGTTAAAGATTAAGTCTTTCATTATCTTGATACTTTTCTAAAGTAAGACTTGGCTAAATCAAGAGCCACTTCTGGCTGATTTAATTCATTAGTGAAGTAATCGAGCACGTCCGCAGCTTCATCTAACCCCATCGTAATTAGTTGCTCAACAGCTTGGCTTCGTTGACCGTTAATCATTGAGTTGTAAATCTCGTCATATTGTTCGCGTATCATGTTGCACCTCGTTTATATAATGTTTATATTTATGCTATACTTAGTTATAGTTAATGTTTATCTGTTGTGTAATGTAACGATAGCACAATGATATCAATACGCAAGACTACGAATAGAAATAAATGTAAATTAAATGTAAGGACTCACCAACATGGCTGCATTAAACTATAAAGGCGAAGAGTCAGAACAGAGCAAGGAACGGCGTAAGCGCAAGGCTGATATGTTAGCTGGCAAAGGATCAGTAGCGGATAAGGTAAAAGTACAGCGCAAAGCTAAACAGAAGAGATTACAGGGTATAATGGATGAGTCAGTCGGAATGTACTTTAAGAGTAAATAATTATGAATGGATTATTAATTAGCGTTGAGTTAATACTAGCTATTATAGCCTTGAATATCTTAATAGGGACTATTTATGCCTAGTTCTGATTATTATATGCCCACCCTCAACAGGGAACTAATTACAAAGCATCCTGGTGGAAGACCTACTTTATATAACCAAGCAATCCTTGATAAGACCAATCAATACATAGATAACCTGAAAGACTCTGATACTATTATCCCCTCGCTTGTTGGCTTATCTTTATACTTAGGTATTAATGAAGATACCGTTCAAGACTGGAAAGGACAGAAAGAGAAAAAAGAGTTTTCCGTATTGTGCAAGCTTATATTGGCTTTACAGCATGAATCATTAATTTCCAACGGCCTAACTGGTGCCTTCAATGCTCACATCACAAAAGCCATGCTAACAAAACACGGTTATGCCGATAATGCCAACAATAACAACAACATACAGATAGTTGTCAGCCGTGACGGTGTCGAGATTAACCAGGAAAAGGTCATCGATCATGAAGAATAGCAAGGTTTATCAGGGCTTAGAGCCCGTTAGCCAGTTCTTCAGCTATCCGCCGTTACACAAACAAGTAAGCAAACCTGTAGCCCCTCCGATACGCCAACAATCCCTTGAGATACAACGACTTAAGCGCGAATCAGGACTTGTGAGCGACCACTAACACGAACGGCATAATATCCATTATGTTAAATTAGTACGCACTAACCCATTGTTTCACCCCTATTCACCCTCGTATCAGCACACTATGTCCCAACTAACCGCATTGTAACGCCACCTAAGCTGCGTTCTCTGGTCGCTGGTTCACTTGTATATGGTCGCGTCTTTAAACGGCTTAAATCAGATATGTGGATAAATAAAGAGTGGGGGGGGTGGGTTAAGGGCAGGCGGGGGTGGCGGTATGTGGTGAGGCCCCCACACAAGCAACTACCCCATTTACTCTATAAAACGGCTTGTTTATACAACTACGTCCCTATATACTGAAAAGTATCACCTCTGTAGGAGTTAAAAGTGCTTTCTATACAACTTAAGGCCGCTGGAATGACAAAATCACAGCTTGCCGATAATCTTGGAATATCTGCCAATGCGGTGAGCAAGTGGAAAGATGTCGCACCTAAATACGTCTATGCTTATCTTGAGCAGTACATCGAGAATCGAGAATTAAAGCAGGGTAAAGCATGGCTCAAGAAATGGCTGGAATCATGAAAATAAAAAATCGAGCTTCGCCATTAAAAACTGCTAGTATGAGTTTATGTCGAAGATAACGCTCCCTCATAATTGGAAACCGCGAGACTACCAAAAACCCTTATGGGAGCATTTGGCCTCGGGGGGTAAAAGGGCGGCGGTGGCATGGCCACGACGCCATGGTAAAGATGATGTTATGTTGCACCACAATGCCTGCTCTGTTTTTGAACGAGTCGGTAATTATTGGTATATGTTGCCCGAATACAACCAATGTCGAAAAGCGATATGGGATGCGGTTAATCCGCATTCAGGTAAAAAACGAATTGATGAAGCCTTCCCCCCTGAGATTAGGTCGAATACATTAAATCAGGAAATGAAAATCATGTTTCCTAATGGGTCAACGTGGCAGTTGATGGGAAGTGATAACTATAATGCCTTGGTCGGTTCTCCTCCGATTGGTTTAACCTATTCTGAATACGCTCTTTCAAACCCCTCCTCATGGTCATATTTAAGGCCTATTTTATTGGAAAACGGGGGTTGGGCAGTATTTAACTCCACGCCGCGCGGTAAGAATCATTTTTATAAATTGATCAAGATGGCTGAGAAGTCAAAAGAATGGTTTTCTGAAACCCTGACCTCTGATATTACGCAACTCTTTACTGATGAACAGCTTGCTGAAGAATTAATGGAAATGCAGGCGGAGCATGGTGAAGTCTTTGGTAGGGCGATTTGGCTTCAGGAATACTTTTGTAGTTTCGAGGCGGCTATTCCGGGGTCGATCTGGGGTGAGCAGATTGCCAAAATCTCCGCATTAAATCAAATTACCGACGTCCCTCATAACGAAGAATTACCCGTCTTTACGGCATGGGATTTGGGGCGTGATGATTATACTTCCGTATTTTTCTATCAAATGGTGGGTTCTGAGATTCACATCATCGACTTTTGGGAGGATAATTTCAAAGAAGTGCCTGAAATGTGTCAAATGTTGCGCGATAAAAAGACCGAATACGGCTATGTGTATGGTACCCATTGGCTCCCGCATGATGCCAAACCTACGAGGTTAGGCATGGGCGGTAAATCTATTATCCAGCAATTTCAGGACGAGAACATTGGTAAACTGCGTCTAACCCCGAATATGGGACGCGATAAAGGGATTCAGGCAGGACGTGTGACACTCGCACGATGTTATTTTGACAAAACCCGTTGTGATGAGGCGGTTGAGCATTTAAAGTCCTATCATCGGCGTTATGACGAGGTTTTAAAGAAGTTTTCAGACGAGCCAGTCCATGATGAACATTCCCATGCGGCGGATGCGTTTCGCTATTTGGCAATATCATGGAAAATATCTGCTAATATAGAAGCAGAAGATACATTGATACAAAGACTGCACAAAGGTAATATCATCGGGATAGACTACGGAACATTGAAGCAAGCCCATTTTGATAAGAAAAGGAGAGAACGAGAATATGGCTAACATACACAACCCCGCCTCTATTTTAGGCGAAGATTCGGCATCGGGGAACGCGGAGGCTGTCAAGATCACCGATGGTGCAATTCACACTGTTCGATCTCTTGACTCATTTTCAGCGACCCGAACCACCACTGATGTGCCTATCGGAGCGACCGGAGCCGCAGGCGATTATTTACACCGTGTTCTTGTTACCTCTGTAGTAGGCGCGGCAGATTTAACCGTATCGGACGGGGCGGGAGTAATTGTGGCGATTTTCCCCTCGGCCTCTGCTGCGGGTACTTTTGTCGATGTGGGTGTTACTGCTGCTACAGGCGGATTTGTGGTTGATTCCCATGCCACAGCCGTAGGAACCGTTACCTGTATTGGACGATTCACCTAATGGAAGAAATTAATAATTGGATTGAAGAAATCAAGGACTCGAAGAAACGGGAAAAGGATTACTTTAAAAAAGGCGTTGAAATCAATGAAATCTATGAAGGTGAGAAAAGCACCCCTTTCAATATTCTGTATTCTAATACTGAGACTATGATCCCCGCGTTGTTTTCTAATGTACCTCGTCCGATTATTCAGCGAAGATTTAAAGATGAAGATCCATTGGGTAAATATGCATCTCAAGCTGCGCAACGTATTCTCGAATACTTAATTGATACCGATATTGATGGAGAGGACAAATTTGAACGCTCCATGTTGGATGCGACTCAAGACGGACTCTTACCGGGTCGGGGTATTACTTCTGTAAAATACGATGATGAGACAGAAGAATTTGAAGTAGAAGACGGTGAAGATCCAATTCCCCCACAAATATCCAATCAAACAATTTCAGCCGATTCTCGCTCATGGGATAAAGTTTATTTTGGTTATGCGAAGAAGTGGTCAAAAATGCCTTGGATCGCCTACGAAGAATATATTGATGAAGACGAAGCCAAAGAAATGTTTGGTAATGAGGCCGAAAAACTCACGTTTACGGAAGGTTTCGATGAAGAAGACGATGAAAAGGGTGAGGCTGACAAGCATACGGGCAAAGCGAAGACGACTATTATCTATCAAATATGGGATAAGTCAGACCGAAAAGTTAAGTACGTATCACCTGGCTACCTTGATGCGTACCTTAGAGTCGATGACGATCCATTAGAATTAACCGGCTTTTTTAACTGCCCAAAACCCCTTACTTTTGTCAGAAAATCAAACAAACTCACCCCCACGGCACCCTATACCTTATATGAACAACAAGCCTCTGAACTCAATGAAATCCAACGCCGATTAACCCGCGTTATTCAGGCGATTAAGGTACGGGGTGTTTACGATCCAGCGATGGGTGACGACATCGGTAAGATTTTACAGGGTACCGATAATGAGCTTATTCCGTCAGATAAGGGCTCTATTCTTGCAGAGGGTGGCTTTGATAAATCTATCTGGTTACTCCCAATCGAAAAACTTGTGGGGGTAGCCCAACAACTTTATCAAGCGCGAGAGTCCTGTAAACAGGTAATTTACGAGATAACCGGCCTTTCAGACATCATACGCGGTCAATCTATGGCCTCTGAAACCTTGGGCGCACAGAAAATCAAAGAATCATGGGGTACGATGCGCCTCAAGCGACTACAAAAACGTGTCCAGCATTATGCCCTCGATACGATGCGTATGATGTTGGAAGTCGCTGTCCTGAAGTTTGACGCTAAAACGTGGAAACAAATCACGGGTATGCCGCTTCCGATGAAGGAAGAAAAAGAACAGGCGATGCAATTTCTTCAAATCGCAAAACAGCGAAAAATGCCTGAAGACAATAAGGACGTACAACGCGCCACTGAGATTATGAAACTCCCCTCTTGGGATGATGTTTTAGACTTACTCAAAAATGATTATTGGCGCTCATACCGGCTAGATATTGAGACTAATTCGACTTTGGACGTAGAAGCGACTGAAGATAAGCAAAATGTGGCTGAATTTATGAACGCCTTTGCTCAACTTATGAATGGTATGTTCCCGATGGTAGAAAAGGGCGTTATGCCGTTTGATGCCGCGAAATCAATGATGCTGGCCATTGTTAAACGCTTCCGATTTGGCCGTGAAGTTGAAGAACAGTTAAAGGAAATGACACAACCTAAGCCCCCTTCAGATCCAAAACAAGAAGCAGAGGTCAAGAAATTCCAAGCTGAACAGCAAAAGTTTGGCGAGAAGCAAAAACAGTTCGAAGAACAGCAAAAAATGGCCGGTGACAAACTCGATGAAGAGTTTAGAAAACTTCAGTTTGAAAAGCTCCAGTTTGATTTTGAGAAGAAGTTGGCTATTGAACAACAGAAATTACGAGAAAAGCTGGCCGAATCTAATCAGCAAATATCCGAAGAAGAGGCTAAATCCGATCTCAAAGAAATGATTAAAGATGCCGAACGGATGCACCAGTCCATGCTCGATAAGCATAAAGCCAATCTTGATAAAAGTATGACCGAGCGACAAATAGATAAGCCGGTCGAAAAGTCTGAACCTTCCGTTATTAATGTGGCGATTGACAATACGAAAGGCGCTATGAAAAAAACGATTAACATTGCTAAAGATGGCGAAGGCTATAAGGCTGAAGTCGAGGAGATTGAAAATGAATGAATTACAGGCAGGTGAAGGCAGGCTAGAAATGGCCATCCAAATCACGCGCAAAGAGACTGGCAAGGTCGAAGAATACACTTTAATATCAGAACCGGGTGATCATGAAGTAATTGAAAAGCCTGAAAAACAAGAGGATTAGATCATGGCTACAACACACACCACAACTTTTAGAAACTTGGTTGCTGATTTAATTGGCGATACAGTTGATGCCGGTAAACTGGTTTTTCGTATTACCGGCTCAACGGCTGATGTACCAACAACGGCAGTGGCAACGCTTACTCTGAACGCGGCGGCTTTCCCTGCTGCATCGGGTGGTGTTATTACAGCAGCAGCAATTACATCAGATACTAATGCGGCGGGCGGAACGGTTGCCTTTGCCACGATTGAAACATCCACCTCAGTCGTTAAAGCTCACTGCGCGGTTGCAGCGTCAGGCAGCGATATTGACTTAACTAATGGTTTAACGGTTACCGCGGGCGATACGGTCAGCTGTAGCGCATTAACCTATACAGCAATGCCTTAAAAAGGAGAATTATCATGGCATACCGAGGAACATTAACCCGAGCAGACGTAAACCGCATTTTAACTCAGCGGTCGAAAGTCTTAATGCGTGAAATAAAAGCAGGATTAGAAGATTATAAAACTTTACTGGATGCTCAAAACAGTCAGTCAGTGGCAGACTGGACGCGTGATCTGGAAGGACTAGCAGACACAAAAAGCGCGTCATTAACCATTGTTGCTGCAACCGGTGTTATCTCCTGTATTTCAGGCGCTAACCTGTTTGCAGGTTTTCGGATTGGTCGTGACGTTCAAACAAGCAGTTTTACCAATGCTGGAAATAATATTCTTGAGACGGAAATCCTTGCTCAGACACCGGACAGTATTACAATCGCAACCACAGGGCTGGTTGATGAAACAGACACAAATGCGCGCTGTCAGGAAGTCCCGATCCAGGCTGAGAAAGACGAAACCAACGCGGCTATTGCGACAGCTTTAGCATTTAAAAAGTTCGATGATTTAGGCACTGGCGCTACTGTAACAGCAGAAGACCTTTACGCATTGCTTCGTGATTATAATTTATAATGGCCCGTTTTCGTATTTACTACGGGGATGGATCGACATTTACAGACGGCGATAAGGGAGAACCCGCCTCATTTGGTGTGATTTGCATTCTCCAAAGACGCGGTGACAGCCCTCGATATCATGTAGTAAGCGGGACGCCTTATTATATTTTTGTTGATGGTGAATGGCTCCCTGCATGGCAGAACGATGTTTTTTATAGGTTGCTGGTATTAAAAGGCACGATGACAAATATCCTTGAGGGACTATTAACGACAAAATCCCAATTTACTGAAGTATACGAGCAAGCAAAGGCAGACCGTGAAAAAGAATGTCTACATAACGACTAAAGCTCATCTAGAATGGGATGAAGAAAAGCGACAATACATTGCCATTACTGATGAGGGTTATTGGTATAGCGGCCCTTTAGCATTAGCAACAACCCCTCCAGTATTAGAGGTCACAGACTGGGCATTTTTTGATGATGGAACCGAGTCCGGATCTTCCATCATTGGGACTAAAAACACTAATCCCACGCTTGATGTTGATACGCTTTATCAATTCAGGACGGGGCTTGAAGAAACAGGCGGTAATTTAGGTAAAAATCAAACGCCTCAATTACAATATAACCATAATGCCGGTGGCTGGAATAATGTTACCGGTTCCAGTTTGGTTATTCAGGCAGTTGCTTCTGCGAACTTAACGGACGGCGGTGATACGACACAACGGCTAACTGCCTTTACTTATGATTCCTCTAACGAGGGTATTGATGAGGTAGACGGGTTAGCGGGTGGCGCTACTGCTGATTTAATTAGCAACGGTTTTGAGGCGTTGTTCTCGTTTCAGATCATTGGCGCTGATGTTGCCAACAACGACACGATACAGTTAAAGATCGTAAACGGTGCTGACGCTGATGCCGATTATACGACTTATAATCAAACAGACGCCACAATAACAGCAAATGTAGGTGTTGTTGACCATGTCGCTACCGGCGCATTATTAGCCCAGTCAGCTACCATAGCCGGAACAGCTTTACGCGACCAAACTCACGACGCCACCGGAACGCTTCTTGCTCAAAGTGCTGTTATTGCAGGAACAGCGGATAGGGCGACTGTTCACGAGGCTACCGGTGCACTAACCGCACAAGACGCGGTCATTGCGGGTACGGCATTAAGAGACCAGACCCATGACGCAACCGGCGCCCTGGATGCTCAAAGCGCTGTAATTGCTGGGACAGCCGCGAGAGTCGGGGCACCTATTGACCATGTTGCCACGGGTGACCTGACTGCTGATCCGGCGGTTATCGCGGGTACTGCGTTACGCGATCAGACGCACGATGCTACAGGGGCTTTAACAGCTCAATCTGCTACAATAACTGGAACAGCAGCACGATCAACACCAGGTGGATTTGTTTCTGCTTGGGCTAATGGAGCGAATCAAATATTATGAGTATATTCAAAAAAAATACGGCTGTTACAGGATTTCCTTTCACGCTTATCTCGGCCACGGATGGGAGTGCTATTACTACGGGAACTCCGGTAGGTTATGTCACGTTAGATGGTGGGGCTCAAACCGCAATCGGAGATGTAACCCCTGTACATGAAGGCAATGGGCAATGGACGTTTGATTTAACTGGCGCAGAAATGAACGGTGATGTGGTTGGGTTCCTAATTACCCATGTAAGCGCAATTAACGTGCATTTTACCATTAAAACAGATACTAAAATTGTATCTGAAGTATCTACTGAATTAGCTACTGCTCAAGCCGATTTAGACATAATTACGGGCGCAGACGGCGTTAATTTACTCTCCGCGACACAAGCGAGTATTGATGCGATAGAAATCGACACCGCATCAATGGGTATCACTAAAAACGCAACCTTTAGTAATTTTGAATTTCCCATGGTGTTGACTTCAGATCACTATACAGCCGCAACAGGATTAACGGTAACAGGTGAGAAAAGTATAGATGGTGGTGCTTTCGCTGCGGTTAGTGGGGCGATTGCCGAAGTGGGCAGCGGCGTTTATCAATGTGATTTACTTGCAGCCGACACTAACGGAGATGTTATTACTTATAAATTCTCATCAGCAACCGCAGATGACACAATTATCACGGTGACAACTCGCGCATGATTGTTCGCTGGGGCAGAAAAGGACTGATAGCCGGCGCTTATGCGGTTACGTTTGTTACTGCTGTTAGCTCAGTTAGCTATATTAACGAAGTTCAAGCAAGACCCAGCTTTAAACAAGAAGTTAAATTTGTTACGCCCGTTAGCGCATCGGTTAATACGATTAATCGGGTTCAAATACGTCCTGATATTAAGTTTGAATTCAGACATTTAACCCCTGTTAGCGCATCGGTTAATACGGTTAATCGCGTTCAAATACGTCCTGATGTTAAGTTTGAGTTTAGACATTTAACGCCAGTAGAAACGATCGATATTATTGAAACAGCAGGCGGAAGCGGATACCCAGCATGGGTAAAAGTACAGAATAAAGAAGTTTTTAGTGAGAAAGAAGCGTATGCCACGTTACGAAAAATGCGGGAAAGGGTGGAACAACGGGGTATTTCGGCAAGAGTTTTAAAGAAGCGAGAAAAAGAACTAAACATAGCCGAAAGTGAGGTTGTAAAGCGTTTAGGTCGCCGATATGCCGAGATAATAGGCGAAAAGTACGATAACTTGACTGGATTCGTAGATGCACTAAGATTTAGTGAGTCTTTAGGTGAAATGTCAGAAGAAGATATGGAACAAATATTATTAATCTTATTAATAGATGAGGTCACTTAATGCCGTTATACAAATACAGATGCCCAAATGACCACGAATTTGAGCGATTCCTAAAACTCGATGATTGGATGGAGAAACAATATTGCGAGTGCGGCAATAAAGGCAAGCGTATTATCGGCACCCCAATGATTCTCTCTAAAAAGTTTGAGAGCTATGAATCACCGATAGATGGCACCCCTATCACTAGCGCGAAAATGCGAAAGGAAGAAATGGCAAGGCATGATTGCGTAGATTACGAGCCAACAATGAAAGAAGAGTCCACAAGAATAATGAAAGCAGGAGAAGCCGCCTTAGATAAAGAGGTGGATAAGACTGTTGATAAGTTTTGGGATGGATTATCGTCCGACAAAAGAGAAGACTTTGCAAAAGAAGTGTCAACCACAGATATAAATTACTCAAGAGGAAGTTAAAATGGATCCAGAAATCGCAGACAGCGTAGAAACAGAAGTAGTCGATGCAGGCCCAACAGTCGAGCCGGTAGAAGATACGGGCTTTGATATGAAATCAGCCACAGAAAGCATTGCTAATGACCTTTTTGATCGTGGTGAAAAAAAAGAAGTTGATGAAGAAGAAACAGAGGAAATAACAGAAGAAACAGAGGAAATTGAGGCTAAAGAGCCTGAAGAAGAAACAGAAGAAGTTGAGAAAAAAGCCGCACCCGCTTCGTGGAAGAAAGATATGCACGAAACTTGGGATAAACTAGATCCGGCAGCACAAGAATATATTGAAATACGCGAATCACAAATGCGTGAAGGGTTAGAAACAGACCGCAATGATGCTAATTTAGGCCGTACCATGCGCGATACGATGGCCCCTTTCCACGATTTTTTACAGAAGAAGGGCATGGATGAGCCTACAGCCGTTAGAAACCTGATGAATATCCATTATCAGATGGACAATGCGCCAAATGAGCATAAGATACAGTTATTGCACCAACTAGCTTCCAGTTATGGTCTAAACTTAACGGGAGAACAGCAAGAAGTCGATCCAAACATCAAAACCCTACAGGAAGAGATGCAAGGAATGAGGAGTATTTTAAATGAACGTAACCAAGCTGACCTACAAGTTGCTCGGGAACGTGTAGTAAAAGAAGTAGAGGAATTTGCTTCTAAACCAGAACATTCTTATTTTGAGGAAATCGAGGGAGATATTGCGCAATTTATCTCGTCCGGTATGTCTCTTGAGGATGCTTACGAAAAAGCAGTATGGGCTAACCCAATTACTCGCCAAAAAGAGATTAATCGCATCAATGAAGAAAAAGGTGCGACCCAACTCGAAGAAGCGCGTAAAAAGGCTGAAGCTCTGAAAAAGGCGAAAGCAACTAACGTCAAAAGTCGAGACACTCAATATTCTCCTACAGAGAAAACAGGAACGATGGAAGACACAATAAAGGCCACGATGAAAGAAATTAGAAGTCGTGGTTAAACCGTAAACTAAATAAGGAGAAGCCTCATGGCATCACCAAATAGCACTTTTACGGAATTGGTATCCACCACGTTCCGTAAGCACCGTAAAGAGATCAAAGATAACGTATCTAACCGTAACGCTTTGCTCAAGTATTTAATGAAGAAAGGTAATTATACGAAAGAAGATGGCGGTCTAACGATTGCTACCCCTCTTGATTACGCTGAAAACAGCACTTATCAACGCTTCAGTGATTGGGATACATTAAATATCTCAGCCTCAGACGTTATTTCAAGTGCTGAATACCAGTGGCGACAAATTGCGATCAATGTTGTAGCAAGTGGTCGTGAATTACGTATTAACTCAGGCGATTCAAAGATCGTAAGTTTGGCAAAAAGCCGTATCAAGAATGCGTTGCGTACATTTAACAACAATTTCTCAACAGATATTTATTCTGATGGTACCGCGACTAACCAGATAAACGGCTTGCAAGCTCTGGTAGCTGATGCAGGAACAGGTACAGTGGGTGGGATTGATTCTACTGCTTATCCTTTCTGGCAAAATCAGATATTTGATTGTAGTGCCGAAACTGTAACCTCAAGCGCGACAACCATTGAAAACTCAATGATGCTGCCGTTATGGTTAAACTTAGATCGTGGCCCTGATGACCAACCTGATCTCATTGTTATGGATAATATCTATTACCAATACTTTGAAGCATCACAAACATCACTAAAACGCTATATGTCTTCTTCTAAAGCTGACGCGGGTATTGTCTCGTTAAAGTATAAGAGCGCAGACGTATTATTCGATGGCAACTCTGGTATCCCTACTGAACACGCTTATATGCTTAACACAGAATACTTCGGTTTATGTGTGCATAAAGACGCTGATTTAGAGATTATGGACGAGCAGCGTCCTATCAACCAGGATGGTGTGGTTATTCCGATTCTTTGGATGGGTAACTTAACGCTTTCAAATCGTAACCAGCAAGGCGTTATCGTAGAATAGGAGAAATAAAATGACTTTTCACATTACTGACACGGTTGCAGGTTCTCAGGCTATTGCTGATACCTCAACCACACAAAAGCACCCTTTGGGTACGATTGTCCGAGCTTACGATCCAACGTATGGCGAAGGCGAATTTATCTATTGTTCAGGTGTTGCTTCAACCGTTGTAGGCTCCTTTGCTACTATCCATGAAGATGGGTTTACAACAACTTTGCTTGCTGCCAATGATATTGGCCGTGTAGGTCTTGCTATGAGTATTAACGTAGCAAGCCAATGGGGTTGGTATCAAATCAGCGGTAAGGGCGTAGGCAAAGTTGCAGCAGGTTTTGCTGATAACGGTCTTGTTTATGCAACCGCTACGGCTGGAACGGCTGATGATGCTGTTGTTGCAGGAGATCGCGTTAAGAATTGTATTGGCGCATCTGCGGTTGACACCCCATCAACCGGATTGGCTGAAATGGAGTTAGATCGTCCTTACATGGATGATGCTTCGGCGGCGTGATAAATTGGGGGCGTAAAAGCCCCCTTTCTTAAATTCCAGACAGGAGAATATTTATGAGTATGAACGATTTAGCAGAAAGAGAAGAAAGACCGGCTTATGTTGAGTTTGAGGCACGTCCAGTAACCGATAAAGCTGCTTCTTTAGCGGCAGGTATGAATGTGTCTGTTGATGAACATTGGGCGTTAGTTACCCCCCCGTACTCGAAAGATCGAGTCGAACAGAAAGTAACAACGTGGTTTAAGAATTTAGAATTTAATGCTAAAAACAACAGAATACCGCAAGCATGGGTCAAAATGTACCATGATGCGTATGAAGCATGGAAAACAGGGCAAGAAATCCCTTTAGATGGTACACCCATTAGAAACTGGGCAATCCCTTCTCCGTCACAAGTTAAAAATTTACTTGGTGCCGGAATGAAGACCGTTGAAGACCTCGCATTATGTAATGATGAAGGTTTGCGCCGTTTAGGTATGGGTGGTATGGACTTGAGAAATAAGGCAAAAGCCTATCTTGCAAGCGCAAGCTCTGTTGTAACTGAAAATGCGGCATTAAAGAATGAAATATCACAGCTACAAGGCTCTTTAGAGTCCATGCAACAACAAATAAATATCATGGTCAATCAGGGTGCGAGAGTGGTAGAAGTGCCCGAGGTTCCACGTGAAACAATATCCGCTTCTGATATTATGGATGAAGCTCCTAAAAAAGCCGTACCTAAAGGGTTTGGCGTTCCAGCAGTACAAGACCCTACGTTAGTGGCCGCTTACATTGATAAATTTGGCAAAAAACCTAATCATTTAGCTAAAGATGCGACAATACGTAAAAAGTTAGAGGAGTAAATTATGACCATGCTCTCTGTTGTTCAGCGCCATTGCAGGCGTTCAAATATTCCTGCGCCTACTACAGCCATGGGGTCAACAGATGATCAAGTTTTACAGGTTGTCGCCCTTCTTGAAGAAGAGGGTAACGACCTGGCAAGTCGTGGAGATTGGCAAGCCTTAACCAGAGAAGCAACGCATACAACAGTGGCTACGGAGTCTCAAGGCGCAATAAACGCCATTGCTGCCAACGGTTATGATCACATTAAAAACAATACAATATGGGACAGGACTGAGACTTTACCCGTTTATGTTATTGATGGCGTGGATTGGCAAACTGAGAAAGGCTTTGCTATCACCTCGCCTCATTATCAAGCGCGTATTCGGGGTAATGAATTATTAGCCATTCCTACGCCTGTTGCGGGTAATACGTGGGCGTTTGAGTATATTAGTAAAAACTGGATTGTTGGTGCTGACACAATAACCTACTCACAATATTTCAATATTGATACAGATACCTTTTTGCTACCTGAAGAAATCTTATTAAAAGGACTTCGATGGAGGTGGAAAAAAGAAAAAGGGCTCGAATATGCTGAAGACTTCACTTCTTATGAATTTATGGTTAAAGATGCACTGTCAAGACAAGGTATGCACAAGCCACTTAATATGAGTGACGGCAGATCGTCACGAAATCCCCACGTTATTGTGAATGACACCTTTCCATTATGAGAAGACCCTCTAAAAATAGAAATCCTGTAAAACAGCAAACATCAACTGTTTTTAGTATTTCATCTCCAACAGGTGGATGGAACGCAAGAGACTCTGTTGCAAATATGGCCCCTAATGATGCAATACGGCTTAAAAACTGGTTTCCTACTACGACAGATTGTGAAATAAGGGGCGGTAATACCTCTCACGCAACGGGTGTCACAGGTACGGTTGAGTCTTTAATGACGTATAACGCTATGAATGGCACAAATAAGATGTATGCGGCAAGCGACAGCGATATATGGGACGTGACAAGTGCCGGTGCAGCAGTTGCTAAGTCAGCAACAGTAACAAATGGTCGGTTTCAAAATATTAATTTCGGTGATGGCACAAGTAATTATTTAATCATGGTAAACGGGGTAGATGCTCCAATTTACTTCGATGGAACAACCTTCCTTACGATTACGGGTGTAACCTCACCTTTATTAAGCGGTGTTACTTTAACTTCCCTCATTCACGTTAATGAGTACAAAGGTCGCTTATTTTTTATAGAAAAAGACACATTATCATTTTGGTATCTTGCGGCAGGCGCGGCAGGTGGAGCCTTAACTGAGTTTGACTTATCGTCCTTTTGTGTTCATGGCGGTTATTTGATGTGGATGGCCACATGGTCATTTGACTCCGGTGATGGCCCTGATGATGCCGCTGTCTTTATGACATCCGAAGGTGAAGTTATTGTTTACAGAGGCACGAACCCTTCTGCCGCAGCCGATTGGGTTTTAACCGGCACTTTCTATGTTGGGAAGCCTTTAGGAAGACGCTCATTTGTTAAGTTTGGCGGCGATTTAATCGCGATTACTCAAGATGGCGCTTTTCCTTTGTCAAAAGCCCTTCAAACCGCACAAATTAGCAATGATTTTGCTGTAACGAATAAAATTGAGGCTGCCTTTACTGATTCCGCTAGTAATTATGGATCTAATTTTGGATGGGAGGCGATACTTCATCCCCTCAAGACAGCGTTAATTTTTAACATTCCTATTGCTGAAGGTGGAGAACATAAACAGTACGTAATGAACACTATTACAACGTCATGGTGCGAGTTTGATATGTGGAACGCAGAGTGTTTTGCCGAACATAATGATGAAATTTATTTTGGTAGCGGAACAGCCGTTTACAAGGCATGGTCAGGAACAGCCGATGATGGAAGCAATATTATTGCCGAAGGAAAAACCGCCTTTAATTATCTAGGCGAAAGCACTCAACAAAAGAAATTCAATATGTTTCGGCCTATGTTGAATGTAAATGGCGATATTTCATTTTTATCAGATTTAGATACCGACTTCAGGGACGATCCCATAAACGGAGCAGCCTCTTATTCAGCAACATCATCTGCTATATGGGACACCGCTGTATGGGACGCAGCCTTTTGGACTTCAGGACTCACCGTTGCTCGCAAGTGGTCATCGCCAAGCAGTTATGTTGGCTTTAATGTTGCCGGTAAATTAAAGGTTGAAACAAACTCCTTAGAGGTTCATTGGATAGCTAATGACTACGTTTATGAGCATGGTGGTGTTTTATGATATTTCAGATTGAAAAAATTGAAGATATTTGGGATGAATTACAAGTCAACTATGAAGCCCATTGGCATGAAACTGAAGAATACCGCCACAATCAAAAATTGAACATGGATAAAGCCCGCTATATTCAATATGAGAATATGGGGCTATACTTCATGTATACAGTAAGGGATGGTGATAAATTAGCTGGCAACTTAGGCATTTATGTTATGCCATCCATGCACACAGGATGTTTGGTAGCAAGTGAAGACACTCTTTTCATTCTACCTGAATACAGACGAACTGGTACTGCTAATAAATTTACGAGACACGTTGAAGCAGAGCTAAAGAAAATGGGCGTTATTGAAGTCGTTATGGACGTTAAGGTAACGAATAAAGCCTATAAGCTACTTGAGAGACAAGGCTTTGAAAGAATAGGCTATAAATACTCAAAACAAATCAACGAGGTTTAAATTATGTGCAGTCCATCCCCACCTCCAGCCCCCGATTATACAGGCGCAGCCGAAGCGACCGCAGCCGGTAACTTAGAAGCTGCCCAATATGCAACGCAAGCTAATCGCCCTGACGAATACACGCCTTACGGCTCAAGAACATGGACTAAAGAAGATGTCTTTGATCAAGCGGGTTATGATGAAGCCTTAGCAGCATGGAATACAGCTCTTAGTCAAGCCCCGAGCGGCAGCTATGGAGAAGGCCCGAGAAAGTCACAATTTACAACAGACAAATGGAGCTCTAATATAAATATGACCCCAGAGGGTCAAGCCTTATTTGATGCTGAGAATCGCAACAAAGCAGGAATATCGCAATTAAGTGAACAAGGAATGGCGCAATTAGGTGATGTTTTTGGTAATAAGTTCGAGTTAGACCAAAATAGACCGACTTATGAGGGGCCGGGAACGTATGGTGAAAATCGTCAAAAAACGATGGACGCTATGCTTGCAAGGGTTAATGAGCAAACTGAACAAGACCGAGACAATAAACGCTCACAGCTTATTGCTCAGGGCATTCCACCAGGTAGCGAAGCGTGGAAGCGGGAAATGGATCAAATTAATGAGAATTTGACTGATGCACGTCAACAAGCCGAAATAGCCGCAACCGACCAAGCAGGTCGTGAATATCAATCTTCATTAGCGGGCGCAGAGCAACAATATGGCGCTCAGACTGATGAACGAAGCCGTATGATTCAAGAATTACTCATGAATCGCCAAACACCACTGAATGAATACAATGCTTTCCAAACTGGATCTCAGGTCAATATGCCTCAATTCGGCGCTTATGGACAACAACAGACAACGGCTGGCCCCGATTATACCGGAGCAGCCGCGGCTCAATCAGCTTATGATATGGGTGGTTATAATGCCGGTGTTGCGGGTAATAATGCGCTGCTTAACACAGCAGGTATGTTAGGCGGATCTTACTTGATGAGTGGAAGATAATGTATAGCGCAGAGAGAGAGCAGCTAGCCAGACGACAAAAAATGCTGGACATGCTAACACAGCAATCCATGACGCCAAAGCAAACCCAAATGGTCAGTGGTCGCGCAGTTCCGCAAGGACTATTAGAAGGAATATCCCCTATTATTCAGGCTATGATGGCGAAGAAAGGGGGTGCTGATATTACGAGCCGCACGAAAGAATTGGATACTCAGGAAGCTCAAGGTGTAAAAGACGCCATGAGCGATATAATGACTCAGTACAAAGGTGCGCCACAGCGCCCTTATGAAATGTCACCAGAAGAACAATTCCCCGATGAGCCACAAATTCAGGGATTAAAGTCTGCCGCCATTCCTGCCGATCCAACCGGCGCAGCCATGAATGTTGCGACCGATCCCTTTTTATCCAAAAGTAAACCTGCTCAAGCCATGATGATGCAATTAATGAAGAATAAAAGCTCTGCATCCAGAAGTGGCGGAAACCCATATTTTAGCTTCTTACCAACTGAGGGCGGCTATGCTATAGGCGATAATAGAAAAGGCACAATAAGCGATCCAGCTAACCCTAAGTATCGGGGTGTTTTGAAAGGATCGGATAGCCCAACAATAAAAGGTGATCAAAGACAAGCTATCTCTGATGTTGATTTAAAAATGAAGCCCAAGATTGAATCCGCTGTGATTACTGCCAAGAAAGGCGCGGAACGCGAACACAGCATGGATAATATTACCTCAATCATAGATCAAGCTGATGCAATTATGGATAAAGGAGTAGCAACAGGAAGTGGTATTGGCTCATGGGTGGATGCAGGCGGAAGACTTATTGGACAAACCAGCGAGTCTGCCCAAGCAGCAGCCGAACTAGAAGCTATTGGTGGCGCATTAACAGGCAAGATGCCTAGATTTGAAGGGCCGCAGTCTGATTATGATAGAGAGTATTATCAGCAAATGGCTGGACGAGTTGGTAATAGAGATGTTCCTTTAGCCGAAAGAAAAGCTGCTCTGAAGCAAGTAAGAGAGCTATGGGCTAAATACGACAAAAGCGCCAAACAATCAGGAACTTTTGATGGAGAAAAAGAAAAACGCTATCAAGAGTGGAAGGCTAAACAGCAGTGAGCGAGCAGGAAGACTTTGAATTTAGATTAAGGTTTGAGCAAGAGCAGGCTTCTCCTGAAAAACTGACGCTTGGAACTTTACCACCAGAGCAACCACTTGAAAAAAGCCCAATTCCTATCTTTAATCAAGCGCGTGAAAGCGGATTAGTAAAAGGCTATTTAGATCCGGCTGAGGGTGCTAATCAGCTTATACAGCATACTCTACCACCTTCTTTATCTAATCCAGCCGTTAAAGAAATGATGGATACGCGCATTAAGCGCGAAGAAGATGTTTACCAAAAAAATCGCGTTAAGCAAGGCGACGAAGGTTTTGATTGGACGCGCATGGTTGGTCAAATGACTTCTCCGACAACCGTTGCCGCTGGAGGCGTTAAATTGCCAGCAACATTAGGCAAGAAAGTCTTGCAATCCATTCCTATGGCCGCGACTTTTGGCGCAATACAACCTGTAACGGGTGATAACTTTGCGGCTGAAAAAGGGCTTCAAATTGGCGCTTCGGCTGCACTCGCTCCTTTATTCCCTTTATTGATTGCCGGAGGGAAATGGTCGTCTACTAAAATTTCCGACGCCTTTAGAAATAAAGACTCGGTAGCCTTTAGAGAGCTATCAAAAGACATTAATGAGCTTTTAGGTAAGTCAAAAGGCAAGGTAGAAGATGCACTATTGAATTATAAAACCCGCATCAGCAAACCAAACTCACCGCAAGCAATCGCTCAATCTATCCGTGAAACGAACAAAACAGGTGTTGCGGATGAATATGGCGGATGGGTAGCTAAGCTTCATAAAGAGGTTAGCCGTCATCCTTCTGTTGGAGACAGGCTAAAAACAACTTTGTCGCAGCAAGAATTAAATCGTGGAAAGGTCGTAGGAGCCATTGCAGGCACAGACGATCAATTAGCTGACAAAGTATCTGCTAGAGCAAGTAACGCCCTTAAAAACTACGGTAAGGCGTATGATAAACAGATTAGAGCTAATCCAGAGCTTGCTCAAATATTTGATGATCCATTTGTTGCTAAAGCTAATGCTGCGGCTCAAGATACTGCAAGATCATTAGGTATCGATCCAAAAGCAAATCTTACTGAGTATCTTCATGTTGTCAAAGTGGCAATGGATAAAATGCTTGATAAGAATGCTGAAAAACCCCTTGATTCAATGGGTAAAAAAGCGGTAATGGGTGCAAAAACTAAACTCGTTGGATGGCTAAAGAAAAAGAACCCGCTTTATGATGAAGCGAGATCCGCATATTCAAAAGAGTCTGTCCCGATCAATCGAATGAAAGTGGGGAAAGTGGTTGAAGATGCTCTCGTTAATGTAAGAGAAGGCGAGTCTCCTAATACTTACTTGGGCGCAATGAAAAACGCACCTCGCACTATCAAGAAAGGTGGAGGAAGTCGTTTTCAGACCATGAAAGAGGTTTATCCTGCTTCTACGATTAAAAAATTAAAGTCTGTTGGAGAGGAATTATTAGATCAACAAAAAGTGACTAAGATGGTATCAGGCACAAATTCACCTTTGGAGGCTTTGTTGGCAAAAGAAACTATCCAAGCACCTAAGATTTTAAAGCGTGAAGTCGTTATCTTTAACCATATTATGAGCAAGCTAAGCAAAGGCAAAAACCCAGAATACCAGAAAGTATTAGGCGATATGCTGGATAATCCAGATGAATTACTAAGGGCACTCAAATCAACTGACGGGATAAAAACTCAAGTTGCTAAAGATATTATGCAGCAAATGAGTATTATCGGAGCAAGTCAGCAGACTTCAGGCAATATAGGAAGGGTAAATAAATGAAACAGATAATGGAGGTGTATAATGCCTTATAATGGTAGTGGAGTTTGGACTGCGCCAGCCGCATCATTCCCTGCCGTATCAGGTACGGTAATTGATAGCGCGAAATACAATGCAGTCGTTAATGACATCGCTTCGGCCTTAACTTCAGTTATTACTAAAGACGGTCAAACGACTGTTACAGCAAATCTTCCAATGGCAACCTATCGTCATACAGGTGTGAGTGATGGCGCTAGTTTAACTGATTATACCTCCGTTAATCAGGTCGTTGATAACACATTAGCCTATGGTGGTGCGAGTGCGGTAGGTACAGATGCGTATGCGGTTAATCTTCCTATTTCCCCCGGTGCTTATGTTCCTGGAAATAGGTATCAATTCAAAACAGATGTGGCTAATACCGGCGCATGTACTATTGATTTTAGCTCATTGGGTGCGAAACCTATAAAACTGTCCGATGGATCAGATCCTCATGATGGCGCTATCCAAATAGGGATGGTTGATGTTATTTATGATGGCACTAACTTTGTCTTATTAAACCCTTATTTCACCGGATTAAAGTCTCTAGTTACGAAAACAGAATTAGATATTTTAGATGGCGCAACGGTTACTACAAGCGAACTAAATATTTTAGATGGCGCAACGGTTACTACAAGCGAACTAAATATTTTAGATGGCGCAACGGTTACTACAAGCGAACTAAATTATGTTGATGGCGTTACTTCTGATATTCAAACTCAACTAAACGCAGGTACTCAACAATCAATACTCAATAATAGCAATCATATCTCCGGCCTTATCTTGTCAAATGATACCGATACAGCCCATGATATAAATATCACAGCAGGAAACGCAAACGACTCAACTAACACCTATTCAATGAACCTTGCAACAGAAATAACAAAAAAGATTGATGCTACATGGGCTGCGGGTGATGATTTAGGTGGGCTTTTCACTGGCACTGTCGCAATAGATACGTGTTATCACGTTTTCTTAATTAGAAAAGATTCAGATGGAACTATTGACGCTGGGTTCGATACATCAGTAACAGCGGCCAATATTCCGGTTGGATATACGGCCAATAAATGGATAGGAGCTATATTAACAGATGGATCGGCAAATATATTAAGTTTTACGCATGACGGCGATCGATTCTTTTTCAATACTCTTATAGCAGAATATGGTACTTCAGCAGAAACAGGGTCGGCAGTCACCAGAACATTGTCAACCCCTTTAGGCATTAGAGTTAATGCTCTATTGATAATAGGGTTTAGAGAAACTGTATCGGCTCCGGCGTGGCTTTACGTTTCAGATCTATCGAGAACAGATGAAGCAGCTACATCAGGATTAGCTAATATCAATAGTCCATCTGCCCTTAATGAGGACAACTGGACAACTATGGAGGTAATGACAAACACATCATCTCAAATAAGAACTAGAGCCGACTCTTCTGGCGGCGCTACATCAATATTAACTTATGGATGGGAAGTGGATAGGGGTTCGGTATAATGAAAGTATTATGTAATTTAATCACTAAGAAAATAGAAAGCTTCTCTCGTCGGGATGAGATACCTCATGATCCTAATCTCTGTATCGCGATTGATATAAGTTATGTACCTGATATGGAGCAGGAAATGCTTAACGATACGAATGACGGACTTCGCGCAATCACACAAGCGGAAATTGATGCAGATATTGAAATGGAAAAAACAATAGAAGCAAGCAACCTAACTAATGTAAAAACCGCATTTATTGTTTTCATCACAATTCTTTGGGAAAACAGCGCAGAATTAAGAGCAGCGTATGCAACGGCTGCGGATATGGCATCTGATGCAGTGGCGCGATATAGGGCCGAGTTATGAAAGAAGCCCTAAAAGAAATGTTAATTCAGTATGAGGCTGACTAATGATAGAAAGCTTCCTACCTGCTAATTGTTACTCTAAAAACAGGATGAAGTCTGTTGATGGTGCGGTGGTTCATTTTATTAGTGCGCGATATACAATGCCTAAAAACCCGTTTAACACAAAGGAAATTATTAACATATTAAAAGAATATGGTTTTTCGTATAAGTATATTATTGACCGAGAAGGGTCTGTGATCGAATTAGTCCCTGAAAACTTTAAACAGTACCACGCCGGATATTCAATAATGAATGGACGTGAAGACTGTAATAGCTTTACAAATGGTATCGCTTTGTTTGGTGGGTCAATATGGCCTTATGATGACAGACAAATATTGTCATTGGCTGAACTCTTAGGGCAAGACATGACTAAGAATAAGTACACGCTTGACTCAATAAAGGGGCACGATGAAGTAAGGGCAGATTGGAATAAAGCTCACCCAGACAAGAAAGCTGATATAAAACATGATCCAGGTGAACATTTTAAATGGGAAATATTAAATGACATGCTTTACGGCGTGTCTTTCGCAAATAGTGGTCGAATATAATGACGCATAGTGGGATGAGGTAAAGATTTAACAATAGTTTACATTTGTATGTGGGAAAACTCACAAAGAGATGAATATCCGCCTTGCTACACTAACTTATAATAGGTCTTAAATGAACATGAAAAAAGCGTTTAAAGCGTTAAAAACTGATGAGGTTGAAAGCAAGCGCGTGAATGACCCATTTATGAGAAAGATATTGTGGTACCTTGGCGGTCTAGTTTTAGCATCAGCCGGCGCAATTCTGGTCATGCAAGTTCAAATATCAAATAATACTAAGGCTAATGAAATACTCGGTAAAATAAGTATTTCTATCCAAACCCTAATTGATAGCGGAGCCCATCGTAATGACTTGCTCTCAGCGCTAACAAAAAAGACTGAGCAAGTTGAAGACAGATTACTTAAAGTTTATGGCGAGCAACAACGTAGAGGCCCACGTATTACCCGCCTTGAGAAAGATGTTGATCAACTAAGGAGAAAGAAATGATTAAGAAAGCGTTAAAATCAAAAACAATGCGATACGCGCTCATTATTGATTGTTTAGCGATTATCCAGATAAATGCTGAAGAACTCAGGGCAGCAATACCGGCTGAGTATTACGGGTATTTCCTGATCGCTGTAGGTATCGGCATAAAATATTACCGTTATAAAACAAGTGAGCCATTAGATGCTAAGTAAGATTAAAGGCTATTTGATTGCTGCTGGGCTCGCCATCATGGCCTTTGTTGGGGTTTATCTAAAAGGCTCTAGCGACCAAAAGAACAAGGCTAAGGTCAAGCAGAAGGATATTGAATTAGACGCTTACAAAGCTTCTGTGGAAGCGGTAAGAAAAGGTGACAAAACAACAGGAGAGAACAATGAAAAAGCTGATAATGGTGATTTCTCTGGTTTCAATCGTTAGCTGCGCAACACCTACGACTCCGGCATTCCCTGAGATTAACTGTATTCCTACAGATAAACTGTCTGATAAACAACTGTCAGAATTATCAGAATGCAAAAAAGACATGGATAAATGTATTGTTCCACGTGGAACACTCCTACAAATACTCAACAACCATCAAAATAAATCTACCTGCTTAGAGGCTTATAAGGCGGCAGCAGGAAAATATAATTAAAGTCTATTTAATGAGTGCCACGCAACCGGCGCTCAAGATTGTCATAACCCTGCTTTAGGTTTTCATTAAGATTGTTAATGTGAGCAGGCTCATTTGATCGCGATAACTCAAAATCTTTTAAAACGTCCACGAGATCGCCTTCACCTCTTAAGTGAGCGATTGCTCGTATTTTGTCAATTTTGTCACACATATCCGAAATATAGTGCATTTTGCACGAAAATCAAGCAATTTACAGGATACCCTTATCAATTATCCGCCTAGTTGTCAGCACAACGGCACGTAAAACATAAAAATATTCTTGCTCGATATAAAACGCCTCGGCCTTTGTCGGCGTCCTTCGCCGATCATATAAATCATGGCAAGCAGAACACCCGTAAAATCCAGCGCAATCATCCGCTTTTTGGCTTGTCCCTTTACCTGCGAAATGCTCGTTTAAATGACAGAATACCGTTGTCGATTTATCGTAATTACAGATTGGGCTATTAATCGTGCATTCTTCATTCTTAGCAGAATCAAGAATTTTTTTGTTTCGGTAAGGTATGCGTTTTTCTAAGTTCATATCATCCCCATTGATCGGCTATTGCAGTTGCAATACCTTGAAACGTAGTTGATCTTAATTTCCATCTATCCGGCCCGGGTGACGCCCTATGTATTGCAGACCATCTTTTGTGTTCATCTGTGCCAGGCTTCGGCGGATTTAATTTATCTGTTGGCACTAATTCTGGCAATCCAATTAATTCAAACCCGGTTGCTTTAAAAGCTTCATCACCAAACCACCAAGGCTGTACGACCTGTCGTTTACCCGGGTTAATTCTTTCTTTTGCATATTTGTGCATGATTGGATTTTCAATTGCTTTCTTAGGTATTGGCGCATCACGCAATAATTTATAAAATTCAGCGCCTTCATCTAGTTCTTGCCACATTTCTTCCAAAGTTCTGCCTTTTGGAGGATTATGCAACCATCTCACGCCGCTATTTGTTAGCCTTGTGCATGGCGGATGCGCAATCATTAAGTCAAAACCATGCGGCGCTATCATTGCAGCCGTTCGTCCATCTCGAAGCAAATCCATAACATCACCCTGATAATGCGGCCCCGGGCTTTCTGTAGGTAGCAAGTCGCAGCTTATCGCGTCATGGCCCTGCTTAATAAATGCGTCCCTAACGGTTCCAGAATATTCACATGCAATCAATATTTTCATTATCTCACCTCAGCTAAAAGAAACTGCCTGAAGCACGTCATTCTCCGTCAACCCATTACCGAAGCTTTCAAGAAAAACGTCAATAGCGGCACTAAAAAGCGCCTTAAACTCGTCCTCTTCCATCGTCTCGAACGAGATTGATCGAGGCTTGAACATCGTTGTCCCGTTGGGAGCGACAACCGTGTCAAAAAATCCGCACTTCATTGTTAGCCAGTAACGGTACGCCTCAAGCTCTGTAAAATGGTCTTGCATGCCGAACGTCTGAGTTACGAAAACAAAAAAACGCTTATGGTTCTCATAGTTCCGCGCCATTTTTATGTCAGCAGAAATAATCTGTCCGACTTCACGCCGGTCAATATATTTCTTAGTATCATCGTCATGTGGAATTAATGACTTATTGGGCAGGACTCTAAAGAATGCTTTCATCCGTACTGATCCAGATAAACCGTTAAGTCGCATATCTTGGCATAATCAATATTATGTTCTGCCGTTTTGCGTGTACTTCTAAGGTTTATCGACCTTATAGTGCTCGGTGCGACATCAAACTTTTTAGCCAGTTTTGGTAATGATGCGGCCATGATTCTTTTCGTGTAAAGCTTATCCAGGTACAGTAGGCGCTTATTCAGCATGTAAATATGGCCGTTTAACTCTTCATCATCCAAGCTGGTTAATT
>Ga0265309_10000033_pt1 | contig 40621 bp, 38 predicted proteins | sample Helome_FD_192492 | JGI IMG/M metagenome (GOLD analysis project Ga0265309, IMG submission 192492) | Marine sediment microbial communities from subtidal zone of North Sea - Hel_20160524 (Illumina Assembly) | ecosystem: Environmental > Aquatic > Marine > Subtidal zone > Sediment ...
GATTTCAGGGTAGAGTACCTCGCGCCGTTTCTCGCTGAGCTTCTTGGAATCGTCCAGCCCGGCGATGTGCTTGCCAGGGTCAAGGATGACAGCAGCGGCCACTACCGGGCCTGCCAGGGGGCCGCGACCGGCCTTATCGACACCCGCAGTCAGCAAGATCATGGTTTCAGCAATTGGCAGATGGCATCGGCTGCCTGTTTGCTGGCGTTACAGCGCAGGTTTTGGTGAATGTCGAGAAACCGATGGTGCAGCGAGGTCCTGGCCGGTTCGTCATCCAGCCATCGTTGCGTTTCCCGGGCCAGGTTTTCACCGTTGGATTCAGCCTGGATGAGTTCCGGTACCAGCTTTTCCCCGGCCAGGATATTGGGCAGCGAAAAAAGTTGCGGCCTGATTAACCTGAGGTATTTTGCCAGGTAGTAGGTTGCCGGAGAGATGCGGTAAGTCACTACCATGGGGCGGTTGACCAGCATGGTTTCGAGGGCGGCGGTTCCCGAAGCGCAGATCACTGCATCCGCCGCAGCGATCACTGTTCTGGGCTCGTTGCTGACCAGGCCGATCTCTTTGAAATCCAGGCGTTCCGTGGCAGCCTGGAACAACGCCAGCACCTTGTCATTCGCCATGGCAGCGACAAATTGTGGCGCGGGTTCCTGGCTGGATAATTTCCGCGCAGCCTCGATCATCGGCTCGGCCAGGCGTGATACTTCACTGCCACGGCTGCCCGGCAGAAGAGCGACAGTTTGCAAGGCCGGGTCAAGGCCCAGCTTGCTTCGGGCTGCCGCCGGGTCGCGGTCCGTGTCAATCTGGTCGGCCATTGGGTGACCAACATATGTGGCATTGACTCCATGTTCACGGTAAAAGCCGGGTTCGAACGGGAACAGGCACAAAACCAGGTCGGCGGCCCGTCCGATTTTGCGGACCCGCCTTTGGCGCCAGGCCCACACAGTCGGGCTGACATAGTGAACCGTGCGGATGCCACTGCGCCGCAGTTTGATTTCCAGCCCGAGGTTAAAATCCGGTGCATCGATGCCAATGAACACATCAGGGGTAAGAGCACGCAGGCGGTGGATGAGTTCTTTGCGTAACCTGAGCAAACGTGGAATATGCGCGAGAACTTCTACCAGGCCAAACAACGCCAGTTCCTCCGAGTCCCACCAGGCATCCAGGCCTGCGGCCTGCATGTGCTTGCCGCCAATGCCGGCAAAGCGGGCCTGCGGGTACCGTTCCCTGAGCTGTTTCATCAGGGCGGCGCCGAGTTGGTCGCCGGAAGCTTCGCCGGCTACCAGTGCGATTGTTGGTTGCTGCCCGCTCAGCGAATGAAACTCTTTTCCGTGATGTCCAGGAAGTCCACCAGGGGTTTGATCTCATCGTGATCTTTGGCCATCTCCAGCAATTTCTCCCTGGCTTCTTCCAACGGTATACCAGAGCGATACAGCAGTTTGTAAGCCCGCCGGACCCGTTGAATCTGCTCGCGTGAATAGCCCCGCCGTTTCAGACCTTCGGTGTTTACGCCCTTGGCCTTGGCCTTTTCCCCGGAAACGGTGACGTAAGGTGGAATACTCCGGTTCACGTGGCTGGCAAAGGAAGTAAAGCTGTGTTCGCCGACAGTGCAAAACTGGTGAATGAGCGAATAACCGGAAAGGATGGCATGGTTGCCAACCGTGACATGCCCGGCCAGCGACGTATTGTTGGCCATGATGATGTTGTCGCCCAGGATACAGTCGTGGGCAATATGGACACAGGCCATGATCCAGTTGTTGTTGCCTATGATGGTTTTCCCGCCGCCCTGGATCGTGCCCCGGCTGAAAGTGCACATCTCCCGGATCGTGGTGTTGTCACCGATAATGAGCTCGGTGTCTTCACCGTCGTACTTCATATCCTGGGGTTCTTCACCGATCGAGGAATGATGGAAAATGCGGGTGTTTGTGCCGATGGTAGTCCGGCCGGTCACAACGACATGTGAGCCTATCCAGCTACCGGACCCGATGGTGACTTTCGGTCCGACAACGGTGAAGGGGCCGATTTCCGCATCGTCAGCAATATGGGCGGCCGGATCAACCAGCGCAGTTTCATGTATTTTGCTCAAGAAGGTTTTCCTGCACACAGTAATTCACAGCTCGCTACACGCTTGCCATCCACGGTGGCCTGGCACTCGTACCAGCCCATTCTGCGCTTGATGCGTTTCTGAATGGCCTCCAGCACCAGTTGATCGCCGGGCACCACGATTTGGCTGAACCGGGCGTTGTCTACCCTGACCAGGTAGTACAGTTCACCTTTTTCTCCATCGACCTCGGCCGCGAGATGGGCCAGCATGCCGGCGGCCTGTGCCATTGCTTCGATCATCAACACGCCTGGCATGACCGGATTGCCCGGAAAGTGACCGGTGAAAAATGGTTCGTTGACGGTAATATTCTTGATGCCGATGAGTTTTTTCTCCGGTTCTATTTCCATAGACAGCACCCGGTCAATCAGCAGAAAAGGATACCGGTGGGGCAGATATTTTTCGATGTCGCCGGCCTCGACCGGGGCAGACAGAATGTTATTTTTCATGGTGAGTCTGTTTTTCCATTTCAGTTTCGATTGTTTGTACTTTTTTGGCCAGTTCATCCAGATTTCGCAGGCGAACCAGGATCCGTTTCCATCGTGCTGCGGGTAAGGCCGGCAAGTGTCCGGCCCATGCCATATCCGGCTCGGTGACGGAACTCATGACATCACTTCCGCCCATGATCGTTGTCCGGTCGGCAATTTCCAGGTGATGAATGCCCCCGACCCCTACACTGCCACCGAGCAGGCAATACTCTCCAATAGTAGTACTTCCGGAAATGCCGCAATTGGCAGCAATCGCGGTGTGATTTCCTATTCGGACATTATGAGCGATCTGAACCAGGTTATCGATTCGCACATCATTACCCAGCACCGTATCTTCAATGGCGCCACGATCGATACAGGAGTTGGCGCCGATTTCACAATCGTCGCCGATCGTAACCGAACCCAGTTGCGGGACTTTCTCCCAGTGATCAGCCGCGAACGCAATGCCGAAGCCGTCCGCACCAATGACAGCACCCGGGTGTATCATCACGCGTTTGCCAAGCCGCACGCCGTGGCCGAGCGTCACATTGCTGAAAAGCCGGCATCCATCGTCCAGGCTGCATTCAGCTTCGAGAACGGTACCCGGTCCAATGGTACAGGCGTCACCAATATCGCAATGCTCGCCAATGACAACATGGGCACCAATGCTGACGTTATTTCCGATCCGGGAATTGCCGGCAATGACCGCTGTGGGGTGGATGCCCGGTAGCGCCGCCGGGCGGTGGTCGAACAGGTTCGCCAGCCTGGCGTAGGCCAGGTATGGGTCAGCAGCCACCAGGCAATCGACCGGGCAGTCCGCTGCATTTTCTTCCCTGAGTATCACAGCGCCGGCACGGGTTGCCGGTAGATGCTTTTTGTAAGTGCGATTGGCCAGGAAGGTAAGTTGCGTCGGCCCCGCTTCTTTCAGCGTGGAAACGCCGTCAATCAGCTTGCTTCCATCGCCAACGAGTTGCAGTTCGAAGCGGGCAGCAAGATCCGACAGGCTGTGCTTGCTTTGCGTGACTGGCATTCCTGTGACCGGCGAAATCAGGGGGTTCCGAATTCTGCCTGGTCGGCCATGAATTCGACTTCCAGCTGTTCCAGAATCAGGCCGGTGATGTCCAGATCAGGATTCGCATAGATCACCGGGCTGGAAATGATAAGATCAAAACCATTGCGTTGCGCTATTTCCTGCACGGCGATATTGATCTGTTCTTCGAGTTGCTGTACCTCTTCTGTGCGGCGGAACGACAACTCGTCGCGCAAGTCTTCCTTGCGGCGGCTGACATTGCGGCGTATGTCGCGCAAGTCCCTTTCCACCTGCAGGCGGTTTTCAGAGGTCATGTCTGCCTGTTGCAGACGTTGTTCCAGCGCATTGCCCCGCATATCATCCATTTCGATGGCGTCGTTACGTGAACGGAACTCCTGGTCCAGCTTGGCTCTTCCGGCAACGACCTGTGGTGCGCTGTCCAGCACTTGCTTCATATCGACATAGCCGATACGCAATTGCTGGGCGTCGACCGAAGCGCTGAGAGCCAGGCCGAGCAGCAGGACGCAAATTGTCCGGGCACAATACCACATACTCCGTATTGTACACGCAACACGAAGAATTAAGAATATTTACTAGAACGTTGTTCCAAAGGAGAATTGCAGGTCCTCGGTACGGTCGCCCGGCTGGTCGTTGAACGGGAAAGCGTAGGAAATCACGATGGGACCGATCGGGGCTTCCCAGGTGACCGAAAGACCAAAGGAGCCCCTCATCTTATTCAGTTCAAACGCGCTGACGTTTTCATAGACGTAACCGGTGTCAACGAACAATGCGATACGGGTGCCGCTCTGGGAACCAACAAACGGGGTCGGGAAGGCCAGTTCAACGCCGCCCGCAACCTTGAAGTCACCACCGACCGAACGGCAGAACGCGTCTTTTGGACCCAGGGTGTTATCGTCGTAACCACGCAGATCGCGAACGCCGCCACTGTAGAAATGCTCGTAAAACGGCAATCCGGTATCAAGTTTCATCAGGTCTGAAGGGTCGCATTCGCCGATGGGCGTATCGACGCCAATGTCTACCGCCTGCGATTTACTGTCGTAATTGTCATACGAGTCTCCGTAACCGATATTTCCCCTGACGGAAAACACCAACCCGCGCCAGATCGGCCAGAATTTGGCGCCGCGATAGAAAAGCTTGTAGTACTGCCGTGAACTGCCGGGCAGCGCTGCCTGCAGAGTCAGTGACTGGGCAGATCCGCGTGATGGGTTCAGGAAGTGGTTGCGGCTGTCGCGTGTCCAGCTGACAGACCAGTCAAATACATCGAAGTTACGCTCATCCTCGGATATGATGCCGTCGCCGTTGAAATCGAGGGAATGTGACAAGGGGTCGCCATTTGATGGGCGGAGGCCGAATTCAGTACAGAGCAGCGGATTTTCGGGATCAATCTCAATACATGAAAAAGACCCGATATTCAAAGATGAATTGCGGTAACCGAAGCCCGATCGCAGGTAATCCACTTCGGTCACAGGCACACCGAAATTCATGCCAAGCGCCCACTCGCTGGAGGTGAACGTGGAGATATTGGCTGCCCCCTGGTCGAATTCCTGGTAGCGGGCGTAAAATCCGCGACTGACTCCGTCATCATTCCAGTAAGGGTTGTCGTAGGTCAGGTTCAGGCTGCTGATGATACTGCTGTGCGATAAGCCCAGCCCAAGGCGCTTGCCACTGCCGATGAAGTTTTCCTGCTGAATACTGAGTGAGAAAATCAGGCCCTGCACCTGCGAGTAACCCAGGCCAACGGTGAAGCTGCCTGCCGGGCGTTCCGAAACACTGACAATGACATCTACCTGGTCATCCGTGCCGGGTACGGCGGGAGTTTCCATTTCCACCATTTCAAAATAGGTCAGGCGCTGCAGACGAACTTTGGACCGGTCGAGAGCCGATTGCGAAAACCAGGCGCCCTCCATCTGGCGCATTTCCCGGCGCAGCACTTCGTCCTTGGTCTTACTGTTGCCGACAAACTGGATTCTGCGGATGTATACCCGTTTACCCGGATCGACGAAAAAGTTGACCGACACCAGCCGGTTGTCGCGGTCAACGTCAGTAATGGGGTTTACGTTGGCGAAGGCATAACCAATGTTGGACAGCACAGAGGTGATGTTTTCCACGCTTTGTTCCACTTTCTTGCGTGAAAAAATTTCCCCGGGCTGGGCTACGATCAGGCGCCGCAATGTGCCTTCGTCGATCACCAGGTCACCCGTGATAGATACTTCGTCAACGCCATACACATCGCCTTCCACGACGTTAGCGGTGATGTAGATGTCTTCCTTTTCCGGCCCGATCGCGACCTGCGTTGATTCGACACTGAAATCAACGTATCCGCGGTCCAGGTAGTAAGAGCGTAGTTTTTCCATATCGCCGGAAAGTTTCTCGCGTGAATACTGGCCTTCCTTGGACCAAAACTTCCACTTCGGCTTGATATTTGCTTCGAAATCCTCGCGAATTTCCTTGTCGGTAAAGGTCTCATTGCCCACGATATTGATGTGGCGTATCTCGGCCACGTCACCTTCGTCAATGACGATGGCTATGCGGACGCGGTTGCGGTCGAGTTCGGTCACCCGCGTGTCGACACTGACCGCATAACGGCCCTGGCTGAAATACTGCTTGATCAGTTCCTGCTTGAGGCGGTCCAGTACCAACCGGTCAAATACTTCGCCTTCGGACAGACCGATATCGAACAGGACGCGGCGTAGTTCGTCTTCCTTGATGGCCTTGTTGCCCGAAAGCGAAACCGTTGCAATGGCAGGCCTTTCCCTGACCGTAATCACCAGGATGCTACCTTCCCGGTCCAGTCGAATATCCTGGAAGAAACCGGTGCGATAAAGTTCGCGGATGGACGCACGCGCATTTGACGGTGTCAGCGTATCTCCGGGATTCAGAGGCAGGTAGTTGTATACGGTGCCTTCGGAAATTCGCTGTAGACCTTCTACGCGAATATCCGAAATGGCAAATGAGTCTGCGCCCTGTGCGGTATTGGCCCACAGCAGGCAACTCAGGATCAGAGCTAATGTTCTTATCATTGGTTTAGAAAGCCTAACCGACCAGACGTAAAATATCGTTAACAAATGCCAGGCTCATCAGACCGGCCAGGGCAATCAGCCCAAAATATTGGCCCGCTACCTGAACTTGATCAGATACCGGGCTTCCTTTGACCAATTCTATCAGGTAATAGAGCAAATGACCGCCATCCAGCACCGGAATCGGCAACAGATTGAGGATGCCCAGGCTCAGGCTAATCGCACCGAGGAAGAAAAGAAATTGCGAAATACCGGCCGAGGCTGATGAATTGGCAAACTGGGCGATACTGATTGGTCCGGAAAGGTTCTTGACCGATGCGCTGCCGCTAACCATTCTGGCCAGCAGGCCGAGCGTGGCACCGGTCAAGCGCCAGGTTTCCTTGACGGCGGCCGCCAGGCCTTCGAGCGGGCCCAGGCGCAGGATGATTGCCGCTCGTTCCAGTTCTGATCTTTGCTCTTCGCTTATTTCAGCGTTTGTCACGCCCAGCAGCAAACGGCTTGAAAAGGTCCCGGATTTTTCACGTCGCGGCAGCACTTCCATTTCCATGATGACGCCGTCACGGTCTACCGTGAGCGCCAACGGCTGATCTTCCACGCCATGGGTTTGCACCAGGCGGCCAATCCAGGACCAGCTGGTGACTTCTTCGCCGGCAATCTGAACGATACGGTCGCCCTTGTACAGCCCGGCCCTGAACGCAGGGCTGCCGTCACTGACCTCGCCGATGACTGGTGGGATCTCGAGGCGCCATGGCTCAATACCCAGGGCCTCCAGAGTTTTTTCTTCGCTGAAATCAGGCCCCAGCCGATCCAGGGCCAGTACGTGATCAGAGCGTATGCCACTGGCGTTCTCCACGGTAACCCTGGTCGGTTCGCGATCAAGCGCTTGAGTAACCAGTTCAAGGATTGCGTGTGACCAGGCCCGGGTATCCAGATCGTTGACAGCAACGATCGTATCGCCGGGCTCGATGCCGGCTTCGGCTGCAATTCCGGAAACAGAGCCTACCAGTGGCCGGAACTCCGGAATACCCACCATGAACATGACCCAGAAGGCCAGTACCGCAAGTATCAGGTTGAATACCGGGCCCGCAGCGACAATGGCTATCCGGCTCCAGACCGGCTTACGGTTGAACGCCTGGTCTAATTGATCGTCCGGCACCTCGCCTTCACGTTCATCCAGCATTTTTACGTAACCGCCCAGCGGTATGGCTGCAATCACGTATTCGGTGTCGTCGGCGCTACGCCGTGACCAGATGGCTTTGCCAAAACCAACGGAAAATCGCAAAACCCGCACGCCAAGTTTTCTGGCAACCCAGAAGTGGCCAAATTCGTGAAATGTCACCAATACGCCGAGAGCGACCAGTAACCACCAGATTGAACCAATAATTTCACCCATTATTATCTGTTACCCATTCGTTGGCCGTGCGTCGCGCCAGCTGGTCATGTTCCAGTACATCCTCAAGACTTTCGATAGCTGACACGGCAATACGTTCCATTGCATCAGCAACCAGGCGCGGGATGCTGTCAAACGCAATTCTGCCATCGAGAAACGCTCCGACAGCGATTTCATTGGCGGCATTTAGTGTAACCGGTGCGCTGGCGCCGCTGGCCATGGCCTCGAAAGCCAGCCCAAGACAGGGAAATCGCAGCAAGTCCGGCTTTTCAAAACTGAGGTCATTCATCTGGGCTAGATTGAGGCGTTTGACGCCCGCTTCAATGCGCCCGGGCCATGCCAGTGCGTGTGCAATCGGTGTGCGCATGTCCGGAGTACCCATCTGTGCCAGTACTGAGCCGTCACGATAGGACACCATCGAATGAACAATGCTTTGCGGATGAACCAGCACTTCAATCTGGTCCGGGTCCGCATTGAACAACCAGCGGGCTTCAATGACTTCCAGGCCCTTGTTCATCAGGGTGGCTGAGTCTACGGAAATTTTCCGGCCCATGCTCCAGTTGGGATGATTGCAGGCCTGCTCAGGCGTCACGCTGGAGAATCGTTCTGCCGGCAATTCGCGGAATGGTCCTCCGGAAGCCGTCAGGATGATTTTTTCAACTCCCCGCTCTGCCAGGCCATGCTCGAAGCCTTCGGGCAGGGCCTGGAAGATGGCGTTATGCTCAGAATCGACCGGTATGACTACCGCATGATTGCGCCGTGCTTCCGCCACGAAGACCTCACCGGCGATCACCAGGGATTCTTTATTTGCCAGCAGAATTTTCTTGCCACGGTGTGCGGCTTCGAAGGTTGAACTCAGCCCTGCAGCGCCCACGATGGCGGCCATCACGATGTCGGTTTCTGATCCACCGGCGGCTTCAATAAGGCCGGGTTCACCGGATAAAACATCTGCCTTGGCCCCTGCCAGCTTCAAAGCTCGCGCCAATTCTGACTCCAGCGATCTGTCCGCGATCACGGCCAGGCTGGCATCAAAGCGAGCGCACTGTTCGGCCAGTTTTGACACATTCCGGTTCGCGGTCAACGCATGTACCTGGAAGCGGTCCTGGTTCCGGCTGATGACATCCAGCGTGTTTACACCAATCGAGCCGGTCGAGCCCAGCACGGAGATTTTCTCACGTTTCACGGTGTCAGCACTCCATAAACCAGCGCAAAAAATGGCGCCCCCGCAAGCAGGCTGTCATAGCGGTCGAGGACGCCGCCATGTCCGGGGAACAGGGTGCCCGTGTCTTTCAGACCCACCGTCCGCTTGTGGATGCTGATGAAGAGATCACCACCTACTGAAGACAGGGCGGTAACCACCGTCATGATCAGTAAGGCAACAGCGGAGATATCAAGTCCCGCGATGAGATACGACCATAGGAATGCAGCAGCAATGGCCAGTGCAATTCCGCCGTAGACACCTTCCCAGGTTTTCTTTGGACTGATCACCGGCGCCAGCTTGCGCTTGCCGAATTGCTTGCCTGTAAAGTAGGCGCCTACATCTGAAGCCCATATGATCAGCAGAAGGAGGAACACTACAAAGGGTCCCCCGGGTTGATCCTGCAGCCAGCAAAGGGCAAACCAGCATGAAGTTATGGCGACCAGGGCAGAAAGGAAGCCCATGTACCGGTAGCGCGTGCTGGTTTTGGCGTCATCGTGAAACGCCGGCAACCGGCAAAACATCAGTAACCAGGCCAGGCAGCCCGCAGAAAGTGCTGCCACAGCCGCAGATTCCGCCATGGGCCAGTAGTAGATGAGCAAAACAACAATGAGAGTCTGTAATACCTGCAGCGTCCAGCCAGCCGCTTTGGAGAGGTCGGCAAGCCGCCTGAATTCCCAGCAACCGGTCAGCAAAAGGACAGCGGTCAGTAGCTGAAACAGCCATGGAGGCGACAGGAAAACTGCCCCTAGTGTGGCTGGAAAGATAATCAGCGCTGTTAAAATCCGGGTCTTAAGCACTCATCACGTTCCTTGTGCAGTGGGGCGGCGAACCTGTTTGCCGGTCAATCCGAATCGCCGTTCCCTGGTGTTGTAAGCAATGATGGCTTCATCGAGTGTCTCGGGGCTGAAATCCGGCCACAGAATTTCCGAGAAGTACAATTCTGAGTATGCAGACTGCCACAGCAGGAAGTTGCTGATCCGCATTTCTCCACCGGTCCGGATAAACAGGTCCGGGTCGTGACCGGCAGACAACGCAGTCTGTTCCGAAAAGTAGAGCTCATCGACCTGCTCAAGTGAAATTTCACCGTTTGCATAGGCCTCGGCCGTTTTGCGTGCGGCATTGAGGATGTCCCAGCGGCCACCATAGTTTGCTGCCACGTTAAGGGTCATCCTCTGGTTGCCTTCGGTCCGGCTCATGGCCAGGCCTATTTTTTGCTGCATTTCAGGTTTGAACGCAGAAAGGTCGCCGATGAAACGAACACGTACGCCGTTTTCGTGCAGTTCTTTTACTTCACGGTCCAGCGCTCGCATGAACAGTTCCATCAGGCGGTTGACCTCTTTCTCCGGCCGACTCCAGTTCTCGCTGGAGAAAGCGAATACCGTCAGTTCCTTGACGCCGATGCTGCCGCAGTATTGTACGATTTTGCGCAGGGCTTTCAGGCCGGTCTGGTGGCCGAACGTGCGGGGCCGGTTTTTTTTCTCGGCCCAACGGCCGTTACCATCCATTACGATTGCGACATGGGCCGGAATGTCCGTTGGTCTGCTCATGCCGAAAAACCCCCAGCCGGGTCAGATTTCAAGAAGCTCTTTTTCCTTCTCAGCGACGATCTCATCAACCTTGCTCACTGCAAGGTTTGTTACGTCCTGAATTTCTTTCTCGGACTTGCGTTCATCGTCCTCGGAAATTTCTTTTTCTTTCAGCAGTTCCTTGATCTGGTGGTTTGCATCACGCCGTATATTGCGAATGGCGATTTTTGCGTTTTCACCTTCGTGATGCACCACCTTGCCCAATTCGAGACGGCGTTCCTCGGTCAGCGGGGGCAGGGGGATGCGGATGACCTGTCCCGCTGTACTGGGATTGAGGCCGAGGTCTGAAGTCAGGATGGCCTTTTCGATGACCTGCACCATGGCCTTGTCCCATGGCGTCACGCTGAGTGTGCGGGCGTCTTCCACCGCAACACTGGCAGCCTGCCCAATCGGAACGTCGCTGCCGTAATAGTCCACATGAACGTGTTCAAGAAGGCTCGGATGTGCGCGGCCTGTGCGAATTTTTGCCAACTCATGGCGCAGGGACTCAAGACTCTTGTTCATGCGAGTCCGGGAGTCTTTTTTGATTTCAGGAAGCATGAAAATCTCCTAGATGAGGATAAGGTTTAGTATACGAATTCAGCAGACCAGCGTGCCCAGTGACTCGCCTTTCATGATGCGCACGAGGTTTCCTTCTCCAAAAACGTTGAAAACCCGGATGGGCATATCCTGTCCCCGGCACAGTACAATTGCGTTGGCGTCCATCACGCCCAGCTTACTTTCAATCACCTGGTCATAACCCAGTTCGTCAAAGAGAACCGCAGAAGGGTCTTTGACCGGATCGGCCGAATAGACACCGTCTACCTTGGTTGCTTTCAATACGATGTCCGCACCGATTTCGATCGCTCGCAGGGCGGCGGCGGTGTCGGTTGTGAAAAACGGGTTGCCGGTGCCCCCGGCGCATATGACGACGCGGCCTTTTTCCAAATGCCTGACAGCGCGCCGGCGAATGTAGTCCTCGCATACATCGTGCACTGACACGGCGGACATTACCCGGGCGTCTGCGTCGATGCTTTCAAGGGCGTCCTGCAAGGCCAGTGAGTTCATCACAGTAGCCAACATTCCCATATGGTCGCCCGTAATACGATCGATGCCGGATTCGGCGAGGCCAGCTCCGCGGAAAATGTTGCCGCCGCCGATAACGACGGCAACCTGTATGCCCAGCTTGGTGACATCACTGATTTCGACAGCGATCCGGTGAATGATATCCGGATCGATGCCGTAGTCTTCTTTCCCCAGCAGCGCTTCGCCACTGAGTTTCAGGAGGATTCTCTGGAATGTTTCCTCAGCCACCGGTTACCTGTTGCATCACTTCTTCAGCAAAGTTATCTTCTTTCTTTTCGATGCCTTCGCCCACAGCGAGACGGTCAAAACTTATAACGCTGGCTGATTTCTGCTCGAGCAGTTTGGCCACGGTGATGTCCCCGTCCTTGACGAAAGGCTGCCCAAGCAGTGTGATACCTGCAAGGTGTTTGCGCAAGCGTCCGGTTACGATTTTTTCGATAATTTCAGCAGGTTTGCCACTGTCTTGCGCCTGGGCGATGAGAATATCTTTCTCATGCGCCATGACGTCAGCTGGTACGTCGTCGGCCGAAATGTACTCGGGATTCAGCGCCGCAACGTGCATGGCGAGATCGCGGGCGAGTTCTTCGTCGCCACCGCTGATGCTGACCAGAACGCCGATTTTTCCGCCATGGACATAAGCGCCGAGTGTGCCGCTCGTTGTGTCACGCACAAACCGGCGAACCTTGATGTTCTCGCCGATCTTGCTGACCAGCGCCTGGCGGGCCTCTTCTACGCTGGCGCCGTCGATGGTGGTTGCCATCAGTGCGTCAACGTCAGTGGGCTCGTCATTCAGGGCATTGCGGGCAACCGCTTCGGCGAAAGCATTAAAACTAGAGTCTTTCGCTACAAAGTCAGTCTCACAGTTGACCTCTACCATGACGGCATTATTGCCACCTTCGGAGATAGCCAGCGCGATCTTGCCTTCAGCCGCAATACGGCTTGCTTTCTTGTCCGCCTGAGCGAGGCCGGACTTGCGCAGCGCTTCGATAGCGGCATCCAGGTCACCATTGGTTTCCACCAATGCCTTTTTGCATTCCATCATGCCTGCGCCGGTACGTTCGCGCAGTTCTTTAACCATTGCAGCTGTTACTGCCATGAGATGTTCCTCTTCTTGATTTCAGTAATTATTTCAATGCTTACTTGTCGGCTGCTTTCTTGGCAGCTTTTTTCTTGGCAACCTTCTTTTTGGTTGCTTTCTTTTTCGAGGCTGCCTTCTTGGTGGCTGCCTTTGCAACGACTTCTTCGGCGACGGCTTCTTCTGCCGCTTCCTCGGCTGCTGCTTCAGCAACAACTTCTTCTGCCACTGCTTCGGCTACTTCCTCGGCCACTGCTTCGGCAACGACTTCTTCTGCCACTGCTTCGGCTACTTCCTCGGCTACTACTTCGGCAACGGCTTCTTCTGCCACTACTTCGGTTACTTCCTCGGCTACTGCTTCAGCAACGACTTCTTCTGCCACTACTTCGGCTACTTCCTCGGCTACTGCTTCAGCAACAACTTCTTCTGCCACTGCTTCGGCTACTGCTTCTGTTGCAACCGCAGCTGCCGCAACAACCGGGGCTGCTGGCGCTTTGCGTGTGACGACTTTCTTGGCTACTTTTTTGCGTTCGCCTTTGCGGGCTTCGGGCTTGGCCTTGGCCGCTTTGCGCTTGATGGGCTTGCCTTCTGCATCCAGTTCGATGAATTCATCGTCAACGTCAACCTGCGGCGCGGATGCACGGCCTTCGAGGACTGCGTCAGCAGCCAGCTGAGCATACAGGCGGACCGAACGGATCGCGTCGTCGTTACCCGGGATAACGTAATCAATTTTTTCCGGTGAGCAGTTTGTGTCGACCACTGCGATCACGGGAATTCCCAACTTGCGGGCTTCCTTGACTGCGATGTCTTCATGGCTGACATCTACAACGAACAGTGCGTCAGGCAGGTGTTTCATGTCCTTGATACCACCCAGGCTGCGCTCCAGCTTGTCGCGTTCACGGGTCAGTTGCAGAACTTCTTTCTTCACCAGGTGCTCGATGCTGCCATCTTCGTGCATTCCTTCCAGCTGCTTCAGGCGTTTAACGGACGCACGAATGGTACGGTAGTTGGTCAACATTCCGCCCAGCCAGCGATGCGAGACATGGGGCATGCCGCAACGAGCCGCTTCTTCAGCCATGGCCGAACTGGCCGCTCGCTTGGTGCCGACGAACATGACTGAACCGCGCTTGGCAGCCAGCTTGCTGATGAAGTTCATTGCATCATTCAGCATGGGCAGTGACTTTTCGAGATTGATGATGTGGATCTTGCCGCGGGCACCGAAAATATACGGGGCCATTTTGGGATTCCAGTATCGGGTCTGGTGACCGAAGTGAACGCCTGCTTCAAGCATCTGGCGCATCGTGACGTTAGCCATTTTGTGTGTCCTTTAAATACAGGAGACTCTGCAGCGTCCAATTTGGATACAAGGCTGCGAGTGTCCGGGGTTAGTCCTCCACTCACCCGTTGCAGAGACCCTCTTTTCGATCAAGGGCACCCCTCTGAACCGTTGCGGTGAGTGTGCGTATTTGACGCGTAGTCCTGACCCGAACCGGGCCGCTGACACGTCTTGTTTACTTTGGTGACCGAAAGTGGCCAAAAAAGCCGGAGAAATGTACCAGAAACGGCTATTTTTGGCAAGAACTATATCCTGGAGGGGAGACCAGGGCGTTGTTTGTGCAAAAACTGACGGAAATTGTCATCAAAAACAGGTTTTTGTGGCCTGTGGTTCTTAATGCCCTATCCCATAACATCATGTAATTTAAGAGAATATCAAATTTATTCAATTTATGGCATGAAACCTGCATGGTTAGGGGTGTAGAGGGGAAAAGGAAGTTTTTCCTGACAACTAAGGGAGTAGTGCAAAGTGCGTAAATTAATCTCATTGGGCTTGTTCGCCCTCATCATTTCCATCTTTTCCAGCCAGTTGCTCGCCGCAAAGACCGGCGAATGTGATGGCGTGACCAAGAAAAATGGACTCTATGGACTGTGCGTTGCCTGGCACAATGCCGACGATAAGGCTAAAGATAAAATCGCCGCCAAATTTTTTGAGCGGGCAAAATACCGCCTTCCCGGATCTGAAGACCCTGTAACGGAACCAGATCCAACACCGGATTTTTTCTGCCCATGCTGGACCGATGTGAGCATGGCCGACGTATGTTCGCTTGGAAGTCCGTCTTTGGCCATGCTAACGGAAACCATCAATGTAGTTATCTGGAAGGATGAGGTTACCGGATTAGATAAAGAGTTCTTCTACTCTGATGCAATGGGGTGCATTTATGATGGGCAGTTTGTTGCTGACGAACAGGTTCTCGACAACCTCACTGATGAAGAAACTCTGGACTGCATGGCAGAAATTGAAAGCATCGCTGCCATCTATAACGGAGGATCCTGCAACTAGATTTTTACTGGCAGCTTCAGCTGCGTACATCTCGCCACCTCGCCACCCGCAATGCCGTTGCCTTCAAGTCGAAGGCAGCGGTGCGGGTTGACGCGTTAAGAACCAAGGAGCCAGCCCTCCCTGGCTAACAAGTTAGGCGTTTCGCATCTCGCCACTTTATGAAGCGAAACGATATTGGCTCCTCCAGGCTCGCCTCCTCACATCCCTGTGCCGGCGAGCCTCCAGCGAGACATCCCGAACTCCCTTCTTATCGGGATGTTTGGAAGCCGGGAATGCTGCTATTCCCGGCTTCTTTTTAATTACTGCCGCGACATACTTTATAAGACACCGCGCCCCTGGCATGGCGGTACTTCTTTCGGCTTTGCCGAAAACCGCTCCGCCATGCCAGGGGCGCTGTTGCAGGGCATTTGAAAATGCAGCTGGTATCATATGTCTCTGCTAGCTGAATACGGAATTGCACCATGTCCCGAAACTGGATTTCATTTCCCCGCACGGAAGGCAACGCCTCCCGCCAGGCACATTGCGATTTGCCTGAAGGAAGTTACGAACGTGAACTGGGCAGGGAGGGCTTTTTTGGGCCGGCCACCCATATGTACCACCGTCACCGTCCCACTGACTGGTTGCGCTTTGAGGGTGATCTCAAGCCGCGGGCATTTGATACGACGCACCTTGGCGTGATGGGGCCGAGTCCATGGGACGCCTTCGGCCTGCTGCACAATGCCCACGTCAGGTTACGTACCTGGACCATGCAGGCTTCAATGGACACCCTGGTGCGCAATGCCGATGGAGATGAACTCCTGTTTATCCACCAGGGTTCTGGCGATCTCTTCTGCGACTATGGCCACCTCGCCGTGCGCGAGGGCGATTACATCGTGATTCCGCGCAGCACGATGTGGCGCCTGGAATCGAACCAGGCCATGCAGGTGCTGATGATCGAGGCGACCGGCAGCAGTTATATGCTGCCTGACAAGGGCATGCTCGGCCCCCATGCTATTTTCGACCCGGCTGTGCTCGATGTGCCGGCAATCGATGATGCCTTCATGGCGCAGCAGGATGAGACCGAATGGGAAGTCCAGGTCAAAAGCCGGGGCAGCATCAGCAAGATTGTCTACCCGTTCAACCCGCTGGATGCGATTGGCTGGAAAGGTGACCTGGCGCCGGTGCGGGTGAACTGGCGGGACATCCGGCCCGTGCTGAGCGATCGCTACCACCTGCCGCCGTCAGCCCATACGACCTTTATGGCGAACCGCTTTGTCGTATGCACCTTTGCACCCAGGCCGTTCGAAACGGACCCCGGCGCACTGAAAGTGCCGTTTTTCCATAATAACGACGATTACGACGAAGTCATTTTTTACCACGAAGGCGAGTTCTTCAGCCGGGACAACATCCACCCGGGTATGATTACCTGGCACCCGGTGGGATTTACCCACGGTCCGCATCCGAAAGCACTGCAAAATGCCTTCGAACAGAAGGCCCGGGGTACCAATGAGGTGGCCGTGATGATCGACACCCGTGACGCGCTGACGGCCGACGATCGCGCCAGCGCCATTGAATGGGACGGATACGTGGATTCCTGGTCTGCACAATAGACGATGATGAGAAAGAGCAAGGGAGCAATACATTGAAACTGGCATCACTCAAAGCAGGCGGCCGTGACGGCACACTGATCGTGGTCAACCGCGACCTTACCCAATTTGTAGCCGTTGCCGACGTAGCAGAAACCCTGCAACAGGCCATGGACGACTGGTCTAATGCGGCGCCGCGTCTGAATGCGATATCGCAAGCCCTGAACCTGGGCCGCTGCGAGGCATCGCAAACGCTGGATTATACGGCGCTGGCCTCGCCGTTTCCGCGGGCCTATGAATTCATGGACGGCAGTGCCTACCTGCCGCACGTCGAACGTGTGCGACGCGCCCGCGGCGCTGAGGTACCGGAATCGTTCTACCAGGACCCATTGATGTACCAGGCAACCTCGGCCGGGTTCCTGGGCCCCAGGGACCCTGTCCCGGTGGTCAGCGAGGAATACGGGATTGATTTTGAGGCGGAAGTCATAGTGGTCACCAACGATGTGCCCATGGCAGTAACTGCAGCACAGGCGGCTGATCATATCCAGTTGGTAGGACTGGTCAATGATGTAAGCCTGCGCAACCTGATCCCGGGTGAACTGGCCAAGGGTTTCGGCTTTGTTCAGTCCAAACCACGCTCGGCCCTGTCGCCGGTTCTGGTAACACCGGATGAACTGGGAGATGCCTGGCAGGACTGCGTGCTGCATTTGCCACTGCGTTCCTGGCTTAACGGTGAACGATTCGGCGCCCCCGAGGCGGGCGTGGACATGCAGTTCAATTTTGCCGAACTGGTGGCGCATGCTGCGAAAACACGCCCCCTGTCGGCGGGCACGATTGTCGGCTCGGGAACCATCGCAAACGAGGATGAAAGCCTGGGCGCTTCCTGTCTCGCCGAACGCCGCATGCTGGAAATTATCGCCGGCGGTGAACCGCAGACCCCGTTCATGAGTTTTGGTGATTCGGTCCGGATTGAAATGCTGGATAACGAAGGCCGGTCGATTTTTGGCGCCATCGAACAGGTGATTGAACCGTATGGCTGATGAAGGCACGGAAAAAGTCCTTCTGTACAGTTACTGGCGGAGTTCTTCAGCGTACCGGGTCCGGATCGCGCTCAACCTCAAAGGTATCGACTACCAGCAGAAGTATGTTCACCTGGTAAAGGAAGGGGGCGAACAGCACCAGGACGAGTACCGGCAAGTCAATCCACTGGGCCTGGTTCCGGCCCTGGTGCATGACGGACAAACCATCGTGCAGTCGATGGCGATCATTGAATACCTGGAAGAGGCGTTTCCCGGCAGGCTGCTATTGCCGGCAGGCCCGGCTGACAGATCGAGGGTTAGAAGCATCGCGCAGTCGATCTGCAGCGAGATTCAGCCACTGAACAACCTGGCCGTGATGCACTATCTGAAAGACCAGATGCAACAGCCGAATGCTGCGGTGAAGGAGTGGTACCACCACTGGATCGCAAGAGGTTTCCGTGCGCTTGAAGCCTGGCTGTCAGGACCCGCCAGTGGCCAGTATTGTCACGGCGATTCACCCGGGCTTGGCGATTGTTTCCTGGTGCCCCAGGTCTACAATGCGGAGCGATTTTCCTGTGACCTGGAGCCTTATCCAAACATCAGGGCCATCACAGCCCGCTGCCGATCACAGGATGCTTTTGTCCGCGCAGAGCCGGAGAACCAGGCGGATGCCGAATAATTAAGCCATTGGCACTTAACTCAAGTGCCCGCTTGCGTCATAATCCCTTGTTGGTTCATTTGAAACTGTCAGTTCATGCGAAATCTAATTGTCATTATTTTTACGTCCCTGGTGCTGGTCTCCTGCGCCACGCCCAAACCTGCTCCGAATGCTTTCAACGACGCCGAGGAAGCCATTCAGGAGGCCATTGATGCCGGTGCCGAAGAACATTCGCCGGTTGAGTTGCGCTTTGCCCGTGAAAAACTTGCCGAAGCACAAAAAGGCATGGACTACCGGCAGTATGACAAGTCGATTGTCCTGATCGAGCAGTCAGAAATCAATTCCGAACTGGCCATCGAAAAATCCCGCACCGCCGGGCTTCGGGCGCAGGTTGCAGAAAAAACCCGGGAAAATGAAATTCTTCGCGAAGACTTCCAGGCTACATTCGGGGAGGACTTCCAATGAACATACAGCTAAGGCACATGGCACTGGCGGTGATCATTGCAAGCGGATTGACGGCTTGCGGTACAGCGCCCAAACAGAACCTGGCCTTGCAGCAGGTACGCTCCCAATTGGATGATTTGAAAACAAATGAGAACCTGGCGGGGTATGCGCCGCTGGCAATGGCAGAAGCCGAGCGGGCGCTGCGCCAGGCGGAAACAGCAACCGGTAGCGACACGCAGCGCATCCACCTGGTTTACATGGCTGATCGCAGAGTGCAAATTGCACGTGCCGTGGCGCAACGTGAGCAATTGAAAACGGAATTACAACAGCTCAGTGAAGATCGCAACGCCATGCTACTCAGGGCCAGCCAGATCGAAGCGGAACTGGCGAGACGGGAAGCAGAACGTGCCCGGGTGATGTCGCAGGCCAGGGCGGAAGACGCCCTGCGGGCACGTGAAGAAGTACAGGAAGCTCAGCAACGTGAAGCCGCATCGGTACGCGATGCGGAACAGGCCATCGAAGAGGCGCAGCAGGCCAGGGCACTGGCTGCATCAAGCGTAACCGAAGCGCAACTGGCGCGCCGTGAAGCAGATCTGGCGGTGGAACAGGCGGATACGCTGCGCAGGCAGCTTGAAAATCTACAGTTACGCCAAACCGAAAGCGGTGTGGTAGTCACGCTGGGTGATGTGCTGTTCAAATCAGGCGAAACACAGTTGCGGGACGAGGCAATGGCCAGCCTGGTCGAAGTGGTTGATTTGCTGCAAAGTGAACCGGACAAGAAAATCCGGATTGAAGGCCATACTGATTCCACCGGTGACGCCGAGACGAATCTCGAGATTTCCGAGAAGCGCGCTACCGCGGTGCTGGATGCGCTCGTGTCCCTGGGCGTTGACGCTGCCCGGTTTACCATGGCAGGGATGGGAGAAGACTTTCCCATCGCCAGTAACGAAACCGAGGAAGGGCGTTCGCAGAACCGCCGCGTTGATGTAATACTGCTGGACAAATAGCTGGCTGATCTCTGCTCTTGCTGTTCTCGGTTATTTGCGCTAGATTTAACGCAGTCACATGGTTTTTTTCACTAAAATCGGAGTTCGCGGGTAATGGCTTTCAGTGCTGTCGCCTGCTTCATGCCATCATTCCAAATTCGTTCCACTTTGTTACATTCATCCACCAATCATCTTTGCGAGACGCGTTCGCAGGTTTTGCGCTGCGGCGTTTCGTCGTCTGTACTTCTTAATTGAATCGGAGGACATCAATGTTCGAACACCACCAGCAGGAAATGGAAAAACTGATGAAGGAAAATGAAGATTTTCTTCGGATCTACAATCGTCATCAGGAACTTGACAAAAGGGTTACGGCTGCCGAAGTAGGCACCGCACCGATGGAAGATCTTGCACTGAATCAACTCAAGAAAGAGAAACTCTGGGCCAAGGATCAACTGGCGCGCATCATGGATGCGTCCCGGTCCTGACCAGAAGACACTAACTGTTGAGCGGCCGGGTAAAATAGCCCGGCCGTTTCTTTTTACACGATTGGAATGAGAGTTACTCATGTCTGTATTCAATAACGTCCTGGAGCTGATTGGCCACACACCGGTGGTGCGCATCAATCATTTGGACACGGGTCCTTGTGAGCTGTTTATCAAACTGGAGAGCCAGAATCCCGGTGGTTCAATCAAGGATCGGATTGGCTTGAGAATGGTCGAGGATGCCGAGGCTGCTGGAAAAATCCGCCCCGGCTCAATCCTGGTGGAAGGGACTGCCGGAAATACCGGGCTGGGGCTGGCGCTGGTGGCTGCGCAAAAGGGCTATCGCCTGATCCTGGTGATTCCTGACAAAATGAGCCGGGAAAAAATTTCCAACCTCAAGGCGATGGGTGCCGAAGTCGTTCTAACGCGTTCGGATGTAGCCAAGGGGCACCCGGAGTACTACCAGGATCTGGCCAAGCGCCTGGCATCGGAAATGGACGATGCGTTTTTCATCAACCAGTTCAGTAATCCATCGAATCCGCAGGCTCACGAAGATCTGACCGGGCCGGAAATCTGGCAACAAATGAAGGGTGATCTTGACGCCATCGTTCTGGGTGTGGGCTCCAGCGGGACCGTGACCGGTTTGTCGCACTATTTCGCCCGCGAGGCCCCGGAGTTGGAATTGGTGCTGGCCGACCCGGAAGGTTCGATCCTGGCGGAATACATCAATGAAGGAACCCTGGCCACGGAGAGCGGCAGCTGGATGGTCGAGGGAATTGGCGAAGATTTCCTGCCCACAATAAGCGACTTTACACGGGTCACTAAAGCCTACTGCATCAGTGACAAGGAGAGCTTTCAGGCTGGCCGGGAATTACTCACCAGCGAAGGCATACTGGGCGGGTCATCCACCGGTACCCTGCTGGCGGCCGCGCTGAAATATTGCCAGGAGCAAACGGAGCCCAAACGGGTGCTCACTTTCGCCTGCGACACTGGTAATCGCTACCTTTCCAAAATGTTCAACGATTTCTGGATGCGTGATCAGGGTTTCCTGGAAGTGGAACAGCACGGAGATTTGAGAGATCTTATCGCCCGTCCGTACCAGTCCAAGGACACCGTCACAATAAGTCCGGACGAGCCGCTGGCCAATGCATACAAACGCATGAAGCTTTACGATGTCTCACAGTTGCCGGTCATGGTGGATGGCAAGCTGGCCGGAATCCTCGATGAGTCGGATTTGTTGCTCGCGGTGGCGGATAACCCGGAACGGTTCAATGATCCGGTGGCGGGCGCGATGGAGAGCGAGCTCACGGAAATTGACGTGAAGGCGCCGGTTAAAGACCTGATGCCAATTTTCGATCGTGATTTCGTCGCGATCGTCAAAGACCAGGAGGAATTCCTCGGGTTGATCACGCGCGTGGACCTGTTGAATTATCTCAGGAGAAAGGCAGACCGCTGATGACTGACAGGAACAACGATAAACACCGCCTGGCCACCCGGGCGATTCACGCAGGCCAAAGCCCTGATCCGTCAACCGGGGCGATCATGACGCCGATTTACGCCAGTTCTACCTATGTACAACGCAGCCCGGGTGACCACCAGGGCTGGGAGTATTCCCGCAGCCATAATCCCACGCGTGATGCCTATGAAAAATGTATCACGGACCTGGAAGGAGGCATCAGGGGTTTTGCTTTTTCTTCCGGCATGGCAGCCACCGCCACGATCCTGGAGTTGTTGGATAGCGGCGACCACATCGTGGCGGGGGATGATTTGTACGGCGGCACTTTTCGACTTTTTAATCGTGTCAGGGAAAGATCGGCAGGCCTGAAGTTCAGCTTTACAGAGATTGAAGACATGGACAGGCTCAGGGACGCTATCCGGCCTGAAACACGGATGGTCTGGGTTGAGACCCCGACCAACCCGATGCTGAAAGTTGTAGATATTGCTGCCGCCGCTGAAATCGCACACCAGAACGGCGCACTGCTGGTGGTGGACAACACGTTCGCATCACCCATGTTGCAGCGCCCGCTGGAACTGGGCGCTGACATTGTCATGCATTCGGCCACCAAGTACCTGAACGGGCACTCGGACATGATTGGCGGAGTCGCCGTGGTGCGCGAGGACGAAGAACTGGCGGAGAATTTGTGGTTCCTGCTCAACTCCGCCGGCGCCATCCAGGGCCCATTTGACAGTTTTCTGGCCCTGCGCGGCCTGAAGACCCTGGCGCTGCGGATGCGTGCCCATTGTGACAATGCTCTGCAAATTGCCCGCTGGCTGGAGCAACACCCGGCGATCGAGCGGGTGATATACCCGGGCCTCGAGAGCCACCCGGACCACCAACTGGCAATGCGCCAGATGCACGGCCTGGGCGGCGGTATTATCAGTATCGACATCAAGGGTGGACTGGAAAAAAGCCGCCGGATGCTGGAGCGCTGTGAGTTGTTCTCGCTGGCCGAAAGCCTGGGGGGGGTAGAAAGCCTGATCAATCATCCCGCCATCATGACGCATGCATCGGTTCCCGAGGAGATCAGGGCCCGGCTGGGTATCAGTGACACACTGGTGCGTTTATCCGTGGGTGTTGAGCACGTGGACGACCTGATCGCTGACCTGGATTACGCGCTAACTCTGTAACTCCGGCAGGTCCCTGTAAAGATCCAGTGAACCGGGGTTGGCCAGCGCATCCGTGTTTTTCACCGCCAGGCCGTGAACGATATCACGTACGGCCAGTTCGACTATTTTCCCGCTGATGGTCCTGGGAATGTCGGCCACCTGGATGATTTTTGCCGGCACGTGCCGGGGCGTGGTGTTTTGCCGAATGGCCTTGCGGATGCGTTCGCGCAGCTGATCGTCGAGTTGCAGGCCATTCCTGAGCTTTACGAACAGCACTACCCGGACATCGTCTTCCCAGTCCTGCCCGATGCAGATGCTTTCCAGCACTTCGTCCAGGCCTTCCACCTGGCGGTATATCTCGGAGGTTCCGATGCGCACACCCCCCGGGTTCAGGGTCGCGTCGGAGCGCCCCTGGATGATGTAGCCGTCATGTTCCGTTTTGGCAACGAAATCACCATGCGCCCATATACCCGGGAATTTTTCGAAATAAGCCGCCCGGTACTTTGCGCCATCCCGATCATCCCAAAAACCCACGGGCATGGCAGGAAATGGCTGGGTACAACACAGTTCGCCGGTCTCTCCTGTATCTGCCGTGCTGCCGTCTTCGCGTAATATCTCCACGGCCATACCCAGTCCGGCACACTGCAATTCGCCTCGCCAGACCGGAATAACAGGGCAACCGCACATGAAGCATGAAACGATGTCCGTTCCACCGGCGATGGAGGAAAGGCACAGGTTCTGCTTGATTTCCCGGTAGACGTAATCGAAGCTCTCAGGAGCCAGTGGCGAGCCGGTCGAGAGAAGCGTCACCAGGGAGTTGAGCTGATGAGTTTCACGGGGTATTACACCCGCTTTTTCCCAGGCAGCGATAGCTTTTGCCCCGGTTCCAAGAACTGATATTTCACAGTCATCGACGAGGTCAAACATGGTGGCCGGGGAGGGATGAAACGGAGAGCCTTCATACAGCACCAGGCTGGTTCCGATAGCCAGCGCACTGACCATCCAGTTCCACATCATCCAGCCGCAGGTCGTGAAATAGCACAAACGGTCGGAGCGCCTCAGGTTGGTGTGCAATACCAGTTCCTTGAGGTGCTGGATCAGCGTACCGCCGGCGCCGTGTACGATGCATTTGGGGATGCCGGTCGTACCCGAGGAATACAGAATGTACACCGGATGATCGAACGGCAACCGCACGAACTGGACTTCGCTGGCCGTGTTGTCTGTGAATTCGCTGAACCATACTGCGCCCGGCAATTTGCGGATTTTTGCATCCGGGTTGACGTATGGCACAACTACGGTTGTGGTGATCGAATCAATCGCCTTAACGATGCCACGCACCTTGTCCAGGCAATCGTGCGTTTTGCCGTTATACGTATAGGCGGCGGCACAAAACAGGACTTTAGGCCGAATCTGGCCCAGCCGGTCTACTACGCCGTCAATGCCGAAGTCAGGCGAACAGGATGACCAGATCGCGCCAAGGCTGGTCGTCGCCAGCATGGCAATGACGGTTTCCGGCAGGTTGGGCAGGTAACCGGCAACCCGGTCTCCTTGTTCCACACCCGCTGATTTCAGGGCTTCGGAAGTGCGGGCCACAGCCTGGTACAGTTCGGCAAAACTGTATTCCGCGGATACGCCCGTTTCGGATCTGAAGATAAGCGCCGGCCGGTCATCCCGGTGGCGCAACAGGTTCTCGGCAAAATTCAGGCGGGCCCCGGGAAACCAGCGGGCCCCGGGCATTTGATCGGGTTTTTCCACCACCACGGTACCCGGATGCCCGGTAATTTCACAGAAATCCCATACAGCCCTCCAGAATTCCGTTGGGTTGTGCAGCGAATAACGATGAAGATCCCGGTATTTGAAAATTCCGGGATCCAGTTCAGCTCGCGCCAGGTCAATAAACCGGCGGATATTGGCGGTTTGACGGCGTACAGGCCCGGGTGACCAGATGGGCTCAGTCATTATCTACGCCAGCAGGCTTTCCAGTTCAGGAATGACATTGAACAAGTCTCCGACCAGGCCAATATCAGCAATCTCGAAGATCGGCGCCTCTGAGTCTTTATTCACGGCGACAATGGTTCCCGCATCCTTGATGCCCGTGACGTGCTGGATGGCGCCGGAAATACCAAAAGCAATGTAGAGGTCCGGTGAAATGATCTTGCCGGTCTGGCCCACCTGCATATCATTGGGGCAGTAACCCGCGTCAACCGCGGCACGCGATGCACCGACGCCTGCGCCGAGTTTGTCCGCCAGCTTGTATATCATCTGGAAGTTTTCTTCGCTGGCCAGCGCCCGGCCGCCGGAAATAACCTTGGGGGCGCTTTGCAAATCAGGGCGCCCGCCGCCCTCTGACGTCAGACCGACATAACGCGTATGTGAGGCAGCAGAACTGCTGGCAGCCACATTTTCCACAGCTGAGCTTGCGCCATCACCCGCCGCTTTCCAACTTGCGACCCTGACAGTACCCACTACCCTGGCGCCGCTTGCGGGTTCAGCCTGAACGATCGCGTTACCGGCATACACGGGGCGCTTGAAGGAATTTGCGCCGTTTGCTTCCATGATGTCGCTGATCTGATTCACGCCGCAAAGGGCTGCGATACGGGGCATCAAGTCACGGCCGAATGTAGTCGAAGGGCCCAGTAAATGGGTGTATTCCGCGGACAAGGCAACCGCCTCCGAGGCCCAGTTGACGGCAAGGGGAGCGGCCAGGTGTTGCGCATCGATTGCGATCACCTTGCTGACTGAATCCAGTGCTGCCGCTGCGGCCGCCACGGAATCGATACCGTGACCCAGAACAGCGATATCAATCTCGCCGCCAATGGCCTGTGCACAGGTGACGCACTTGGCGGTGCTGAGGTTCAGTGACGAGCCGTCATGTTCGGCGATAATCAGTATTCTGCTCATAACAATCCCCTGTTCTTGAGTTCCTGGACCAGTTGCGCTGCGTCATCCACCATGATGCCTTTCTCGCGCTGTGGCGGTGGCGAAAACTGGCTGACGTTGATCTGGCCTTCGACGGCCACGCCCAATTCGTCCAATGAGATCACCTCAAGGGGTTTACGCTTGGCTTTCATGATGTCCGGCAGCTTGACGAAGCGGGGCTCATTCATGCGTAAATCGACGGAAACCACGGCCGGTAAATCAATTTCAATGGTTTCCAACCCTGCATCCACCTCTCGGGTAACGACAGCTGAATTGCCGTTGAGCTCCATCCTGGATGCGAAGGTTGCCTGCGGCCGGTCCCACAAAGCTGCGAGCATCTGGGCCGTCTGGCTGTTGTCGTCGTCGATGGCCTGCTTGCCAAGAATCACCAGGCCGGGTTCTTCCCGTTCGATGATTTTCAGGAAGGCCCGCGCAACGCTCAGCGGCTGCAGTGATTCAGAAGTCTGAATCTGGATCGCACGGTCGGCGCCCATGGCCAGGCCGGTGCGCAGTTGCTGCTGGCACTCATCGCCTCCGGCAGAGACCACGATCACCTCTTCGGCGTTACCAGCCTCCTTGATCCTCAGAGCTTCTTCCAATGCAATTTCATCGAAAGGATTTACACTCATCTTGACGCCATCGGTGTCTACACCGCTGCCGTCGGGAAGAACGCGAACACGGACGTTGTAGTCCACAACGCGTTTGATGCCAATCAGTATTTTCATCGGCTTAAATTACTCCACTTTCAGGGTTACATGTTCTGGTAGTTGGGCCCGCTGCCGCCTTCGGGCGTGACCCAGTTAATGATCTGGTATGGATCCTTGATATCACAAGTCTTGCAATGCACACAATTCGCCGAGTTGATCTGCAGCTGTTTGGCAGCGTCGTCACCGACCATTTCGTAGACATGTGCAGGGCAGAAGCGTGTGCAGGGGTTGTTGTATTCTTTCACGCAACGGCTTGTGCAGATATCCGGCTCCAGGATTTGCAGGTGGACAGGCTGATCTTCATCGTGAGCCGTCGTGGCGAAATAGACTGAAGCCAGCCGGTCTCGCGGTGGCAAATCCCGGTCTACCCAATTGCGGTGAGGCGAGGAATAGCCATCCAGTTTTTTCAGCGACGAGTCATCCGGGTGAATCGACAGGGTCGTTGGCAACTTGCCTGCGGTGACTGTCTCAATGGCTGCCCGGATAAAACCGCGCCAGAACCCCTTGTAGAACGCCGGGCGGATATTCCTGACCTTGTACAGTTCCCTGACCACGGCTGAATCGCGTAGCCTGGCGTCAAAACCAACGGCGGATGATGTTTCTGCGATGTGTTCCGCCGCCAGCATTCCACAACGCATGGCCTGGTGCGTACCCTTGATTTTGGGTACGTTCAGTGTGCCGGCGGAATCGCCGATAATCAGAGCGCCTGGCAGCTCGGTTTTTGGCAGCGACTGGTAGCCGCCCTCGGCGATGGCGCGCGCGCCGGAAGACAGTATCTCGCCGCCCTCGAGCATTTCGTGAACCATTGGATGGTTTTTCATTTGCTGGAACGCTTCGAACGGTACAAACTCCGGATCTTCGTAATCCAGGCCGCAAACGAAGCCGATGGCTATGCGGTCCTTGTCCAGGTGGTAAATGAAGCTGCCGCCATAGGTCTTACTGTCCAGCGGCCAGCCCGCCGTGTGCTGAACCAGGCCAGGCTTTGATTTACCCGGCTGCACCCGCCACAACTCTTTCATGCCAATGCCATAAGTCTGCGGGTCGGAGTCTTTGTCCAACGCGTACTTTTTGATCAGCTGCTTGCTCAGGTGGCCGCGCACGCCTTCACTCAAAATGGTAATCGGCGCGTGAATTTCGATGCCCTGCATGTAGGTATCTTTGTGTTCACCTTCTCGGCCTATTCCCATGTCTCCAATGATGACGCCGCCTACAGCCCCCTCAGCGGTGTAGTGTATTTCCGCTGCTGCGTAGCCAGGGAAAATATCTACCTCAAGGGCTTCGGCCTTGCTGGCCAGCCAGACACACATGGCGCCGAGCGAGACGATGAAATTGCCATGATTTTTCTGTTGCGGAGGGGTGGGCAGGCGCCACCGGCCGGTTTGGCTCAACAGCCAGATTTCGTCCTTTTCTACCGGGATGCAAATCGATGGCGGGTCTTCGCGCCATCCGGGCAGGAGGTCATCCAGCGGCTGCGGCTCGATCACAGCGCCGGAAAGAATATGGGCGCCGATTTCCGAACTTTTCTCGATCACGGCAACCATCAGCTCAGGTTTTTGCTGTTTCAGGCGAATGGCACAGGACAAACCGGCCGGACCGGCCCCGACTATGACGACGTCATATTTCATGATTTCGCGATCGGTCATGTTTCTTCTTCCCCGGCTAAAGCCAGCGTGCCAAAACGAATATTATAGCTATTAAAAGGCACTGCATGTGTGGCTTTTCCAGTCATGTTATTGATCTGTTACGTCACAGATCATGAATTGTTTTAATATAGGAATATGCGCAAGCCTGCTGCCATAAGAATTGCCCTGCTGGCCCTGATGCTGGTGGTCAGTCAGATCACCCTGTTCAGCCATGTGACGGCTCATTTCGAGCCTGAACTGGAACAGTGCGAGTTATGTGTCAGCCAGGCCCAGTTGCTATCTGCTGTAGCGTCGTCCGACCATGCGATAGTTATTGATATTCAGTTTGGACAGGCCGATTTCAAAAGCCAGCAATACCAGCTGCCCGAAAGGCACTGTTTCACCCATCAGCAAAGAGCTCCCCCCCAGATGTCAGCGTAATTTCTATCCACACAACACCCGGGCCCAGGGCGGTTTTCGGGTTTGCAGCTGAATTCTACGGAGACATGCAATGATCGTTCGACCAAGACACCTGCCACTGGTATGTGTGTTATTCATCTGTTCGCCGGCTATAGCCCAGCAGAGCCAAAGCGCCGAGCTGGAAGCGCTGCGCGAGGAGGTCCGCCTGATGCGTACTGAGTACGAGGCGCGCATCGCCGAGTTGGAAGCCCGCCTCGATGCAGCAGAGACTAAGCCGGCCCAACCGGTTTACTCTGCAGAAACGGTTTCGGTGGCGCGCGACAGCTCGTTCAATCCCGCGATCGGGGTCACCTTTCAGGGCCAGGCCTGGTCCTATCAAAACGATCCCGATGATTACATGATTCCCGGCTTTCCCCTGGGCGGAGAAGCCGGTCCCGCGCCGGAAGGTCTTTCCCTGGCCGAAACCGAGATTACAGTGTCGGCCAATGTGGACGACAAGTTTACCGCCATGCTCACTGTTCCCATTGTGATCGAAGATGGCGATGTGGTGGTCGAACTGGAGGAAGCATGGGTTGAAACACTGGCGCTACCCGGCGGGCTGGCGCTGCGGATGGGACGGTTTTTCGCTGATATCGGCTATCTCAATGGCAAGCATTTCCACTCCTGGGATTTCACCGATCAGCCCTTAGCCTACCAGGTGTTTCTTGGCAACCAGTACATCGACGACGGTTTGCAGCTTCGCTGGCTGGCGCCGACCGATTTCTACCTGGAATTTACCGGCGAAGTACTGCGCGGCGACCGTTATCCGGCCGGTGGCGCGGCCAATTCCGGCGTGGGCAGCGCCACCCTGGGCTTCAAGACCGGAGCAGATGCAGGGATAAGCAATAGCTGGTTATTTGGTTTCTCCTGGTTGCGTGCTGATGCCGACGAGCGGAAGTCCGGCAGTGAAGACGAGCCGTTGTTATTCAGCGGCGATACGGACCTGTTCATCGCAGACTTTGTCTGGAAGTGGGCACCCAATGGCAATTCACGCCAGCAAAACCTTACCTTCCAGGCCGAGTACCTGTGGCGTAACGAAAAAGGTGTTTACCAACTGCCTTCAGGCGTTGCTGGTCCGTGGGATCAGGGTCAGAGCGGTTGGTATGCCCAGGTTGTTTACCAGCCGTTCCCGCGCTGGCGTTTCGGTGCGCGTGCAGACCACCTGTCTGCTGACACGCCCGGTCCGGCCTGGGTTGGAACACCGCTTTACCCGCTGGGTGATGACCCGAAGCGTTACAGCCTGATGGTTGACTGGTCCAATAGCGAGTTCAGCCGCCTGCGCTTTCAATATAATTACGACATTGCAACCGGGTTGAGCGACAACCAGTTTGGCCTGCAGTACATATTCAGTATTGGCGCCCATGGCGCCCACACGTTTTAAGGGCGGAGCATATGAAAAAAACCACTGCAGCTTGTTTATGGCCCGTTTTGTTGGTGCTGCCACTGATGGCCCATGCAGAAATCCGTGTGTTTGCCTGCGAACCGGAATGGTCCGCATTGGCGGAAGAAATCGGCGGTGATTTGGTCAAGGCCACCAGCGCTACCCATGCGTTGCAGGACCCGCATTATGTCGAGGCGCGGCCCAGCCTGATTTCGAAAGTGCGCAAGGCTGACCTTGTTGTCTGCAGCGGTGCCCAGCTGGAAATTGGCTGGCTTCCCATGCTGCTCAACAAGGCAAACAATCCGCGTGTGCTGCCAGGCAAGGATGGCTTCCTTGAAGCCAGCAGCGTGGTGCCCCGCCTGGGCATTCCAGAGCGCGTGGATCGCGCCCAGGGTGACATGCACCCACAGGGCAATCCTCACATCCAGATGAATCCGCACAATATTGCGCTGGTTGCCAGGGCGATGGGGGCACGCATGGCGCTGATCGACCCGCAAAGGGCGGAAAGTTACGCCCGCGGAACGGATGATTTTTTGACGCGCTGGACCCAGGCGATCAACCGCTGGGAGAACCGGGCCGGGCCGCTGGCAGGCAAACGCGTAGTGTGTCACCACCAGTCCTGGATCTACCTGGAGGACTGGCTGCAACTGGAAGAGATCGCCACGCTGGAACCCGTCCCGGGAATCCCGCCAACGGCTTCGCATCTTTCCGCTTTGCTGTCCGAACTGGGAACCGACGGCAGTGGAGCGGACGCCATCATCCGCGCACCGTTCCAGAGCGCCAAGGCTTCGGAATGGCTCGAGGAACGCACCGCAATACCGGCCGTGATGTTGCCATTGACAGTGGGAGGCAGTGACGGTGCGAAAGACCTGTTCGGGCTGTTCGACGACGTGCTGGACCGGCTGTTCAATGCACAGGCCGGATCATGAGCTGGGAGCTGTTTGACTGGTACATCATTGGTCCGGCCCTGGTGGCAGGCCTGCTGGTGCTCAGCACCCACGTTCCGTTAGGGCAGGTCGTGTTGAAACGGGGGATAATTTTTATCGACCTGGCCGTCGCCCAGGTTGCAGCGCTGGGTGTGATAGCGGCCGGCGCGCTGGGCCTTGAAGAGAATATTTACGCTGTCCAGATCGCAGCCGTCGGTGCTGCCCTGCTGGCCGCAGCCGGCCTGAACTGGACAGAAAAACACTGGCCGGATATCCAGGAAGCGTTGATCGGAACGCTGTTCGTGCTGGCGGCCACGGGGAGTATTTTATTGCTGGCCGAAAACCCGCATGGAGGTGATTACCTCAAGGACCTGCTGGTCGGGCAAATCCTCTGGACCACCTGGCAGATGCTGATTCCCATTGCGGTGTTGAATGCCGTCCTGCTGGGCGTGTGGTTCACCAGCCGCGAGCGTATCGGCCGGGTGGGGTTTTATATCACGTTTGCTTTCGCAGTAACCGCTGCAGTCCAGATCGTTGGCGTTTACCTGGTGTTTGCCAGCCTGATATTGCCGGCACTGGCCACGCGCAACCTGGATGGATCGGCGCGGCTATGGGCCGCTTACCTGCTGGGCGGGCTTTCCTTCCTGGCCGGCATCATTGTTTCTTCCCTGTTCGACCTGCCGACCGGGGCCGTCATAGTCTGGAGCATGGCAGGTTTTTCGCTGATCGGAGGATTTATGATCAATCGGCGGACCGCGATTTCCTGACAAATCGCCCGGGTTTGGCGCCAGTATGTTCGCCGTTGCTTAGCACCGGTTCGCCGTTGACCAGTACATGAATCACCCCGGTTGCGTACTGGTGCGGGTCTGAATAGGTAGCCTTGTCAGCGATGGTTTCCGGATCGAAAATCGTGATGTCGGCAAAATAGCCCTGCAGCAACCTGCCGCGGTTTTCGATCCCAAGGTTTTCAGCGGGAAACGAGGTCAGTCGACGAATGGCTTCGGACAGGCTGATCACGCCTTCCTGGCGCACGTATTTGCCCAGCAGGCGTGCAAACGTGCCGTAGGCTCGCGGATGCGGGTTCGATTTCAGAAAAACACCTTCGGGTGCCAGCGATTCAGCATCCGAGCCGAAGGCAACCCAGGGCTGCGCGATCTTCTTGTGGATATTTTCTTCCGACATCAGGAAGTAGGCGGTTCCCACCCGGCTGTCATCTTCAATGACCAGATCAATAATGGTGTCTTCCGCTGAGCTGCCCCTCATTGCCGCCACTTCGGCCAGGCTTTTACCGGTCAGGAGTTTGAGTTGATCGTTTTTGAAGCCCAGCAACAGTAATTTGTCCGGGCTGCCGGCAGCGTGGTACAGGTTCTCCCAGTCATCTCCCGGCCGCTTCATTTCGGTGATAACCCGAGCGCGGATTTCCGGGTCCTTCAGCCGTTCGACCCAGGCGTCGTGACCGCCTTCCTGCACCCACGGTGGCATGGCTGCGTCCAGTCCGGTTGCACCGGCCGTGTAGGTATACATGTCAGCGGTGATATCCAGGCCCGCGGCGCGGGCCGCCTCGACCCTGCGGAACACTTCGTCCATTTTGTGCCAGTTATCTTTTCCGCCGGCTTTCAAATGATAAATTTCCGCCCCGATATCGGCTTCACGGGCTATGGTGATCAATTCATCGACCGCTTCCAGCAACTGGGTTCCCTCGCTTCGAATATGGGAAATATAGCGTCCGCCATAGCGCGACGCGACCCGGTTCAGTGCGATCAGTTCGTCCGTGGTGGAATAAAATGCCGGCGCATAAATCAAAGACGACCCCACGCCCAGAGCGCCTTCTTCCATGGCGTCCGCCACCAGCTGTTTCATCCGCTCCAGTTCTTCGGCCGTCGGTGCCCGGTCGGCTTCACCCAGCTCGTGAATCCGCACGGTAGTGGCGCCGACAAACGAGGCAACATTATTGGAAATTCCGCGCTGTTCGAGATAGTCCATGTATTCACCCAGCGTGGTCCAAGTGATGTCGTACTTGATATCACCGCTGCGTTTCAGCATTTCTTCCTTCATGGCTTCGTTTAGCGGGCCCATCGACCAGCCCTCACCCATGACTTCGAGCGTCACGCCTTGCCGGATATCGCTTTGCGACAATCCGTCTTCAATCAGGGATTCGGTGGCCCAGCTCAGCATGTTGATGAAACCGGGTGCGACGGCCAGGCCGGTGGCATCGATGATTTTCTCCGCGGTGCCGTTGATCTCACCCACTGCCGCGATCCGGTCGCCCCTGATCGCGATATCGGCCCGCAGTGCTGCGCCACCATCCCCGCTGTAGACCGAGCCATTTCTGATCAGGATGTCATATTTCTGCGCGGGCTCTGAACAGGCCGCCAGGGTCAGGCACAAAAAAGAAAACAGAATGGCTCTTAAAGGCATTGGCAGTTTGTCCTTATTTGAATTCGGGGTGTTCTTCCAGCCAGGCGCCGAGTTCGCTTTTTGCATGGTCGTAACCTGCCTGGACGATTTTTTCGAAAGATTTCACTTCGGTCATGCCAAACTTGCGAACCGGCGGGTGGAGCAGCAGATCGGCCCGCTTACCCTGTTCCTTTACCCGTTCAAGTGTGCCCAGCAGTGTTGCCTTGAGCATGATATTGGACAGGCTGGGGACCCGGTGCCTGCGTGTGAACGGCAGGTAACGCCCGCGGAACACGGCCCACGGTGAAGGAACCGTTGCGTAGTCCACCTGCACTTGTTCGGCCGATGACAGGTCTACCGCGATGATCCGGCTGACCGGTTTGAGCCGCATCTCATCAACCGGCAGGTTATTGACGACCGCGCCGTCTATGGTCAGGCGCTGGTTGACCACGGCCGGCGGGATGATGCCGGGAAGGGCCGCGCTGGCCCGCAAAGCATCCGGCAGATAGCCGGTTTCATGGACGTTGGTTGATCCGGTATCGAGGTTGCAGGAAACGCAGAAAAACGGCGTGGGCAGGTCTTCTATCTGGTAATCGAGGTGCTGTTTCAGCATCCTGGTCATGCGCCGCCCCCGGACCAGCGACATCATGGGGATCGTGAAGTCACTGAAGGGTTTGCCATCGACAAAAGACTTTTTGACCAGCTCAAAGGTGTCTTCAACCGACACCGGACTGGCGATACCCGCGCCCATGATGGCACCGATGCTGGTGCCGCCCACCCAGTCGATTGGCAGTCCCAGTTCGGTCATGGCACGGTGCACGCCCAGGTGAGCGAAACCGCGTGCTGCGCCCCCCGCAAGCACCAGGCCCAGTGCGTTTCCCGAGATAATGCGCGTGACGCGGCTCAGGTCGTCCGGCTGATCTTCGCGCACGTGCACGTGAAAATCGATCCGGCGATTCGCCAGCCACAGGGCGGTGCCCCTGATGGGTTGATTTGAGGGCGGCTGCAACAGGACCAGCAGGTGCCGCGCAATCGTCGAGCCCGAGGTCTCCAGTAGTTCGGTTTCCCATTGGCTGGGCCCCGGAAAGAGTGAGGCATCGCCAACCCGCAACACCATGTCCGATTGGCGCAAGGCAAAATGAGCCCAGTCCGTATTACCCGCGGCGCAGTGATAGACAACGAAGCGATACTCGTTTTCCTGGTCCTGCAGCCAGTTCTTCAGGGATTCGGGAACCGTTTCTCCTGTTTGGAGCGAGTCGACCGGCGCGCCTTTTCGCCCCAGCTCATTGGCAGCGAGGCTAAGCGTGTGTCCCTCATTTTCCAACTCCATGGTGAGTTCGCGGCAGAAATTCGCAACCCTGGGCGAGGCGTCCAGTGGCAGGACAGTAATGGCCTTGAGGTTACGGGTGGGTGAACTGGCGCCGAAGTTGCTTTGCAACAGGGTGGCGACATTAGCCGCCAGCCGCATGACCAGGGCAGGGTGATCCAGCGCGAGCCGGTCAAAAGACTCGCGGTCCAGCCGCAGCAGCAGGCTGTCGCGGATGGCCTGTATCCCTACGGCACGCGGTGCACCGGTCAGCAGGCTGAGTTCACCAACACTGTCTCCGGGTACGATCTCATTGAGGAAGCGGCCACGGTGGTGGCCCCCGGCGTCTTTCGCCCAGGCCTGCAATCGCCCCCGCACCAGAAAATACAAGGCATCTCCCGGGTCCCCTTGTTTCATCAGCCAGTCGCCGCCGGCCAGTTGTTTGACGTCCAGTTCATCCAGCAGCGGATTGTCTGCATCAAATTCCGTTTTGAAATAAGTCTCGAGTGTGCTGAGGATTCTTCGTGTCAGGCCTTTGGATTCGATTTCCCGGACTTTCATCAATCTGCTGCCCCCAGGGACCTTTGAGTCTCCAAGATAACACCGAAAGATTGCATGAAGCTGGCAAACTGCTTTTCGTCATCGTCGTCGAAGGGCTGGCCGTCTTTGCGGTTCAGCAACTGCGCGACAGCGAAAACCTGGCCCTCAAGGTTCTTGACCGGCAGGCAGAGAACAGAGCGGGTTCGAAATCCGGTTTGCTTGTCGACTTCGCGGTTGAAGCGGGTGTCGGCATAGGCGTCGTCAATGCGGATGGCTTGCCCGTCTTGCGCCACGGCGCCGGCAATACCACTGCCTACCGGAAACCGGATCTCACCCATTTCTTCGAGGTTTTCGGCCACTTTCAAAACCAGTTCATTGCCCTCAACCAGGAACAGTGAAGAGCGCTCGGCATTCAGCAGTAACGCCAGTTTCCTGGTGAACGCAAACAGCCCGCGATCGATCATGCTCTTGAACGCGACGTTGTTGGCCAGGGCCGTCACCTCCAGGAAACGTTGGGATTCTTCGGTAATGTCCTGCAGCAACTCACGGAACTGTTTTTCATCCAGCTCATCCACGATTTTGTCGACCGGCTGCTTCTGCCGGTTGGCGGCCAGCATTTCCATCATGTGGCGGTTGTTGGCGATGACCGCATCGGTAAAAGTGGAGAGGCAGCCGTCTTCGAGGTGGATGATGCGGTCTGCAATATCGAGTATCCGGTTATCGTGGGTCACCAGCAGGATCGTGGTGCCATGCTCTTTGGCCAGCACTTTCATGCGCTCGACGACCTCGCGTCCAGAATCCTTGTCCAGTGATGCGGTAGGCTCATCTGCCAGCAACATGGCGGGCTCCGAAACCAGGGCGCGTGCGATGGCTACGCGTTGACGCTGGCCGCCGGACAGCTGATCCGGCTTGTGGTGCATCCGGTCCTCCAGGCCCACCGCGTTCAGCATCTGTTGGGACCGTTCGCGATGCTCAGAGCGCGGGTATTTTCCGCTGGCCCGGATACCCAGTTCCACGTTTTGCAGAGCGGACAGAGCGCCCAGCAAATTGTGTTGCTGAAAGATAAAGCCGATTTGTCGCCGCACTTTTTCCAGTGTCTGGGGTTTGGCGTTGAGGAGTTCTTTACCCAGGATGCACACGCTGCCTTCCTGGGCGGAGCGCAGTGCGCCGACCAGTGTCAGCATCGTGGTCTTGCCGGAGCCTGAAGGGCCGGTGACAATGACGATCTCGCCCTTGTGAATTTCCACGGATACGTCGAACAGGATCTGTTTCTTCAGGGCGCCCTTGCCGTAGGAATGGTTCAGCTTTTCTACGCGGATCGGTGCAGAAGCATCCATCAGAACACCTCCGCGGGGTCGAGCTTGCGTACTTTCCGCACCGCCATCAGGCCGGAAATGGCGCACATCGCCAGGGTCATCAAGAACACCGTGGTGGCGCGCTCCTGGGTGATGTACAGCGGCAGATTGGTGGCTGCTGCCGCCTTGCCATACAACCAGTAGACAATTGCTAAGCCCGGCAGGTAGCCCAGAACGGCCAGGATCACGGCCTGCTGCAACACGATGCCAGAAACAAAACGGTTTTTGTAGCCGATGGCGCGGAGTGTCGCGTACTCATTCAGGTGCTCGGACACGTCGGCAAACAGAATCTGGTAAACGATGATGGCTCCCACCACAAACCCCATGATTGCCCCGAAGGCAAAAATATAGCCAATCGGCGTGGCCGAGTTCCAGTAGGCTTTTTCACGCTCCACGAATTGTTGTTTGGTCAGCACCAGCACGTCTTCCGGCAGGTAATCCGCCAGTGCATCCCTGGCCTCGTCCGCGTCATGGCCCTGCTGCAGGCGGATCAGGCCCAGGTGAATCTCGCTGCGGGGCAGGCTGGGAAACAGGCGCAGCCAGTTGTCCTCACTGGTGATGATAGTGCCGTCGATGCCAAAAGACGTGCCCATTTCAAACAGCCCGACGACTTCTGTTTCACGATCATTGATCTCGGTAACGACGGCCTGACCGGATTCGAACGCCTCCGCAACCGCACCGAATTCCGGCCGTGAGCCACTGTCGAACAGCACCACGTCCTGGTTCCGCAACAGCTGGCTTGCCTGCTCGAAGCCCTCCAGGCGGAGCAATGATTGATCGGGCTGAAACCCTATGGTGTTGATGCGGCGCCGATTGTTGTCCCAGGGGTTTTTCCAGACCGACGTTGAAATGTAGACCGGGGTGACTTCGTCCACCGCGTCAAAACCGATGGTCTGGTACAGGCGGCGGATGGAAAATGATTGCGGGCGCACGATAAAAACACTGTCGGGACTGAACAGGGCAATATCGTAATCGAACCGCTCGTGGAAACGCACGGCGCTCTCGAAAAGGGCAGAGCGAAAACCCAGTTGCATCATGATCAGCAGAACGGCGAATGCAATGCCGGACAGCGCGACCAGCAGTCGCAGAGGTTTGTGCTTCAGTTGCAGCCAGCCCAGTGGCATCAGGGGTGAATGACCACGTCGACCTGGAGGTTGGTCAAACCGGCGGCCGGCGCCGAATTTTCCAGTTCAATTTCGACCTCGATAATCCTCGCGTCCTTGCGGGCTGCCGGGTCGGTGCCGATTTCATCCTGTTTGTGCACTTTTTGACGGATGTACTTCACCGTACCAGCCAGGTCCTGGTCCAGCGCGGCGCTGCTGATGGTTGCGCGCTGCCCGGTACGCACAAGCCGGATATCGGTTTCATACACTTCGGCGATGGCGAACATGTTACTGACCCGGCCCAGCTCAATGATGCCCCGTTCGCCGATCAACTCCCCGGGCCTGACGATAATATCCAGCACACGGCCGTCAACCGGCGCCCGGATATAGGATCGCTGCAGCTCGGCGTTTACCCGGTTGACGTGGGTGCGGGCTACTTCAATGCCTGTTTCATACAGTCGCACGTTGGTTGATTCACTGGCACAGGAGGCCTTGCGGGCTTCTGCTTCCCCCCGGGCGCTGTCGGCTTCCTCCTCGCCGGCCACGCCCTGGGCGCGCAATCGTTCCCGGCGTTCCGCTTCACGTGCAGCGACATCGGCCCGGACACAGGTTTCAACCGCCCTGCTGCGTGCAGTTTCCACTTCCCGCTCAGCGAACACCACTGCAGCCTTAGCTTCGAGCAAGCGGGCTGTCATTACAGCTGCCGTATCAGTGACAGCCACCAGGTCGCCCTGGCTGATGTCATCGCCTTCTGCCACGTGAAGTTCGGTCAGCACCGCGCCTGAAACTGCCTGCGGCGTGGACGAGGCCGCCACCCGGATGATGCCATCCTTGGGCTCGAGCCGGCCCAGTGCAGACACGGCCTGCTGATCCTGTGCAGATACGCCGCCACTCGCCAACAGCACTGACAGGCACAGAGGAATTCTGTAGTTCATTACCGGACTCCGTGGAAAATTCGTGTATTTTGGGGAAACTTGTTTTGCTTGTGTTGCCGTTTTCGTTTCAGAATAGCAGGCATGGCCGAAACTTCACAATTATTTGACCGCCGCCTGAGCGTGGCGCCGATGATGGACTGGACCGACCGGCACTGCCGCTACTTCCACCGCTTGCTGGCGCCTTCGGCCCTGTTGTACACCGAAATGGTGACCACCGGTGCGGTGCTGCACGGCGACCGGGAGCGATTGATCGGTTACAACGAAGAGGAACATCCACTGGCGCTGCAGCTGGGCGGCAGTGATCCTGCCGACCTGGCCGAATGCGCCCGGATTGCACAACGGCGTGGTTATGATGAAGTCAACCTCAACGTGGGCTGCCCCTCGGACCGCGTCCAGCGCGGCCGCTTCGGAGCCTGCCTGATGCTCGAGCCCGAACTGGTTCGCGACTGTGTCCGGTCGATGCGTGATGCGGTTGAAATTCCTGTGACGGTCAAGACCCGCCTCGGCGTTGATGATTGTTACAGCTACGACTACTTCAACAACTTCGTCGGCGCAGTGGCGGAGTCGGGCTGCGACCTGTTTATCGTGCATGCGCGCAAGGCCTGGTTGTCCGGTCTCAGTCCGAAACAGAACCGCGACGTACCGGAGCTCCACTACGACTGGGTGATGCGCCTGAAGCAGGAGCATCCGGAATTGACCATCACCATTAACGGCGGCATCAAGACTGTGAACGAAGCACTCGGCTTGCTGGACAGCCTCGATGGTGTGATGCTGGGCAGGGCGGCCTATCACACCCCCTGGCTGCTGGCTGAACTCCAGCTTGAGCTATTTGGCACCGCTGGCGTGTCGAGCAGGGAAGAAGCGGTGGACATGATGTCCCGCTATGTCGCGAGGCAAACGGCGGACGGTGTGCCGGTCAAGAACATCAGCCGGCACTTGCTGGGCTTGTACCAGGGACTGCCGGGGGCAAAGCGCTGGCGGCGCTTTATCAGTGAAAATGCCCATCTCGATGCGGCCAACAGTTGCCTGCTGGCCCAGGCTCATCAGCACATGCAGCGTGGCATAGCCGTTGCCGCCGGTTCAGCTATCGTTCAGGGTGATGCAATAGAATGACTTTCGTACGATCAAGAGAAGCGTTATGAAGAAATGGCTGATCCAAATAGTTCTCACCTTCGCCTTCACCCTGGCGGCGGGTAGCCTGTGGGCGCAATCGCTCAACGAAGCCGCCGCCCAGGCGGCCAGGCAGCACAACGCCAAAGTGTTGTCGGCCCAGACGGTACAGCAAGGCAACAAACGTGTGCACGTGATCAAGTTGCTGACCAAGAAGGGTGTGGTTAAAACCGTCAGAGTGACGGTACGGGAACGCTGATGACCCGGAGGAAATGACATGCGAGTTCTGCTGATTGAAGATGACGCCCGCCTGCAGGAGACGCTGAGCATGCACCTGCGTGATGCGGGTTATGCGGTGGATGTTTCCGCGGACGGGATCGAAGGGCTGTACCTGGGTGAAGAATTCCCGATTGACCTGGCTATTATTGACCTGGGCCTGCCGCAACTGCCCGGGCTGGAAGTGATCCGCAAACTGCGCAGTCGCGGGCGCGACTTTCCGATCCTGGTGCTGACGGCTCGCTCGGAATGGCAGGACAAGGTGGCGGGTCTTGAAGCCGGGGCGGATGATTACGTGACCAAGCCGTTCCATGTTGAAGAACTGATGGCTCGTATCAATGCCCTGATGCGCCGGGCCGGTGGGCACGCCCAGCCACGGGTCGAACTGGGCCCGATCACCATCGACCTCACCGGGCAGCGTGTTTTTCGCGAAGGCGTGGAAATAGAACTGACCACCTACGAGTACAAGGTGCTGAACTACCTGGTGATGCACCCGGATGAAGTCGTGACCAAGACTGCCTTGTCAGAGCATATCT
>Ga0265309_10000034_pt1 | contig 40048 bp, 68 predicted proteins | sample Helome_FD_192492 | JGI IMG/M metagenome (GOLD analysis project Ga0265309, IMG submission 192492) | Marine sediment microbial communities from subtidal zone of North Sea - Hel_20160524 (Illumina Assembly) | ecosystem: Environmental > Aquatic > Marine > Subtidal zone > Sediment ...
CCTAAAGCACCCAGGCGTATTACGCCGTGATCTGAACACCCTTGGTCATGAAAATAAGTATCTATCTGATCGAGTTACTGTGCTGGAAAAGCAGCTCAAATTATTATTGGTGCATCTTTCACTGGAACTTGAATATGTGGAGCCTACATACGGCACATATAAGATAGTGAAATTGGTTAAATAAATAGCATGAACACAGACGAAGGCCACCAACAGGAACTAGAGGAACAGGAGGAAATAGCACTTGATCCTGAGATCAGGGGTCAATTTGAACGATTTATGGAGAAACAACGCAAGGAAAGCTTACGTACCAACCAACTCGTAACCAAACTTGAACAAGACTGGTCACGAACTCAAACACGATTTAAAAAGGAGCTAAGCAATGCCAAAAGTCAACGATATGATCCCGAGCAAATTCTTGAAAAAAGAGGATGTGGGTAACGGGAAACTGGTCACGGTCAAAGCCATCGAGCAAGAAAACGTGGCCATGGACAACCAACCCGCTGACATGAAATACACCCTTGTCTTCAATGAGCTGAAAAAGCCATTGGTCTTGAACTCGACCAACATCCAATTGGCAGCCAGTATCTTTGCTTCACAAGACACGGATGATTGGATGGGCAAACCATTAGTTTTATATGTCGATCCCAATGTGTCTTTCGGTGGGCAAGTGGTGGGTGGAATTCGGGTCAGAGCGCCTAAGCCTGGTGCACAAATGCCGGAAACTGTCACAACAGAAGACCATTTTGACGACGATATCCCATTCTAATTACTGGCGGGGTAGTTAATCAACTGCCCCGCTAAAGGAAATGACATGAATCTATTTTTTGATATTGAGACTATTCCTACACAACGCCAAGAATTTATTGATGCTATCGCTGACAGTGTCACTCCTCCAGGCAATATCAGTAAGGCCGAAACTATTGCCAAATGGGAAGAAGAAAAGAAACCTGCATTAGTCGAAGAAGCGTATCGCAAAACATCCTTAAATGGTATGTATGCGGAAATTATCTCAATGGCATGGGCTATTGATGACAATGAACCAAAAGGCATTTATCGCACTCTTGAGCAATCAGAGAAAGAATTGCTAGAACAGTTCTTTTCTATCTTGGGGAAAGAGTTAAAACCAGAACCAGGCAACTTTCGCCGCCCTACATGGACAGGACATAATATTATTGATTTTGACCTGCGTTTACTGTGGCAGCGCTGTCTTGTTAATCAAGTGCAACCCACAATCAAAATCCCCTATGACAGCAAGCCTTGGGGTGATGAAGTTTTTGACACAATGAAACAATGGTGTGGGTTTGGGCAACGTATCAGTCAAGATAAACTAGGAAAAGCCTTATTCTTACCAGGCAAAGGCGATATGGATGGATCAAAAGTATGGGATTATATCCAAGCTGGGAAATACACAGAAGTTTTTGAATACAACAAACAAGATATTATTGATGTCCGGGGAATATATCGATACATGACATTTCAGGCTAAGGTGTAACGACTATGGGCATTAGTACTTAGGAGAGAGATATGGCCTTTTCAATGCAAGCATTAGAGTATGTAAAAAACACTGCCGGCAACGCTACCGTGAAGCATTTTGAAGAAGATTTTGAACCTATCGGTGGCTTGATGTGGTCTGATTTAGTCGAATCAAATCTAGCATTTGAAGGTGAGGATGGATATGTCCGATTGACAGACGCAGGCAGGAAAATGCTACAGGGACTCCCCCAATGACCAATAAACTCTCACATGATGAGATAAGGGCGCTACCCGATCGCATAGAAAGGGAAATTAAGCCAATACCCATGTGTCGTGACTGCGCAGACAATAATGGGCGCTGTCCTTATTCTGGCGAGCTGTGTGATTCTAAAGAGCGCGCCAAGGAATTATCCAATGGTGTGCGTCAACTCCTCACCGAAATCGAACAACTCAAACAGGAAAATAAAATAAAAGCGGATGCTGGCGCTGGGCTAGTAAAAACAGCAAAAGCATTGTTGAAGGAAAATGAACAACTCAAACAGGAAAAGGCGGAGCAGATAGAGGCGGCTTATAAAGAAGGTAGACGAGAAGATTTAGACTATGATGATTATTCGGAAAAAGATATTGATGAGTTTTGGCAATCCTCCCAAGCCTACAGGTCAGTGTACGGGAGTAGTGTTGATGATTAGATACTTCATATTGGGCTAGGAGCAAACCATGACCACTAAAGCCGAACGCCTCCGCGCACTCAAGAAAACCCTGGACGACCTCCTGCCCGAGCCCCTGGAGTCCGATGCCCGGATTCTATTATGGCAGTTTATCCAGGTATTCAAGGCCAAGAAACGCTATGACAAGACAAACAAGTGGTATAAGAAAGCCTGGTATGCCGCAGTGTTTGGGCCTATGGCAGTGGTGGGCTATGTCCGGGATGTGCGAGTCAATAGCACAGCGGGCAAGTTGTTGTTCGGGGAGTTTGCCAAGTTTGGGACGTTGACGGCGACATTAAAAAGGGTCATAAAACACGGCCTTGGCGAGCCAGCAACCTACTATAACGGGCTGCCTATAACATATATTGATCAAGATAGAGCAGATCGCTACAACCTCGCTATACAGATATGTGAAGTCCTTAATGATTGGGATGAAGGGCATTGCTGATGACTGAAACGACAGAGCATATCTGCACAAGAGCTGATCCATACGATCCAGGCAAGCACAAGGGCCTGCATATTGTGCATCCTGATGTTGATGTCGTGGCGATTGATGGCAGTTCCGGCTGGGATGAGCATTTAAAATGCCCGTGGTGCGGTGTTGACTGGTGGGAGGAATGCGATGACTGAACCGACAGAGCTATTGCCCTATGAAGACCCAAAGCATAAAGGGAATAGCGCAGAATATCACACAGGGGAATTGTGCGTTGAACCTGATTGCGAGCAGCCAGCGGGGACAGCATGGAGCCCTTTGTGGTGTTTTGTTCATAATGCACAAAGAATCAAAAGAATTAGCAGGCAATTAGATGAATTTATAGAAAACCGCAAGCGTAGCCTGGAACAAGAGGACTAAACCATGAGCAAAGGGGGAAATTTATCCTTGTAAACCAGATATTTTTGATCAGACCTATGAATTAGTGGACTAACTGGACAACGAGGGATCAATAGTGAGTGACAAGATTATAAATTTCCCGGATTTAAATAAAGAACTTAAAGAAACAAATTATTCTACAAGTCGAGATGGAACAGGAATAGGTGTAATTACAAGCAGAATGACCCTTGAAAAAGTAAACAAAATAATGGCGGGGCTAAGAATAATCAAAGCCATTGTAGATGAGCAGGCCGAAGATGCAGGCCTGTGGTTTCTGGATGAAACAGCATCGGAGGCCTATTTACAAATGGAATTGCGACGGTTACATGCGGCCATTGAGGCCTTGGAGGATGAATACTGACGGTCATGTCAGTCGGCTGGGTTTAAAACAATTAGTGAGTCGTCTTAATGATCATTTCCAGGGTTTCGATGCGACGCTGGCGAGTCGTCTCTCTTCGAACAAGGACTTCGAAGATCTCATTATCCCATGCTTTTAAACGGGTTTCCTGTTCCTCGGTCAACGTAGGAAGTGTAAGGGAAGGAGGAAGCGGTAACTCAGGCTGTATCGGGACCGCACAGCCACTAATCAAAATAGCGGCGAGCAGGATCAATCTTTTCATATTCGGCCTTCTCCTCGGCTGTCAGGCCTTCTAACAGGGCATCAGTTCCCGCTTTCTCCCGCTGTCTCGTCTTCTCTGAGGCCTTGTTTTTCTGGGCTAACCTACCGGAGCGCTTTCCAGAGAAGTACGTCCCTATAGCCCCTAATACGAGTAAAAGCGCACCGATGGTATAGGTGTAGAGTTTACTTGACACCAGCGATAGCATCCCGGATAAAGAGTAGGGATAACCCTAACATGAACGACTCTGCCGCAGCAGCGGGGTCCGCTGTCTCAGTGAGATAACCGGCAATGGCCCCAGCCATCATGGCGATGCCCGTCCAGTTGGTCTTGCTGTGGAAAAATTCACTCAGATTTTGCTTAAACATCAGTAGCTCCTATAACCAGGTCAACGCGCCGCCCTGTTGAATCCAGCTAGCGCCGTTATAAACAAAGGTTGTTGAGGCTTCTTGATCAGACGTGCCCGCACCGTCAGCGGCTTTTTTGTATATTGCATTCCACGTAAATGAGCGCCCGCCGGTTGAATCCTGCAAACCGTTGACTGTCATTCGCTGCCCCTTGATAGGGTTCACGGGGGCGTTCATGGTGATATCACCAGTCATCTCACCGATATTGATAATCTCGCCATAATGGGGGTTGGGCGTGATGCTCGCGGCATACGCAACATCTTGGTTCAGTCCATTGTTGACCCATGTTAAATTAAACGTTCCACCACCAATCAAAAAAGAGTACCCAGGAGGAACAGACGCATTGGTAATGGTTAAATTGACCGTTCCAGTTAATAGAGCATATATTAAATATTTATTTGTTGCCGTTATGCTCGGGTCAACGTCCCAGGTACACCCATGCAATCTAACATTAACTGTAACCCCGAGCGGTGCTGCCACTTTAATTAAGCTAATATCTGATAGAGCAGCGGAATCCCCAATAGGCTTTACTAAAAAATTACCATTATTAAAAATTCCAGTTTCTTCTGTAGATCCATCGACACCAGACCCTTGAAAAATAAACTCCGCTTTGCTTTTATGGCTTAAACAGATAAAGGTGGAACCGGTATAGGACGCTTTCCCAGCACAAATGGCTTGACTGGTTGGTTCGGCCGATACCGATGCGGAGCCGTTTCTTGATTCAATGGTTAAATTATGTCCTTCAATAAAATCCTTTACATTATTAGCAAAAGTTAACACATGGTTTTCGCCACTAAAACGGGAATCTTTAATGATTAAGCCAGCGGCATGTTTTAGGAAAGGACCATCAAACCCCTCCCCCCTTTCATGATTCATATTATAAATACGTTGCAAGTAAACAGGCGATGTATAGGCGCTGGTAGCAGGTGTGTCTAAAACACTAGCACCATCCCTCGCTGTTCTAAAATTATCCAATTCGATAATGCCTGAATTGATATCAATTTCGATTTGCCCATTGAACGCGTCTTGTCCCGTTAATCGAATGCATAAACTGTCTGTGACTATCGAGGCGTCGTCTGCATTATCGGGGTCGATGTTTTTTAATGTTCTGATAATCGGTCTGGCTATTTTAACGGTACTTGTCGCGAGCGTTTCCTTTGCTGTGATCTTTAAAATAAGACGGGTGTTTAACGTATCCATCCATTGGATGGGATACCACTTACGTTGGTTTAAGTTAGACTCAGTGCCAACACTGACAAACATATTGCTTGTCGCGATTTTAGTAATATCAACCGCATTGATGTTTGCGCTTAACGTCACGTAAGTGCTGCCACTGGTTTTAGAGGCGGTTAGTTCTGCCATTCTTGTAGTAAAGACTTCCTCCCATTGAGGAAGGGTGGCAATATAGTTTAGTGCTTCTTGCCAAGTCTGCGCCCCACCAGCGGATCCTACACTGATTTTGTCCCCAAGCTCGCCACCCGATAAACTATAGAGATCGTCTAGGTTGTCGATAAGGTTCTGTTTGCTTAATCCATCATATAATGGTCTACGAGGCATTAATAACTCCAGATATTGGGGCGTGGCCCTGTTGTCAGATCATCCAGATGTAAAAACCGCTGATCGTAATTCCCCTTTTGATTCACGCCAATACCGGTAATGCCGTACGTGGTGGCCAGACAAATCAGGACGTGCGCTTTTTGGTGATGGACGGCAATGTCTATCGCTCTACCGGTGGTATGAGGTCCGGTCTGTCCGGTACTGGAGACTTTCGCGTTGTGCTCAGGGCATCGATAGCCCGAAGTCACGATAAAGGGAAAGCCTGCGGCCATGCGGATCTGAACAATTTTCTTCATGAAATCGTCGTCCATGAGCATTTTCCCACAACACTTGCATTTCAGCTCATCGAAGGAGAAATAAGGCCAGATCATCATGCCTCCATGAAAATAAGGATAATCACCGGTTAAAGCCCCCGCCAGCGCCGTAGGCAGCCAGTACCAAAAGTAGCCCGACAAAACCTTTCCACGCCAATCCCCAGATACCTTTTCCGACATTGACGTAGAATCGTCTGACCATGCGTTTTTCCAAGCCATCCACTATCCTTTCAATTTCTTTGTCAGTCAGCATGTCAATAACCCCTCTGGGTTATACGGGGTTAAAGGGGTCGTGCTGTACACTGGTTTCGCCATTGCCATGATCCTATGGTAGTGGTGGGTTGACCCGGCCTCCCTCTGCTTAAACAGGGGGAGCGCCGGCAATTCTCTATCTGTGTAGACCGTATAAGGTGAAGATGCCGTTAGTGATATTGCCAGCGGAATTTTTAATACGCACGTCTGTCACGTCAGAGGCGACATTAAAGACCCCACTATTCGTGCCGTCAGCAGTAGATGGTGTGCCAGCACGATAACCCGAATAAACAACAGAAAGTAACCCAGAAGCGGTTACACCAGAGACAAAATCTTTGTTGGAAATAGTAATTGTCCCGCTGTAGCAACTGAGTGTGGCAGTAAACGTCGCTGGATTTAATATAATTTCTGAAGACGTTCCCGCCGGGATAACATAATCTGAAGCGCCGGTTTTGAAGGTAGATGCATCATCATCTGAATATCGTGCCCATAAAATCCCGTCCGATGACACACGGACCCGAGAATATTCGATAATGTATTTCTCATAATTACCGACAAGACTGATATCTATGTTTGTTGTTGCGGAAGAGATAATTGTCTCGGATAATACTTCTCTGCCTGTGCGTGTTGCCACAGCACCATAATTAATATGATGAATATTAGCAGACGCATCGGTCGTGACCTCATGCAGTTTTCTGTAATCGGTATAGCCTGTTGGAATATTCGCAGCAGTGGCTGATGTATCATATCCAGCATCTAATGAGCCATCGGAATCTTTTCTAATGATATGAAAATAATATGTCGTATCTGCCGCGACAGTTCCCGTAAACATGCCACCTTGATCCGTTCCTTCTGCATGTGTTGCGTCGATTTGCTTAGTAAGCCCAGAGGTTAGTTTTAATATTTTTGTGTTGGTCGAATCCGCGCACTCTCCAACACCTAAATCAATATCATGGTCAGAGTCAGTCGTATTGATAGTGGCTATCAATCCATTGATATATTCTCTAGGCGCCCACCATACCATCCCTGAACTGCCGACATTTACCGAGGGAACTTGACCATCGTTGCCTTCTACCCCTGCTAAATCAACATCGGCCCCTAAATTCACATTTCCTGCAAAATCATGAGCCCCTGTCCAATTCAAGTCTGCACCAGTAGGAATAGAATGGTCTGTTGCAGCCAATAAACCGTAACTGACAGAGCTCAACCCCGAATCTAAAGCGCCTGAATCGAGAACTACCGTTATCGTAGTTAAAGAGGTATACGCAGAGACTGTAATTACACCGTAATCCGTCCCTCCTGAATCCAATAATTTCAATCGTCGGCCGACATGGAATAGACTGGTTTGATCCCCTACAAGGGAGAAAGAGGTGGTGCTAATGAATGTCGGCGTAGGACCGGCTACCCATTCGTCAATTGTCAACGTGGCATCGTTAATCCCGGCCAAATCTTCCCATGTTGAAATCGCCGATAAAGGGGGGTCTGAGTCTGTGGAGGGGGCTAGGACAAGATCCACGGTTATCCCGCCAGACTGCCACATGGGATAAGAAACCCCCCCAGCGTCAGCCGGTTCGCCCCTGGCATTCAAGATAATCGGGTTAGTGTGACTCGATACGCCCGCTTGGTCTTTGGTGAGTGTGGTTTTTGTCGATGTTCCCGCGAGATACGAGAATAATTTGGCCCCCACGTACGGATCGCCATTAGCGTCAAGGAATTGGCGACCGGAAAAGGGATTGACATATTGAGTCATTCGTGTACCTCTGCTATACTAAGGGTATGGGAACACTTCTATTCATTATTGTGCTGTTCTATTGGCTCGGTAAATTCGAGACAGAATCGGATTGATTCATCTCCGCCAGTAGACTTGCCATCGCCGCGGCCTGAGCTTCTTTCGGTAGAGCCATGATCTGATTGAGCTTTGCGGGCGGGACTTTCGCTAACATGGACTGGTAGGGTTTTGACAAGACTCCAGCCCGCATTGCAGGTCTAGCCCCCATCGCTGCTAGCCATGCTGGGTTTCCAGTGGAAATTGCGGTCAAGCCTGGTACAGCGTAATCCATGGCCCTGAGATTTGTTGTCGTCGCTGGAGATTCCTGAGCCGACTGTTTAAACGCCCTTCCAAATTCCGCGATTTCTCTTAATTCGCCAGAGAAGGGCGCCCCTTTATCCAATTGTCTCCCCATTTTCACGGCATCCACATTGCCAGAGCCTGGGTTTAATGCCTTTTCCACGCTATACGATTTGGCAATGGTTTGGCGGGCTTGGCGGAATTCTTGTAAAAATTGCGGCCCCACCTTCTCTATATTCCGCTCCATCAATCCCTCTAATTGGTTGGCAATCTTCCCTTGAGCTTTAGCCAAAGCCTTCCCGCCTGGGTCTTTTGCTATGCCACTAAAATAGGCATTAGAATCCGCTCGTAATTGTTTAATCGTTTCTACTGTGGCTTCTGAGGAAAGTGTCTTTTTCCCGCTAAATTCCTTGACCAGCTTTAGAACGTCCTTTTTCACCAGTCCAGGGAGCTCTTTGGCCATAGCTGAATTTTGTTTAGCGATCCTGGCCAAGCTAGAATTAAAGGTTTTGTCTACCGTAAACGTCCCGAGATTTTTGGCCTTCTCGTATATTTGACCCGCCTGACCTCTCAAGGCGTTTAAGGATTCTTGAGAAAGCGGTAAATCTTCTGGCAGTCCTAGTGCACGTTTGGCTTTGATATTTGTCAAAACTTGATTTTTGACCGAGGCGCGTTGCCCTGTGGGAACGGGTCCAGCAACCCCCTCGACCGTTTGCTGGGTTTTAGAAGGTTTCGCCCTTGAAGGCGGGACGACATAGCCCGCTTTATGGGCTTTCACAAAAGCATCAGTGGGGGGGGTTCTGGAGCGAATCGCGCTCGCCGCGGTTGGGGCCAAGGCGCCCATCATCATGCCTGCCATGGGAGCAAGGGGGTTATCCGAGGCCGACTTTCCTACCACAGCGCCTGCGGCCGCGGGCGTCATTCTCATGACATTGGCGAGAGATTGTTTCACCCCCGTAGTGGGAGCGAGGGCGCCGGCCGCAAGAATACCTGTCCCCATGTGGATCTTTTGTTGTGTAGGATCAGTAGGATCAGGAGGGGTAAACACCCGTTCTCCCAGTCCTCCCTCGATCTTCTCTTTGATCCACTCAGAGCCCCCGATTTGCTGGGGTAACAGGTTGGGAGGCTCTGTGCCGCCTTTTAACGTACCATACCCCGCGATAGCCAGATTAGCGAGATTCGTGGCTGTATCCACCGGTAACCCCGCTATCGCAGGGGCGAGGGTATTGACCCCCCTAACACCGGACAAAAGGCCTTCCTTGATCTTTTGATCAATTCCCTTCTCTGGGGGTAAAGACTGGATCGCTTCCCAATCAATTCCAGAGGTGTCTTTATCTTGGTATTGTTCCCATGGCCCGCTTTGGTATTTTTCCCAGGGCTTCATGGTTTCTTCCAGCTATTAGGGTTACCTGGATCACCACCCATAAACACGTAACCGCCTTCCTTGTGTCCTATTTTCAATTTTCCTTTAGCCTCACCAAGTATCGACATAAAATCATTCATAGTATACGTTTTGCCTTTAAAGCCCTCTAGGGTGCCATTTTGCTCAAAATAATCTGAGGCTTCTTGCTTGGCCTTGGCCGCATTACCTATTTGTTGCATCAACCTTCTGACACGTTTTATATTTTCTTTTGGAGATAATCTTTTGTTATAGGCCCTAGCAATAAGCCTCTCACCCTCTTTCTCCGTGAACTGAGCGCCGAGAATTTCCCTGAGGTTTCTTTGTACAACCTCTTCAATCTGTTCCCTTACCGCAATAGCGCGAGGCTCGACAAATTGCAAAACAGGATCAGGCACATTACCTATAAATTTCCCCGTTAACTCATTGGCTGAGGTTTCCAGCTCATTGACGGCATCATCTAGTTGAGCTAAATTCTTGGCTGTATCAGCAAACCCCCCCGTTTTCCACTTGACGTATTCACCAGAAAATTTCTCATCTGTCTTTGTAAAAGCCTTCCCTCTTTTCTCGGTGGCAATTTTTTCACTAATATAGCCGGGTCTTTCTGTCGGTCTGAGCTGACGTGGCGCCACAGGCTCAGTTTTCGTGGGGTCAACCATGGTAGGGGCAACAAAGCCTGATCCCACATCAAGGAAGGGCTGGGCGCGTTTTACTTTAAGAAAATTCTCTTGTTGTTCAGGAGAGTACCCCTCCCAAGTCTCAAACTCTCTTACAGCACTTGGCTTCTGTCCCAGAGCTCTGGAAAATTCCGTTTCCATCGCCATCGCTTCTGGACCGAGACGCTGTTGGTACATTTCTGCTAGGGCATTTTGTCGATTTAACCTTCCTGGCATCTGCCCTGTTAAGGGTTGACCGGTTCGCGTCGGGCCTTGCAATTCAATACTGGGTCCAGGTTCGACATTCCTTGAAAGGATATCCCGGATCTGATCTTGACGTTCCAGCCTCTTTCTTTCTCTCATCGAGGCCTTAATGCCGTCTATGATGCTACCCACTAGGCTGCCCCCCGCTTGTTGGAAACCAGCTTTTCAGAATATTATTAAACGCTCCAGCAGTCCCTCTGACTTCTTGCGCGGTCGCTAATTTATTCATGAATTCATTTTGACCCGCTCCGGTGAGCATATTCCCCACAGCCATCCCTTGATTCGCGGCAAGATCCCCCATGGACTGGGTAGCGTCTTCGCCATACAATAATTTCTGCATCCATCGGGCAAACTCGTTTTGGTATTCTTGCGACGCCGCGCCTTGAGCGTAATCGGTCATGTCTTTGGCAAAATTCCCCGAATAGATCCCTTGCGGACCTGCGATCGCAGAGTTTTCTAAAGCCTCCGCCCCTTGATTTAATCGCCATTGATAACTGGGATCAGAAGTAATCGCGTCGGGATCTTGTCCCCACTGTTGGAAAGCGTTGAGTTGGTCCTGACCGTAATCGTATTGAGGCTGCCAATAACCTTTGGCTTCTTTAAAGCCTTGCTTAACCTTTTTTACCCCCATTGCTGCGGCTTGTGCCGCACCTCTCCGTGACTTATCCAATTCCCGCCTAACCAATCGTGGGGGTGTTGCTAACCCAGCCATAACATTCTCCTATACAATAGTTCCAGCAGCATCTTTCCAATTGGTCCCGTCATACCAGATCGGTTTACCGATTGTCGTGTCGTAATGAAAGTCTCCAGCCCGGATGCCGTTTACCTGGCGGTTGGCTGTCGTCGTAGGCCCTAAATCTCTCCTAGCCGTTTCATATAACTGCAATAACCATTCGTCAGTGGTTGATGGAGGGGAGAGCACTAATATAGCCCTTCGTTAATGCGTAACGTAGCGTTGGTCAAGGCGAGTTTCACAGGATCGGAAATAGTAATCCGGGGAACAATATCCCTTCCCTTCCCTAATCTTCTCCACAAACACCGTCTTGTATACTCCCCTGTCTTTCCCATGGGGGCGAAGATCTTATTACCAAAACTGTGCCCTGCGTCTTTAGCGAGTTGTAACGCCGCTACGGGGTTTTCACCTTGTCCAGAAGTCCCTACTCCCGCCTCAACACCCAATTCAAGGGAAGCAATCCCTACCGTTTTACGATCAAAATAAATATGTTTCCCGGTTAATTCGTAAATGATGGGCTCGCCATTAAAATCCAGCGCATCGGTGTCTAATTTATACAGATTTCCGTTTTCATAATCAGAGACGATGGTCTTATTTAAAAACTCCGTGCCGATTTCTGCTCTGTGGCGTCCACTACAAAACCGCAATTCAGACCAATAGTCGGTGGAACCGTCATAGAGCCAAGAAGTTCCTGCGGTGGGGAAATTCAATTGCAACATGGGATGGCCGCCTAGGGTAAATCCATAAGCAGTCGCATCGGACACAGAGCTGTAACCGTTGATAATGTGTTCCAGTTCAAAATTGGAGATCCTTTCAGGAGCGTAACCGGTGATTTTTATTACTATGACCTCTCCCTCGCGGTTCTTTGCTAAAAAGGCATACGTCCCCATGAATTTAGCTAACGACCATCTTGCGGCCATGCCGTATTCCCAATTGGCGTTTAAGATTCGCCCGTAAGGAAACCCCCCTCCACCGATGTTATTCCAAAATTCTGTCGTGTCGTCCCCGGCTAAAACAACAGCCCCGATGTAATTGAAGATTCTGACTAAATTATCGGGGTTCGATTCAGCCGTGGCGACATTAGTGGCGTTCCATGAGAGAGGATTGGCATTATCTCCCCCTTTAAATTGTCCTGTACCGTCTTCGTCGGTTAAGATCTTGGCCCCTTGGAATGTCACGGTATTGGGTGAAGTCGGTCTCTCCGCGTCTGCAACAGCGGCTATGGGTGTTGCGGGAGTCGTCGTGTCATAGGTGTAGATTTCCTCACCGTCCACGACAACGATGTACCGCCCGTCGTCGTGAATATCCACCCTTCCTGTCGTGGTGCCTATTGTCCCCCTGGCGGTGCGAGTGCCCGTGTTATCAATTTGATAAAATGTCCCCCGATGGACACCGTATAACAGGCTGGTTTTAGGAAATTCTCTTAACCCTCTCCAGGGGGTGTCGCCCGCATCCGTGAATAACGTGTATCCCGGTATGCCATGGATAGCGACTTCCGTTCTGTCCTTCTCTCTTTGAAACTCGTAATAACAATTGACCAGTTTATTCGCTGTGACATTCGGGGACTTCCCTTGTAATCCTAATCCGAATAAAGGAATCTCTTTTAACACTAGACCCCAGCCTCGATGTCTGACCGTCCCCGGCCGTTCAAGACGTAAGCGACTTCTGTCCCTGGCATGATGGGGATATCGTTGTTTTGTGCGATGGTGCGTCTTGAGCTGTTGGCTTCTGCCATCACAGGGGCCGGAACAGGCATGGAGAAAACGGGCTGTAAATGCACAGCAAGATTATGCTCGATCATCCACTGATAACCCGGAGGAAGGGCTAATGCCTCAGTCCCTATGGTGAAACTTTGCAAAGGTTGCCAGGTATTCAAAAATAAGGTGATGGGTGTGCTGGGAATGGGATAAACGTTAATCGTTCCCAGTGGATAAGCCCTGTCGTAAAACATATATAAAGGGAAAGTCGTTTGATCGGTTTTGCTCGCTATGCCGTCAAAACTCGCTCGGTCTTGAAGCACAACGACTTGGGAATCGATATTATGCACGTCTCGATAATACGTGCCGTCTTCAATCGTCACAGGCCATGACATGTCGATATCACCCCCCACCCCGATAGTTTGTGATTGTGTCGCGGCCGGCCAAGAGTGGGTGTTTTGCACAACATGGTAGATGAGCTGGGGATTGACCCCCATGTATTCTAACATGGAGTTAAGAATAGAAAGGCTGTCCGCTGACTCACTCGCGGTCAAGGCTTCGCCAGTGCCAATCGCCCCAAGTTTCAGCGCGGCCTGGTAAATGAGATCATTCGCTGTTGGCATGTAACTGTTGCTCGATGGTTTCGGTCTTCATCGCATGGTGAGGCTTTTTCCCAAACTTGGCTTCGTATTGCTCTGCCAAAGTGTCATCTGATTTTTCATAGCCGTGTTTCAGCCACACTTCTCTTGTGACCCGCTTCCAGCCATTCTCCTCATTGAACTTGGCCTCTTGAGGCGAATAGGCAATGTGTTTTCCATGGTCTTCGTGAATCTGATAAATCATAATTAACTCCTGATTAATGCGGAACGTTCGACAAAATCGATTTTGCGATGATGGTCATGGCTCCATTGGGTGAGTTCATTCCCGTAAGCCGGATTATCCGCGTCGTCACAGATAATCGTTTCCGTGTGGCCAAAGTGGTCAAAAAACCCCATCCTCGAACCTATCTTGCGTGGCGGGCCGTCATTCAGTCCTAACGCAAACTGGGAAGGAATATCTTTGGGCACGACATACCATTGATCCTGAATGTCACACAATTTGACATGGAAATTGTCTACACCTGCTTTGGCCGCCAACTTCTCCAGATCCTGCGCCCAACGTGTGTCATGTTCCAAACAGTAAACAGGCTCTGTCGATGAAGACGCTAGGACAATCGTAGTTAAACCCGATCCGGTCTCGATAATCGGACCATCGGCTTTCTTCCCTAATAGCGCGCACATCATCAAGACATCTTCCAAAGCGCCGTAACTGTTTCCAATATAATGTCGAGCCTCGATAAACAGAGCGGGATCAAAGTCATTCTTCTTGATCTTCTCGACCATGTAGGCCAGGGTTTCATCCCCTTGTCTGCGTAGTGCAGCAGACAAACTGTCATGGATGATGGAAGAGGCCGCGTGGCCTAACCGCAAGTCAGGGAGGACAAACAGCTTCCCGCCCTTCTTGTGCCATTTTCGACAAAAGGAAATATCCCCGCCCCATCTTGTCCCGTCTTCAAAGGTTCGCTCGAACAGGATAGGGACTTTTGACCGTCTGTCGGCCTTGTTCCAATAATGGTCAGCATCTTCGGATAAGGTTTCTAGGACATGCCGTTGGATTCGCATAAACCCCGTGGGCATACCGGCAACCTGTAATAATCCATTATCCGGCTCTGTCACGCCTGGCACCATCAGGACAGGTAGATTCTCTCTAGAACCTTCCCGACGGTAAGGATAAACTCCGCCTACTACGGCAGCGTCCGCCTGGCACAGCTTGATTAAATCGTCTGGTTTCCAAGAGACATCGGCATCCAAGAAAACAAGATCGGTGCAGTCACTCAATAAAAACTGTTGAACAACGTTATTCCTCGCGTCATCTACATGACAATTGCCAGCCAGTAAGAGATAGGCGGTTTGAATGCCTGTCTTTTCTAAAGCTTGTCGGGTTTTTTGTAATGAGAAAACATACCCCGGCGACGGGGTATCGTAGACAGTGGTACATAGTAATACCTTCTGTCCCTTTACTTTATCGCCGGGATCGTAAAAGAGGCTAGACATCAGCCCCCCGTGTTGATGAGGCCCAAGTTGGCCAATGCAGCATATAGCCGGTCAATCTTGGTCTCGTTGAGTGCCGTGGTCGCTGTCGTGGTGCCCACAGCAGTGATAGCGGCTTGGACAACAGGGGTTGCGCCGAAAAATCCTACCTTTTCGGTAGACGCCTTGCCGACTTGCACCCCATCAGGCGAATTGTAACTCGCCTGTTCGTACTCTGTTGGTTGTGCCATGGTTATCTCCTTAGCTGGTAATACGGCAGCCCCATTGGGGACGAATCGCGGCAAACCCGTACAATATATCGATACGAGTGAGCAATTCATCGTTACGGATGTCTGATGCCTGCCAGACGCGGATACTCAAATTGTCGTAGGTTTCAACCACACATTTAGCCGCATCGGGCATCATGGGCAGTTCAGCCGTGGCAAAGGTGTACGCGTCCTGGTGGTACATCAGATTTTGGACATACCCAGTGGAAGCCGAACCCACGAGCGTCACGACATCACCATCGGATGGCATGTGATCCACGTTCTGCTTAGCCCCCGTAGCGTAGATCGCTGGCGAAAAGGTAATATCCGCCTCGTTACCGGCAATCGTCCCCACAGCGGTAATCGTGAATTGCTGCGCATGTTGATAGGATTGTTTGGTTTCGGGGTGCACTTGCAACACATCGGCAAAGGTAAAGACAGAGCCCACGGTTGCCGTAGTGCCTAAGGCATCCATGTGGATTGTGGTTGTTCCTTCCACCAAATTCGTGGCGCTAGGTTCATCCACAGCCCAAGCCACGTCATCACCATTGGTCATGGTCCACGTTCTCTCATTCTCGTACCAATCGGCCATGGCGGTACGACCCATCATGCCCTCACGGTATTGAGATTTGATCTGCGTGGAGTCCTGAAACAGACCCTTTAGCCCATTCACCATCCCACCCATGGTCACGGAATCCGCCTGAATACAACGGTTCCCGTCTTTGGGAGCGAGATTTTGATTGAGCTTGGCCCTAGCCGCCCCGACTGCCGCTAAATCAGCGGGAGGAGTGCCTGGCGTGCCGGCAACGTTATACGTCAGTTTAGTACAGCCCTGGATAACATCAGAGTCAATACCAGAGACTAAAACAGCCATGGCCGGTTCAAGATGGAGTTTGGAGAAGTTTTGCAGGTCTAACGACAATTCTCGTGAATTGACCCGCATGTCCACACCGTCTTGTGTTGCAGTGACGAGGGAGGTGTTTTGCTCCTCCATGTTTTGTACGTCCATGACTCGGGAGCCTTGACGCCTTACGTATTGCGAAGGCAGACGAATGCGCAAAGTGTCGCCGATCTTTCCATCACCTTTGTACGATTCATCAAATTGCCGATTTATCGTACCGGTGAAAGTCGCTTTTTCATGCGCAAGTCGAAGAGCCTCCTTGGTGATCATATCGATCGTTAGGAGTGAATTAGCCATAATAAGATCCTTGGGGGGCGTTAGCCCCGCTATCGGAGTAGCGCTGTCTCACGACAGTGCGTTGATTTATCGCCCTAGCTGCTTGTCACGTTTTTTTACAAAATCTTCATAACTCTCTTTGCCGGTAATCTCCGTGGAGGAGGTTTTACTCCCTCCTACGGGTTTTATCGGTGCAGGGGCAGCCGAGGCGGTGGCGGATTTCTTGGGCTTGTCCATTTTGGCCTCAAGCTTGCCAATTTCCGCAACCTGTCGAGTGGGTGAAAGCCTCGCAATTCTTGCCGCTTCCTTGTGATTATTCCCAAGGTAATAGGCGGTTTCAGTGCGGATTCGATCATCGTCAATTTCAATAAGTGCAGTGGCCATTTCATTAGTCAATGATCGTGGCGGAATACTATTGATAACATCGACAAAGTCATCGTGAGCTTCACTTCCAGACTCAAAGAACTCCTCTATCCCCTCTGGGGGTTCAGATGCTTTTTGGGACGGTTGTTTTTGGGTCTGGGCGTCTTCACGATTTGCTTCCGCTAGTTTTTCTCGATAATCGTACTTAGCATCGATGTATTCGTCTAGCGTGTCGAAGTCGTCAGCTTTAGGACGAACAATTGCCGCTTTATTTTGGGCAGTAGATTGTTTCTCCACTAACCCAATAAGCTGGTCAATCTTCTTGTCCTGTTCTTTCAGCCTTCGGTTTTGCTCTCGCAATTTATACGACAGGTTTGCTTTGTCGGAATCGCTCTTTTTTGGCGGTTCCTCAACCTTCTCGGTATCCGGTTTTTCCTCTTTCGAGTCCTCATCGGTGGGAGGGTCTTTAATTTCTTTAGCTTCTTCGATAGCTTGCGCATCACCTTGCGGTGTTTCATCTAGTACTTCGTCTGCCATTATGGCCTCCAAACATCGGGTAGGGTTTCCCCATCTCTAATCGAGTAACATCATCATTATGATAAGGTTGTCTTCCTCGTCATTTAATGCCGTTAAGATCGCTTGTTGTTCTGCGATCTCAATCAGCAATTCGGTCAATACTTGTTGGCGTAATAGGTAGGCCAGTTCTTCATCTAAACTGGGTTCTATCTCTGACTTAACGTCTTTTTTAAGCTCTTGGGCCTTTTCCTGTTTGGCCTCTATTATTTGTTCGGCCTCTTCTTTGGCCTGTAATAATTCTCTGTATTCTTCCTCTAATCTTTTGAGTCGGCGTTGTTCAGAGAGGGTGCCGGGGATATAAACGTGTTCTTCATAACCACCTGAGGGTCTTTCTTCAACTGATACCCCACAAGGACCAATACCCTGTAACGCTAGACAGCGATGCCCGTAACCTACCCCTTGCAGGGCTAGCGCTCGGCTCATCCCGTTCTCGTTACAGTCGTAACATTCCCAACAGTATTGACTGTCTGTGTAATGGTGCCAGCGGTACGTGTGTTCGCGTCGTCATCGACGACAAGCGAAGTACCTGTTTTCAACCCATGTAAAGACCTGACTTCATCGGTTCTTGTAAAAAGCGTATCATCATCAAGATTATCCAATACACCATTATTGACATGCTCGATGCCGCCATATAATCGCGCATCGCCACCGGTGCACGTTGCATCAAAGGTTATTTTCCCGCCAGCGCCAGCCATTTCGACCAAGCCTCCCGTGACCATGTTTTTGATTAATATTCGACCCCCTAACCAGCCTCTGATAGACAGTTTTTTGGCAATGCTATTAAAATCTATCGTGACTTCCTCGTTGGTTTGCTCAACGGCCGTATAAGATTGCTTAATGATGAGATCGTTATTCATTACAATAGGGCCGAATAAGATACAATTATCAAACTGCCCATTAGCATCGGTTACCGAATTGACGATAGAACCGATAACTTGATTCGTGTCTGTCATTTGGCCAAAAATATGTGCATCAATAAACCTGCACTCTGTGACATCACAGGTTGGCTGTAGGAAAATAAACGAATTGTGAACACTGTCACCATAGAAGCTATTACCGACAGAATGATCGCCAACCACAAATATGGTGGACATCACGTAGATATTTTTAAAACCTTTTTGAGCCAACAAGTCGAGTACGTTTTGCTCTGTCTCAACAGGAAATTCACGCACGCCATAAGGATATTCAATTGAATCTGTCCCTGCTGCTGGATCCCAAGAAACGCCAAGACCGTCCCTGCCAATAAAGGTTGTGGCTTGCAGTTGCTCCAGATTTGCCACTGTTGAATCCACCAAGTTAGATACGGTGGCTTCTAAAAATACTGAATAAGTCCCGCCTGTGGGCTTAATATAGGGACTTGTGCCATCGACAGAATAAAGATTTCCGGTGACAATTAACCTTTGGTCAGCGTCATAAGGTTCAATCTTCCAATCAGATCGTAAAAAATAAGTGTCGCCCAAAAATCCTGTGGGCGTTGGATTGCCGCCAAGCGCGCTGAAAGGTGGTCTGACCTTCCGTAAAGCAGGGGTGCTTAGCCAGTCCTCTTTCTGATCACCGTAGAGATCAACCTGAACATCCAGATTGACGATACCGTCCCCGTCCGGTGCCTCGGTCAATTTAATAATCCGTGTCGTGGCGTTGAATGTCGCTTTAGCACCCATTTATTTCTTCCGTTGTTTCTCGATCTTTCTCCTGACATGAATATCGGGATAGGTCACTTTCCCACCGGGTTCGACTTGTGGGAATTTCGCCCTAACCACGTCTTGCCATTCCTGTAATAACGACTTGTCACGGTGCACGCATTCATAGGGTTCAGTCTGTGAAATGTCCCAGATAATCCCAAAAAAACGCCAACCAGCAAACAGAGGGTCGCTCTCATACTTCTTGATGAAGTCTGGATCGACCTCGGAGGCCGGTCCTCCGTTGGCTTCCGTGGCCAATCGATACAGTTTGTATCGGATCTCTTTGCGTTCCCGTCGCATTAACATTCCCTCTGGCGACAAAGCCTTTACAGTGCGGTGGATTTCTTTGGGCGACAGTTCGTCCAATTCCAGGTCGTCGATCTTTTTATCAAGCGTTGACATAGTTCAGCTCATCATTGGGGTTCACGGCGATATTCTGTCCCACGGCTGCAGTGATGGTATGCGTGGCTTCGACCCACTCCGCCCCGTCTAACGCTTGAGCGACCACCGTTATCGGGGCGTCCGTGTTCGGTGTACGTCCGCCTTGGTTGTTATTGGTGTAGTCAAAGTCCCAAGCAATTGTCGCGGCGGTAACTTGTCCCGAGATGTCCGTTGCAGAATTGTCATCCACAATGATCGCCCCAGGAGACTCAAAGGGATTCTCCAACACTGTAATAGACGCGGTCTCGGTGACTAAAGTCGTGCCTTCCTGATGGGTGATGTTCATCGTGTTGGCACCCGTGGTATTCACTAAGTAAAGTCCATTGTTTCCTGCATTGGTCACAAATGCAGACAAGTCTATGTAATCCGTAGCGACAATATGATCCAGGTCTGTCCCCGCCCAAGTCAGATCCCCTGTCGCTCCTGCACTCAAGGTTAAGGTGTAGCTGCCGGTCGTGGTCGTGATATAGGTATGGTAGGCCGTGTAGTAGGTTTCAGCGTCCAGTTCATCCACGATGTTAGAAGCAAAGTTCAAATTCCCAGCCGCGACAAACGGGAAGGAGACTGGTGTTGCACCCGGTGCGACGGGAATGCCGTCCGTGTCCACGCCCCCCGAGTCCACAACGATAGGTTGGTGCTGGATGACGTTGGTGGAGTTGGCATCGAATCCCCTAATGACTACCCCGGGCTCCATGATCATCGTATCGCCGGTATACGCATCCAATAAATAAGCGACTTCACCATTCACTGTACCGAAACCGCGCTGGTTCACTGAGGTCGTGTCGTTGGCGTTAATATCGCCGGTTTGACGCAGTGACCACATATTGAACTCGTGGGCCTCTTCATCCGTGCCTGTCGCTGCGGTCACAACTCGATTGAATGCGTAGTAGGTTGACCCTATCAGCTCTTCACCGTTGTAAGATTCAAGGACAGCAGTACCACCATTTGCGGTATAGTCTGCCGCGCCCGAGGCGTCCACCGTTCCACCCGTCACTACGAAGAACCACCGTCCCGCACCGTCTTGTAACACTTCGTCAGCCACGTAAGTCGTGGCCGCCGCTGTGTCGAAGGTCGTACCTTTAAGGTAGTTCACCTTCATGTTGGTGTAAGGTGTCGTAGTCGAAACGGTGACATCGGATGCGGTGACTTTCGCATCATTACCGTTCAACAGTGGGAAGGAATAGGCCTGGTAGGTAATCGCTGCAATATCGTACTCGGATAACAGATTGTATTCGGCGTAGAGTTTCCCTTGTTCTCTCAAAAAGGCCTTGAAGTATGTCGTGGCGCCGGTAATGTCAACGTTCTCATTCATTTGACCCGTTTTATCAAAATCTGTCGTGGTCGCGGTAAACCCGGAGGCTTGGACGTAATACGCTAGATCCGAGGCGTCATCGTCCGTTTGACTCAAAGAGATCATGCAGGCGTTTTCATTACTGGAGACTTGTTCTAAAAAGCCCGCATCCCTCATTAGGTCGCGGGTCTGCGCATCAGCAGGCGCCCAGCCATTCACCCATATAAAGGAACCTTCAAAGATCATCTTCCAGGGGAATCTGAAACGTCTGAGGGTGGCGGCATCCGTACCGTTTAAGTACTCTTCTTTCATGAAAGAATACCCGGCACGTCCTGTCACACCGGAAGTCTTACCGGGTGCGGTGTCGTCTAAGTTCCCCGCGACACGAAGTTGAACGGTTTTAGGGCCAGTGAGGATAACCATTTCCTCGGTCGTCGCACCGGCTGCGCTGGTTGCATGGACATAAACCGATAAACTGTCTGGATCTGTGATTTTAGCCATTTACATAACCTTATGGATTAACATAATTGGGATCATCCACCGCTTGCACCTTAATAGAGCTGTCGGCATTGGGCAGCAGTAAATCATAAATGTCGGATAAGTTAGGATCATAGGCCAAGGCGTTAAACAGAATATCGACCGTCTCCCCACCACCATGCGTATAGGTCGTACTCCCTGACGTCACTGTACCGTGTTGCAATTCCGTTCGAGTAGAACTGTTCACGATAGTGACGTTTGTGGGATTAGGAATATTGGTCAGTGTTAGGACAAAGGACGCGACGAACAAATGATCCGCATTTGTACCCGTATTGTTACACGTCGAAGGATCGGCGCCGTTGGTTTTATTGATAACCAAGACTTGAGTGGCGGTTCCCGTCCCACTTCCAACACCGGTAGCCACGAACTTCGTACCAATGTTGTTATCTGCTGAGCCTATTAGTGTGAAGTCTGTCGTACCAACTGTTAATATCTTATATCCCTCATTCACCACGAATGACCCAGCGGTAATGGTTGAGGCATTCCCCGAGTTCAAAACGTCATACGTGTTGCCGGAGAAAGTCAGGTTGTTATAGGTCGATGCTAAAGGTGAGGCGTGTTCAATCCCCGCCCCGGTTGTGTTGGCGATAAACTTGGAATTTTGTATATCAATGTTCGTGTTCCACAGTAACGCGGAAGACGTGTCAGAAGTCTCCGCGAATACCGCATTTCTGATTACTTGCGCGCCGACAGGATCGTATTGCGCACAGCCTGCAATACTAATCCCCAGACCTTTATGATCTGAATCATTACCGCTATTTAGAACGCCAGTAAGATTAACCAGATTTGTACCGTACAACGTCGAGACACTGGCTGCGTTATTCCCTCCATAGAGATCCAGGTAATAATCCAGATCAGCCGCCCCTCGGATATTTGATCCACTACGGCCCGCGTCCGTTCCGACGATAACCCCATCACTGAAAGTCGTGGTATAGGTGGTGTGGTCTTCAATATTGATCCCTGCAATCCCTACTGGCATGGTCGAGGCCCACACACTGCCCGTCCAGAACTCCGATTCACCCGCCTGGACTACCCTTCCACTATCCGTAAAGCTTACGACAGCCGTTTGACTCGCCGCGTCACCGATATTCAATCCGCCGTATTGATAATAAATGCCTTCCCGCTGTTCAAATACCGGCCAACCTCTGGTGGAGTAATCGGTAACGTAATCGACGACTTCTTTAATTCCAGTGGTGCTTGTTCCTGTGACTCTTAACCCCGATCCGACAATGATCATGTCAGTGAAAATACTGTCAGCACGCGCGGAAGTAGAACAGTCAATCCATATCCCTAATGTACGAACGCTCGCAATGATGCTCGACTGTGTACCGTTGCTTCGTGTAGGGGTTTTGTTGACATCTAACGCAAAGACTTTCCAGCGCCCGTTCCAGCCGTTCGTATCGTCATTACCCGCTATGAGATAATCAAGGTAGTTCGTGGTGCCAGGAGACGATGACGAAACGCGTAAACAAAGACCGTAATTGGCTTTGGTGTCCAAAGTCCCTAGAGCGGTCATAGATACAAGGAAATAAATCAGTTCGCCTTCTTCGGTCCCACCACTGGAGAAATCCAGCTCATTTCCCGATCCAATGTCGTACTGATGAAAACCTGACTTAGAGGCGTACTTCCCGCCGATGGATACGCCATTGATCAAATACACGTCATTCGAGACAGAAATTGTGCCTAACCCCACCTCCGACCACGTCCCACCAGCGGTGTCGCTTATCGCATCGGCATTCGCTATGACTCCTTTCCCTTCGATAGCGATCGTCAGGGCCATTTACACGTCCCAGCCGTCTCTGGCGTTACTCACAGCGGTTTCGGCAGCCGTATCGATCTCGAACACTTCCCAGGTATCCGAATCAATATTGAAATGGAATACCGCATCACCGAAGTTTTTACTCACTGATTCAAATTTCTCCGCTACCAGTTGAAATTCACCGGGGACCAATCCTTGCTCGTTGTAGGTATTACCTGAAAACGCCGTGATGCAGTTCGCCCAGCGCCTCGCTGTTGTGCTGATTTTCGCCGCCCGACAGTCTCCGGTCGCCGTTAAAATCTCATTGGTTTCGTGGATCGTGACATTGGTCGCCGCCACGCCTCCGGTCGTACCATCACGCTGGCCAGTAATATGCCCTACCTGAATCGTCCCCGAGGCGTCTTCCACAGGCCCGTTCGAGCCAAAGGCACAACAATGAATCGTATCGGCTTCGGTGGTGGTTAAGGCGATACCCGTGGTGGGATTGGTCGTTGAAGCTTGAGCATTCCCCTTTCCCACGTCTCTGGGGCCGGCTTTTCCGTAATCACTGGCAAAACACGCCCTAGCGCTCAATGAGGAGGCCCAGGTATAGGTTAATGTCCGGCTGTTGGTTTTTTCTATAATCGCTCGGTATTGGGCAGTGGTAATGCCTGAGTTCAATTCCGAGGTCCGTGTATTCGCGACCAATCGTAATGACCGGCTACCGAACTTTACGGACTGGGGATGCTCCATTGCTGTGCCAGTCCCTGTTCCCACACCGGTCGCGGTGAACTCTGTCCCTGCAAGGCTGTCCGCCGCACCGATCAAGGTGAAGTTTGTCGTCCCAGGGACCAATATGGTGTATTCCTCGCCCACCACAAAAGACCCTGCTATCACAGAGCTCTTATAGGTAACAGCGGAAATAAGCAGTGAAAAGGCCACGTCCATCGAAAACGCTGAGGGACTTAATGTCGTCCCGGAGACTTTCGTTTGTGCCGTGCCTTTAGCAATAGGAGCAATAAGTGCCATCCCTGGTATACAACCTCCATGTCTATTGGCCGATCCTGGCCAGGTATTTAGCTAGATTGGGTTTCTACAGATTGCCCGGTGATTTGTGTTCCATCAGGTTTCGTGAAGGCAAACTCTTTCTTCACAGGCCCTTGCTTGGCATCGACATTAACGACAATCGGATTAGCGCCCAATTGTTGAATATTGGCGTTCATGGCTTCCAGAAGCGTATTGATTTGTTCCAATTGCTCGTTTTTCTCGCCCTCTTCCTCCTCTGTGTCATCGTCAGACTCGGAGAGGGCATTGATCTCTTCTTTGATCTTGTTCGCTTGGACTTCAAGTTTTGCGGCAGCGAGGAGGGCTTGAGCGTTGGCTACCTTGATGTCTGAGGCGAGTAACTGCCGCTGATGTTCGATGTCTTTCAACTGAGATTCATTTGTAATGCGGTCTGCATTGACCTCCGTCGCCTGGGTTTCGACTTCTTTCTCCGCATCCATCAAGTCTTGACCACGCTGTTCCAGCATCATGGCCTGCTCTTCGATATGTTTCATCATGGCTTGGATTTTGGGATCGACTTCGTCCCCCTTTTCGTCCAAAGCCTGGATTTCAGGCGGCGCCATAGCCTTTAAGCGTTTCGCTATCTCTTCCGAATACGGCCAATCCGTCGCCTTAAAGAACAAGTCTCCGATGATCGGGGTGAGATCAGGCGACCCTTGCATGACCTGAGACATCATTTCCGCGCCTTCTTGTCGTTTGGCGGTGTAACTCGGGCCTGTAGCGACTGTCACATCGTACTTACCGACATTCAGGTTATAAATAGACCCGATTTCCTTTCCTTGTTGGTCTACATCAGGGGTGATAGCTTGCTCTTGATTGGGGTTCAATTTCACCATGTCCGGTTCGCCATCTTCCCCGAGGATTCGAGCGACTCGCTCCGTGTCATAGACCTTGGGAATCCATTGGATCAAGATCCGGCCAGTGTGTTGGATGGATCGAGCGAGATTATCCGGGAAATGATAATTCCCGATCATGCCCTGGATTTTCTGCTCTTGTAACGCAATTCCAGACTTTTCTTGTGACTTCGCTCCGACTGAAGGACCGTACATCCCGTAAGAGCCTTCAACACCGTGTTCGGTATATTGGATGACCTGATGCCAGCCTGGCGACATGCCGGCAGGCGTGGTCCGAATAGGGGGGTTGATGGGATTATTCGCATCATCAAACCCGTTGTATTTCAATACCCCGATATTCTGGCGATTGGCTAATTTGTATTCATTTTCAAAGCCTTTAATGGATTGGGCTTCGGCCAACCACGGAGCCTTTGGAGCAAGGGCAACGGTCTCGATAAACCCCGCTATCGAGTAGTTATGCAATCGTTGTGCGTCCATCGCCGCCTCGATCGCACCCGAGAGACGGCACGTGCCGTCCGGCATGAAGAGCTCATTCCCCACCACTTTTACGACAGGAATGTACGTTCCTAGCATGTCCGCTTTTTCCAATATCTCCTCATTGGTCAATTTGTACCATTTGACGGTCTTGACCTGGGTTGTGCGAGATTGGACGGGTTCGGGCGGAGGAATGTCTTCAGCCATTTCTGGTGGGATGGTGGCGTATAAGGCTTGGGCTTGTTTTAAATCTTCGTCTGTTAAAACAGCCCCATCTTGCATTTGATGGATGGTCGTGGGCTCCTCATCGACCTTCATGTACTCCGCAACACGGACTGTGTCCTTTTCCGACCAATCGCTGGCATTGTCGAAATCAACCTCTTTTGCCTTAGGGTATTCCCGTTTAAAGTCGTCTCGCTCCATGTCCTCCCATATAACGGCTTCTTTACAGTCAGCGCCGTCAGGGTCTGTATGGGGTCCCAAAGCCACGGAGAAGCGGTTAGGGACGCGTACAATGCGAATGGCTTGATCGAAGGACATATCGTCCTCGTATTCCGTGAGAATGCGCCAATACCCAAAACCCCCATCGATTGCCTGCTCACCGGCATAGGTGTAGGCCTCAATCGCGTTAGAGGCGTCTTCAATGTGGCGAATGATCCCGGTGAAGGTCTCAGCGACTTTGGGATCGGCATCGTCATCGACGGGCCTGACCTTGATTGCAGCACGGTTCTGTCGCTCTTCATTGACGATCTGCCGGGTGTATTGGTTGGTTTTATCGATCACCGGACACGGTCGGGGGCCACCGTCCTGGTTCTTGCCTTCCCGGTCTTCCTTGATGGCTTGGGGCCACTGTTCTAACGCACGGAAGCGAATCGCTTCTTCAGCGCGGCTGATATTGTCGTATTCGCGCTCTCGAAAGCGTTTTAGGCAGTCTCGGGCGTCCTTAATAATCCGTTCTGTCTTGGTCAGCCCCTTGTCTTCGTCCACTATGAGAAACGACCCAAAGCAATGACTGTTACACCGGCTGCTGTGGTAATCGCCCAAGGGCCGGTTTGGGATGTCATATTGAGCTCAAGCGGGTACGTACCAATAGCGGTGTTTGCCGCCATCAGAATAATACTGGTGCTCCCGTCAATCAAAGTGACTGTGCTTGATGCGGCCGTACCTACTACGATGGTTAGGCTGTGTAGGTAGTCGTGTTTAGCCCCCGCCTTTGTTGCTCCGGTTAAGTCAAAGTTGATCTCTGAGGCACCAACCGTCACATAGCTATACCCTTCCATTATGAAAACCTCCCCACAGCGATCACACTGGACAGCGTGTCGGTTGTTATTTGCCAAGGGCCATTTTTTGATGTCATTTTTAAAAGTATGGAATACGCACCAATAGGCGCACCAGAAGCGATAATAGGGATTGCTGTGCCTGTCCCGTCTTCCAGATTCACTGTATTTAAGCTAGTAGCTTGTGTCCTAATAATGAGCCGATGCAAATAGTCGCCTTTTGCCCCTGCTTTGGTTGCGCCGGTTAGTTTGGCGTCCGTCTGCGAGGCATCAACCGTGACATAACTGTATCCTTCCATCAGTGCAGCCACTCCTGTGTGTTGTAGAAGTCCACGTACATTTCATTCATAACGTCCTCGATCTCAATAGGCAGAGGAATGTGTGGATCTTCGTTGGTGATTAAGGTGCCCTGTGTGGTCAATAGATCGATGGTGACCTGGCACATAGGGACGATGTGGCCTAGGGAATAGACTCTCATGACAGCAATTTGCCCATGGAATATACAAAGACAGTGAAGCTCAGAGACATCATGAATATTAAAAACATCTCATACGCCCATCTTGTCAAGGACCACCAAATCCGCTTCCATAAAGGAATATGCATTTGAGTCAAAGAGAACTGCACTTCTGGGCGGATAATCTTACAGCCATAGTTCATCTTGATTTCGCTCATCCCATCCACGCTCCAGGTCCGGTGTAGTGAGTTCTCATGGATTCTTCCTTCTTCTCAGGTTTGGCCTCGGCACTGATCGCCACGGCGAAGGCTCTGAAGGCATCTGCACCGTGCGTCCAGACATTGGCTTGGGGCTTCTTGCCTCTCAGGCCGGTGTCCTCATCGATCTCATAGACGTAGCGGTTCAAACACTGACGGAGATCGGAGGTCTTTTGGTCGTCAAACCACAGCTGCCCGAAGATGGTCTTAGCGGCGTTGATGTCGTTGCCGATCTTAGGGGTTCTAGGGAGGACTCTGACCGTTCGTCCTAGCTTGCTCATGATCAATTCTACCGTTCGTCCGCCAGCGGCGATGTTGGTGGACTTCGCATCGTGCGGTAGCCAGTCCGTGCCCCAGACGTAGCGTTTCTTCTGGAGCTCTGCAATATACCAATTGACTGAGTGTTCGGCGTCTTCCAGGTAATCAATGAGGTGATAAGCGTTATTCACAGCTTGCGCCATGATTATCGCGGTTCTTCCAGTGAGAGAGTTCCAACCCAAGTCCCAAAAGGTGTGGACCGGTCGTGTAGGGTCATAGGGAATAGTGGTGATACGGTTTTCGAGCTTGGCTTGTCTAAGCTCTTTAGCGAATATCGCACCATCCAAGACCTGTCTGCAATGGCCTTCCCATACATGGAGATACGCATCGGGATCCCTCTCCTTGAGTTCAAGCATTTCCTGCATCAGGACATCAGGAAACCACGGGTTATCCTGCCAGTTCATCTTGACGACTATCGAGTCTTTGGGTGGATTCAAGACCAGTCTGCGGTAGGTTTCGTCCTCCTCCAGCTCAGGGTTGAACGTGGCCCATATTTCTGACCCTTCCTTGCGAATGGTCGGCACCAGGATTTCCCACGACTTCTTGGAAATAACCTGAGCCTCTTCCAACCAGGCCACGTCAGCCCCTTCATAGGACTTCAGTTCAGTGATGTTGTGCTTGAGGCCGGCGAAACCGAAGGCTGTCCCGTTTTTCCCTTGAATGCTGTTCGCCTGGATAGTGTAGTAATAACCGAGATTTAAGGCTTGGATCTGATCCGATAAGAGCTGATGGACCGAATCCTTGATCGATCGCTGTAATTCTCGTGTACAGAGTATTCTTGTGGGCTCTTGTATGCCTCGGATTAACAGAGCACGGGCAAATGACCATGACTTTGTACTGCCGCGTCCTCCGTAGGCTGCCTTGTAACGAGACTGCTGGCCTAGGAGGAAATCAAGTTTTGCTGGCAGCTTCGCTCTTAACATACTCAACAGTCATAGTTAGCGCGAGCTCGCCATCGTCTCCAGTGCCTTCAATAGCTTGGACGGGTTTGCCGTCTAACCGATCACCGATCTCTTTCAACGAGGCTAGGTCACCTTCCGCCCCTTTCTCCACGAGCTTCTTGGCTAATTTATTAAGCGTCTTCTGGTCTTTATCAACAACCGCTCTGCGAATAGCGTCAGCCCATATCTTGCCCTTCTTTGCATTCTGGTTGCCAGGTTGTCCGCCGCCTTTATCCACTTGATTCGACCATTATCTTCATGATTCAAATACTTTTCTTTCCACCAATTCAATCTCATACACTCCCAGCCCTTTAATCCTTACTTTATCTCCGCTATTTATGGGGCCTTTCAATATGATAGGGGGGGAGATTGAATCAATAATTGGCTTGAGGTATTTCTTCCCGAACTCGTCAAGCGACAGATCAAGCATACGGTCATCAAATACTGTCCCTTGTTGTATCCCCTGATAATTAATAACTAAAGCAGTGTCGTATTTGTCGGGGAGTAGGTTCACAGTTAGGTCAGAATAAGTCTTTTGAAGCTCCTCTGTGTTGTACCCCCTAGATTCAGCTATTCTGAGGGTAAGTTCTCGCTTGATCATTTCAGCAGTTATTTGTGTGTTGCGGGGTTCTTTTTTAAAGAGACTTAGCATATCAATACATCGGTTTCTTTCTGGGTTTCTTGGGCGGTTTCTTCTTGGTAGGTTTCATATAGTTTCTCGCTATGGTTTCACGTGGAACAATAGTTTATTTCAATCAATGTTGGGTGATTAATGGGTGACAATTTGTATCACCTATGCTATGCTGTATTCAATAGCAGGAGCAAGACAATGACTAATCACCAATTCGACAAACTTATGGAAGTGTCGCCACATAATCACTCGGCACCTGTCTTAGAGGCTTTACGCCTTGTCCTAGTACAGGGGTTGACCACGTATAAGGCGGCACAGCAGATGCGTATCGATAGACCTGGGCTGTCACGTGCCTTGCGTCAATTTCCTGCTGGCATTTGTTCCAAGTGTCATCAAGCCATTTTACCGGGAGACTGATTATGAGATATGTACCAATCATTTTAGCCGTGCTACTCGCTGCTTGTGGGACGGGTGAAAACCCAGACAGGGTGTGCAAGGAAATGCCCGATCTGGCGTGGGTCAATCCTTCAGCCACAGAGGCGATAATTCTCCATGAGGGACATAATGGCCCTTATAAAATGGATTTTAGGCGTGAATGCCAGGCGGAAATGTTCCAAGAGGCTGGCTTTAGCGTCTTCGGTATGAATATGCCGGAGCGACCCCATGAAGGATTACCTTTGACTGATTTCATCGATCCTGTTTTGGTCAAATACAACGACCTTGTATCCAGAGGGTATACAGAAATCCATATGGTCGGTCTATCCGGTGGTGGCTTTACCACTACCATGTTTTGTACTGAGTACGGTCCTAGTCTGGATCTATTGGGCAAATGTTATTCTGTGGCCGGCGGTACGACTCTCTCTATGCGTCAAGGTGGTGACTGGGAGCAGTGGGAATACAATATAAGGCCTTACAGTGAATACCACGAGATCTATCCAGATCTGTTACATATCTACTGTGAGTTTGAACCCTCATGGCAGGCCGCGAGTCGGTTAGATCTAGATCAATTGGGAGCACCCTATATAGTCGATAAAGGGGAGTATGAGCATACGATATCAGAGTGGACCGTTAACTATATCATCAACGACTTAAAGGATTAACAATGAATATCCCGACATTACCCGGATCGTTTGCCTTGTTGGCTGTAGGCCTGATATTTCTCATCGTAGTCGTTATCATTCTGAGGAAACGATACTGGATCATTTTGAGAAAGCGCAAAAAGCCAATCAGGTGGATAAGGTAACCTATCGGGTTGATCTGTCCACAGGAATAGGCCTTGTTTTGCTAGAGGCTCTAAAGCCTTTAGTAAATACAAGTCCCTTGTATAACAGCCTGTTAAACTCACATACATGTGAGCCTATTAGCATATTATTAAAAGGGAATCAAGGTTATTTCGTCTACAACGCGATAGTCTTTGTCCAGAAAGGCATGAATTGCACACCAAAACGTTTCTGGTCTGTCGGGTCTGCCCACCCAAGCATGGCGTTGAAAGGTATTTTTTGGCTTAGGGCGCTCTTGGTTGCTATGACCGTCTTCAATATGATTATGCGCCCAATATCCTCTACGCCCCGTATTTTTATTTGGGGGTATCCAACGCTCCCAGACAGTAATAGGCTTTAATGTCATCTTCATAATCAAAATTTTGGTTGTGCCCCTCACCATTCCTGTAGGGGCTCTCCTTGTGGGAGCTCGACCAATTCAAATTTGGCCTGTTATCGGATATGACGATCCCGGTGGCGGTCATTACTCGCCTAGATCGGCAGCCGATATTTACAGTGGCCAGGCGCTACGCTGGCTCCGATAAGCCGCGTTACTCATCAGTCACTCTATGCGGGAGTCGAACCCGCTTCTCTAAATTCCCAGATAGCAAGTCTAGGCAATTTTAGTGCGATTCCGTTTCGCCAATAAGGTGCGTGTCTGCTTTCCACGCTGCACTGTAAACTGTATAGGCAATTATTCGATAGTAGCGATATATAAGCACCATTATCACACTTTGTCAATCCTGGGTGATAAATAGTTGGGCGAAAAGTTTCCGCCCAACTCGCCCAAGATGGTTTGTATCTGTATGTGGGCCCGCATTAGGTGTGTTTGGTATGCAGTTCTCGATATACGCAGCTTTTCTGCCTTTAATTGTTGATCTCCAGGTCTCGTATATTCGTATATAATGACAAAGTAATATTTGATTTTCTTGTCTTGCGTCCCCCACTGCGCGACGGTTTTATCGATAGTTTCGTATATGGGAAAGCTGGGTTCGTATCGCGGACCCTGCCCTCTGATAAAAGCAGGATTAGCTCGGGGATCGGTCTCTTTAATCCGTCCCCCTTCACAGTTGGGACATGGGATAAATGCCTGCCCCATACCTCCCACAGCGTCCAATCTCGCCTTTCCTGTCCCATTGCACACTGTACACTTAGCGGACGGCATATGGTCTCTCAACTGGCCTAAGATGGTTCTATAAGGCCATCCTGTCCCCCATCCGTTACGGTAGCCACAGCGCCATTTTGCCCAGCCGTCCAGGTATTCTCGAATGTCTTTCGTCTCGATCATACATCACTCCAATGCTTACAGGTGTGTTTATCCCGTCTCGGATAGTCCGCTATGTTCTTGGTACAGCCCCACACTCCTAGTATGAGCTTGGATTTCTTACAGGCACCACAGCCTACTTGGTAAAACTGTTTCTTTTCCAAGGCGGCTTGGGGTTTGAGTAGGTGATTTTGTGTCATAATTTCACCTAATACCCTTTCCTTTCTTTCACAACAGTAAATCCGCCTGAATCCTTTCTCAGTTTCGGCAGAACAAAAATACCGTCTTTAATCTTTTTTTCTAGCATCACTGCGCACTGATCACTACAGGCCGTGGGTAAATCATCTGGGCAGGCTTCTTCATGGGCGTAACTTCCATGATATGACCATGAGTCCTGCCATATATCTTCTTGCCCGCAGATATCACAATGCCAAACACGTCTATGCTCTAATCGCCTGGCTAATGTCATAATTTCACCATGGTCCTGTGATTTCCCCGTGGTTCATCATAGATAACCCATACTCAGCCTTGAATACTTTTCCGCATTTACTGCAAGGCCAAGTCACAAGCCCGTTGTCATCTCTCGGCTGCAAATCTGACCCACGGAAAACATGACGGCAAAGCCTTTGCTTAATGAACCGCTTTATATTTACAAGCTTCATAATTTCACCTTTGGCCTCACTTGTGCACAAAATCTACGTGACTCCCCATCGGGATAGACCACATAGGCCAGTTCTTTCCCCTCTGGACAATCCCCGTCATTGAAACTCAGATAAAAGGGTCGGAGATCGGTCAATTCCTTATCATTCCAGGTCAGGCCTAGCCAGAAATTGAAGGCAAAGACAAGGCCAAGGACTAGCCCTATCCCTAGGTCATTAACATGAAGAGGATACATGCGCTTGGGTTTTAGGGGAGTGTCCATTAATTACAATCCACTCTAAGATTCGTCCACATCGCCTCCCAGTGCGTTATGTCCTTCCCCGTTATTCTGTTGTATGTGTCTGATTCGACCTTTGATTGATAGACCCAAATACCAAGACCAAGTGATATAAAAACAACTGTAACAATAGTTAATGTTATCCAGATTTTGGTTTCTTCTTTCATTATCTAGTCCTCATCTATGCCATGTGATTTCAGGAAAGCCTTTGCTTTTCTCCCTTCTTCCTTGAGATTTGCATAGGTCCATTTAAGGTCTGTCAGTGTTTTTAGGATAGCCACAGACATGTCCGCCTCTTCTTGCCAGCTCGGGGCTTTTACTCTTGCCTTTTCTGTGTACCATTCAGCCTCTCTTTCCATATATTTGATCTGGGCCTCCAGGTCTGTATCCTTGCTAGCATTGCTTTTGCCTGTCACACGTCTTTCTATCGCCTGCCAGGTTGGTTCGTATTCTGGCCAATCTTGTTCTACAACGACACATTTAAACGTTGGCTTTTCTTCCAATAACCTGCCATCCCGGATATTGCCGGCAATAAAATCGAGTAGTTTCCGCCTGTCATCATCCAGATACTTTTCAATATCCGTCAACTTCAATACGATGTATCTGTTTTCACGTTTGAATTGTTTGCTCATTGTCATGCTCGCTTTTGTTTTATCGGTTTAGAATATCCTTTATAGATATCCCATGCCTTTTCCATCAACCAGGAATGCCAAGGAAATCCTAGGCTCCCTCTCGCTGTTTCAGCGTGATAAAGATAAGTCAGGATCGATTGCCTAATACCTCTTGGGTCTGATTTTGCTGAGTATACCCCGCGCTCTTGCATCCGCTCCTGCATAAAGTCTAATACGTCATCACGATAAATATTGATCCGGTGGCGCATAAAATAAACATACAGCCTTCGCGCTCTGCGGAATCTCTTGTTAAGAGATCGGTGTTGCTGTCTGTCTTTTTTTAGGTCAATCATTTCATTGCCCTATCCAATAACTCCAGTTCAGTAGTAAAATAGTCCTGTAGGTTTTCCAATTCGTCCAAGGTGAATTTCTTGGGTTGTCGTTTTAACTGTAAGATTCTCTCGTATTCTTCTAGTCCGATTTCCTTGATCAGTTTCATGACAAAGACCTCGTAGTTCCCACCTCTACCAATGTTACATGACTGACACTGCGGTTTAATAATCTTGGATTCAAACAAGATAGCATTGGTTCTGCCTCCAATCCCATGACCGGCTTGTAACTCTTTCCAGAGTTTCACTGTTCCACAGGTGTAACATTTGGCATAGCCATTTTGGTCTGCTGCGGATTGTCTGATGTACAGAGAACACAGTTTCCAGCAGTTGTCCTTGAGCTTTTTCAGTTCAGATTTCATATGCGCTCAGGGTAGCTCATTGTCTAAAGTCCTCACTCCAGTTCACACCTAGATGACTGCCCCACACGTAGAGCTGTTCGATCAAGTCGGCCATCTGCATTTTATTCAGCTCTGATGTGCGCTTGATCTTGAATTTCCACTTGATTACCCCTTTCATTTCATCGGGCAGATAACCGATGTGTTTTGCTACCTCTCCCACCATTGCATGAAACTTGTCATTCTGTAGGCCTGAACGTCTGGGGCGATAGGGCCGGTAGACACACTCCATCTTGGGCTTATCCGGGGTATTCAGGATAGCCTCAGCGGCGAGAGCGCGTTGCTTCTCAGTGAAGAGAGGGTAGGTTTTCATTTGACTTCTTCAAAACTTGCACGGTCCTCAAACATGGGGCCCTCATTATCATCAATGAATTGTGGGGCTGGATCTTCACGATCATGAGGGTTGCTCTGCTGATATATTTTCCCAACAGTAAACTCTCCATGACAGTAAATGTGCTTTTCTACAAACCCCAAAAACCGCCACCCTGTTTGGGGTTCTTCTCCCCCAAGAAAAGGCTTGTAATCTTTCATGATTCGTTTAAACGCTGCTTTGATACATTCTTTCTTTTCATCAGAGAGAGGAAGTAGTTTGACCTTTTCGCTTATTTCAGGCTCTTCCTTCACCACTTCCGTGGTCGGTGTCACGATGTCGTTAGGCACAAGCCTAGCGAAGGGGTGTTCGTAGTCTATGGGTCGGTTCATTGTTACCTCCTCAATCTGTCTTTCGTTTCTGCCAAAAGCGTTAAGTTTCTCTTGCGTTGTGCCTCATAGGCCTTACGTTGCTTGTGATAGACCTGAATCATATGTTTAACGCCTTCCTGATCGGGGTACTCTTCAATGTAAGGCTGTATCACTTTTATGCATTCCTCTGGGCTCTTGCCTTCCAAGAGACAATCGTTGTATTTCTCCTCGATCTTTCTGGGCATGAGTTTGTAAACCATGTTTGCATATCTCCGGCCCTTTCCCAAGATACCCCTAAAGGCAGAGCTTGGTACTTAGGTCCCCTATAATCCCATTATCCATACCTGTTAAGGCATCTTGGTCGGGGCTGACGGCCGGTAGGTCAGAACTCCCCTCTTGATTAACTACCGGTGTTTTACTTGCTTTCGGTCGGCAAGAGGGTTCTTGATCTCGGACAAAACCCTGTTAAAAAACGTCGTGATCATAACCACGAATGAATTTTCCTATGACAACCCCGACAAAGCGGGATGATGTTTAAATAGTGGTTTGTGCCACCGTTTTGTATTTCTACGATGTGGTGCCTATCTACTGCTTGCTCCTGGCAAACAAAGCAATTTGATTTCTTCGCTAAGTCCTTATGAAAATGCTTATTAAATTTACCTCTTTTCTCTTTCCTAACAGCATATTCTGGACGCTTTGCATTAAATGCTGAAAAATTTCTGAGAAGCGATAGTTTTTTCTCTGGTTCACTGCATTTGCCATTACAAACGCGTCGGCATAGCTTGCAATCAACAATGTTGAACTGCGACCAAAACAGCTCCAGATATTTGACAGGACTGCTAGGCTTGGAAGCAAAATAAGCTTCTGCGTCCTCTCTGTTTTCTATTTTTTGCCACTTTCTCATAAATGCCAGACTTTTAACGTTGCGCGTCAACGTACTTGAACAATGACCACATTTTCCAGGTCGTTGCCCGTAATTGTTCTATTCTCCGTTTCTGTGACTTAATCGTGGCTGCACGCTGTGCCAATTGGGCACGCAGGCTGACAACCTCTTTCTCAAGCTTGCTCATGAATTTGTACTCGCTCTGCTGTCCGTTCCCATTTGGGTGACGGGCACAGATAATCCTGTACATGTTTCGTGTGCAATGAGTCATGATGGATAAAGGTAACAGTGCGGCATTGGCGCCGGCGTGCTTGTTGCTGGTGGGCAACATTCATATATTTGACGTGGTCCCAGTTTTTACCAATAATCCACGCCGGTTTTTCAAAATATTTCCCACATCCACAAGCGCATTTTTTCTTTAACCGGGTTGATGACTGTGTTTTGCCCTGGCGTTCGTTATAATGGGCCTTAGCGCAGGCAGGAGAGCAATACCGTTGCCGTTTCCAGTTGATGTGTGAATAGTCCTCACGATAGAACGGCATATTGCAAGGCGGATAGGCACAGAACTTAAACTCAGGAATAGATTCAGCCATGGAATAACCCCTTTATTTTCTTACAGCACCACCGACATAAGCAGAAACCGAGACAGCTCAGCCCCATGATGATCAATATCCAGCCGGCTAGGATTTTCAGGATCATGTCGGGGTCAAAGGCCTCCAGAAATTCAATGCTAGGCATGGTCTTTCCTAGCTAATTGCTCATCGAAACTATTGAGTAATTCAGCCAATTGCTCGGCTTCACCCGCACCGATGATGGGGCCGTAATGGATAGGACGCATCCCGTCATCACGTCCTTGCATATCCCAGATAGAGAAGACCTTAGCCCTGGCGGCAGTACTGTGATCTTCTTGGACTTGGAATCTAGCCATATAACCCCCTTGAGTTATTGAATCCCTGATCACAATAAGGAATACTCATTGGACTGACCTTGAGGGATTGGGTAAAAAAGACCCCAGCCACATAGCCGGGGACAAAGGGAGGATAATCATGTCAGTCATAGAAAAACCTCAAAAGCTGCGTTGTCGTGAAATCACCGCGCCCTGCTTTGACCAATCCAGTGATCAGTTTCTTTTGCGGCGTCTTGCGTTTGGTCACGAGCCACAACCGGATGTATTCGTGGGTTGTGCCGGCCCGGGTAGCGAATTTCTTTCTATCGGCTAACGCTAATGAACTGTAATAACTACGAAAATCGAATTTAGATTTAGACATGCACCTATGTACCATGGAGGTTCATAAATGTCAATAGCAGGACAATATTGGGGAATACCCATGGAGGAAACAAAGGATTATGCTCGCGCTCCCATGGATATAGCAGAAATAAGACGAAAAAATCTCATGTATCTTATCCAAACAGAATATGACGGCATTGCCCGTCAGTTTGGACTCGACGCTGAACTAGACCCTAGCTACGTCTCCCGTCTGTTTACCGATAAGCCAGCCTCTAGGCGTACTGTGGGCAGCAAACTCGCTCGCAAGATAGAAACTGCCATTGGTAAGCCGAAAGGCTGGCTTGATAGTCCTCAGTGGGTGACAGAGCATGATGAAGACACGCTCTTGGTTAGTATTATTCAGGCTGTTGAAAACTCCACTAAAGACGTGGAATTAACCTCCGAGAAGAAAGCAGAATTGATCGCATCGTTGTATAAGTTGATCAGCAAGAAACGCCCCACTTCATAACGACAAGCGCTGTCAGTACGGAAATTAGCGCATAACGCAGTAATTCACCCCACCGTAGAAATTCTGCCTTTTTTTTACCCTCCTTGATAATTTCTTCTACTTCCTTTTTTACGTCTTCCACTATCGGCTCCTCCTTTCGTGGCTCAAATTATTACCATATGCCCATAATTTGATTTGCGCAAGTATAAAATATTGACAAAAGGATATTGACAGATATGAACCTCTGTGGTACATATAGGGGTAGTGATGGTGATTTGTAGTTCCTGGCCTGGCGTTAAAGGCGAGAGTCAGCGCGGTAATCACCATCACTAGCGTGAACCGGTGGTGGAAGGCCCGAACGTAGCAGGCGATCAGCCCCAGTGGATTCACTCTCTCGACAGTTACGGACTTCGGAGACGCTCCGAGAGAGTTCCTGCAAGACTGGATCCAGGCAACTGGCCACCATCGGGGATCGCCCAGTTTATATAAGTGCCCGCCCCTCAACTGAACAGGGGCCAATCTGACAAAAGGGGGTGATCGAAATGCGAGGCGATTTACCGAAAGGCCTCTGGCAGTGAAAGAATTTATGACACAACCCGGTATCAAGTGGTGTGCAAACCTTTAATCGATGATGAGAATCGATAATGGGATACCGGGGGGTGTCACCCCTATAGGAGAGAGTGATGAACATGAATGATTTGATGGATCGCGGTAACAAGCTTGCGGAGAAATATTCGGTTGATGAGCTTAAGAGTGCATTAAAGGATGCCCTTGCCATTGATGATAATGACGAAAGACTATCATTGCAATGGGCATTAAAGCAAAAAACTGGGACCAAGGATGGGTATGCTTTTACTAAAGAGCAAGAAAGTAATCTAAATAAGAAACTTTCTATATAGGAGAGAGTGATGGATTTAGGCAGCGCAATAAAATTATGCCGCATAAGCCATAATATGAAGCAGGCACAGCTTGGTGAAATTGCTGATTGCGATGTTGCCTCTATCTCCCTAATCGAATGCAATAAACGTGACCCCAGTCTTTCTATGCTTATCAGTATTTCTAAAGCATTGGAAATGCCATTGAGTCTTTTGATATTCCTTGCATCCGATGAAACAGACCTAGCAGAAATTGATAAAGACACGATTGAGAAATTATCGTTTTCTGCCTTGAGATTAATAAAGCGAGGATCTGACCATGGACCCTAACCAACAAGCCGCCTGTGATTACGATCTGTTGTCGCAAAAGGCCAGGCGCATCGCTGAGGAAGTCGCGGAACGTGCTGATGACCGTTTCCAATTCTTGGACAACCAAGATCTGGAAAGGGCGGCCAAGAACGCCACAGTCATTACAGCACTCGGGCTGCGAAAGGCGATCCTTGAAATGAAAGCCGCCGAGAAAAGACACGATCCTGATGCCATGAGGCAAGCACAAATAGACCTTGCGCGTCTCGTGGTGGCGATGTTTTTCAGTTATTACGCTGAGGACGAGGAAGACTCAGTATTGCAGCATCCTCTCTTTGCTGGGCCAACACAAACACCGGGGTGAGATAATTATGTTTGTAGTTTTCATACTCACAAAAGAAATAGAAATATCTGTAGGTGGGGCAGTGCCAGAAACAACTGTAACTGTTCCACTAAGATACGGTGACGGAATGATTGGCGCTCTACCAGTCTTTGAAACATTAGAGCAAGCAGAAGCTTACTCAGAGGGGAAATATCAGATCGAGGAAATACAAGCCGTATATCCAATTTGAGATTATCGGAGGCACCATGACCTACACCCAGCACTGCCGGCACTGGTTACTCAGCCAACACATTGACTGCTTGGCAAGAAAGGTCAGGCGCGCCCAGAAACGGAATGACAGGAAAGCACAGGAAGCGGCACAGCAAGACTATGCCGACAGACAGAGACAGTTATTGCATATGAGGCAAGAGTGATGACAGACATGAAATATAATATTTCATATAGAGAAGCAATGGAGCTTTACAAAAAGTATCCCAAAAAGGGTGGCAATTTATATGAAGAGCGCGATATTGATGGGCAAGGCCAGTTTTATACTGACCATGTTATGGCTATGACCTCAGAAGACTTACGGTCGAAGTCGATGATAGCGGCAGAACTCGCTTATAGAGATATTGTTATTGCTCAAGCGTTTGATGACGTAGAAACCTTCTATAAGGAAGCCGAACGATTGAAAAACAAAGTTGAAGAACTGGCAATGGAGCTGGCCCAGGCCCAGAAAATTGCCTTGGATGGACCACAGTGAACAATAACGCACCCCGCCCTAGTGGCGGGGCATAACAAGGGGTAAAACAGGAGAGAATCTATGTTCAATAAGCCAATTCTTAGTACCGACCTAAAGCACCCAGGCGTATTACGCCGTGATCTGAACACCCTTGGTCATGAAAATAAGTATCTATCTGATCGAGTTACTGTGCTGGAAAAGCAGCTCAAATTATTATTGGTGCATCTTTCACTGGAA
>Ga0265309_10000035_pt1 | contig 39511 bp, 39 predicted proteins | sample Helome_FD_192492 | JGI IMG/M metagenome (GOLD analysis project Ga0265309, IMG submission 192492) | Marine sediment microbial communities from subtidal zone of North Sea - Hel_20160524 (Illumina Assembly) | ecosystem: Environmental > Aquatic > Marine > Subtidal zone > Sediment ...
ATTTCGTTTCTCGAGCACGCAAAAAAAAATGTACCTTTGATAGTCAAACCTTTTTATTTAAAACAAAGAAATTATGGCTTTTGAATTACCAAATTTGTCGTATGCCTATGATGCCCTGGAGCCTCATATAGACGCGCGAACAATGGAAATACATCATACAAAACATCATAATGGATATACGAGCAAGCTCAATGCGGCAATTGCCGGATCAGAGCTGGAAGGCAAGTCCATTGAAGATATCCTGAATGATCTCGACATGTCAAATATGGCCGTTCGGAATAATGGAGGAGGATTTTATAATCATGTACTGTATTGGGATATTATGTCTCCCAATGGTGGTGGCACTCCTGATGGAGATCTTGGCTCAGCAATTACAGATGCTTTCGGATCCTTTGAAGCATTTAAAGATAAGTTTAGCGCAGCTGCTGCGACCAGATTTGGATCTGGTTGGGCATGGCTTTGTGCGCACAAAGGGGGCAAGCTAGATATATGTTCCACACCTAATCAAGACAATCCGTTAATGCCAAATACCGGATGTGGCGGACACCCTATTCTAGGTATTGATGTATGGGAGCACGCGTATTATTTAAATTATCAGAACCGACGCCCGGATTATATAAACGCATTTTTTGAGGTGATCAACTGGGGCCGAGTGGCTGAACTTTACCAAGTAAACAGCTAATCATAGGTTAAGAAAATCCTTAAAATAGATGAAGCCATTCCTTATACCAAGGAGTGGCTTTTTGGTTTGTATAAAATAGAAAAGGGCAGAGAAGCCTCCGCCCTTTTCGTCCCAAATCTTACCATAAACTTAACCTACTTATGCTATGGCAGTACTAAATTACTGGTATTGTGAGAAATAACAAAGGTTTTTTCAGAAATTTTAAATCTAAGGCGATAGTCCTGGAAATAGGAGCTGGAGTCAAGCACTATTTTTATGCCGAATAAATACCAAATAAAAAAGGCAGGAGTTATCCTGCCTTTTTTCCCCAAATCTTACCATGAACTTAACCTACTTATGCTATGGTCCTCCAAATGTATGCTAAAGGGACATAGCCGAAAAAGGTTTTGGATGAACGCCTCTTTATTCAGTTGAAATGCGCAATGATGCGCTAATTGAAAGAATTTTCGTTCTATTCGTATTAGGTGGGACTGAAAGCAGGTAGCTAGAAGCCCCAAAGATGAAAAAATAAAAAGCGAAAAGATGGTAAAATAAAAAAGGTGGAGAAGTCTCCACCTTTTTTGCCCCAAATCTTACCATGAACTTAACCTACTTATGCTATGGCAAGCCTAAAGTAAACGAGTCACTCCCCAGACCTCTATAAATCCGATGAAATACCCTTTTTGTCGATGAAATACACTTTTTTACCGATTTTGCGCAAATTTGTTTAGTACGCTCTTTGATTCTTGCCTTCGAAGAAATTGATGAAAGCTCTGTTCACCACCCTGTTGCCTCCAGGTGTAGGATAGTCACCAGTAAAGTACCAGTCGCCTAAATTATGTGGGCAGGCCCGATGTAAATTTTCAATGGTCTGGTATATAATCTGAACCTCTGCTTGCACATGATCCGGACATAAAAGTTCGGCTATTTTATTGGAAATTTGTTCAGGGGTTAGGGATGAATAAAATTCCTGTACATGATTGACTACCTGATCGGTCGGTAATTCCATAGAACCTATACATTTATCATATACGCTTTTGATCAAATCCTCATTTCCAGCATCTTTGTGCAATTGCAGTGCTGCTCTGAAGGCGATGAAATCTTCCAGTTTTGCCATATCAATCCCATAACAATCAGGATATCTTATCTGTGGGGCTGAAGATACTACTATGATCTTTTCAGGCCCCAGGCGATCCAGAATACTAAGGATGCTCTTTCGTAGCGTAGTGCCACGCACAATGCTATCGTCAATTATTACAAGGTTATCTCCCGAGTCAACAGAACCATAGGTTATGTCGTAAACATGCGCCACCAGGTCATCCCTACTGCTGTCCTGAGTTATGAACGTCCTAAGCTTTGCATCCTTTATGGCCACTTTCTCAATGCGCGGCCTGATATTGAGAATTCTATGCAAGTCTTCACTGGTAATTGCATTCCCCAGATCCAGAATTTGTTTTTCCTTTTTGGAATTCAGATAGTTTTGGGCTTCTTGGACCATACCGAGAAAAGAAGTTTCGGCCGTATTTGGAATATAAGAGAATACCGTGTTCAACAAGTTGTGATCTATTGCCTCCAGGATCTGTGGAAACAAAAAGCGCCCCAGGTTCTTACGCTCCTCATAAATCTCCTTGTCACTACCCCTGGAAAAATAAATACGTTCAAAGGAACAGGCCCTTCGTGTTTGAGGTTTTAAAACTTCCTGGATTGAAACGCTCGCATCTTTCTTTACGATTAAGGCATGCCCCGGGTCTAACTCCTTAATTTCATCATAGGGCACATTAAAAACAGTTTGGATAGCCGGTCGTTCTGAAGCAACTACGACCACCTCTTCATCTTGATAAAAATATGCAGGTCTGATCCCGGAAGGATCTCTGAGAACAAAGGCATCACCATGCCCCAGCATGCCCGCCATGGTATACCCTCCATCCCAATTCTTTGCAGATTTGCGAAGGATCTTCGCCACATTTAATTTTTCGGCGATTATAGGAGAAGCTTCAATCTTAGAATGCCCCTGCTTCTTAATATCCTTATATAACTTGGCCACTGCATCGTCCAGAAAGTGACCTATTTTTTCCATGACCGTAATAGTATCAGCTTTCTCTTTTGGATGCTGACCTAATTGAACGAGATTATCAAAGAGCTCATGAACATTGGTCATATTAAAATTCCCGGCAACGATCAGATTTCGATGCATCCAATTATTCTGACGTAAAAAGGGATGTACCGTTTCCAAACTATTCTTTCCAAAAGTGCCATATCGCACATGTCCCAACATCAGTTCGCCGATATAAGGAAGATTGCTTTTCTGCCAGGCCACGTCATCTTCCTTACCTGGATTCTCGCTAAGTAAATTACCCACTCGAACATTTATCTGATCAAAAATGTCCTGTATAGGTTGGGGTTGTACAGAACGGATCCTGCTCATATAGCGTTCTCCAGCGGCCATATTCAATTTGATACTCGCAAAGCCTGCTCCATCTTGTCCGCGATTGTGCTGCTTCTCCATCATCAGATACATCTTATGTACCGGATAAAAGGCCGTGCCGTATTTTTCCTTATAATATTCAAGGGGTTTGCGCAGGCGGATCAGGGATATTCCGCATTCGTGCTTGATGGCATCACTCATGAAGTCTTCCTCTAAGCATTAGCAGTTTTGGAATCATTGTAGCTCAATATCAAATTGGGTCAATTCTCGAAATTGTTTGAGTCGGCCTGTAACCTCACTTTCAGTAAGATTAAGCATGCGTTCTGTACCAAATCGTTCTACACAAAAGGAAGCGAGATTAGATCCGTGAATTACGGCATTTCGCATATTGTTAAAAGATACATTCCGTGTCTCGGCAAGATAACCAACGAATCCTCCTGCAAAAGTGTCGCCGGCACCGGTCGGGTCGAATACTTCCTCCAACGGCAGGGCCGGGGCAAAGAAAATATTCTGCTGATTAAACAGCAAGGCGCCGTGTTCTCCCTTTTTGATCACTACATATTTCGGTCCCATATCATGAATAGCCGTTGCAGCTTTTACTAAGGAGTATTCATCCGTTAATTGTCTGGCTTCGGCATCATTTATGGCGATGACATCTACTTTTTTAATCACTTCCATCAGAGTGTCCAAACTATTATCCATCCAATAGTTCATAGTATCAAGCACGACTAATTTTGGACGATAATCCATTTGGCGAAGTACACTTAATTGAATCTCGGGGTGGAGATTGCCAAGCATTACTACATCTGCATCTTTAAAATGATCCGGGACTTTTGGATCAAAATTCGCCAGGACATTCAACTCAGTGACCAGGGTATCTCTACTATTTAAGTCATTGTGATAGCGACCACTCCAAAAGAAGGTTTTCCCTCCCTTTATAATTTCAATGGCCGAGGTATCAATATTTTCATCATTTAACAGGTCTATGTAGGCAGAGGGGAAATCTTCACCAACGACTGAAACAATAGCTGATTGAATGTTATATCTTGAGGCTGCCAGCCCAATAAAGGTGCCTGCGCCGCCCAAAATTTTGTCGGTTTTTCCGAAGGGTGTTTCGATAGCATCGAAGGCAACCGTACCGACAATCAGAAGCTTACCCATAGGCAGAGATCATTTGCTGCAAATATACCTTTTTTAGAATGCAAATCAGGCAGGTAATTTCAAGCTTCCCGGGTGGGATTATTTCCTGCCAAAATCTGCAGGAATTTCGCCCCATGCCTTTGTTTCCCATTTAACGATCGGCGTATCATAATCATTCTTTTGAAGCCAATTGACAGCACGTCTTATTAGTTCAAATAGTTCTTTATTTTCGGGTCGTTCCTCGAGTTTAGTATTGCATTTTTTTCGACGCACCCAACTAATAGCTGTACGTGAATCTGAATAAAGTATCCGATCGCTCTTTTTTTTCTTCAGAAAAGCGAGGCCGTGCACAATGGCAAGAAATTCCCCGATATTGTTCGTGCCTTCAGGAAAAGGCCCCTGCTTAAAAAATTGCTTCCCGGTTTTGGTGTCAACACCGCGATATTCCATCTTCCCGGGATTTCCGGAAGAAGCGGCATCTACAGATATAGAATGATAATTTGGGTTCCCGATCCGGCTCAATTCTTCTGCGGTTAATGAGCCTTTTTTCTGTCCTTTTCCTACATAGGCCTTGTAATTGCTATTAAATGCTTCTTCTGCCTCATCTCGGGAAGTAAAAGCTTTATACCTGGCGTCCTTAACCCCTTTTATCTGCGCATTGCATTCATCCCAGCTGGTATAAATACCAGGTCTCTTGCCTTGCCATACCACATAATATTTCTGTTTTTTTGCCACTGTACTAGGTTAAGAGCTCCTTGATCACCTCCGGATAATGTTGATATTCCAGTTGGTGAACCTTTTTGGCAATATCTTCTGAGCTGTCTTCGGGAAGAACAGGAATCTGGGCCTGCCTGATGATGGCCCCTTCATCATAAACTTCATTTACATAATGAATAGTAATACCCGTTTGAGTGTCGCCAGCGTTTTTAACAGCGTTGTGTACATGCATGCCATACATGCCTTTACCGCCATATTTTGGTAGTAAAGCCGGATGAATATTTATGATCCTGTCTTCAAATTCCTGAACGATGGTATCAGGCACTTTCCACATAAAGCCAGCGAGAACAATAAGGTCTGGATTAAGTTTTCTCAGTATTTCCAGGACAGTATCCGATCGATAGAAGGCCCACTTATTGAAAACCAAAGCACTGATATTTAATCGATTACACCGATCAATTACTTTGGCATCCCTTTTGTTAGTCAGGACAGCAGAGATACTTACGTCAGGATGGTCTTGAAAGTAGTTGGCTATAGCTTCCACATTGGTTCCTGAACCTGAGGCAAATAGCACCAATTTTTTCCTTGAACCTGCCTGCATTAATGAACTTTTGATTTATGGCGAATGTACTATTCTTGACCATAAAATGTGTAACTTACTAGACAAATTTATTGTCTAAATATCTAGATAAAGGCAAAGTTTTATATTTTTGCCAACGATTTAAAAATTTAAAACCAAATTAATTATGTCAGACATTGCATCACGAGTAAAAGCTATCATTGTTGACAAGTTGGGAGTTGATGAGAATGAAGTAGTCGCAGAAGCTAGCTTTACGAACGACCTTGGCGCTGATTCCTTGGATACAGTTGAATTGATCATGGAATTCGAAAAGGAATTTGATATTCAGATCCCAGATGATCAAGCCGAGAACATTGCTACCGTTGGTCAAGCCATAAGCTATATAGAAGAGGCTAAGTAAATTCGAGCTATCTTAACATAAGATGTAAAATTATCCATGTGGTAAGTTTTCTGCATGGATAATTTTTTTAATTTTCACAAAGGTTAGATATCTACCAAAATCAAGACTATGCAGTTAAGACGTGTTGTAGTCACCGGGTTAGGAGCCCTTACACCTATTGGGAATAACCTGAGCGAATATTGGGAAGGGTTGAAGAACGGCCGTAGTGGTTGCCATGAGATCACCTATTTCGATACAGAGAAATTTAAAACCAAATTTGCCTGTGAGCTCAAAAACTATGACCCATCAGCGTTTTTTGATAGGAAAGAGGCTCGTAAACTGGATAAATTTGCTCAATATGCATTGGTTTCCTCTGATGAAGCCATAGCAGATTCTGGCTTAGATCTGGACTCCATTGATAAATTTCGCGTAGGCGTTATCTGGGGTGCAGGTATCGGTGGCCTTGAAACTTTCCAGACTGAGGTGTTGAATTTTGCAGCTGGCGATGGCACACCGAGATTTAATCCCTTCTTTATTCCAAAGATGATCGCAGATATTGCACCCGGGAATATTTCCATTAAACATGGATTTATGGGACCCAACTATACGACAGTTTCGGCCTGTGCATCTTCGGCAAACGCCATGATAGATGCCTTAAATTATATTCGTTTGGGACATTGTGATGTAGTTGTGAGCGGGGGCAGTGAAGCTGCAGTTACCATTGCTGGTATGGGCGGATTTAACGCCATGCATGCCTTATCGACCAGAAATGATAGTCCCGAAACAGCATCGCGACCTTTCGATGCTACGCGGGATGGTTTTGTACTCGGAGAGGGTGCAGGAGCACTGATCCTGGAGGAATATGAGCATGCCAAAGCAAGAGGCGCAAATATCTATGCCGAAGTAGTCGGAGGTGGGTTATCCAGTGATGCATACCACATGACCGCACCACATCCTGATGGTATTGGTGTTATACAAGTAATGAAAAACTGCCTACGGGACGCAGGTATGTCCCCGGAAGAAGTAGACCATATTAATACTCATGGAACAAGCACACCGCTGGGAGATGTCGCGGAGTTAAAAGCCATTTCTGAAGTATTCGGCGCACATGCATCTTCCATAAATATTAATTCAACGAAATCAATGACGGGACATCTGTTAGGTGCTGCCGGGGCGATAGAAGCTATCGCATCCATATTGTCTATCGAGCATGGGATGGTTCCGCCAACGATAAATCATTCCACAGTGGATGAGAATATTGATCAATCTTTAAACCTTACCCTTAATAAAGCACAAAAACGGGATGTAAATGTGGCCATGAGTAATACCTTTGGTTTCGGTGGCCATAATGCATGTGTATTGTTTAAGAAAGTTAGCTAGCATTCCTAATGAGTTTCCCTTCCAATATATTTAATTCTCATTCCAAAAAGGATGGGGATTTTTTTTTAGGGGTAAGTAATATCCTGGGATTTAAACCAAAGGATCTCAAAATATATAAAAAGGCATTTCTCCATCGGTCCGCAAATAAAAAAGACAAACAAGGAAATCCACAGAATTATGAGCGACTGGAATTTTTAGGAGACGCCATGTTGGGTACTATAATATCCAAACATTTGTACAATAAGGTTCCTGCCGGAGATGAGGGCTATCTCACAAAAATGCGCTCAAAAATAGTTAGCCGTAAACATTTGAATGAATTAGGTAAAGACCTCGGTCTGATAGATTTTGTTGAAAGTCGGATCCCAAAAACGCACTTTGGGGATAATATTCACGGAAATGTATTTGAAGCCCTGGTGGGGGCAATTTATCTCGACAGAGGGTATAAGTATTGTGAAAAATTCATCAATAACCGGGTTATAATACCTTATGTGGACATTGAACAATTGGAAGGGAAAGTCATCAGCTACAAAAGCCTTGTCATTGAATGGTGTCAGAAAGAAAAGAAGGAGTTCAAGTACCAGGTATATGAAGATACCGGGAAAGATCCGTTGAAGCACTTTGCCGTAAGACTTAGTATTAATAATAAGGTGATGGCTAAAGCCAGGGCTACTTCCAAAAAAAAGGCGGAGGAAAAAGCCTCAAGACGAGCCTATTTTGCACTACAGGAACGCATGAAAGATCATAATAATTAGCTACAGCGCTCATAAGGTATCCTTCACACCCTCAATTCAATAAAACTACTTCAACTAGGCTGGTTCTGGGATAAGTTCTATCTTTATGGCTTCGGAATTACCATGGTTACCAGGCATAAGATCAATACCGATTTTTACGATGATACGTTTTCACTGATTGCTATACACAGTAGCCTTGAAGATCATAGCCTGGTATTTATGTTGAACCGCTATCTTAAAACCGGCTTCAAAAGAAAAAGAAAGGATCTCCTATTGACAGACAGCATATCGTTCCCCATTTACGAATGGGACGATACCATCCATGACCGGTACTGGACATGTATGGGGAATAGTTGTGAATTAGAAGAATCGTTTGATATTAATGACTTATTTGGAAGTGAAGTGGGTATATCAAAATATCATCTTATCCCGGAATACAGGGATGCGGATTATTTTCTTAAGATAGAACAAGACGGGACATTTGTTGAAGATGAAATTGTTAAACAGGTTTCATCTATTCCACAAGTTATAACAGCATATTCCATAAACAGAAACGAACTGCGTTCAATTGAGAATATAATTTATTAAGCTGCATGTTGAATAAAAAGAAAACAAAAATAGTAGCCACACTTGGTCCGGCCTCCAGCAAGAAGGAAGTTATCAAGGAAATGATACTTTCCGGCGTAGATGTGTTTAGGATAAATTTCTCTCATGCCGATTATGATGACGTAAAAGAGCGCATAGCCATCATTAAAGAGTTAGATGAGGAACTGGGTACTTATACGGCTATTTTAGGGGATTTGCAGGGCCCTAAACTACGCGTTGGAAATATGGATGGGGATGTCGTAGTTGCACCGGGCGATGAAATAACCTTTGCGACCGGAGAGCCATTTGATGGAACGAGCAAGCGGGTGTATATGAATTATAAAGAATTCCCGAGGGATGTTAACCCTGGAGAACGCATATTGCTTGATGATGGAAAGCTCATTTTTGAAATAATATCTACAAATAAAAAAGATGAGGTTAACACCAAAGTGATCCAGGGCGGACCACTCAAGTCAAAGAAAGGAGTTAACCTGCCAAATACCAATATTTCACTTCCGGCCCTGACAGAAAAAGATGTTCAGGATGCTTTGTTTGCAATAGAGATAGAAGTAGATTGGATTGCACTTTCTTTTGTGCGATTCAGCCAGGATCTGATCGATTTGCAAAATCTGATAAAAGAAAACGCTAAACACAAGATTCCCATAATTGCCAAAATAGAGAAACCGGAAGCCGTTAAGAATATTGATAAGATCGTATCTTATTGTGACGGACTCATGGTGGCACGGGGGGATCTGGGAGTTGAAGTCCCGGCAGAAGAGGTTCCGCTGATACAAAAGCGATTGGTATTAAGGGCAAAAAAGGCCAGGGTTCCTGTGATTATTGCAACACAAATGATGGAAACCATGATCACCAGCCTGACCCCAACAAGGGCAGAGGTCAATGACGTAGCCAACTCCGTCATGGATGGGGCTGATGCTGTGATGTTGTCTGGTGAAACTTCCGTAGGGAATTACCCGGTTGAAGTGATCCAAAAAATGGCCAGTATTCTGGATAGGGTGGAATCATCTGAGCTTATCAGAGTTCCGCAGGAACCTCCGCATATCCGGACTAAAAGATATGTTACCAAAGCTGTTTGTTACCATGCAGCAACTATGGCAAATGAGATCCAGGCAAGGGCAATTTCTACATTGACCAATAGTGGATACACCGCTTTTCAGATTTCTGCTTGGCGCCCTTCGGCTCATATTCTTGTGTTTACTTCCAACAAGAGAATATTGACGCAGTTAAACCTTCTTTGGGGCGTGAAGGCATTTTATTATGACAGATTTGTCTCTACGGATGAGACCATTGAAGATGTGAACATGATCGCTTGTAAAAAGGGCTATCTGGATGTAGGGGATATGCTCATTAGTCTGGCTGCCATGCCTATAAAAGACAAAGGAATGGTGAATACATTACGGGTTACCGAAATAGAAACCTGCTCCTTCTAAAAATCGAACTCCAACTGCACGGAAATTCCATCTGTTTCCTCATTATTAGCGGAGCTTTTTTCTTGCGTATTTAAATTACTAAGTGTTATCCCTACCAAGCGTACAGAATCCTGAAGGGCTTCCTGATACAATAGATCCTTTACAGTTTTCATGATCTCCGGAATATCATTTATATAGGTTGGAAGGGTCTTGCTGCGGGTATGGGAACTAAAATCACTGTATCGGATCTTTAGGGTAACTGTTTTCCCTGATATAGAGTGGCGTTCGATGCGTTTCTTTAGCTCTACCGCAATCTTCTCGAGCCGCTCCAGCAGAAATATTTCACTGGAAATATTCTCGGCAAAGGTACGTTCGGCCCCTACGGATTTTGGAGTGCGATCCGGACTCACTTCACTCTTGTGGATCCCTCTTACGACGTCATAATAATATCGTCCGCTTTTGCCAAAATGTTCAACTAAATAAACTAGGGACTTTTCTTTTAGATCCCTGCCCTTAAAGATCCCCATTTTGTACATTTTTTCAGCTGTGACTTTGCCAACACCGTAAAATTTGCGAATATCCAGTTCTTCTAAAAAAGGAATGATATCATCAGGACCAACGGTCTTTTGTCCATTAGGCTTGTTTATATCACTGGCAACTTTCGCGATAAACTTGTTTATGGAAATTCCGGCCGAGGCAGTGAGCTGTACCTCTTCCCATATCCTTTGTCTTATTTCAGAGGCGATCAAGGTGGCCGATGGATTTCCTTTCCTGTTTTGGGTCACATCCAGATAGGCCTCATCAAGAGAAAGAGGCTCTACCAGATCTGTGTAGTCGTAGAAAATGGATCGAATCTGAGTGGAGATCTCCCTATACCTTTCGAAGCGGGGTTTTACAAAAATGAGATCCGGACAATTCTTTTTGGCCTGAAACCCGGTCATTGCACTTCTCACACCATATTTTCTTGCTTCATAGCTGGCAGCTGCAACCACTCCCCGTTTTTCAGCCCCTCCGACAGCAATAGGCTTATCCCGCAACTCAGGGTTATCTAATTGCTCTACTGATGCATAAAATGCATCCATATCTACATGGATTATTTTCCGGGAGTCCATTTCACTGGCCATACTCAAATTTAAATTATATTTTAGCCAGATAGGCGATCTTGAGCCCTATTAATATGCAAGAACACGAACGAAAATTCCTTGTAACCTCCCTAAATTTCCAAAAGGGAGCGAAAAAGATCATCCCAATTAAACAGGGATTTCTTCAAAACGCACCGGAACGCCTGGTGCGAATTCGTATTGCGGGAGATAGGGGTCTAATCACCATTAAGGGAATAGCTTCTCCTGATGGAATTTCAAGAAAGGAATGGGAATACGAGATTCCTACAGCAGACGCAGAAGAGTTGTTAGATCTTTGTATCCCTCCGACATTAAACAAGGAACGCTATATTGTTCCTGAAGGAAAACACAGCTATGAAGTAGATGTATTTCATGGCGAAAATGAGGGGTTGATCATTGCGGAAATTGAATTAAACCACCCGCAGGAGACTTTTTCTAAGCCTGAATGGTTGGGCCATGAAGTCACAGGAGATATCCGATATTACAATGTTTCATTACTAACAAAACCGTATTCAACATGGGAATAAGATTGGCATTTCTATTGATTGCTGTGATCTGCCTGGTATCAGCTTGCCGGCAGGAACATAAGGAAGAAGCTGATCCACTTCATGTGCATGAAACCCATGAGGAAACGCTGTCAAAGGCTACTGTTAAAGCAAAATTGGAATCTGAAGGATACCAACTTTTTGAATATGTGGATGAGGCTACGGGAGACACCATTATCATGCAGCAATATTTTATTGCTTTTCTGAAAAATGGCCCGGATAGATCTCAATCCAAAGAAGCTGCAGATAGCCTCCAGATCCTTCATTTAAATCATCTATCGCTTATGTATGAATTAGGCCATGCAGATATTTCCGGACCCTTCGGTGATGACGGAGAGATACGTGGAATTACGGTATACAATACGCCTACCTTTGAAATGGCTGACAGTCTTGCAAATGCCGATCCGATGGTAAAAGCTGGTAGATTAGTAATTGAAATGCACCCCTGGTGGGCAGCTAAAGGATTTTCGTTGCGCTAGAGCGCAGATCGAAATTGGCTAAGGAAACGCATGTCATTTTCACTTAATAACCGAATATCAGGGATCTGATGAAGCAACAGTGCAATTCTGTCGATCCCCATACCAAAAGCAAATCCTGAGTATACATTTGAGTCGATCCCACAGTTTTCCAGCACATTAGGATCGACCATCCCGGTTCCCATGATCTCCAACCAACCCGTTCCTTTTGTGATCTTATGGTCCGTTTCAGTTTCAAGACCCCAGTAGACATCTACTTCAGCACTGGGTTCTGTAAAAGGGAAATAGGATGGGCGTAATCTTATCTTTGATTTTCCAAAAAGTTCTGTAGTAAAGAACTGTAGTGTTTGTTTCAAATCGGCAAAGGAAACATCTTTATCAATATATAATCCTTCCACCTGGTGAAAAAAACAATGTGAACGAGCAGAAATCGCTTCGTTCCTATATACTCTTCCCGGAGATATTGTTCGAATGGGAGGTTTATGTTTTTCCATATAGCGCACTTGCGCAGTGGAGGTATGTGTACGCAATAGTATGTCCGGATCAGTTTGGATAAAAAATGTATCCTGCATGTCCCTGGCCGGATGATGTTCAGGCAAGTTCAAAGCGGTAAAATTGTGCCAATCGTCTTCGATCTCAGGCCCATCGGATACATTGAACCCAATTCGGGTAAAAATATCAATGATCCTATTTTTTACAATAGAAATGGGATGCCTCGACCCCAATGCTTGGGGTTCTCCTGGTCTTGTCAGATCCCCGAATTTGGCTTGCTCATCAACACCGTTGGACAAGGCACCTTTAAGACTAACCACCTTGTCCGTAGCCGCTAATTTCAATTCATTGATAGCCTGTCCGTACGCTTTCTTTTCTTCAGGAGGGACTTTTTTGAAATCAGCAAACAAGGCATTCAAAATCCCTTTCTTTCCCAAATACTTGATTCGGAATTCCTCTATGCCTTCAACAGAATCTGTCTGGAAGGAAGCTACATCCTTTATATGTTCTTTGATACTATCGATCATAATCTATGAATGCTCAAAAATAGTACAATTTACTGATAAGATAAATGATTGTTTTTCGTCTTTAACAAAGTAAACACGCTGAAAAACAATACTTTATGTCAAACTCATGACATACTGTTTGGGGGTAGTACCATATTTCTTCTTAAAAGCATGGATGAAATGGCTTGGTGTACTGTAACCGATCTGGTAACTGATCTCGGCCACATTAAATTTCCGACTGACAAGTTGCTTGCGGGCATACTCCATTTTATAATCGAACAAAAATGTAAAAACAGTTTCCCCATAAATATGTTTAAAACCTTCCTTCAATTTAGAAACGGATAACCCTACGTCATCTGCCAATTCCTGTAAAGTTGGAGGTTCTGCCATATTATTTATGACAAGCTGTTTTACACGCTTGATCTTGTCGACATTTTCTTCGCTATCGAGAAATGGACAGGATTCTGATGCCTCATCTTTTTTCCCAAAATAAAGACTGAGGACCTCATAGGCTTTCCCTCTCTGGTAGAGATCTTGCATGGCATTATTTCGATCACCATCCAATAGTTGTTTTAATACCAGGATCTCTGCCGGACTCAATTGTTTCTCCAGGTAGTATTTTTTATTCCGGTTTTCTTCATTTAAAAAATGGATCAATTCGGCGACCTGTGAAAAGAACGCATGAAATTCCTGAATGGAAATGATAAAAACAACATACTCACTTTGGGGTGACAGACTCAGATCGATAGGTAAAGACATGTCAGGATTATACAAGAGGAGAGATTGTTCTGCCAATACACTACGGCTGTAATGGGGTCCGTATTGTAGCGTACCAGTACCTTTAATACAAAAATGTAATTGAATGGTATCTTGATTGACCGCCTTATTAAACATCAATAATTCCGTCGATCTATTCGTCAATGTAGTGATCTCAAAATCTTTTTGGACTGTAATACTATCGATCATTCTATCGTTATTTTTTAATGCTATAACGCATCATTATATCCATTTAAATTAGATCAAAAAGCGGATAAATATACGATTTACATTGACTTTGCACTAATATTGTTCAGAGACACCTTAAGACGTTATTAATTCTCCTTTCATCGTTATTTTTTAAAAAGGACCCGCTGTATTTTTACCGGTTCATAGGTATGAGAATAATACAGGCTTTTCGGCTTAAAATTACAGCCTTCTGTTTTTTGTCCGTAGGGATATTAGTGGCCCAGGAAGTGGAACGCGATTCTTCTCAGGTGATCCTAACTCAAAATCTGGATGAAGTAATTCTGACAGCTACGCGAACCGAAAGGCAATTGTCTTCCTTACCCCTTCCTGTTCAGATCATAAACCAGGAGGATATCAAGACCACCAACACTCTTCGATTAAGTGAGATCCTGAACGAACAAACCGGGTTGATAACCGTTTCTGATTTTGGTAGTGCTGAAGGGATTCAATTACAAGGCCTGGATGCTCAATACACCTTGATTCTGGTCAATGGGGTTCCCTTGATAGGCAGATCGGCAGGCACACTGGACCTTAAACGAATTGCCCTTGGGAATATCAAACAAATAGAGATCGTTAAGGGTGCATCTTCCAGTTTATATGGAAGTGACGCTCTGGGAGGTGTGATCAATATTATTACGGAAACTCCTAAAGAAGGCCTCGAGGGATCCGTTACACACAGATCGTCTTCCTTTGATATCCACGACAGCAATATCCTTGTTGCATCCAAAAAAAATCGCCTGGGCGTGTCCTTGTTTATCAATCGCTATGAAAATGGGGGTTTTGACCTAACAGGTGAAGATGGATTGAATTCATTAGATCCGTATTCTAATTGGACCATAAATCCCAGCATTACATACGATTTTGCAGATGAAACAAAACTCTATATTTCGGGCCGGTTCTTTTCACAACAACAAGATCTTAGCATATTGGAAAACGAGGGTGAGGCCAATATTGATGAATGGAATACGCATCTGCGATTGAATCATTCCTTCAATGACTCCTGGCAAGGAATTTTGGAAGGCTATGCTTCCCGGTATCGCGCAGACGAATTCCTGGAAACAACCAATGGCGATCCTGTTGGAGCAAGTGATTTTGATCAGCGCTTACTGCGACCTGAAATGCGGCTGATTTACAATGGAATAAAAAAATGGACCTGGATCAGTGGTGCGGGAATGAGCCATGAATCTTTGGAGCGAAGTGATTTCTCTGAAACACCGATTTTTAATTCACCTTATGTCTTTTCTCAGATTGATGGTTACATCACTGACAATCTCAATTTAATTCTTGGCGCCCGATTCGATGCACATAATGAATACCGCTCGCAGTTTAGCCCGAAGCTTGCCATACGATACGACATGGGCAAAGCATTTGCGTTGAAAACCTCGATAGGTTATGGTTTTAAAGTACCCGACTTCAGGCAATTGTATTTCAATTTCTCGAATAGCAGTGTTGGTTATACAGTTCTGGGGTATAATGCCGCCTTAGAGGAACTGGCTGAATTGGAAGCGCAAGGGCAGATCGCCAATACCGTTATTTCACCGGAGGTGTTTAACGACCGCCTTACTCCAGAAAATTCTATCGGTATCAATTTTGGTGTAGACTATACACCGAATACCAAGGTAGGTGGAAGCATGAATATTTTCTATAATGCGATCCAGGACCTGATCGACACGCGGGTGATCGCAAATAAGACTAACGGCCAGAATGTATTCAGCTACTTTAATATAGATGAGGTTGTCACACAAGGAGTAGAGGTAGAGACAAAATGGAAGATTTCGGAAGCCCTGCGCCTCTCCGGAGGCTACCAGCTTTTATTTGCCAAAGATCAGGAAGCAGTTGATGCTTTTGCCCAGGGTCAGGTTTTTGCCCGGGAGACCCCAACTTCGCCCGCATTTCAATTAGACGAACAGGATTACTTTGGTCTGTTTAATCGCTCCAGGCATATGGCGAATTTCAAAATGTTTTATACTCATAAAGAATGGAAAGCAAATGCAAATATTCGGGGAACCTATAGAAGCAAATTTGCCTTATTCGATACCAATGGGAATACCTATCTAGATCGTTTTGATGACTTCGTGGATGGGTATTCCATTTGGGACATCGCGTTAAATAAATCAATTGCAAATCACTACGAAATTGGCCTGGGAATGGACAATGTCCTGGATTTTAAAGATCCTCAGAACATCAGCAATATTCCCGGTAGAATTATATATGGAAAAATCACAATCAATTTTTAATATCACTATTATGAATAAGTTTTTAGGATTACTCGTATTTACCCTCGTTCTTTTGGGATGTAGTTCCGATGATGAGGGGCCTGAATTGCTCCAGGTTCAGTCGAACACCTTTACCAACCTCTATGCGCCTCAAACCGGAGGGCAAGGCCAAGGGCCAATTGAAGGGGAATTCACCAGGTTTGATTTTGCCAGTGGAAATACAACTACCAGCAATACGGAGTGGGACATCGCTTTCCGTGGTACATCCATCATCATCAACGGTGGGGTTTCTCTGGGAACTACTGATGAGCCGGAACGGACTGGCACGGGTGCTGCGTACACTGCCACAGGTACTTTTGCTGAAATTGCTACAGTGAATAGCTCACAATTTGTACAGGATTCGGCTACTGGATATGCAATTCCATCTGGCAGTGGAAATGGATGGTATTCCTATAATCCCATGGCAAATACAATCGAACCTATTCCAGGGAGGATTCTGGTGATCCGAACGCGAGATAACCGCTATGCAAAAGTCGAGATCCTGAGTTATTACAAAGATGTGCCTGAAGTGATCACACCTGAGATTGCAGCGGATGATCTTCGATACTATACATTTAACTATTCCTACCAGCCCAATGATGGGACCGAAAGCTTTTAAGCCAAACGAACTATGAGTCAGATCATAGGTTATATTCCCATCCTGACCACGGTATTTGCATGGATCTTCTTTTTGGAGATCCTGAAACACTATAAGGAAAGGAAAACGTTTTACCTGTTTTGGTGGACCCTTGGGGTATTGACTTTTGGCTTGGGCACACTAAGCGAAAGCCTGCACGCTATTTTTGGTTGGCATGAGGTTAATTTAAGGTTTTGGTACATAGTAGGAGCATTATTAGGTGGCTTCCCGCTTGCCCAAGGATCGGTCTATCTGTTAATGTCTAAAAGATTTGGACATATAACTACCGTTCTTATTGTGGCGACCATCCTTGTGGCTTCAACTTTTGTTTTATTAAGCCCGGTACAGATCCCGGAAAATTTCGATTACAAACTAACGGGAAGTGTGTTCGAGTGGCAGTGGGTACGCTTATTCTCTCCCTTAATCAATTTATATGCCTTTATATTTTTATTCGGAGGGGCCATATATTCGGCCATACAGTACTACAGACAAGGCGATAAAAAAGTATATTTTAAAGGAAACATCTGGATAGCCATAGGAGCGTTGTTACCAGGTATTGGAGGTAGTTTTACACGATTCGGTTATGTTGAAGTCCTGTTTATTACAGAACTGGTTGGCCTGGTCTGTATCTATATTGGGTACCGTATGATCAAAAGGGCTAATATTAAATCGCAGCAATTGGTAACTCAATAAAAAAAGCCGCTCTACAAAGCGGCTTTTCTTATCATTCTACCCTGCTTGAGGTATTTCATGAATTTCAGATTCATGCTCAAGGATCCAATCCAAACATTCGTTAAATGTTTCGAAGATATTGTCACGAGGAACCACATCAGGAATGATATCAATACGCTCCATCATATAACGAGGTTGATCTAATACGTCGACCAACAAAACCATGATATCTCTCTTTCTCAGATCCAGCAATACATCTTCCATAGCATAAAGCCCGGATTGATCCATATATTGCATCCGATCTAAGCGGATAACAACCATTTTAGCAGTGTGCGGTATTTGTTGTGCCAGTTGCTGAAAATCACTTGTGGTTCCAAAAAATAGAGGCCCCTTGATGTGTTTAATGAAGACATCCTCTTTCAGACGTTCCGGAAAATTTCGCTCATCAGCCCAGGCCTTTTCAACACCCAATGTTTTTACATCAGAACGCATAGCTGTAAGATCCCCGATTTTCTTCATGAACATAAGCGAAGCAATTACTAAACCGATACCCACTGCATAGACCAGATTCCAGAAAGTAGAAAGGATCAATACTACGATCATGACAATTACTTCTGAACTCAATTTGATGGGACCTAGCTTAATATCCCTGGGCAAGCTCGGGATAGCTTTGAGCCCTTTATAATCCATAACACTTATCCCTACTGTGATCAGGATCCCGGCCAATACAGCCGCTGGAATTTGAGATGCTATAGGGCCCATGGCCAAAAGAATCATAAGGAGCAGCAAACCTGCGATCATACCTGATAGCTTCGTTTTTCCTCCAGAGTTGATATTTACCACGGTACGAATGGTGGCTCCTGCTCCGGGTATACCGCCGAAGACTGCAGCAATGCTATTTCCAATACCCTGGCCTACCAATTCTCTGTTGGGTTTATGTTTAGTCTTGGTCATGTTATCTGCCACTACACTGGTTAGCAAGGAATCAATCGCACCCAGGAGGGCAAGAGTGAGGGCGGTAAAGAAATACGGAGTAATACTCGAAAACTTGAAACCTGTGAAAACCTCCATATTGGGCATAGGGAAACCTTCCGGGATCTGTTCAATAGTTCTATAATCTAAACCAAACCCATAAGCCACACCTGATACCAACAACAAAGCGACCAAAGTACTCGGGATCAATTTGGTGATCCGCTTAAATCCATATATGATCGCAATGGTCACCAGGGCCAGGATCAGCTCCAGGTAATTGATATTTTTTAAGGCACGGGGAAGCACGTTAATTGCGCCCATAACGCCAGAGGCCTCTTTAGCAGCAAGTGTTTTTGCTTCTTCATCAATTGAAGCCATATTTATTTCATCAGCACGGGCAATGGTTTCCTCAAAGTCCTCCAAAACCAATATACCTTCTTCTGCTTCCTCCTCAAGAATATTTTCAAGGATCAATGCTTCGGCCTGCGGCCTAAAGGGTTCTACCCAGTCTGTATCCTCTTTCGGATAATACCCTAAAGAGGGAAGTATCTGGGTAACGATAATAATTACCCCGATGGCCGTCATAAATCCCGACACAACGGGGTAGGGAATATATCGTATGTATTTACCTATTCCCAGTACACCTAAAACGATCTGCATCAATCCGGCCAATAAGAATACCGCCAATATAACCGGAAGCGCTTTGCTCACACTGCCATCATATATAGCTACAATACTGGCAATGATCACCATACTTACAGCTGTCATGGGAGCTGTAGGTCCGGAGATCTGTGTGCTGGTACCACCAAACAAAGCAGCGAAGAAACTGATAAAAATAGCCCCGTATAAACCGGCACTTGGACCTAAACCGGAACTTACACCAAAGGCTAATGCCAAAGGCAATGCCACGATTCCCGCGGTAATTCCACCCAATAGGTCACCCTTAAAATGTGCAAAGAAATTTTTCATAACTCTATGTGGTTTAGTGGTTATAGGAAATCTACTTGTCCGGAGCCCAGGTTATAGACACCTCCCTTGATCGCAATTTCACCTGCTTCTTCCATTTCTTTAAGAATGGGGCTTCTTTCCCGAATACGATCTATTGTAAGTCGGACATTGTTTTCGACAGTGGCCTTAACAAATGCAGCGTTCGAAGAATTTGCCTCGCCTTCTACTTGCTCAGCCGATATTTTTACTGCAGGGATGATATTAGCCAGCATGGGTGTGATATTGCCAAGCTCAACGCCATCACAAGCGGCTTTAACGGCTCCACAAGCCTCATGGCCTAGTACAAGGATAAGCTTGCTGCCAGCAACTTTACAGGAATACTCCAGGCTACCCAGGATATCTATATTCTCAAAGTTACCGGCAACGCGGGCAACAAAAACATCTCCAATGCCCTGGTCAAAAATAGTTTCAACGGGTACTCTTGAATCAATACAGGATAACACGACTGCCTTGGGGTATTGTCCTGTCACTGTATTTGAACGTTGACTGGCATAATCTCTATCTTGCATATTCTGAGCCTGAAAGCGTTGGTTGCCACTATAAAGGTCCTGAAGTACGCCTTCGGGACTTAATGCATCTTGTGTATTCTTATCTATGGTTGATGTGATCATTGTATAACTATTTATTGGTTTAAAGCCCAGTAAATTATCTATCTATGGGCGAATACTAAAAATGTAAAAGATATGGATTTGGAATTTATACCAGGAATTCTGGTGGAGGCAGTATGATATCAACAGCAAAATCTCTGATATTAGTAGCATCTTTATCCAGAGCATGATTGAGATCTTGTAAAGAAACAAGCTTGGCAAACTGGGCAGAGGGGAAAATAAATTCAATTTCCAGGGAATCTTTTTCTTCAGATTCCTTCTGCTCTTTTTCGTGTTTTTCTATAGCCCAGTGAATTGCATTTTCCTCAGAAATGAAAGCCATATATGATGGTGCCACCAAACCGGCGATCCAGAAGGACAGAATAATAATAACGCCGATGGTTTTCATACCTGCTTTTTGAGAAACAACAAAAATAGCAGGATTCATGAAAGGGATTGTTAAGGATATACTAAAAATCCTTTAACAAGCGAATTTCAGATCCTGGCAACCAACCTTCCTGTCCATTGACGAGTTGAATTTTTTGCCAGTCCTCCAATTGATCCAACACCTGAACTTTAGTGCCTTCATGTAATTCAAATACGGGCTCGCTCCTGCGGTTTGGTTCTGAGCGAACAGTAATCTCTTCTGCAAAAACGATCGCTGGTTGATCTGAAGAATACGACTGCTGCCCGGAGTAGGCAAAGGCAAAAAAGAAAAGACCCAATAGCACACTTGCCATACTACCTATTAAGGCAACTCGCTTGTAATTGGAATAGGAAAGGAAGTAGTATAAAATGAATGAGAAAACGGCCAGGAATATAAAGACTATGCTTCCCATTCCCCATTGTTCATAGGACATTGCATTTGAAATATTCTTGGAAAATCTGGCCAATCCTGTTTTGGGCATTTCCTCGATCGCATCGAGTGTCATTTGCTTTGCAAAGGCCAGGTTGTTTTTGATCTCCACATCATCTGGATCCATCAATAAGGCTTTCTCATAGTAATAAATACTAGGAGCGGTTTGATTCAATTTGTAATAACAATTGCCAAGATTAAAATACACAGCCTCAGAATGCACGCCGGATTTTATTACATCTTCATAAAATCCGATGGCCTCAGAATATTTACCGTCGTTGTAAGCGGCTACTCCTTTATCAAACAAAGCTTCGTCCTGGCCATAAATTATAGCCGAGAAGAAGATCAAAATATATGTGAACCTATATCCCTTCATTATCAAAGTTGTTTATCTAATGCCGAGATCACATTGCTGGCCAATTCATAATCCTGTTGCATTTGTACTCGGGAAAATGGACTATATCGGGCCATTTCACAATTCTTCAATAAGGCCAGAAACTGATCAATATTAGCTTGGGATATGCTCTTGTCCGAAAGCAAAGTATTGATCTTATCCTTACTGAACTCAGTAGTCTCGATGCGTAATTTGGCTTTTAGATAGTTGTGGAGGGCTTTCTCCAGGGCAACATAAAAGGCTTCCTTATCTCCTAGTTCCTTCTTTGCCGTACTTAAATATTTTCGGGCCAGTTTATTTGCTCTTCGCAATTTATTTCCTTCGACATCCTCTGCGATCTCCCTCCGCTTTCTTCGAATAAATAATACCAAAGGGATTAGTAAGATAGGGGCGAAAAGCCAGGTGTAATATCGGGTTGTCCCAAAAAATGGTTCACTGGCAATAGGGACAAGATTCGAATCCAATTTCAGAAAACTAAACTGACCTTGCCCATTTTCAACTATCATTTTGTCCGGAATATCTGCATTGGCATTGCTAACGGCCGAACTTACAGGACCCTCAAGTACATCAATTATTATTTCATCTGAAGATAGGTTTTCGTATCTCCCCGTCCTCGGATTGAAAAAACTGAAATTAACGGGAGGTATCGGGTACTTTCCTCTATATTCGGGTACAACTGTATAATTGTTACTCACTTTACCCTGCATTCCCGATATGGTTGTCCTGACATTTTCCTCATATTCCGGCTCATAGACTTCCAGGGCACTGGGAACCTGAAGATCAGGAAGCTGAAATAATTTTAAATTTCCTTTACCGCTGACTTCCACTTTGGCCTGCAGGGATTCCTGAGCATTAAGGGTATTTTTGGAAGTAGTCACTATCAGTTCATAATCCCCTACGGCACCGCTAAAATCGGCTGGTTTACCTTTATCTGGTAAAGATTTGACCTGTAGCGTTCGCTTACCTGCCGAAACAACCTTTGTTGCCTGTTTGTAGATCCTTCCGCCAAAGAAATCACGACGGTTTGTCGGCACTTCCAGGGAAACTTCGAGGGATAATGGAGCGATTTCTAACTGCCCGCTCTTCTGTGGGTATAAAACCACTCTTTTTAAGACGACAAAGCGGTACGCTTTTCCCTGATACGAACCGTTCTGGACGTTGTACCGACTAAAAGCAATATCCTGGCTCCAAAAATTATTGTACTTCGGATTATCCAGCGGTCGGAAATTAGACACATTGATGGACGGACTTACATAGAGTTTATAAACAACACTAACAGCCTCGTTCAAATACGGATTGGATTTAGAAACCTCTGCGACCAGATGTAAGTTGGCATCGGCAATATCATCTGCAGTTGGCTGACTGTTGGGGCGATCAACAGCAGCGGTAACTTTTATATTTTTGGCAATGGTTTTATAGATCTCTCCATCTATTTCGATGCTTGCCTGACCTATCTTAAATGTACCCAGGTTTGTGGGTTGTAATATATACGTATAGGTCTTGGAATACGTCCTGTTGCCATTGATCCAGGAAGAACTGATCGATTGGGTTGGCCCCATTATCAATTTAAATCCGGAAAATTCGGGAGGATGGAAATTATCCCCATCCTGGTTCATATTAAAATCCAGACGAAGCTTTTCATTTACACCCAAAGATTCTGCGCTGGCTTTCATTTCAAAAACCACCCCTTCCTCGTCTTGTGCCCATGCAATTGAAACACACACGAGGGAAATACAAAAGAGATATGATTTAATCCGTTGTATCACCAGTCTTTTTCATTTTTGATCCTGGGCCCTTTTACTTTTTTGGCCTCCATCTTTTCCTGCACTTTTTTCTCCTCATTCTGCATAGCTTCCAACAGATTTTTTATCTGCTGTTCAGAAAGTTGATTAGGTCTGGGTTTTGGTTGTTCTTGTTCTTTCTGATCCTGATCTTTCTGATCATTGCCTTCATCCTTTTTATTCTGCTCTTCCTGCTTATCGTCTCCTTGCTTCTCTTCTTCTTTATCCTGCTTCTCTTCTTGATCTTCATCGTCACCTCCCTGGCTTTGCTGATCCTCGTTCTCCTTCTGATCTTTTTGGTCTTTCTGATCTTCGTTATCGTCCTTACTTTGATTCTGTTTATCCTGCTCCATCATTTTTTTAGCAAGGGCCAGGTTATAACGGGTTTCCTCATCCTCAGGATTGTTTCTCAGGGCATTTTTGTAGGCTTCTACAGCTTTTGCATACTCTTTTTTCTTCATAAAGACATTGCCCATATTATGAAAGGCTTTGTGCTTTTTTGGTTTTTCCACAGTTCGTTCTCCGGCCATTTTATAACGTCCGAAAGCCTCTCCAAAACTTTCCCGCTTATAATAGGAATTCCCCAGGTTATAAGGCGCTACCGCATTGGAATCGCTTTTGGATATCGCTCTTCGATACTTGGCCTCAGCAGAGACAAAGTCGTTTTCAACCAGTTCATCATTAGCCTCATAGGTAAGGTCCTGAGAAGCATTCAACGCTTTTTCACGCGCTTTCTCTTCACCTTCCTGAGCCGCCAGATTCATCATACTGAAAAGGCATGCAAGTACAATCGATATGTTAGCCTTCATTCTCATTAAATAAATTCAATTTACGTAACCAAGCCGTTTTTCGATCCAGGAAAAATACATCCACGAACAGGAAAAACAAAGCTGCAGCGAGAAACCATTGAAATTGATCCTTGTAATCTGCAAATTGTTTTGCTTCAAATTCCTTTTTGTCCATCTGGTTTAAGGTTTCTTTAACCAGGGCAACCACTTCTTCTGTATCACTGCCATCAATATAGATTCCATTTCCCTCTTCTGCAATTTCTTTTAACAAACCATCCTGCATACGCGTAATCACTACTTCCCCTTGCGAATCTTTCTTAAAACTTTCCACAACGCCTTGTGACTTCATAGGAATAGGCCCTCCTTTTTGCGTACCCACGCCTAAAGTGAAGATCTTTATTCCTTCTTCCAATGCCAGATCTACGGCCTCCAGGGTTGCGCTTCCTGAATGGTCTTCCCCATCTGAAATGATAAAAAGGATGCGATTCGTCTGTTCGTCATCGTCGTAATACGTAGATGCCAATTCAATGGCCTCATTGATAGCCGTTCCCTGGGAGGACAGCATGTTTGTATTTAGTCCCTGCAGGAACATTTTGGCCGCACCATAATCTGTTGTTATGGGCAATTGCGGATAGGCCTGACCTGCATAGGCAATAATACCTACGCGGTCGCTTGCCAGTTGATTGATGATCTCAGAGACCAGGCGCTTGCCTTTTTCAAGTCGGTTAGGCGCGATGTCCTCTGCGAGCATACTTTTGGAGACATCTACGGCAAAGACAATATCAACTCCCTCTCTTTTTACTGTTTCCAGCTTGGTGCCCATTTTTGGGTTGACCAGGGCAAAAACCAATGAGGTGATCCCCAGTATAACAAAAAGGAATTTAAGCATAGGTTTAAAGGACGATTGATCAGGGGCAAGTCGCTTTAACAAGCCTGTTTCAGCAAATTGCCGTTGCCGTCTCTTCTTCCAGATCCTTGTGCCAAGGAAGAATAAGAGGAGCACCGGGATAATTCCCAGCAGGTAAAGAAATATTTTTGCATCTAATTGTATCATAGCTTAGATAAAACTCCTGAAAATAGAATGTCGCAACATCCACTCAGCAACGATTAAGAAACAAGCCAACAATGCCCATGGCCTGTACTTTTCGTCGTATGAATAATATTTTATTTCTTCGATCTCTGTTTTCTCCAGTTTGTTGATCTCGGCATAGATCTCTTCCAGCTTCTCATTGTCAGTTGCACGGAAATATCGTCCCCCGGTAGCCTCTGCAATATCTTCCAATAGGGCTTCATCAATTTCTACCTGCCGCATGCCATATCGGAAAGAACCGTCTGCATTATAAGCCACTGGTGAGAGGGCATTTCCATTAGTTCCCAATCCAATGGTATAGGTTTTTATTTCAAATTCTATAGCGAGATCGGCCGCGGTCTGCGGCTCTATAAATCCTGAATTGTTAACACCATCGGTAAGCAGTATGATAATCTTAGAAATGGCCTTGCTTTCCTTCAATCGGTTTACTGCTGTAGCTAGTCCCATACCAATGGCCGTACCGTCATTGAGCTCACCATAAGTGATCTCCCTCAAGGAACGCAGCACAATACCTTTGTCACTTGTAATAGGGGTTTTCGTATAACTTTCCCCGGCATAGGCTACGAGGCCAATTCTGTCATTGGGCCTTTTCTTTATAAAGTCCGAGGCCACTTCTTTTAAAGCAGCGAGCCTGTTTGGTTTTAGATCTCGCGCAAGCATACTTGAGGATACATCGATGGCCATGACAATATCAATCCCTTTTGTCGTCTTGGTACGTGTAGAGACATCCTGTACCTGAGGTCGCGCCATAGCCACAACGATAGCAGCAAGGGCCAGTAATCTCATAATCATTAACAAGGGTCTTAGGCGGGCAAGAAAATCGTTTTTTAAGAAGCCCTGTGTGCTGGAAATACGTAAGGAGGCAGTCTCCTGGTGACGTTTGTAGAAATACCATCCCAGGGCCAGCGGCAAAAGCAGCAAAAGCCAAAAGAACTGTGGATGTGCAAATACTACATTGTCAAACATCAGGTCTGTGTATTTATTACGATTGCTCTCATGATCTTATCAGCGATCTCGGATGTGTACGTATCATTATCCAACCATGATAAGACGATAATTTGTTGAAATCCGGGTCCGCCAAAGAGCATGATAGAGTATTTCCCTTTCACGGTTTTATTGGAATCCGGGATCTGAAACATTCCGCTACCGAACATGCGAGCCCCTCTTATGCCATTGGCCGAGGTAAACTCCTCTTGTTTAGTGATGATATTTCGGGCACCTTCCTCTTCAAACATTTTAAGTGCCTGATCGACACTCTCCTTAAACATGGGTTCTGCCTGGTTAATGAGGTTAATAGAATGAGCCGCTACATAAAACAAGGTTTCATCACTTCTGTATTCGAAAGCCTGAATACTCTGCAAACTATCTTTTAGGGTATCAGGCAGATCGGGTTCATATCGGACCAATACTTTTGGTGATTCTAAAGTGATCGGCGGAAATCCATAGTCGCTCGTAACCCATTCTCCTTCCAGTAATACTTTGCCAGGGTGGCCTGCTACAGCGTCCCATACATTTTTGGGGCCGTATGAAGCGACCAATGTTATTCCGGTTGCGAGCAATACAGCTAAAGCAGCGGCGACAACCCAGCGTATTTTTTTGCGCTTTTTCAAACGCATCTGTTCTTCAAGGAAAGCTTCTGTCTCCTGTAGTTCTTCTTCTGTAGGCTCTGGAATACCTTCTTTTGTTTTTATGACGATCAATTCCACAGCCTGCCTGTCTTCTTCGGCAATGGACGTACTGGGCTTGGATTTTGCGAATTTGACCAGGTCTGCCGTATGCAGGATCTTTTCAAATTGTTCCAGGGTGCCATCATTTATATTCAATCGTCCGGAGTCTTTAAGAAGCTCCATTTTTTCGATCAGCTCTGTTGTGGTACTTTCCAGGGCAGCAACATGTACATCTTCTTCCAAATAGGCCCGTACGATCTGTGTTAATTCCGAATAGTATTTCTTGAACTCATCCTGGATCAGATATCTGGAGTTCTCTAATCGCTTTAACTCTAACAAGGCGCGATCATATGGGAGTAATTGGGCTTCCTCTTCTTCCTGGCTCAAGGGTTTTTTCCTAAAATAGAACCAATAGATTAACCCACCGATCAAAAGCAGAGCCAACAATGCCAAAAGAATAAATTTTCCTATCCGGGCATAATTTCTGTCGACCTCTATCAGCGGTTTTATGTCATACATTTTCTGCTTGGTAGTGTCTACGGCGACATCCCCTACTTTGATCCGAACAGAATCTGTAAAAAAGCCACGCCCATCCACTTCTATTCGTTGCGTGGGTAACAAATATGTACCGGAATCGAATTGTGTAAGCGCGTATTTTTTTAAAAGCAAGAATCTGTTGTCTTTCCGGGTAGTATCCGTTTTATACGCCTGTACGGTTTCTAATGGGGCAAAGGTTTGTCCTTCCGGGAAAAATACCTGGGCGGTTGAATCTACTTCCACATGAACCGTAAATTGGATCTGTTCCCCGATCCGGATATGGGTCGTATCGATCTGAGAAGAAAGCTGCACATCCTGTCCCCATAGAAGCGGGGCCTGGATAAGGAATACAAGTATGTACAATGGGTTCAGCTTCATCCTCTCCGTTTAAAATAACCTAATAATTTCTTCACATAACTTTCGTCGACACGGCAATGTATGATTCCGCCGCCCGAACGTTTGAACGCTTCATTGAAATAGCTAACTTTTTCCTGGTGATGGGTGGCGTATGATGTTCTTACTTTCTTTGATCCGGTATTAACCCATTGGTAATGCCCTGTTTCGGCATCCTCCATTTGAACTACCCCCAGGTCCGGGATGGATTCTTCTTTTGGATCATAGACCCGTATTCCGGTTACATCGTGCTTGTTGGCAGTAATTTTTAGGGTGTGGTCATAGGATTCTCCCATAAAATCGGAGAGGACAAAGACAATGCACTTTTTCTTGATCACATTGCTCATGTATCTCAATGCCGCACTGATATTCGTCTGACTCGAGCCCGGTTCAAACTCCAGTAATTCCCTGATGATCCTAAGGATATGGCTCTTCCCTTTTTTAGGCGGAATAAAGAGCTCTACGTCTTCTGCAAAGAGTATTAAGCCAACCTTATCGTTGTTTTGCATGGCCGAAAAGGCCAGGGTAGCAGAGATCTCTGTGATCACTCCTTTTTTGAATTTATTGACGGTGCCAAATAGTTCAGATCCGCTAATATCTACAAGGAGCATCATGGTGAGCTCTCGCTCTTCCTCAAAAACTTTTACATAGGGTTCGTTGTAGCGCGCAGTGACATTCCAGTCTATGGTCCGAACTTCGTCGCCGTATTGGTAAGGGCGCACTTCACTAAAAGTCATACCGCGCCCCTTAAATGCCGAATGATATTCGCCACCAAAGATGTGATCAGACAAACGCCTTGTCTTGATCTCAATCTTCCTTACTTTTTTTAACAGCTCCTTGGTATCCATTATCTAGAATAAGTTCCCACAAAACATACCTCGGGGGAATTTGTTGGCGGTGTTCTCTTGGTTACTCAGGTCTAGTTCGTGAGGGCCTAAGGCACTTCAACCTGATTTACGATTTGGTTGATCATATCTTCTGAAGTAATGTTCTCCGCTTCGGCCTCATAGGTAATACCAATTCGGTGACGCAAAACATCATGTACTACTGCCCTGATATCTTCCGGGATAACATAGCCCCTCCGCTTAATAAAAGCAAAGCATTTAGCAGCAGCAGCCAGATAAATACTTCCTCGTGGGGAAGCCCCAAAACTGATCAGGGGTTTAAGTTGTTCGAGGTTGTATTTTTCAGGATACCTGGAGGCAAACACCAGATCCAGGATATACTTCTCAATTTTTTCATCCATATACACATTCCTTACTGCCTGCTGTGCATCAAGGATCTGTTTCAGGCTTACGACCGGTTTCACCGCCTGCGCATTCTCCAGTATATTCTGGCGCATGATCATCTGCTCTTCATTCATTTTTGGATAGTCGATGACTGTCTTCAGCATAAAACGGTCTATCTGTGCTTCCGGTAGGGGATAGGTTCCTTCCTGTTCTACGGGGTTTTGAGTGGCCATTACCAAGAATGGACTGTCAAGAGGAAAAGTTTCATCGCCAATAGTAACTTGCCTTTCCTGCATAGCTTCCAATAAGGCCGACTGCACTTTGGCCGGCGCCCTGTTTATCTCATCGGCGAGGACGAAATTGGCAAATATGGGCCCCTTCTTGATGGAGAAATCGTTCTCCTTAATGTTGTAGATCATTGTCCCTACCACATCGGCAGGTAATAGGTCGGGGGTGAACTGAATCCGACTAAAAGAGCCTTTTACTGCTTTAGACAGGGTGTTGATGGCTAATGTTTTTGCCAAACCGGGCACTCCTTCTAATAAAATATGCCCTTTCCCCAGTAGCCCGATAAGCAATCGTTCTACCATATGTTTCTGTCCGATGATCACTTTGTTGATCTCCGGAACCAACAGATCAATAAACGCACTATCCTGTGCGATTTTCTCATTGACAGCCTGAATATCGATCGTAGTATTTTCCTCCATTAAATATCGTTTACTTTCTATTACAAATGGTTGGCTATTATAGCAACTCGCAAATTGAAAATTTATTTAGAGATGCGCTGTTAATGATTGGTTAAAAATTCATGCAAACCCCCTTATTTTAGGAAGGATTTAAGGGATTTATTTCCTAATTTCACTTGATATGAAAAACAGAGATTCCTATTCCAAAATAATTGCCGGAACAATGACCTGGGGAAGCTGGGGTAAAGCACTTTCTACCCCCCAAATGTCAGCCTTGATAAACTACTGCCTGGAATTGGGGATAAGCACTTTTGATCATGCCGATATTTACGGGGGATATACGAATGAAGTCGAATTTGGCAAGGCATTGAAAGAGAGCGGTATAGCTCGCGATCAAATACAATTGATCAGCAAATGCGGGATCCAGCTGGTAGTCGATAACAGGGAAAACAAAATCAATCACTATCAATACGATAAGGATTATATTGTTTGGTCTGTTGAGCAATCCTTAAAACATTTGCAAACAGATTATCTCGACCTCCTGCTATTGCATCGGCCCAGTCCGCTCATGCACCCAGAACAAGTTGCCGACGCTATAAATCAGCTGCGCAAAGATGATAAGATCAGGGATTTTGGGGTTTCTAACTTCACGCCCGCTCAAGTGGCTTTAATAGAGTCCGAAACTGAAGTACAGGCCAATCAAATAGAGTGTTCCCTCACACAGCATAAGGCATTTTACAATGGGATCTTAGATGATGGGATTATTAATAATCGGATGATGATGGCCTGGAGTCCTTTAGGGTCTTATTTCAGAAAGAAGGGAAAGAAACACAAACGACTCAGAAAAGTACTGAAGAAATTAAAGAAGAAATATGGGGCAACCACTACGGAATTACTGCTGGCCTGGCTTATGATGCATCCTGCGGGCATTCACCCAGTTGTGGGCACAGTAACAAAGGAGCGACTTGATTTGTCCGTAAAAGCGTCCGATTTGCTACTTGATACACAGGATTGGTTTCGTCTGCTGGTGGCTTCCCAGGGGCATGACGTACCTTAAACATTGAATTATGGCCAAAATTGCATTAATTACCGGAGCTACCAGTGGCATTGGATATGCCACGGCTCTTTGCCTAGGAAAACACGGATTCGATCTTATTTTATGTGGGCGAAGACAGGAGCGTTTAGATTCGCTAAGCGCAGAATTAGAAAGCTATTGTGAAACGCATACCTTGAATTTTGATGTGCGCGACAGAAATGGGGTGTACAAGGCTATTGGTTCTTTGCATGCCAGGTGGTCCCAAATACATGTATTGATAAATAATGCCGGGAATGCCCATGGCCTGGATACGATAGACCAGGGGGATGTCGATGACTGGGATGCCATGCTGGATATTAATGTCAAGGGCTTGCTCTATGTGTCAAAAGCAATTATCCCGGGAATGATACAACGAGGTCAGGGTCATGTGATCAATATAGGTTCTACGGCCGGAAAAGAAGTCTATCCGAAAGGCAATGTCTACTGTGCCAGCAAGCATGCTGTAGATGCCATTAACCAGGCCATGCGTATAGATCTGAATGAACACGGGATACGTGTTGGCGCTGTAAATCCCGGCCTGGTGGAAACCGAGTTTTCCAATGTACGCTTTAAAGGCGATCTCGAGCGCGCCAAAACGGTATACAAGGGGTATGAACCGCTGACTCCGGAAGATATAGCCGAGATCATTTTGTTTGTGATCACACGTCCGATGCATGTAAATATTGCTGATATGGTAGTCTTACCTACGGCCCAGGCAAGCAGCACGATTGTGAAGAAAACACTATGATCAATAAACGCCTTCTCGTAAAAAACTTATTGGCTCACAACGACGAGAACAGCTTTTATGACAAAAAACGCTTTATCAATATTGGCGAGAAAGTAGGCAAGGCAAAATTCCTCAAGCTCGTCTGTGCTTTGGCCAATAGCAACCCCGGGAATAATTCCTATATCGTTATCGGGGTGGAAGATGAGGACAATAGGATCATCGGTGTAGATTTTTTTGATGATAGTAAGATCCAGAACCTGGTAAACGCCTATTTGGTAAATCCCCCCAGAATCGCCTACGAGAACATTCCTTTTCCCCATCTGCCTGAAGGAAAAGTTGTTGGCTTGGTGACCATTACTTCCAGCGGAAAGACTTGTTCCCTAAAAAGGAAGATCTGGAAATATTATGAAGGCACAGTCTTCTTCAGGGAAGGCAGTATAAGTATGCCTTATGAAACAGCGAATGCACTTCGGGATCAAAATTCTGAGATCGTCAGCACGATAGAACAACATGCCAGGAATAATATTCAGCTTACCCTGGACGGGGTTATTGATTTCCTCAACTACCGGCATAAGGATCTCAATAGCTATTACAAAGTATTTAAAGAGCAATTTGTCGTGTGTTGGGCAGGTCATGAAAAACGAGTGAAAGACCAGGTTTATCTCTCAAGGGTAGATATAGAACTCATCAATGAACAGGTGAAGCTCTTTTATTCTACTTTAGATGAGGTGTCTATCAACTATGACGAAAATTCATTTACAACCATTGAATATGTACAACTGGGTTTGGGAAAGGAGCAAGCGTATCACCCACTTGAAAAAGTGAACATTACTTTTTCGGACAATGGGACGTATGTTATCCAAAGCGAGTTACTTTTTGAACCCCCAGTATATGATATGAAAACCCTGTATCACATTTACAATGCAAACAATGCCCTGATCCAAAAGCTGGAAAATGGAATAGCGCTGAAGAAAAGGGAGATAGCCGACTTACAGCAATTGCCTGCTACATACTTAATATGCTATCTGAATGGGTTTGAAGATGCCAAAGACAAACTCGACAGGATTCGCCCGCTGCTAAAACCGTATGATCTGTCTATCTATAATTCCGTCAAGGAATCGCAGCGGATTCTCAGAAAGGTTAAATACGCTTAAGCCAGAATAGTTGGTAGGGTTTGATGGTTATCCATCCGCGTTTCAGGGAAATTTTCTTTTCACTGATCAGATCAAGTAGTTCATCTGATTTTGGGCAGCCACTTTCTGTAAGATGTTTAACCCTGATAACTTGTCGCTCTGGACTGAAGTTGGAAATGACCATGAAAAAGTCCTGGCTATCTATTTGTGTCCTTAAATAGGCCAAGAGGTGTGGATTATTCAGTTCGATAAATGTTCTGGGATCTGGATCGGCCAGACAGGGTTCCTTTTTTCGAATGCCTATCATCTTCTTTATGTTTTGATGAATAAGGCTGGCATCCGAATCTTTTTTCTCCAATGTAGCTACCACATCCCAGGGTTGTTTAGGCCGGTTCAGCCATCGGGTATCGTCTTTCTTATCGGCCTCTTTTAAATAGGAATAGTCATTAAGCACGGCCAATTCATCCCCGGCGTAGATCATGGGAATGCCCCCATAGGTCAAAATAATGCCATGAAGCATGACTATCTTATCCAGAGCTTGTTTTTTGAGGGAAGTGTTCTTTTCTTCCAGGGCTTTTTCCAGTCCTACTAAAGAGGCCGTATTCCCTACGATCCTGCCATCTCCCGTCTTTGGGTTATACATGAATATGCCACCCTTTGAAGGGGAGCCCGGGAATTCTCCACTGAAATAATCCCGAAGAAATTGGCGGTGCATCTGGGCATCCCAACCGGCTTCATAAATGTATTTATCATCGAAGCCTAAACCTATATCATCATGGCACCTGAGGTAATTGATCCAGGATGTACTCAAAGGTTTGTGTGGTAATTCGGTCAGGTTTCTATAGAGCACCTGTGTTTTTGTCGTGGCGATGGAATTCCAGAGAAGGGCCATCAAGGTAGCATTGTATGCCAAATCACATTCATTACCTTCAAAAGGGCCTTTTCCAAAATAGAGAAGAATATCCCTGGGTGCAACAATGGCCTCAGCCAGTAGGATGACGCCCGGGGCGACAGTCTGAAGACAGAGTCGGAATAAGGAAATGAGCATATGCGTCTCAGGTAGATTTTGGGATATGGTCCCCAATTTTTTCCAGAGAAAGGCCAGGGCATCAAAACGAACTACATCTACACCCAGGTTGACAAGATGAACCAATTGGGTCAGCATCTCTTCAAAAACATCCGGATTTTTATAATTCAGATCCCATTGATTGCTGTTAAAGACAGTCATTACCCAGCGGTTCATGTCTTTGTCAAATGTAAAATTGCCGGGAGATGTATTAGGGAAGATCTCAGGCAGGGTAGCTTCAAATTGATCCGGGATCTCGCGATCCGGGTACGTAAAGTAGTACTCTTGATATTTCTTTTCGCCTTTTTTCGCCTTAAGTGACCATTCAAATTCATCTGAGGTGTGATTCACAACAAAATCCAGCATGAGCAACATCTTGCGATCCCTCAGTTCCTTCGTTAGGGAATTGAGGTCTTTATTGGTTCCCAGAGATGGGTCTACCTTCGTATAGTTATTCACAGCATAACCACCATCATTAGGACCTTCGGGCCTCGTAGTCAATGGCATTATATGAAGGAAGTTGACACCCAGATCGTCCAGGTATGGCAAGCGAGCCTGCACCCCTTTTATGTCTTTTGCAAAGCGATCTGCATAGAGTTGCATACCTACCCAATGTTCAGATTGAAACCACTTGCCCGCTAATACGCGTTCTACATCCTGGGATTTTAGTTCCTTTGGCCGGGAGTCAAAAAGGCTATCTAATTTTTCCCAAAGTTGGTCGAAGTTTCCTTCAAATTGATCCTGGGGATATAGCGAAAAATACAGGTATTGAATAAGAGAAAGATTACTCGCTTTCCGATCTTCAAACAATAGGTTGAGGTCTGTTTTGCCTCTCGCTATAATATGGGCTTTGCTTGCTTTAGTATGAAGATCTGCCTGAGTCATAGCGATGCCAGGTCTTCTTTAGTTGGAAGGGATGAGATAGCACCAAAATTTTGTGCAGTCACTGCACCGGCCTTATTTGCCATGCTTATCAGAACAGTCAGCTTGTTTTTGTCATTTAGGACGGCTCTCGGCACCTGTTCGTTGGCAAATTGATACAGTAAACACCCTATAAAAGCATCTCCGGCCCCAGTTGTGTCTACTGCCTGAATGGGGATGCTGGGGACTTGAAATTGCTCTTGTGCAGTGCTCACAAACGTTCCTTCAGAACCAAGAGTAATTGTGATGAGTTTGGCACCTTGTTCATGCAAATAGGTGACAGCTTTTTCCAAAGAAGATTCTCCTGACAAAAGATAGGCTTCTTCCAGACTGAATTTGCAGATATCTGCCATTGCTACATAGGGGAGGCACTTTTGAACAAAGATAGCCTCTTTGCCACGCCAAAGATCGGGCCTGTAGTTGGGATCAAAACTTATCAGAGCTTCTGCTTTGTTAGCGTCTTCAAGGTATTGGGCATATGTCTTTTCCAGCGGTCCGCCTAAGAAGGAAGTAGCTGCCCCAAAATGGACGATCTGCTGCTCAAAATGGGCACTGATGCGTTCATTATATGATAGCTCTTTGTCTGCGCCTCGACTGAACACAAAATCGCGTTCCCCATCTTCGGAAAGGGATACAAAAGCCAGGGTGGTGAATTGTTCAGATCTCTGCGCCAATGCTGTATTTACCTGGTGATCATCGAGGACACCAAGGAGGAAATCTCCAAAAGCATCTTCTCCTACACAGCCAATGAAATTGCTATGCCCACCTAATTTGGCTACTGCACAGGCAACATTGGCCGGAGCGCCACCAGCTTTCTTGGTGAATTCCTTGGCCTTACTAAGGTCACTGCCCTGATTTTCAGCCACAAAATCGATCAGCAATTCCCCAATACAGAAGACTTGTTTCATATAGTCACTTAAACCCACCAATTTAATTAGATTTAAATCTTCGACCAAAAAATACCTCTTAAGAATTAGCGCAAAATGAGTTGTGCCGACCAGTAGAAATTACTACCTTTTTGGTCTTATTTTAAACACTAATAACATGGGCATTTTTGATGAAATAAAAAATAAATTAAAACATGAATTTATTGATATCGTTGAATGGTTAGACACCAATGACGATACCATTGTACATAGATTTGAACGCTATCAGAATGAAATAAAGAACGCGGCCAAATTAATAGTCAGAGAGGGACAAGCTGCCGTGTTTGTCAATGAAGGTCAGCTGGCAGATGTCTTTACGCCGGGGACGTATACCTTAAACACTAAAAACCTACCGATCCTTGCCACATTAAAGGGATGGAAATACGGTTTTAACAGCCCGTTTAAGGCAGAGGTGTATTTTGTAAACACCCGCCTGTTCACAGATGAAAAATGGGGAACTAAAAACCCGATAATGCTGAGTGATGAGCGTTTTGGCCTGACGGAGATCCGGGCATTTGGGACTTATAGTTTCCGTATCAGCGATCCTGGAAAATTTGTTGTAGACGTCGTGGGTACAGATGGTAATTTTACCAATTACGAGATTAATGAACACCTGAAAAGCTTGATCGTTACCCGCTTTACGGATACAGTCGGAGAGGCCAATTTGCCTATTGAACTGTACGCAGCAAATACCAGCGAACTTTCAGAGACTTGCCAGGAGGTTATGCAACCCGAATTTGGCAGGGTAGGGATAGAGTTGGAGAAATTTTACATTGAGAATGTTTCCATGCCTGAAGATCTCAAGAAGGAGATCTTTGAATATAGCCGACTCGATAAATTAGACATGAGTAAGCTCGCTCAATTCAAGGCAGCCAAGGCCATGGAAGAAGCGGCTAAGAATGAGGGCGGAACAGCCGGTGCCGGTATGGGTATGGGTATGGGCTTTGTGCTCGCTCAGCAAATGGGTACTATGATGAATCCTCAGGCGACCCAGCAACCCTTTGGAGGTGCCCCTCTGGCTGCGCCTGCACCGCCTCCAATCCCGGTTCAGGTCATGTATCATTACGCGGTTAATGGTCAGCAATTAGGCCCCGTTACATTTGATAAGCTCAAGGAATTATTTGCAAATCGAACGGTAAATAGGGATACGCTTATTTGGAAACAAGGCCTGGCCAATTGGTCGCCTCTTCAGGACGTAGAAGAACTTAAAGCATTTTTAGGGGGAGCCACCCCACCACCACTGCCCGAAAACTAAGACGGCATTGGAAATACCCCGAATAATAACCCGGATAAGCTAGTCTATGGAAGATACCAAGCTCTCCGAAAAGAAGAAGGCTTGTGCCAACTGCGGCGCTGAATTGAAATACAAACCCGGATCACACCAGATCAAGTGTGAGTATTGCGGGTATGAAGAATTCATCGAGCAGGCCAAAAGCAGCTTCGAAGAGTTGGAATTGCAACACTATCTGGAAGTTGTGGGCAACCAGGCCTATACTGAGACGATAGACCTACTGCATTGTAAGAATTGCGGTGGGAACCAGCATGTAGAAGAGAGTTATAAATCGCTACACTGCGTGTATTGCGGAGAACCCTTGATCCGTGAGGATGTAGAAAAGGAAGGCTGGATCCTTCCTGGGGCATTGATCCCCTTTCAGCTAGATCAGAAATCGGCAAGAAAGATCTTTAAAAGTTGGGTCGGGAAGATTTGGTTTGCGCCAAATAAACTAAAAAGAGCAGCACTGGATCCGGAAGGACTCCACGGAGTGTATATCCCTTATTGGACGTTCGATTCTCAGCTCCAAGCACGCTATGTAGGCCAACGGGGAGATTATTACTATGAGACGCAGCGGGTGCAAACTCCACAAGGTGTTCAAACAAAGAAAGTCCGGAAGACACGTTGGCAACCTGCTTCTGGCGAAGTAGGGGGCTTTGTAGACGATATCCTGATCAATGCCTCAAAAAAGAAACAAGCCGAGATACCTTCGGGTATTTCCCGATGGAATATAAAGGAACTCGTTCCCTATAACTCCAACTACCTATCAGGTTTTGTCACTGAAAAATATACGATACCATTAAAGGAAGGGCATCACCGTTCTTTCCAACGCGCAAAGGAGATCGCACATAATTGGATAAGGAGAGATATCGGTGGGGATACACAGCGAATACACCAGGCAGATATCAAGCTTTCGGAAGAGACATTCAAGCATATTCTTCTGCCTTTGTACCTCAGCACCTATCATTACAGTGGAAAGAATTATCACTTTTATATCAATGGACAAACCGGTGAGATACATGGGACCCATCCTATTTCCTTCTGGAAAATATTCTTCCTGGTCCTGGCCATTATCGTAGTCGTTGCACTGATAAGCTTTTTTGCATGAGTAGGAAATTAGTCATTGGGGACATCCATGGAGGCCTGCGTGCTCTCGAGCAGGTTTTGGAACGTGCAGAGGTCACTTCTTCAGATACATTGATCTTTCTCGGGGATTATGTAGATGGGTGGAGTGAAGCCGCTCAAACCATTGCATATTTGATGGAGTTGAGTAAGAGAAACACCTGCATTTTTATCCTTGGGAATCACGATCAGTTATGCAGAGACTGGCTCAGTTCAGGGAAAGTATTATCGCTGTGGTCACAACAAGGGGGTGAAGAAACAATGGCTTCATATAAAGCGATCTCCCTTGAGGAAAAAAAAGAACACCTTATATTTTTTGAGGGACTCAAGCCCTATTATTTGGACCCGGAAAACAGGTTATTCGTTCATGCCGGCTTTACTAACATGCACGGTGTGGCCTATGAATATTTCAGCAAGTTGTTTTATTGGGATCGTACGCTATGGGAAATGGCCTTATCTCTGGATCCCGGCATTTCTACGACATCCGATCGTTTTCCCAAGCGATTGCAGTTGTATAAGGAGATCTATATTGGGCATACACCGGTAACTCGTATTGGCAAAACAGTACCTGTACAGGCAGCAAGTGTCTGGAATATTGATACCGGGGCCGCATTTAAAGGACCCTTGACTGCCATGGATATTGATAGCCGCAAGATCTGGCAGAGCGATCCGGTATATACGTTATATCCGGGAGAAAAGGGGCGCAATAAAAAACCGGCCTGAAAGCCGGTTTGTAATTTAAAGTTTTCCGTGTTTATGATCGTCCTGCCATCGTGCGAGGTCTTTCCATTTTCCTTCTGCACACATACGTGCCTGCATCGGCCATGAGGCCGGATCATGCAGCCGATAGCGATTTCCGCCGGTCATTATAATTTCACGACAGCGCGCTACGTTCAGGTCAGCTAAACCACCCCAGGTCGTAATCCCTTCATTATTAAACAAGCCTTCAATTTTAGGGCCAATACCTTCAATGACCTTCAGGTCATTAAGCTTTATAGATTTACCAATGGCCGCTTTTGCCGCTTTTGCATCAAAGTTATCTTCTTTAGTTGGCGCATCAAACTGAACATCAGCTCCTCCACTGGCCTCTGAAGCGGCAAATCCTGAAGCGAGAGAAGCTGCCTCAGCTGAGCCCGACGATGAAGCACTGGCAGTATTGAGCGAATCCCGGCACGCAGCCAGGTCTGCTTCCAATTGTGCATTCTTATTTTGTAGTATTTGGAGATCGCCGGAGGTATCTACCCCTTTGGCAGAACTCTTTCCGATCAAGTAGCCCAAAAAAGCGCAGATCACACCTACCAGCAGTGGGATCACCCAGCACCAAATACAAATCGTTGAAAAATCCATTTTATATAGTTTATGTGGTTAGAGAATCAGTTTTTCAAGGCTACCTCTTCCGTGATAGCTTGCGAAGTATCACCGGACTGACACGCGTCACAATACATAGCAAAAAAATAGGTGCCGGCTAAGATGGCGATCACAATGCCGATGAGGTTGGTTGTTTTCGCATTCATAGTTAATTCTTTAAATGGTTAGCTTACAA
>Ga0265309_10000036_pt1 | contig 39453 bp, 32 predicted proteins | sample Helome_FD_192492 | JGI IMG/M metagenome (GOLD analysis project Ga0265309, IMG submission 192492) | Marine sediment microbial communities from subtidal zone of North Sea - Hel_20160524 (Illumina Assembly) | ecosystem: Environmental > Aquatic > Marine > Subtidal zone > Sediment ...
GAGGCCAGATACCGGTTTCCGCTAATAACAGAAAAACCAGAATCCAGCCCCTTCATGTTTCCGAAAAGACACCGTGTCCGTGGCGGCGGGTCAGGAACCCTCACCAACCATGTAATCCACCCCAGCACGCAGCTCGTCCTCGCTGCAACTCATGCAGCCACCTTTCGGTGGCATGGCATTGAGTCCGTTCATGACCGATGTATACAGGGCGTCATTGCCCTTGGCGATGCGCGGTGCCCAGGCAGCCTTGTCACCCAGTTTCGGTGCGCCCGCAACACCGGCGACGTGGCAGGCCTGGCAGGATGACTGGTAGATTTTCTGCCCGTCCACAGAGGCTGTCTGGGTAGCAGCTGCTGCAGCTGCCGGTTCCGCCATCGGGGCTTTCGCGGCCGGCGGTTTAGCGGCAGGTGCGGGCGCCTCAACAGGCGGCGGCGCTGCCGGTTCCGCCATCTGCATTTCGGGTGCAGCTTCCTGGGTGGCCGTGGTTTCCTTTTCGGAGCAACCGGCGCCCAGCAGCACCAGTGCCAGTGCGGGAATCAGTGCCAGTGCGCCAGGTCCCCGGCGTTCGATCGTATCAGTTTTCATGGTTTCACTCCTGTAATGATGGATTGGAAGTCAGTTGTTGAACAGGACAGGATCCCGCTTTGCCTTAAAGGCTCTGTCCCCGGTAAAAAGTCTCGTCAAACCCCGCGAGCATCGTCGTTCCTGCCGGCTCCGGAATCCTTCGGTGTCTTGCGTAGCTGCCGCCGACGGTAATAGAGGTAGGCGATTAACGCCAGGGCCCATGGCGCAATGAGGAGTGCGATGTAGAGGGCTTCACTTTTCATGGCAGAAGTTTACCTCAAATGGCAGTGAATTGAAGTATGGGCCCGGATTCGACTGATTTTGTTAAAAAGACAGGCATATCAATGCCATCTGATCCTGTTGCTGTATCGATGATTGCGCCGCCTTTATTTCAGGCCGTGCCCTGATCCCGGTTATCTACCAGCCTGTCACGCACCAGGCCGATGTGCAGGCGCAGGTCGTAGAGTTCGTCGGCATAGGACAGGGGTACGGTGACCTTGCGCACTTCTTCCTCCAGTTTATCCAGTGTCTGCAGCAGGTCTTCCACGCTCTGCTCGTCATGCTGTGCATGTGTTTTGTTGTCCAGTTCCTGCAACTCCCCGTACCAGCGGTAAATCTTTTTGCGCACCCGCCAGCGGTAGGTCGGCGGCATGATCTTGACCAGTGGCAGCAGCAGCGTCAGCAACGGCACCAGCATGACCTTGAGTCGGTCGATCAGGCTGGCCGCGCCGAACGGCAGATAGCGCTGCAGGAACGGCGGCCCGTGCCGGTAAAAGCGGCGGGCATTGTCATTCAGCCGGAATTCCAGGTTTTTACTGTTGGGAAAGTTGCCAGGCCTGGCGAACAGGTCACCACGATTGTGCGTGTCTCTGGCGGCCTGTAACAGCAGGCTGACCAGCGCGTGGTGGAAATTTTCCTGTGTCACGAGGTTCGCCGTCGCTGCCAGCAGGACGGTATCGCGTGGCGGGATGTTCGCCTGCAGGTCAATGACGCCCTCGGGCAGGGTGACGGCAGACAGGAACGGATGCATGCGTGTGTAGGCGCTGGCGCGTGCAAATGACATCAACTGAATATCCTGCGCATACAGCAGCTGCTGCACCAGTGGCGCAGCCGGTGCGGCGACCAGGAACAGGGCATCAATCTGACCCTGCTGCAATGCCTGCAGGGCGGTTGCCCCGCCAATCGACTGGATATTCCCGGTTTCCGTGTTGATAAAGTTGTCCGCCAGCAGCAGGCTGGCGATGGCGTGCGTGCCACTGCCGTGTTCGCCGATGGCAATGCGCTTGCCCTGCAGTTCGCCCAGCCGGCTCAGTGTCTGCTCGCCGCGGTAAAAGATCCACAGGGGTTCGTAATACAGGCTGCCCAGGCTGGTCAGTGAATCGGCGTCCATAGCCGGGCCGGTACCGCCCTGTACGAATGCCAGGTCGACGCTGCCATTTTGCAGCAGCTCCAGGTTCTCGATAGAGCCCGCGGTCGTGCGGACCTCCAGTTCGATGCCGTTTTCGGCCAGCAGTTCACGGTAGCGCCGGGCAAACAGGTAGTAAGCGCCATCCGCATCACCCGTGGCGATGACCAGGCTGCGGGGTGGTGCGGGGTTTACGAACTGCCAGGCAATCACGAAACCGAGCAGTGTGATCAGGGCAGCGGAGCCAAATGAAAGCAGGCGCATCGGGTGTTGCCTTCGGGTAAGGTGAATGTCATTTCTTCAACCTGGAAGGGGGCAGGGTACTAGAAGCTCTGCATGAGGAAAAGTCTGGCAGAACGCCGCCCGCGAACGGATGATGTGACGGCGCCGCATGCGAATGACGCGGCGGCCAGGGTAACAGGATCAGTTCCCTGTACGGTTCCTGCAAGCGCGATTCATCAGCAGGTTTGCGAGTGACGGAGGATTCAGGTCCCGTTTAATTGCAAGTCTGCTGATTAAAGCCCTGCAAGCGCTCAGAGGGCATCGTCTGATTTGGGGTACTTGTTCTTTATTTGCTCGATCCGGTCATCCAGTTCCTGCTGCTCGGCCGGATTGCCACGGCGTGCCTTGTAGGCGGCATCCAGTTGGTCCTCGATGCTTGGGTATTCCGATCTGCGCATGGCCGCATAGCCCGTGGAGTCGATTGCCGTCACTTTTCTCAGGGCATCCTCGATTTGCGCATTGGTCGGCATCGATCCGCCGGTATTCCACTCCGAGAGATAGGGCAGCTCGCCATCGTCCTGCCTGATGGTGTAATCAAAACCCAGGCGTACCGACGGGCGCAGTAAATGCACCGCCTCGGACAGGCGATGCGCATCGGGGTGCGTCCTTACCAGTTGCTGTTGCTGCAGAATACTATCCATGTGTTTGCGGGCAGCCCGGGTATTTGACCAGGTGATGAATACAAATACACTCACTCCAATGAATAGAACGAACATCGCAATGACTAGAGTCTTGTCCAGAACCATGGGCTATGCCCCCCCCCTTGTATTTATTTAACGCCCGGAATCCATACTAAATACTTTATCGTTGATACAAGTCAAGCATGATTATGGTGTCAGAGTACATTTGTAACTAGTATAGACAGGAAATGTGCTCTGAAACCTGTTTATACTTACGGCGCTGGCTGCTGGTCTGCTGCCTGCTGCCAGCCCTGGCCGCGTGTGACCGGCCAGGACAACCGGACGGGCTGGCATCCCCGGATGCGCAGGCCATCGCGCTCAACAACCGCGGCGTCGGCCTGATGGGGCGGTACGACTACGATGCTGCCCTGCAAATCTTCCGGCAGCTCATTACACAGTATCCGCAGCAGCTCGCATTCCGCGTCAACCACGCCATTGCGCAGATGAATCGTCAGCTGGACGGTGACGAGGCGGATGCCCTGCGCCGCTTCGATGCCCTGGCAGCCGAATATCCCGGCGAACCGCGTGTCCGTTACTGTGCCGGTTTGCTGGAATTCCGTCGCGGTGAACTGGCGCGTGCCACAGAGCATCTGCAGGCAGTGCTGGCGGCTGACCCGCACGATCCTTTTGCCGCCTACTTTCTGGCACAGTCGTTTCAGCAACACGGCGAAACTAGCGCTGCGCTGGACTGGTACCGGCGTGCCCTGGATGCCGATCCCTACCTGCGCAGTGCCTATTACGCGCTGGCGCAGCTGTATCGCCAGCAGGGCCAGCCCGACGAGGCCCGCCGCCACATCACCCTTTATCAGCAACTGGCCAGCAATCCACGGGCACAGCTGGTCGAGTTCAAGTACACCCGCATGGGACCGAAATGCGAGGCCGGTATGGCGGGCGCTGCCGCGCAGCCGGTCGAGCAGCGTCCCGCCGGCCCGCTGTTTGCCGAGCCCGGCGTTCCGCTGACCCTGCTGCCACCCGCCGGCGATGCACAGGCCGGCAGGCCGAACCTGACCGTCGCCGACATCGATGAAGACGGCCGCCTCGACCTGTTTGTTGCCGGGCGGGCCGGTGAGGCCGATGCATACAACACCGTCCTGCTGGGCCAGGACGACGGGACCTTCGCGGTGGCCGGGGACCATCCACTGGCCGCCATACCGGCCGTGAACACGGCCCTGTGGGGTGATTTTGACAATGACGGCCACACCGATGTCTATCTGTGCCGGCGTGGCCCCAACCAGTTGTGGCAACACGCGGACGGCGGCAACTGGCAGGATGTCACCGCGGCCACGCAGACCGACAACGGGACATTCAATACCGTCGACGGTGCCCTGTTCGATGCCGACCACGATGGCGATCTGGATCTGTTCCTGGTCAACGGCGACGGCCCCGACGAACTGCTCAACAACAACCTCGATGGCAGCTTCCGGCCGCTTGCCGCCGAGCGCGGTCTCGACGGCGGACAGTCCGCCACGCGCCAGGTGCTGCTGCTGGATATCGATAACGACCGTGACACCGATATCATTACGCTGAAGGCCGCACCCCCGCACGCCGTGTACACCAACGAGCTGGGCTGGAATTACACGCCCGCCAGCGACCAGGCGGCGTTCATCAACACACCCATGGACGCGCTGGTCAGTGCTGACAACGATGCCGACGGTCACCCGGAGCTGTACGCGCTGGGCGCGGACGGCGGTGTCATGCGCTGGCAGGTCAATCGCGGCGATCCCTGGCAGAAGACCGTCATCGGCAAGCTGCCGGCTGCCGAACACCCGCAACTCGAGCTGCGTGATGTCGACGGCGACGGGCACGGCGAACTCCTGCTGGCAGGCGGCGAGGGGCTCGGTGTGTACACAGTGCAGGGTGACACGCTGGCACCGTTGTACCGGTTCCCCGGTGACCAGGCCGTGCTGGCGTGGGCCGCCGTGGTGATTGATGTCGGGCGCGGGCCCGCGGTGGCCGTGCTGCAGGCGGACAATGCCCTGCGCCTGTCACCGGCAGGGGAGGGCCGGCATGCCTTTATCGGTATTGCGCCTTCGGGGCAGGACGATAACGCCGCCACCATGCGCTCCAATGCCTCGGGCATCGGCACCCGGCTGGCCCTGCGCAGTGGCAGCCGCTGGATCCTGACCGATAACTGGCGGCGTCATTCGGCACCTGGCCAGGGTCTGCAGCCGGTGGTGGCCGGTCTGGGCGGTGCCCGGCAGCTCGATTTTGTCTCACTGACCTGGTCGGACGGCGTGTACCAGACGGAACTCGACCTGGCGGCCGGCCAGCTGCACCGCATCAATGAGACCGAGCGGCAGCTGTCCAGCTGCCCGGTACTGTTTGCCTGGGACGGTGAACGCTATGCCTTCATCAGTGACCTGCTGGGTGTCGGCGGACTGGGCTACTTCATCGAGCCCGGCGTGTCTGCGCCACCGCGGCCGCGTGAAAACTTCCTGCTGCCTGCCGGCCTGCTGGAACCGCGTGACGGCACCTATGTCATCAAGATCGGTGAACCCATGGAGGAAGCCGCTTACCTCGATGCCGTGCGCCTGGTGGCCTACGACCTGCCGCCAGGCTGGGACCTGGTACTGGACGAACGTATGGCCATTACTGCACCGGAGGCGACGGGCGAGGTGCATTACTTCCAGGCGGAACAACTGCCGGTGCGTGCGGTAACCGGCGATGGCAAGGATGTCACCGCGCGCGTCACGGCCGCCGACCTGGACGCTGCCCCGGTGGGGGAACTGGACCGGCGCTTTATCGGCCGGCTGGCAAACGAACAGGTCCTGATCCTGGAGTTCGCGCAGGCGCTCGAGGGTGCGCGGCCGGTGCTGGTGATCGACGGCTGGGTCGAGTATCCCTATTCGCAGACCATGTTTGCCGCCTGGCAGGCGCAGGCCGGCTGGCGCGCCCCGACACTGGAGGCGCGCGCCGGCGATGGTCAATGGCAAGTGATCCTGAAAGAGTTCGGTTATCCTGCCGGCATGCCGCGCCGCATGTCCGTGCCGCTGCCCGGACTGCCGCCCGGCACCACCGCGCTGCGCCTGCGCACCAACCAGGAGATCTACTGGGACCGGGTAGCCGTGGTGCAGGCCGGGGACCTGCCGCAGGCGCGGCGCACGCCATTGCGACTGGCGAACGCACATGTAGCGGAAAGCGGCTTTGCCCGGCGCAGCACCGGGCCGCAGCGCCAGCCGCATTACGACTATGCACAGCGCAGCCCGTTCTGGGATACGCGCTACATGGCCGGCCACTACACCGCATTCGGCACGGCAACTGAACTGGTTGCCGCGGTGGACGATGCCACGGCCATCATCGGCCCGGGCGAGGAAGTGCACCTGGAATTCAATGCCGAACTGCCGTCGTTGCCGGCCGGCTGGCGGCGCCGTTTCGTGGTCGAGGCCAACGGCTGGGCCAAGGACATGGACCTGTACACGGCGCAGGGGAACACGCTCGAGCCGTTGCCTTCTTCCGGACTGGCAAGCGGGCCGCGCGACGCGCTGCACGCGCGCTACAACACCCGTTACCGCGCCGGCCAGTGAATGCAGCAGCGCGCCGGCATGTGCTAGCGGGTGCTGTTCAGGCCGACGAAACTGCCGCCGTTGGTTTCCGCCAGCTTGCGCATCAGCGCCGCGTAGCGCATGGCGTTTACCGGGATGCCGCTGCCCGTGCCAAACAGTACCGGGAAGCCCACGGTGTGAATGCGCACGCGCCGCCTGCCGGACTTGTCGGCACGATTGAGCCGTGCCACGGTGTTGACCACGGTCTCGATCGAGCCGCGCGCAAAGTCATCACCGAACACGTACAGGCTGATCCGCTTGTCCTGCGCATGGAAGCGCCGGATGGCTGCCTCGATGCCTTCCACCGGACTTGAATTGGAAAACGGTTGCCAGCCGGAGAGCCGCGTGATGATGGCCTTGCGGCGTGCCGGTGTGTCGGGTATCCACTTGCCCTTGTACTGGGAGAACATGTAGTCCCCCATGTCATTCATCACCTGGATACCCTTGACCCGTGGATAGATGTCCAGCACCTCGGTGACCTTCTTCAGCACCAGCGGCCAGGTGTTCTGTTGCATGGAACCGGAGGTATCGATGATGAAGATTATATACTCGCTGTCCACGGGCACACCGCCGATGGTCGCCGCCAGTTTTTTGCGCTGGTAGCCACTGCCCAGCAGGCGCCGCATCTCCTCCGTCAGATCCTGTTTCGCCGAGGCCAGCTGATCCTTGATAATGGTCTGCGTGTCATGTTCGTTGCGGGTCGTGGCGTACTGACCGCGAATGGAGGATATGTCGCCCTGCAGGCGCGCCAGTTTCTCACGCTGCACAGAGAGCTGCTCCTGCCGGGTGGTCAGATCGCGATTCAGCACCGTGGTCTCGCCCTTGATCTCGTGGACCTCGGCCTCCAGTTGTGCCACCAGTCCGCTGAGGTCTACCGCCAGTTGCTCGATGACATGCGGCTCGGAGACCTTGACGATGACCAGCAGCAGGATAATGGCGCCGAAACCGCAGGAGACCACGTCCAGGAAAGACAGGTTGAAGATGTCGATGCTGCGTCGGGTTCGCCGGCTCATGGCCAGTCCCGTGCCGGTGTCAGAAAGGAGCCGCGCGTATCCAGCGCGAGTTTCCAGAAGGCCGCCGCGGCATAGGCATCGCCTTCCATCGGCAGCAGCACCGTATTCACCGGTATACCCGAGGGCAGGGTGCGGACGGCCCCCTGGAAATGCTTCAGGCGCTCATCGGCAGACACCGTGGTCCCGCGGGGTTTGCCGCGGCCCTGCGTCGGCAGGCCATCGGTGACCAGCAGGATATTGTCCGGCCGCGGCGACAGCTTGCCGGCAACCGCCAGCGCGTGATGCAGACTGGTTCCGCCGCCCGGCACGGTCTGGCGCAGGCCACTGATGGCGCTATCCACCTGCTTGCGGCTGGCGGCCTGCAACCAGGTGCCCTCGGTACCGGCGACGGCGGCGCTGGCCCGGGTATTGAAGGCATACAGCTGAAAGCGCGCCGTAGACGGCAGGTTGCTGACCAGCCAGTCCGCGGTTTTCAGCGCGCGGCGCCACTTCGGCGCGCTGCGCTTGCTGGCGGTATCCATGTTACGCCGCCGCACGACGTTGATAATGGTCTCATCCAGCATGCTGGCCGAGACATCCACCAGGATCAGCACCCGCTTGCCGCCCATTTTCAATCCCGTCAGGTACTGGCGATCACCTTCTCCCCTGACTTTGCGCACCCGGGTGCCGCTGTCCCGGTCGGCCGGCTGTGGCGCTCCCAGCCGCTGCCGTTCTTCATCCAGACTCTTCAGGTCAGTCGCCAGTTCATTCACGTGCTGCTGACTGGCCAGCGTTTCGTTTTCCATGCGCGCGACTTCGATCTCGAGTTTCCTGATGGTCTCGATGATGCGCTCGGCCTCGCCGCGGGTCGTGACCAGTTCGCTGTCGGCCGACTCCACGCTGTTGCGCGCCGTGACCAGCTGCTCGCGGCCGACAATCACTTCCTGCTCCAGGCGAACCACCTCGGAGCGCAGGTCGGCAAACACGGCGTTGCGGGCGCGCACGGTGTCGGTATTGAGGATCAGCACCAGCAGCACCACGGCGCCGAAGCCGCAGAACATGATGTCCAGGAACGACATTGAAAAGGGTGAGACAGAACGGCGCTTCATATTGACGGACCCGGGGAGTAAGTCAGTTTTGCAGTCGCCGAATCAGCCAGTGGTCGATATAGCGTTCGCTGTCGAGCACCAGGCGCTCCTGCATCAGTTGCAGCTGGTGGATGAAGAACATCAGGATGATGCTGATGACCAGTGCGATAAAGGTCGAGTTGAAGGCCACGCCCAGGCTGGAGGTGACACCGGTGATATCGCCCTCGACGGCGCGGTGTGCCTGTCCCAGCGCATCGCCGATACCACGCACCGTGCCGATAAAGCCCACCGAGGGAATGGCCCAGGCGATGTAGCGGATGATGGACAGTTCGGATTCCAGGCGATCGCCTTCCGAGTCGCAGATATCGCGTGCCGCCGTGGACACGTTCTGTACATTGCGGGTGGCGGCAAAGCGCTCGATGGCGGTCAGCAGTGCACGCGGCAGCAGGTAGTGCTGCATGGATGCCGGCAGCGACTGGACGCGCCCGGCAAGATCACGGGTGTCCTCCGGACCGATCGGCAGTTCCGCCGGCAGCCGCAGCAGATCCTGGTCAAGCAGGCCCTGCTGGCGAAAGGTCATCCGGCCCTTGAAACCGAGAATCGCAAAGGCCCACAGCATGAGGACAAAACAGGTCTCCTGCTCGTAATCCTTGATCACCACGAAGAACGAGCGCTGCTGCACATACTCGGGATCAGACTGCATCTGCAGCATTTCCTGTTCGATGAAGGCAGCGGCCTGCGGCCTGATGAGGCTGACATACAGTGCATGCACCAGGATAAAGGCAATCAGCAGTGAAAATACCTGGTAGACGAGTTCAACGGGGAAGCCTCTCTTCATGATGTCTCTTTTCCTGTGTTTGTTTCGGCGTGCTGTCAGATATCCACGGGAAATGACACCGCGCTGTCGGCGCCGATCTTTTCCGAGGGTTTGAACGTGGCTGCAGGCTTAGCCGGTTGCTGCGAGCGTTGTTTGACCGGCGGTCTGTGTTTCCCGTCAGCAGTTTCCCGGGAGCTTGCCGCCTTCTTTTCGTCCTGTGCTGTCAGTGCGTACAGGTTCCCGCTGGCAAGCATGCAGCCGAGTATCAATACAAGTATTGCATTGCGCTTCATATTATGACTCCGTAATTCGTGTCAGCCTGCATACATTAAACAGGGCGTCCCTTCCCCTTTATGCCCGTTCTTTGGGTGCTCAGGGGGAAGGACAGAGCCTGCCCCCGCGGAGGCGGGGGAAGAGGGGATATTAATACGGATAGACAATTATATTATCCCCTCTCCCCGGCCCTCTCCCTGAGGGAGAGGGGGGTTGTTTGAATGGTGTAAATGCAGTCATTTTCTACTCCGCATAACGCGCAATGCGAAAGCCGAGATCGGGGCGTGCGGCGCGGCTGTAGTCCCGGTAACTCAGGCGCAGCTCGGTAATCGTGCCCTGGCGCCAGCTCGAATCACGCACCACGTGGTGCTCGCCGGACGCCGGGCCCAGCGGGTCCGTGACCTGCTTGTCGGCCTCGCCCGGGTACACGGCATAGTAATCGTGCATCCACTCGGCGACGTTGCCGCCGAGGTCATAAAAGCCGGCCGGTCGTGCCGCAAAACTGCCCACCGGTGCGCTGACCCGGTTGCCATCATTGTAGTCCGGAACGGTGTTGGCCAGGGTATCGGCAATGCTGGCATCGGCAAAATTGCCGACCACGGCTGCAGGCGGGAAACCGCCGCTCCACGGGTAACGCTGTTCTGTCTGTTGGGTATGTTTGCGCGCAACAAAGGCCCACTCCGCCTCGCTTGGCAGGCGATAGCCGGTCGACAGTGGCTGCGTCGCCTGCAGCCGGCCGTTGCTCCCGGTATAGGCCGGCGGTAATCCCGCGCGACTGCTCAGCCAGTTGCAATAGCGCGCGGCATCGTCCCAGCTGACATTTACCACCGGCTGGCTGTCGGTGTTCAGACTCACGCCTTCGGCCGAACCCGAACTGTGTTGCGGGTTGAACTGCCGGTAATCGGCATTGCTCACTTCCCGGCTGGCCAGGTAGAAGGGGCGTGGCAGCGCTACCTGCCGCGCACTTTCGTTGGCGCGACGCCCGGCCTCGCGACGCGATGCCCCCATGCGGAAACTGCCCTGCGCACGCACCAGTCGCAACTGCTGCCCGGCGGGACTGGAAATCACCGCAGGCGTAACAGCCGCCTGCTTTTTGCGCCGTGCCTGCTCGGCAGTGGTCAGGGTGACATCCACATTCTGACTGGTGCCGGTGCGCGGCGTAACCGTGACGGTCTCGGTTGCATAGCCGGGCTTGCTGAACTCCAGGGTATGACTGCGTGTCGTCAGCTGCAGGCGCTGGGTGGCCTTGCCGGCATCCCTGCCGTCCACCCGCAGGGTTGCATCCGCCGGGCGCGCGGTCACGAACACGATGCCATACTGCGGCCGCAGCCGTATATCGAGCGACTGTTCTTCATCCGCGGCCAGTTGCAGTTTTCGGTCATGGCGCTGGTAGCCCGGCTTGGTCAGGCGCAGGGTATGCTCGACACCGGCGGTCAGCGCCAGGATAACCGGTGTGGTGCCCTGGAATACGCCGTCCACACTGACGCTTGCAGCGGCCGGTTCACTGCTGAGCGTCAGCCGTCCATCGGTCAGTTGCAACTGGTACGCATCGGGTGCCAGATCCACGCCTGCAAGGACCCGCAGCGGGACCGACAGGTCCTGGTATTTTTCAAGCTTCAATACCAGTTGACGCTCGCCCTGCAGGAGCTCGGTCTCCAGCGGCGTCACGCCGAGCGCTGCGCCGTCTATTTCCACCGTTGCACCCGGCGGCTGGCTGTCGATGCGTGCCCTGGCCCAGGCCGGCTGCAGCACATGTGTTACCCGCTGCGCCTGGCCCTTGCCGGCCACGGCAAGCGTTTCCTCGACCGGCAGGTAGCGCGCGGTTTCAATCCGCAGGCGGTGATCCCCGCCGGGAATCTCGGCCAGCCTGCTGGCATCGGTGGCCACTTCCGCATCATCGATGAACAAGCTGAAAGGAACGTCCGGCTGCAGCTCGATGCTGACCCGCCCGGGCAATTCCTCGAGCTGCAATTCGAACAGCTGGAACCCCCCCGCCGGAACCACGATGGTCTCCTGCAGCGGACGGTAACCCGCGCGTTGTGCCGTGACTGTGTAGCGGCCGGGCAGGGCCAGTCGACGCCCGCCGATGGAGACGGCCGGGGGGAAGCCTTCCAGTGATAGGCGTTCCGGCTCCGGTGTGATGTGGACGGCGACGGGGGTGGCCAGCAGCACGAATGCGACGGCCAGCACCAACAGCAGGAACACACCGAGGACCACTCGCCGCAGGGTGCGGTGGCTGTGCGCCGGTGTGCGTACCGGTGCGACTTCGGGCAGTGTCCGCTTGTTCGATGGCGGCGGTGTGACCGGCGGAACCAGCGCCGGCTCGGACGCACGCTCATGCACGCTGATGTTGACCTGGTCACCCTGTACGTTCCAGTGAATGACCGATTCACCGACCTCCACTATGTCCCCCGACTTCAGCCATTTCGAGACCGTCAGGTGCTCGTGATTGTGAAACAACGGTGTATCCGTCTGTGCCGGCTGGATGAAGGCATGGCCCTCGGTCAGACCAATGTGTGCAACGACAGTATTGTCCGGCAGCCCGGGCAGCACGATACCATCCTGCTCCGCACCGCCGATAGACACTGGCATGTCTCGCTCATCGAGCCGGCGCTCGCCGACTGCATCATGGATAAAGTAGACGCGGCTCAAATCTCTTCCTCACAACGCACCACCAGCGGCGGCGGGGACATGCCGGGCCTGAGCGTGATCGCCTTGCGGACATCGCGGTAGCCCGGCCGGTTGCCGACGATGGTGTAGTCGCCCGGCAGCAATTCCAGCTGGTGGCTGTTGAACTGGCCGAGACGGCCGACGCGGTGGATCACCACGCTGGTGACACCGTCTGAGTTCAGGGTAATCGTTATCGGCACACTCGCCCCGGTGACCAGTTCGCGCAGTGCGGTGATTTTTCCTGCCAGGCGCGGTTCATCCGGCGGCGCCTCGCTGGCGGCGGCAAGCAGTTTCCCGGCGTTGGCCAGCGGCACGGCGGAGTAGATCCGCGCCGGCGTTTCGAGGTAGTGATCGAACTGCGCATGTAATGCGCTGCGCTCCTCGGCACGGCGCAGACCCTCGCTGGCAAAGCCGGCCGACGCATCGATGCTCAGTGCCTTGCGATACAGCTCAGTCGCGGCCTGCCAGTCTTCAGCGGCGACCTTGCCGGACGCCTGCCTGCGCAGACTGTCCAGGCCGGCCTGCGCGCGCATTCCCCGCAGTCGCTGCCGCGCATCACGCACCGCGCTGTTGCCGGGCTGCAGGCGCTCGGCCTCGGCCAGCGCCTTGCCGGCTGCACCCGTCTGGCCGGCATCCAGCGCGGCCAGTGCACGGGTCATTGTCGCGGTGAAGTCACGGGTATTGATCAGCCCCGTGACACGCTGCAGTGCCGTGCGTGCCGGTTCATAGGCCGTATCCAGCTGTGTTGCCTGCCGGTAGGCGGCCCGGGCCGCCTCCAGATCGCTGTTTGTTTCTGCCGCCTGCGCACGGTTCATCTGCTCGAGGACGGCCCGGCGACTGCTTGCCTGGGCGAGTCCGCGCGTCGCTGCCGGGTGTTCCGGCTCTATCGCGAGTACGGCCTGGAATTGCGCGATGGCCGTATCCACGTTATTCGCCGACAGCGCGCGGGTCGCCGCCTCGAGCGCGGTTGCCAGTATTTCGCTGCGACTGGCATCGAGCTGCTGCAGGTGGTCGAGGGCCGCCTGGTAGTCACGGACGGCCGCGGTGAATTGCCGCTGGGCAAAATAACGGTCAGCGGCGGATGCCCGGGCCGCCGCCTCACTCCAGTCCGGTTCGCCCCAGGCGCCGGCATTGTCCAGATCGAGCCTGGCACGCAATTGCAGGTAGGCCTGCAATGTCTGGTGCGCCGTGTCTCGCAGAGCCGCGGTGTCGCCGGCCGGTGGCGGCGGTTGCGCCGGGACGGTGGCTTCAGGCACCGGGTCCACCAGCCCCGGCAGCGCAAAAATAACGGCCAGTCCCAGTAACAGCAAACCGGCCAGTGCAATCCACCACCAGCGACTGTTATCAGGTGCACCCGACGTCGCAGTATGTGTTTGCCCCGGCGGTTGCAGGGCAGTCGTGTCCGTCACCCGTGACTGCCGGCGGGCATCCATATTGCCTTGCCCTGCTCAGGAACCGGCCAGGCCGGTTTCAGAGGCATAAATACGTTTCAGTAATGCGCGCCACTTGGTGTATTGCGCTTCGGCAGAACCGGTGAGTTCGTGGGTCTCGCCCTCCACCTCGACCACCATCGGGCGGGCCTCGGAGGAGAAGGATTCGTCCAGTTCGGTAATGGCATCGCGGTGGATGCCGGTTTCCGACGACTTGTCGAAACCGGCCTTGATGGCATATACGCCTCCCACCACCATGACATCGCGCAGCACACTGGAACCGGCATTGTTGCCGTTGTTCGAGGACTCGACAGCGATGGCGCCGAGTATGGCTGCTGCGCCCAGCAGCTTGCGCTGCCATGCCTCGCGCTCCAGTTTACGCAGGGCGGCAGCTTCTTCGCTGCGCGCCTTGCGCCACTCCGTGTAGGGCGACTCCATTTGCCGGGTGAAATTGTCGAAATGACCGTTGAGGGTATCGATCAGCAGAAAGTCCCGGTCGCGTATTGCCTGTACCCGTTGATACATGGGGTCTTCAGCAGCCGGCAGGTGTACGACCTTGTACTTGTCCCTGTCAGTTTCCAGGTAACCGGCGAAGGCCTCCGGCGCCAGGTCCGCCGCAAAGCGCAGGGCGGCAACACGACGGATCGCCGCGGTTTCTGCCGCATCCAGCTTCGCGCGAAACTCGGCCAGGTCATTGGCAATGGTGTTGTAAAGCGGCTGGAACACGTCCGTGCCGTTCTGGCCGCGGTTCGTGTATTGCGCGTACTCGATTTCCTCCCGGTAGGTGCGCCTGAACCACTGGCGTCCGGTTGCGTCCAGCGCCGTTATCTGCAGGGCCAGTTGTTCGCCATCGGATTCCAGAATGGTACCGCGCACCAGCAGTTCACTGCCCGTGGTGTCACGCGGTACCAGGCGCACCGCGCCCCAGTGACCGGTAGTTTCCATGGTGGCGCGCAGCTGTTCCGGCAGGTAACGGGCTTCGGCCTCGCGGATGTCCATGGACAGCCCCATGGCCTTGTCCTCGTCTTCCGGCAGTTCACCCGGATCGAACAACTCTACCCAGACATCCAGCAGCTGTTCGTCGGGCAGCTCGGTGACGGCCTTGTTCAGGGGCGTCCCGGCATCGACAGTGCGTGCCGGTCCAAACGTGCTGCAACCGTGCAGCAGTGCGAACAGCAGCAACAGCGGTATCAGGTAGACAGGTCTCGTAGTCATAGTCATGTTCAACGTGTACCTTGCTTGTACTTGCGGTATTCCTCCCAGAGCTTCTTTTTCAGCTCGGGATCGGTCTCTTTCTCGGCAGCCTCCCGCAGCTGCCGCGCCACCACGTCATCATCACTGCCGTCCGGGATATCCGGCGGTACTCCCCGCCTGCCGCCCTGGCGCTGTGCGCCGGTGCCCGCTCCCTCGCCCTGGCTGGCGTCAGCGCCACTGTCACCCTCGGCTTCCGCCCCGTCTTCACCGTCTTCACCTTCTGCACCGTCCAGGCCTTCAGCCGTGCCGGCATCGCCCGCTCCGCCACCCCCGGCGGCATCTGTCATGGGCGCAGCTGCCCTGACGCGATCCTGCTCGCGCAGCAGCATTTCATCAAACTCACCGAGGCCGCTGAGCAGTTCTGCATCGAGGGAAGCGATCTGTTCATCGGTGGTTTGTTCCCCCCCCTGGTCAATTGCTGCCGGTGCAAGCATTGGCGGCGGCTGTGACGGACAACCCAGGCCGGAAGGTGCCGGCAGCCCTGCAGCGGACAGTGCCACGCAATCCTCGGCCACCTGGCGGTGCAGGCGGGCGACATAGCCGGCGTAGTCAGTGGCTTCCCTGCCGTTTAAACTGCCGCGCTGTCGCCGGCTGTGAAAATCCTGCTCGGCCGCCACCAGGGCCGCATGATCGATGCGCAAGCGTTCGAGCAGCTTCTCGTCGTCGGCCGCCGCCCCGCAGATTGCCAGCAACAGCCCTGCCGTTATCAAAAACCTGCCATGCTTCATAGCATTACCCGCCTGCCTGGAATGCCTGTAAGCATATTAGTACGCATGGCGGGAGTATAGGAGACAAAATCCGCATTTTTACAAAAGTCCATAAACACCCTGTTTGCCCGGGACAGCCTCTAACCGCTAGATTTCTGGCTGTTTTTCGGGTTTATGCTGTTATGACCACTGAATTCGCAAACCGGCTCAATTGAAATTTGTCCCGGCTGGACCCGCCAGACCGGTGTTCCGGCGCAAGTCATGAAAGGCCTGTACTTCTTTATCCTTATTTTCCTAACATACATCCAATCTGCAAACCTTGCCCGGCCAGGAGGCTAGCCAATGTCGGTACCTGCAAGTGTCACCCGCTACGAACCCGGGGTGGTCATCCCTGTCTTGCTTGGCGTCACGGCCCTGGCAATATTTATCAATCACGATGTTTCGAACCGCCAGGCACTGCTGCTGCTGATCGGCAGCGGTCTGGGTTTCAGCCTGTTCCATGCCGCCTTTGGATTTGCCGGCGGCTGGCGGCGCTTTGTACGTGAGCGGCGCAGCGCGGCGATCCGCGCCCAGCTGCTGCTGGCCGCACTGATATCGCTGGCCTTTTTCCCGCTGCTGACGGGTATGGTACCCGGGTTGTCACTGCACGGCGCCTATGCCCCGGCGGGGCTGTCTGTGCTGGTCGGCGCTTTTCTGTTCGGCATCGGCATGCAGCTGGGTGGCGGCTGCGGTTCAGGCACCCTGTACACCGTCGGTGGCGGCCATATCAAGATGCTGGTCACACTGGTCTTCTTTGTTGCCGGTTCGGTGATCGGCTCGATCCATTTGCCCTGGTGGACACAGTTGCCCTCGCTGGGAAAGGTTTCCCTGCTGGCGGGCTTTGGCTGGCCACTGGCGCTTGGCCTGCAATTGCTGACACTGGCGACCCTCTATTTGCTGGTCACCGGCCTCGAACAGCAACGCTTCGGCAACCATGAACCGCTGACCCTGGCCCGGGGGCAGCGCTCCCTGTTACAGCGGCTGGTGTCCGGGCCGTGGCCGGTCGTTTGGGGTGCCGTGGGACTGGCGCTGCTCAGTCTGGCCACGCTGCTGGTCGCAGGACATCCCTGGTCGATCACCTTCGCCTTTGGCCTCTGGGGCACCAAGCTGTGGGCCGCACTGGGCGGCGACATCAGCAGCTGGAGTTACTGGAACCACGGCTATGCCGCTGCCGCACTCGGGCGCAGCGTACTCGCCGACGCCACGTCGATCATGGACATCGGTATCATCCTGGGCGCCATCCTGGCGGCCGGCCTGGCCGGCCGTTTCGCGCCCGCCGATCCCATCAGGGTGCGCGATATCCTCACCGCCGTTGCCGGAGGCCTGTTACTGGGTTATGGCGCACGCCTGGCGTTCGGCTGCAATATCGGCGGGCTGCTGGCCGGCCTGGGGTCCGGCAGCCTGCACGGCTGGCTGTGGCTCGCCAGCGGTTTCATTGGCAGCATCATCGGGGTATACCTCAGACAGGGCTTCGGCCTCGATAAGGCGGTAAAGTAAGGCGCATGAAAGACACTCGACGCAGAAATCGCTGGATCATGGGCGCCTTTGTGGGCACCGCGGCGATCGCCGTGGCCATAGACCACACCCGCCACCGGCTGCCACCGGCTGAGCCCGGTGAACAGTCCCAAAGCCAGACCACCGTTGTCGTGATCGACGAGGAAGACGAAAGCCCCTGTGGCCTGGACGACTCTCCCTGCTCGATGGATGACAGCCCCTGTTCGCTGGACGAAACGGACGATGACGGGGATGATTCGCCGTGCAGCCTGTAGCGATGCACTGCCGCGGTGAAGACCCGCCAGCGGCGCAGTTGTTCGACTGCATGCAGAACATGGGCGCTCAGCGCAGCAACCCGGTGCTCGAACTGCTGCGGGACATACCGGTATTTGAACAGGGTAAAAAGTACCCGCAGCCCGCACTGGCATTCGGGCAAGACGACTGGCGCAGCTATTATCACAGTCATTCCATGGCTGATGCCGATGTCAGGGAGCATGGTCATTTTCACCTGTTCACCCGTACAGGGCAGGGCTGGGCGCACCTGGCCGCTCTGGCCATGGATCAGGAAGGGCAGCCGCTGCGCTGGGTGATGACCAATCGCTGGGTCACGGACGGCGACTGGCGTGACCGTAACAACCTGCTGGCGGCCATTCATGCACTGTTGCCGGCGGAAGAGCCGGACGTCCTGCGCCAGTGGCTGACGAGTCTGTTGAAACTCTACCAGCCCGAGCTGGGCGACTTGCTCGATGCACGCGATGCGCGCATCGCCGGCCTGCTGCAGGGGCGCTCCCGGGACGCAGTTCTCGGCGATCGTACCCTGTATGAAGTGGCCAGCATGCCGATCGACCTGACTGCAAAACTCACGTCACAGCTGACCGGCGAAAACTCATGAATCAATAGAGGAAAAAAACATCGCGGCTGACATTTGATTCTGAAGGGTATTCGTCTAGTCTGTGAGTATCAGGCATCCTGAGTCATTTACGATCGGGCCCAGGCATATCCAGGAGGAGGACAGAAAATGTGGCGACTTATGATGGTAGCGGTTGTAAGCATGCTATGCATTGCCTGTAGCAGCGGTATCAGTTCCTATGAAGAGGGGATCGAGGCACAGTCCGGGATCATGGCGGACATGGTCAGTGTCCTGGAGGGTGTCACGGATGAAGCTTCGGCCGAGAAGGCATCCAGCGAGATAGAAGCCCTGGGAAACCGCCTTGGCGAGCTGGCAAAGCAGGTACAGGAGCTGCCGGAGCCCACGATTGAGGAAATGCAGGAGATCGCACGGAAGCAAAGCGCACAACAACAGGATTTTCAGAATAGAGCATTACCGCAGATGATGAAGCTGGCCCAATACAAGTCACTGAGTGATGCGTGGATGCGTGCACTAACCAATATGCGGTAACGCTGGAAGTCCGCCTCGTGCGGGCTTCTGCATGTTTGGCACGAATGTCCGGGAACAGCGGTGGGTTCAATCGGTCGACACAACACTTTACCTGCAGGTTAAAAGATGGAGTGTTGCGCCGACCGATAGAACCCATCACCCAAAGCAGGCATTATCAGAAACAGAAAACCCCGCTGATGCAGGGTTCCTGTGCTTCCTGGAACGGCCAATACAGGGAATTTACCAAATGCTAGTGAAAGTCCGTGTAATTACTGTAAGCGGCCATTTGATTACAGCTATAAATCTACGCTTTTGTTCAAGACCGTCCCCACGATATTGGTATGGCCGAGCCTCTCTACAGCGCATTCAATATCCTGTTTTTTTGTAAATCCATCTTCAATTACCAGCAAGGCGGCATCCACTTGAGGCGAGAAGGCCAATGTCTCCGTTGATGACAGAACTGGTGGCAAATCGAAGATAATGAAGCGGTTGTCGCCACACGATTTTATGTCCCTTACAAGCTGTTCCATCTTCAGTGAGTTCAGCATTTCAGCAGATCTCTCCAGGGGCTTTCCACCCGGTAAAATTACGAGGTCTTCATAGTAGCTTGGTTGAATAAGCAGTTCATCGACAGGCATATTACCCGTCAAGTAGTCGCTTAAACCTTTGCATTCAGGAAGTCCGAAATGTTTCAGCATCCTGGGTTGGCGTAAATTGGCATCCACCAGCAAAACGGAGTAGTCAATTTCCCTGGCCATGCTTATGGCCAGGTTAATAGCCGTAAGTGTCTTGCCTTCGCCTTCGCCAGGGCTGGTGACTGCGAGAATATTCCAGTTATTTTCCTTGAAACGTTGCAGAATCTGTGTGCGCAGCAGATTGCAGGATTCCGTAAATAGTCTCGGTTCAAAACCAGTTAAAATTCTGTTTTCCTGTAACACGGATATATCGAGAGTGACGGGACGCGCACGTTCATAATCAATTTTATCACTATCAGTGCGGGACAAGCGTGCACTTGACAGCATGAAATCTTCCCCGTCCTGATGTGCTTGTCGGGAATTACTTACAGCTCGTAGAATGTGTTCCATAGACTGGTTTCCAGTGTTAATTTTTGCCTTGACTGCATAATCTCCGGTACTGCAAATAGTATCGGCTGGCTGTGTCATTGCTATAACAATCAGCCCGTCTTGCCAGGGCTTATTCTGGCAGGTTGCGTTTAACGTCTACCTTCAGACAATTTTCAAGCTATTGGTCCGGCGGCCCACAAGAACGAGGCCCATCAGACCCGAGAAGAGCAGCATGGCAGCGGGCGGAATTGGTATCGCCTTGATCTGAAGTGTGTAGGTACCCACGCCACCATCACCCGGTAAACCCATAAATTGGGCCACAAATTGTCCGGGCGTTGAAACGTTGAAAGTGAGTGAGCCCTCGCCGTAACGAAATCCAAGTGGAGTCAAGCTGACGTCATCCAGAATCCCGAGAAACAGTTTGTCAAAGGCAACCGGATACTTAAGGTCCGTCAGGAATGCCTCATATGTCCCTGCCTGGTCAACCAGAAAAGGGGTATTTGAGACTGTAAAACCCGAGACGCTCTGGTAATCCTCAAGGACAACCGTCGAGGCATGAGCACTGCAAATACCCATGAATAACAGCGCCGTCCCAGCTAAATAATGTAAAAATTGATATGGTTTCATTGGTTTCATTCCTGTCAATGTCGGATACGCCCCCGGGTTTTCTCCATAGCGCTGTGAATAATCACACCGCAAATGACCAAGTGCATACCGTCGACCTGATTGCTATCGATGTTTACATGCCAGGTTCCGTCTCTGACAGGGATCTGGCATTACCCGTGGCCTGACACACAACAGACCACCGGGAGTTACTCTATTGCATGGATCCATCTCTAGCGTCGACACCGGTCACTCAATAGATGTGATGACCTTGGCATTCCGGTAATTGGCTGGGGGTTAAACCAACGTACTTGATAGGGGATATAGGCCGGGCATCGCAGAGACCGGGCCCTGGCCGAACGGATTTACGCTGCTTGTGATCTGTTTCTCCTGTTTATCTGCTCTCATGCCATGGTCATTCCTGCCGGCCTTCTTCCTGCCAGCATCCTTTCCTGTTTGAATTGCGTATTGGATGGCCCGTCCGCCATCAGCTAAATCAGTCAGGCGTTGAGCGCGGCTCCAGCCGCGGGGCAATGACGTGTTGCGTATCTTCCGGGAGCGACCCTTTGTTCGTTATTGAATGACCGTCACCAATCGAAATAATCAGTTAGATTAAGGCATATGAACGACTTCATGCGTTGTACAGCAGCCGTTCAGGGATCCTTGCCGATTGCAAGAGCGGGCCGTTCTTTGCCGTTAGCGATCTTTTATACAAGAGCCTGCTAAACGGCACCTTTGGCCCGGTTCTGCCATTCAGCATCTCCTGATGTCGGGTCGCTTTCATTCCGGCTATGCCTGTCAGTTCCGAAAGGTCAAAACAGAAAAGCCGGGCTGAGGCCGGTACCGGTACGGCCTCTCCGTCGCAGGCTGCCTGGCAATCCATACTGCCGGGCGTGCCTGTGCGCAGCAGAAATGTGAGCCATGCTACGGTCCTCAGTCAGCAGGTTGTTATACTTTGTTTGTTGTGAATACTCGGGCGGTGGAATAGCGATGGCGGGTAGTGGACCCAGAGCGGGGCAGGAAATCAGGGTGGAGTACCGCATACAGTGTGGTGACTCTGCACAGGAATATACGCTGCACCTCGATAAGCAGACAGGCCGCCTGTTAAACACGGTGCCGGCGGACCCGCCGGCCTGGACGCGCCTTGAGGTCCAGCAGTGCAGCAATTGCCCACTGTCGGTTGCAGAAAACCCCCATTGCCCGCTGTCCCTGCAGCTTGCGCAGGTCATCGCCGACTGGGGGCACGTATTCTCCTATGCAGAGGTCCGCTATGAGGTGGTCACGGCGGAACATCATTTTTCGGGAACCACCACAGCGCAAAAGATTCTCAGTGCGCTGCTGGGGCTGGTCATGGCCACCAGCGAATGTCCCCATATGTATTTTCTGCGGCCGCTGGCGCGTTTCCATCTGCCCCTGGGCAGCCCGGAGGAGACCGCCTTTCGCGTGGTATCAGCCTATCTGCTGGGGCAGCACCTCGCCGGGGCCGAGTCGGGGAGGGCGGAGGACTTCGACGGTTTGATCGAACGTTACGAGGCCATCCAGACCGTCAACAAGTGTCTGGCCAAACGGGTGGCCGACGGCAGTAGCGAGGATGCCGCCATCAATGCCGTGGTGTTGCTGGACCTGCTGGCACACATGGTGCCGTTCTTTGCCCGTGAAACACTGGACTCGCTGCGCCCGCTGTTCCAGCTGGATGTGTTGCCGGACTGACGGTAGCGTTCAAGCCCTGCACCTGCCACTAAACGACACCCGCCTGACGGCATGCCGTGGCTATGCCTGTAGCGGACCGGCATGCTGGCCCAGCAAGTCGCGGACGGCGGCGGAACTGTGTGCTTCGCATACCCGCCTGGCAAGCAGGCGGGCTTCCCCGGCAGGTGTGGCGGCGATGGTTTGCCGCAGATAAGGCAGCACAGCCGCCTCGACCGAAAACACGCGGTAGCCGAGACCCAGCAGCAGCGGCAGGATGCCCGGCAACTGCGGCAACACACCGCAGAGCTGGACGGCATCGGGGCGATCCTGCACGGCCCCGGCAACCTGCCGCAGGAACCGGTACAACGCCGGCGCATACGGGTCGAGATAGCGTTGCAGTCCCGGCTGGTCGCGGTCGGCGCCGAACAGACACTGCATCAGGTCATTGCAGCCGATGGCGACAAACTCCACGACCTCGAGCCATTCGCGCAGCTGCAGGGCCGCCGCCGGCGTTTCGGCCATGGCGCCGACCGTAACCGGGCAGGCAAGCTGCTGCCTGATATCGTCATGCCAGTACTGCAGCTCCGCCAGGTCGGCCACGTAGGGCAGCAAAATGCGCACATCAAATTCCGGTGCCAGGGTGGCAATGGCCTGCAGCTGCGCCCGGTAGATGCCCTGCACCGGCTCATCGGCAAACAAGCGCACCCCCTGGCGGCCAAGCACACCCGCATCCCCAGGTGGCAGCCGCAGCCACGACGGGCGCTTGCTCACCGCCACATCAAACAGGCGAATGGTGAGCGGCAGCCCCGCCGCGGTAACGCATAGCTGCCGGAATGCGTCGCGGTAAAATGCCGCATCCGGCAACTGCGCGTCTTCCGGTGTGATGAACTCGGAGCGCAGCAGACCGATGGCCGCGGCGCCCGACCCGACCGCAGACTGCACGGCCTGCTGGCTGCGTGCGCTGACCCGCAGGCTGACTGTAACGCCGTCCGGTGTGGTTGAACCGGCATCGGCAACCGGTGGTTCACGCGGGGCAGCGCAGGCGGACAGGTCAGAGGTCAACAGGCCGGTAGAGCCGTCGAGGAACAGTTCCATGCCTGTCTGCAGCTCCCTGGCCTGGCTGCGGCTAATCATGATGGTTGGTACACCGCTGCCCAGCAGCGGGATCTGGCTGTGTGAAAATGGCGCGCCGTCGACCATCACGAACCCGGCAGGCGGCGGCTCGAGCGGGCCCGGCGGCGGCTGCTCCAGCATGACGATCCTGCCGGCCAGGTTGTCCTGCAGGCCATGCTGTAAACGGCCGTGCGCGATACCCGCGACATAGGGCATGCCGGTGATATGGATTGCAGGCGTCGTCATACCCGGATCATAGCCCAGGCTGTCAGGTAAATGCCCTCGAAAAGCGGCAGTCGCCAGCGTGCAATGAACTGTCGGTATTGGACGAAAGCGGCAATCCGGTGCAGCAATTCAGCCAGATCACACCGGCCTGCTTACAGTTGTATGGATTCAACCAGTGTCTCGTACCGGGATCATGATCAGGTGATCACCGTGGGCTCCCGGCGCCCGGTGCGGGACTCGATCTCCGCCATGTCGATCGCGATCCCGACCAGGGGTTGCATCACGCCGGCGGTCTCGCGGACCTGCTTCCCGGGATCGGTCTCGCAGGCCTCGAGATAGACTCTCAGGGTTGCACCCTCTGTGCCGGTGCCCGAGAGCCGGTAGACGATGCGCGATCCATCGGTGAAGCCGATGCGGATACCCTGATTTTCCGAGACGCTGCCGTCCACCGGGTCGGTATAGGCGAAGTTGTCGGCATAGCCGACGGTGTGGCCGTCCAGCGTGGTGCCCGGCAGGTCTGCCAGCAGTGTCTGCAGGTGTGCCATCAGGCCATTGGCGGCCTCTGCGTCTATACCTTCATAGTCATAGCGGGTGTAGAAGTTGCGGCCGAATTTACGCCAGTGTTCCTGCACGATCTCCTGCACGGACCTGTTTCTCACCGCCAGCAGGTTGAGCCAGAAGAGTACCGCCCAAAGACCGTCTTTCTCCCTGACATGATCGGAACCGGTGCCAAAACTCTCCTCGCCGCAGAGCGTGATGCGCCCTGCATCCAGCAGGTTGCCGAAAAACTTCCAGCCGGTCGGGGTCTCGTAGCAGTCAAGCCCCAGTGCTTCCGCCACCCGGTCAACTGCCTGGCTGGTCGGCATGGAGCGTGCCACCCCGCTGATACCGCCGGCATAGCCCTTGATGTGCCGGGCATTGGCAGCCATCACCGCAAGACTGTCGCTGGGGGTGACGAAGAAATTGTGCCCCAGAATCATGTTGCGGTCGCCATCGCCATCGGAGGCGGCGGCGAAGTCGACGGCGTCCGGCCCCGATGCCAGGGCAACCAGCTCGTGGGCATGAACCAGGTTGGGGTCGGGATGACCGCCGCCGAAGTCTTCACTGGGGTCGCCGTTGATCACGGTGCCGGGTTCCGCGCCCAGCATTGTTTCCAGGATGAGTCGGGCATAGGGGCCGGTGATTGCGTGCATGGCATCGAAACGCATACTGAATTGACCGGAGCTGAACAGCTGGCGAATGCGTTCGAAATCGAACAGCGCTTCCATCAGTGCGGCGTAATCCGCCACTGCATCGATGACCTCCACCCGGGTTTCCCCCAGTGACCGGGTGCCGAGGGTGTCGAGGTCGATCTCGTCCGTGGCGAGGGTCCGGTATTCACTGATCTCCCGGGTGCGTGCGTAGATTGCCTCGGTGACGCTCTCCGGGGCCGGGCCGCCACTGGCTGTATTGAACTTGATGCCGAAGTCCCCGTCCGGGCCTCCCGGATTATGGCTGGCGGAAAGAATGATGCCGCCGTTGGTCTGGTACTTGCGGATAACGCAGGAGGCGGCCGGCGTAGACAGCAAGCCGCCCTGACCGACAATGACCCTGGCCACCCCATTGGCTGCCGCCATGCAGATAATGGTCTGGATGGCCTGGCGGTTGTAATAACGGCCATCACCGCCCAGTACCAGTGTGCCACCCCTGAGGTCCGTCCGGGTGTCGAAGATCGACTGCACAAAGTTTTCCAGGTAGTGGGGTGTCCGGAAAATCCTGACTTTTTTACGCAACCCCGACGTGCCGGGGCGCTGGTCGGAAAAGGGTCGGGTGCTGATGCTTAAAATTTCCACTGTAATCTGTCGTCCTGCATGGTCCGGGGCAGCTATATTCAATCACACTCAGGGGTGGAATTTGACCCCTTGACTCCGAACTCTATGGATGTTTTTGCCCGGATGACTCCTCGGCAAGCCAGGCATTGTGAAATACCTGGCAGCGTTCATCAACGTGTAACAGGGCATTGCGGTGGACGTAGCGACTGGCGGGGCTGACGTGCTCCTGGCAGCGATCAGAGATGGTCCGCCATCATCTCCACCAGGAAATCCAGCCAGTTCTCGGGAAACGGCTCGGTGAGTTCCACCGAGGCCGCCATATCAGGCATGAATACACGCTCCAGCAGATCATCGACCGGCTGCGGATGCGAGGTGGCAATATTGATTTCCTTGTTAATGCGCAGACTCAGCTTGTCGAAGTTGGCCGAGCCCAGACAAATCCAGCCGTCGTAGACGGCTGCCTTCAGATGCGACATGCCGGGATAGATATAGACCCGGATACCGTTTTCCAGCAGGGTGTTTGCAACCAGGACATTGTTGCGACTCATCACTCCGAAATCACTGCGCAGGGGCATGATCATGCGTACATCCACCCCGCGTGCCCGTGCCCTGATCAGGGCGTCGAGTATCGCGTCGTCGGTAAAATAGGCATTCTCGATATAGATATAGCTTTTCGCATTACGGATTGCCGCCAGCTGTGCGCGGTAGATCTGCGAGTCCATGGGTCGGGTGAACAGTACCCGCACAGGATAATCACCCGCCTGCGTGTCACGGCCGGCGGGCTTGTACTTGCGCAGCATCAACTGCAGGTCGCCGAGAAACCGCTCATGCACCCAGGCCCTGAAAAAATCCTCGCGCAGGATATCCACCACGGGCCCTTCCAGTTCGATCATCATGTCATGCCAGTCATAGCGGTACTCGCGGCCGAAGTTCATGCCGCCGATGAAACCGATGTGTTTATCCACCACAATCGACTTGCTGTGGTCGCCTGTCAGCCAGAAGTTCGAGATGCTCTTGACCTTGATCCTGGAATCCTTCCTCAGGTAGTCGAAGATCGAGGCCGGCGCCCTGTGGCGCGCAGGCAATGATTCGGCTTCTTCCATTGATGAACCGATAGTGCCGAGTCCATCCAGCAGTACCCTGATACCCACTTCCCGGGAGCGTGCCCTGAGGATGTCGGCCAACTTGATAGCGTAGTCATCGTCATCGAAGATATACATCCTGATGTCGATCGACTCCCTGGCGGATTGCATCACATCAATCAGGCGCGGGAAGAACTCCACGCCATCCACCAGATAACTCATGCGCCCGGTCGAGGCCTGTGTGCCGGTGATTTCGTCGAGCCGTCTTTCCCAGGCCGGCAGGTCCATACCGGGAGCCTTGCTGAGCGGCGGAACGTGTTCCGTGCGTTGTGGCAGCAGCACGGTGCGGTGCAGCGTGTCCACCATGTCCTGGCTGGTGCGGGCAAACAGCCTGCCGATGGAGGTCACAGGCCGTTCCACCAGCGAACGCACCTGGCCGATTACCACGTGGGTGGTAATGCGCACAGGCGCAATATCGCTGCTGGTGCCCGGTGCCCGGCTGTCAACGGGGCGACTGGTCAGGAACAACACCCGCCCCGCATCCAGGTCGGCATAGACAAACGGCGTTGCATCGGGCCCTGCGACGCCGGTATTCAGCAGTAGCTGCCGGCCGGTGACAGCCTCCGCGGCAACGTAGTCCGACAGGACCGATAGTAATACCTCCAGTACCTGCTCGAACGAGTAGCTGTACTTGACGTGCACATCGGCCGGCTTGTTCTCGATCAGGGCCCACTGCAGGGTGCCGGTGTCATCGTACCAGGTGAACCACTCCTCCAGCTGCAGAATATCGATGACGGCACCGGTGTGTTGCTGCGCGGGCGTCAGCGTTTTGCGCAACAGGTGAAATACGGTTGCCCAGTGCGTGGCGGGCAATATATGCAGCGCCTGCCGGCCGGCGGCCGGGGATGTTTGCCAGGCCGCTTTCTGCACGGCTTGCAGGGTGACTTCCGTCGCTACGCCTGCTGTCCTTTTCGATGCCGGTAACCCGGCACCTTCCATGGCGGGCAGGGCAGGCTTGTGCCAGGTACCCGCGGTGTATGCCACTTCGCTGCCTGAGCGATAGCGGATATAAAACCGGTTATCCTCCAGGTAGGCCGACTCCGCAATGAATTCCGCCGGTGCCTCGATGACAGGCCCGGTACGCTGTGACAGACCTGTACCTCCGTCGGTGGCTGCCCCTGGTTCCGCGGGTTGCATACTGCAGGCCGAAATCAGCAGACCCAGGGTGCTGATTGTCAGCAACTGCCATGTGGTGACACCAGACTGAGTGCCGGGCCGGGCCAACGGCGTATTGATTAACAGGTTGGTCAAGAGCCGCTATCCCGTGCGAACAGGCCTCAGGGGTTTCCGTCCCAGGCCTTGCCGCTGCCTTCCTGCAGCGTGATGAAGGAGTCGACGCCGATGTCGTGCCAGATCTCGCGGGTCCCTTGCGGCCACACTACGCCAATCGCCTGCACGCCGGCGCCGGCACCCAGCCCGAAATGCACCCGGTCATCGCTGGCACTCAGATAGCTGCCGTCGGTATGCGCCCGGCGCCATAGCGGCGGTTTGCCTGCACGCAACAGCGCCACCCGTGCGCCCAGGCCGGCACGATTGGAGCGCGTGCCCTGCAACCGTACCGTCAACCAGTGGTTGTCTCCGTCGATCGTGTTACGCAACAGGCGGGCCGGTCCGTTGTTGTTCGCCACCACGATATCGATATCGCCGTCATTGTCGAGATCGCCAAAGGCGGCACCGCGACTGACCTCGACCAGCGCCAGTGCCGGCCCCGACTGTCCGGTCATGTCACTGAAGCCGTCGCGGCCGTCATTACGGACAAGCTGGTTACGCTCCTGGTAGGGAAACGGCTGACCGCGCAACGATTCCTCGATCCTGACTGCGCCGTTGGCGACAAACAGGTCGAGGTCGCTGTCGTTGTCGAAGTCGAGCCACTCCGCGCCGAAACCGGTGTACGGCAGACTGATTCGTCCCAGCTTGTGCGCATCGGTTGCATCAAGGAAGTTGCCGGTACCGTCGTTGACATACAGGGTATTGGTCTCGCGGTCGAGGTGGGTCATGAACAGGTCCTCGTCACCATCACCATCGAAATCGCCGGCCGTTACACCCATGCTGGCCTCCGCCTTGCCGTAGGCATTGATGGCAACCCCGGCCATCAGGGCGGTGTTCTCGAAGCGGCCGTCACCCTGGTTGATCCACAGCTGGTTGTCGTCGCCGTCGTTGGCGACATAGATATCCTGCCAGCCATCGCCGTTGTAATCCGCGCAGGTCACGCCCAGTCCGGAGCCGAAGGCCACACCCAGCCCCGCCGCATCGCTGACATCGGTGAAACGCCCGTCGCCGTCGTTGCGAAACAGCCGGTCGCGCACCGGCCGGTAGGACTGCGGGCCGCAATAATCAAGCGTGCCATCCCCGCCGGCGCACTGCTTGTTGCCCGCGACGGTAAAGTGCACGTAGTTGGCGACGAACAGGTCGAGGTCGCCGTCGCGGTCGTAGTCGAGGAAGGCGGCACTGGTGCTCCAGCGCGGGTCATCGACGCCGGCCGCGGAAGTAACGTCGATGAAGCGGCCATCGCCCTGGTTGTGATAGAGGACGTTCGTGCCGAAGGTGGTGACATAGAGATCGGTGTAGCCGTCGTTGTCATAGTCGCCGGTTGCCACACCCTGGGCATAGCCCGCGTGACCCAGCCCGGCCAGGTCCGTCACGTCGATAAAGCGCAGCATTCCATCCGCTTGCAACTCGTTGCGGAACAGGCGGTCGCCGGTCGGCTGGCCGGCCGGCAGCGGGAACAGGGCCTGTGCGGGCGACTGGCCGGGATCGGGCATGCCAGCCTGTGGCAGGTACACATCGAGGTCACCGTCGCGATCATAATCCAGCAGGGCGACGCCCGGACCGAACACCTCGGGCTGGTAGTAGGCGCCGCTGGCACCGTTGAAATGCGTGAACACCAGTCCGCTGGCGGCAGCCACCTCGACAAACGGCTCGCCGGGTTGCGGCGCCTGCACCGACTGCGTCGCTTGGTCTCCTTCACAACCGGCCAGAAAAACCATTACGACAGCCGATAGTGCCCAACCGCGCCGGATCAAAACTGCTTTCATTGAGTTTCCCGCCAATGTGTCATGGTCTGCGTGATTTCGCGCAGCATTCGTTCCTGTCCCTGTGCCGCGGCCTGCGTGCGTGCCTGCTCCAGCAGGGTCATGGCCCGCTCGTGCTCGCCGGCCTCCCGGTATACCTGTGCAATGCGCTGCAGGTACAGCGTCTGGTCACTGTCGCTGCGCTGCGTCACCCTGTCCAGATGGGTTGTTGCCTCGGTGCGCCGGTCTGTGAGCATGAGCAGGCGTCCAAGCAGCAGGCCGGCCCGCCGATTGTTCGGATCGTTTTCGAGTGCCAGGCGGTAGTGCCGTTCGGCCTCGGCCTGTTGCTGTAATTCCTCCGCTGCCTGCCCGAGCAGGGTGTGCGCGGCGCTGTGGTCCGGATGGGCAGCCAGCACCTTCTCGAACGCCGCGGCGGCATCCGCAAAGCGGCCCTGTTCGGCCAGCAGGGTGCCATACTCGAGATTGGCCATGACGGCATTGGGCTCGATGGCCGTGACCGCCCGGTAATGCCGTTCCACACCGTCGGCATCGTTGAGGCGATGGTACAGTCTGATCAACTGGCTGTGGGCCTCGATTGACTGCGGTTCGACCTTAATGGCCTGCTCCAGTGCCAGCAGGGCCTCTCGCGGCTGTCCCCTGGCCTGCAGGCGCTTCGCCCGGCGCACGTGCGCCGTTGCACTGATATCAAGCGCATCCAGCGACTCCAGCAGCGGATCGACATGCGGTGGTGTCTGCTTCGGCTGTCGTCGATAGCGTTCCATGTGGGCCTGCGCCAGTTCAGAGTCGCCCCGGTTCCGAAAGGCCAGCGCCAGTGCGTAGTGCGCCGGCCCGAAATCCCTGTACAGTTCGACTGCACGGCGATTGTTGCCGATGGCACCCTCCGCATCACCCAGGGCGGCCAGTACCTGTGCCAGCCTGTGATGCGCCCAGGCCGAGTCCGGTTCCTGTGCCAGCAGGTCCTCGAACAGTGTCTGTGCCTGTGCCAGCTCGCCGGTCTTGAACAGGACTTCACCGAGCCGCAGCCGTGCCGGCGCATAATCCGGTTGCAGTCTGATGACTGCATGCAGATTAGCGGTCGCCCCGGCATCGTCGCCCGTCTGGGCCTGGGCAATACCCAGCAGGTAGGCCGTTTCATAGTCCCCGGGCTGCAGCACCCGGGCCCGCTGGTAGCAGCCGATGGCCGGGGATTGCAGCTTGTAGGCATGCAATATCATGCCCAGGCGGAGGTTGCGCCGGGCATCCCGGGGGGCTTCCAGCAGCTGTGCCCGGGCCGCCAGGATCTGCTGCCGGACCGGTTCGGCAAATTCCACCACCGTCAGCTCGGGGATGTCCGGCAGGTCGGGGTCCCCCGGCTGAAGGCATCCGGTGATGGCGGCGATTACCAGCAGGCCCTGCAGGGCCCGGATCATGTAGCGTTTTGTCTGTTGCATAACAATGGCGCCGGCTGGTTTTCACCCGCCAGTACGAAGCTTGCGGCTTTACCGGGGTATTTATGGAATACTGATCATATAGATATAGCCGTGGCAGTTTTAAGGCCGCCGTTCAAAGGTTTGAACACTGCGTGACCGGGATGAGAACCGGCGGACTTGCGGTCTGCCAAATTGACACAGATCAACGTATAAAGTATTGAAATCAGGCACTGTTCAGGTTAATACTATATTATAACAATTACGGATGATCGCTACCTGATCCCGCCACCTCGATCAGGCGTTCCTGTTTTGTGCGCCAGCAGGACGATGCATTACGCGCCTGGGTATTCCGGATGCAGATGCCAGTAATCCCCGCAGCGTTCAGGAGAAGTCACATTGTTAGAGACTGGCAGCAGTAACAACTACCGCAAGATCGATCCCTCGTCACTGGACATTGTCCGTACCCACCTCGCTACCCGGGTGGTAGGACAGCATGCGCTGGTCGACAATATGCTGATCTGCCTGGTGAGCGAGGGGCACCTGCTGGTGGAAGGCATGCCCGGTCTGGCCAAGACCACGGCGGTCAAGGCCCTGGCCGAGTCGATCGAGGGCGATTACCACCGCATCCAGTTCACGCCCGACCTGTTGCCGTCCGACCTGATCGGCACGGATATCTACCGCCACGAGAAGGGCAACTTCGAGTTTCGTGCCGGCCCCCTGTTTCACAACATCCTGCTGGCCGACGAGGTCAACCGGGCACCGGCCAAGGTGCAGTCGGCGCTGCTCGAGGCCATGGGTGAGCACCAGGTCACGGTCGGCCTGAAAACCTATACCCTGCCAAAACTGTTTATGGTGCTGGCCACGCAGAATCCGATTGAACAGGAAGGTACCTATAACCTGCCAGAGGCCCAGCTCGATCGCTTCCTGATGCATGTCTGGGTCGGGTATCCGAACCGTGAGGAAGAACTTGCCATCCTGGCGCTCGATAACGACCAGCAGCACACCGCGCCGCAACCGCCGGCCGATCTGTTGTCCCAGAAGGAACTGTTCAGGATCCGTGAGGATGCATCCAATCTGTATCTGGACCCGCGGTTGAATGAATATATCGTGGATGTCGTGCAGGCCAGCCGCAAACCCGAGGCCTATGACGAGAGCCTCAAGCGCTGGTGCCGTTTCGGCGCCTCACCCCGTGCCACCCTGGCGCTGGCGCGTTGCGCCCGGGCCCGGGCCTGGCTGGATGGTGATGATTTTGTTGCCCCGCAGCATATCCAGGCGGTGGCGCCGGATGTCATGCGGCATCGCATCCTGCTGACCTTCGAGGGCGAGGCCGAGGGCGTGACCACGGATGACTACATCAGTCGCCTGCTGGAGGTTGTGGCAGTTCCGTGATGAACGGGATACAACCCGCAGTCAATTACAGCAGTCGATGAGTCTCCACCCGCAGCTTGATGATCTGCTTGAACTGCGCCATCAGGCACACACCCTGGGCGTGGCAGCCCATCACCTGGTCAATTCCACCTTCACCGGTTTATATGCTTCCGTGTTTCGCGGCACCGGGCTGGATTTCGATGAGGTGCGCGAATACCGCGAAGGCGACGATATCCGCAATATGGACTGGCTGGTGACGGCCCGTACCAACGTCCCGCACCTGAAGGTTTTTCGAGAAGAACGCCAGCGTAGCGTGATCCTGTGTGTCGATACCGGGCCGCACATGAGCTTCGGTACCCGCGGCACGTTCAAATCCATCCAGGCCGCGCGTTGTGCAGCCCTGATCGGCTGGGCCGCCAGCAAGCAGCACGACCGGGTCGGGGGCGTGTTGTTCGGCAACCCGGCAACCGGTCTTCGCTACTATCGTGCCACACCCGGCCGTCGCGGGTTGTGGCGCCTGCTGCGCGCCTTGACCGAACCGATCGAACAGGGTGATACGGATGAATCCCAGTTAATGTCGGCACTGCAGCACCTGGACAGCGGGGCGGCGACCGGTTCGTTGATATTCGTTATCGCGCCGCTCAACCAGGTGACCACCGGTCTGGAGCGCATTCTCGGCAGTCTCAGACAACGCCACGATGTCGTGCTGCTGCCGGTGGATGACCCCGCCGACCATGAGCTGCCTGCCATGGGCCCGGTCATTTTTTCCAATGCCGCCGGCGAACTGCTGGAGGTGGATACCGACAATGAGGCCGGTCGGCAGGCATTTCGCGATGACTGGGAGCAACGTCGCGAGGAATTGCAGCAGCTGGCCTACCGCCTGGGGCTCGGCATGATCCCGGTCAGCACGACGGATGAAATACACCGGACAATGATCGAAGGTCTGCGGCATTACGCGGAGAGGCGCTAGAGACGATGCAGGACGCCGGCAATATATTACGCGATATCCATGACCTCGACGCCGTCCCCTGGTTGCCGCTGGCACCGGGCTGGTGGTGGGTCATCGGTATTATCGTGCTGGTGCTGGTGCTTGCCGGGATGCGTTATTTGATTCGCTACAGCGGTCTCATGCCCGGCTGGCGCGGGGATGCGCGCCGTCAGCTGCGGGATCTGAAAAAAACATTACGCAAGGGCGATCCGCGCGATGTGGCCGGTCGGCTTTCGATCCTGCTGCGCCGTATAGCGATCGCGCGCAGTGGCCGTGACCAGGCCGCCGGACTTGCGGGTGATGCCTGGCTTGCCTGGCTCGAACAGGACGACAGGAACGGCTTCAAATGGTCGAAAGGCGCCGTGGTGCTGCTGCAAGCCCCGTATATGCCACCGGATATTGCAGTGAAACGCAATGAGGTCACGCGCCTGATAAGCGCCGCCATGCGCTGGGTCGATACCACGCCGGCGGGGGACGCTGCGCCGGGTCTGCAGTGGCTGAACAAGATCCGTGTGCCACAGTGGCTGAAAAAGATCCATGTGCCGCAGTGGTTGAACAAGATCCGGATACCCCGGTGGCTGAAAAAGATTCGTATACCAGGCATAAGCAGGGCGGGCGGGGCGACCCATGTTTAGTTTCGACTGGCCATGGGCTGCCGTTCTGCTGCCACTGCCATTACTGATTCGCTGGCTCTGGCCGCGCCCGCATGGCGCCACCGATGCCTACGCGCACGGCGACAATTCCACCTTGCTGCATCCGGCACTGGGTCGGTTGGCCTCGACGTTTGTTGCGGCACGTTCGCTCACACATGCGGGCAGTCGCCTGCAGCTCGGCGTGCTGGCGTTGTTATGGGTGTTACTGGTTATTGCCCTGATGCAGCCGCAATGGCTGGAGCCCTATACGGAAATCCGTACCGAAGGCTATGACCTGATGCTCGCCGTCGATACCTCGCGTTCCATGGAGGCGCTGGATTTTACCGTCCAGGGCCGGCAGGTTACGCGCATGGCGGTCATCAAGGGTGTACTGGCACGCTTTATCAAGGCGCGGGACGGTGATCGTATCGGTATTGTCGTATTCGGCAGTCAGGCCTTCGTGCTTTCGCCCATGACGCTCGATATGCAGGCCTTGCAAAGTCTGCTGGACGGTGTGGTCTCGCGCATGGCAGGTGATGGCACGGCCATTGGCGATGCCATCGGCCTCGGCGTGAAAAAACTGCGCGAGCGCCCGGAGGGCTCGCGTGTGCTGATACTGGTCACCGATGGTGAAAATACCGAGGGCAGCCTGCCGCCGATGCTGGCTGCAAAACTCGCCGCACACGAGGAGATCCGTATCTATACGATTGGCGTGGGCAGCAAGGGGCTGGTGCCGTTTTACGAGGATGGCCGGCTGAAGCAGGTCGAGATGGAGATCGATGAGGACCTGCTGACCAATGTGGCTGAGGTCACCGGCGGGGCCTACTTTCGAGCAACGGACACCGGGGCGCTCGAGAAGATATACCGGCAGATCGATACGCTGGAGAAAACGCAGGCCGAATCCCGCACGGTCATGATTCCACGGCCACTGTATCGCTGGCCACTTGGCCTGGCCCTGCTGCTGGTCTTCCTGCTGGGCATGTTCCCGGACGGTATTCCTCGCGCATGGCTGACGAGACATGCCGATGGCTGAGTGGCTGAACGCCTTTCATTTCAGCCAGCCGGCATGGTTGTGGGCCTTGCTGCTGTGCATTCCGGTGGCCATATGGCTGCTGTTGACGCGAAATCTTTCCAGGCGTAATGAGCGCCTGCAGCAATACGCAGACAGTCACCTGTTGCCGCACCTGCTGGGCCAGTCCGAAGCTTCTGTCACGAAACAATGGCGGCGTTACGGGCAATGGGGTCTTGTCTGGTTACTCCTGGTGCTGGCCATGGCGGGACCGCGATGGGATTTCACCGATGTGCAGCTGTTCCGTCCCGGCACCAACCTGGTGGTGCTGTTCGACATCTCGCGTTCCATGGACGTGACCGACGTTCCGCCCACACGACTGGCGCGTGCACAGCAGGAACTGGCAGACCTGCTGGAGCAAAACCGGGGTATCCGTATCGGTGTCATCGGTTTTGCCTCGATTGCCCATGTCGTTGCCCCGGTCACCGAAGACATGAACAGCATACGCCGTGTATTGCCGGTACTCAGCAGCGATCTGGTGCAATTACAGGGCAGTCGGCTGACGTTTGCACTTGACCGCGCCGGCGAACTGCTTGCCGGCCAGCCCGTGAACAGTGTCAATTCGCTGTTGATCATCACAGATGGTGATTTCGATGAACCGGACCTGACGCAGAAACTGCAAACTTATTCTGCAGCCGGCGTACGCACGCATGTGCTCGGTATCGGTACCCCCGAGGGAAAAACCGTGCCAGGCAAGAACGAACCGTGGATTCTTGGCAGGGACGGCAAGCCGGTAAGATCAGCCCTGAATGAGCCGCTACTCAAGTCGATGGCAGCTGCCGGTGGCGGCATTTACCAGCGCGCCGATTTCCGCCAGCGGGATACCGAGCGGATACTCGCGGAGGTCAAGGCGCAGGCGCTACCCGATGACGATGCCGATGAACGCACCCGGGTCTGGAATGAACGCTTCTACTGGCTTGCAGGGATCGCCTCGCTGCTATTGCTGCCACTGTTCCGTCGCACCATGCCGGCCCACCTGGTGCGCAAATCATGACGCGCTGTATAGCGACGCGGATCGGACTATTCGTCATCCTGTCAGCCCCGGTTGCGATGGTCGACGCGTCCTTGTTCGGGAATGCGGAGCAGGATGCAGCAAATCAATACAAGGCAGGAGAGTACAACGAGGCTGCTGATGGTTTCACCGATACTTACCGGCGCGGGGTCGCACTCTACCGTGCGGGGCGTTACACCGAGGCCGGCGAGGCCTTTGAAAGTGTCGAGCGTGAGGATGTAAAGCCGGATGCGCTGTATAACCTGGGTAACAGCCGTTACAAGCGCAGTGACTACGAGGGTGCAGTTGATGCCTACCAGGCTGCGCTGGCACTGCGTCCGGATGACGAGGACACGCAACACAATCTCGGACTGGTAAAGAGAATACTGGAGCAGTCCCTGACGGAAGAAGACCTGCAGCAGGAAGAACAGCCGGAGGAAGAAGAACAGCCGGAGGAAGAAGAGCAGCCGGAGGAAGAAGAGCAGCAGGAAGAAGAACAGCAGGAATCGGAAGAATCTTCGGAGGAGGAACAGGAATCGGAAGAATCTTCGGAGGAGGAACAGGAATCGGAAGAATCTTCGGAGGAGGAGCAGGAGTCGGAAGAATCCTCGGGCGAGCAGGAGCAGGAGTCGGAAGAATCCTCGGGTGAGCAGGAACAGGAGTCGGAAGAGTCCTCGGGCGAGCAGGAGCAGGAGTCGGAAGAGTCCTCGGGCGAGCAGGAGGAGGAATCGGAAGAGTCCTCGGGCGAGCAGGAGCAGGAATCGGAGGAATCCTCGGGCGAGCAGGAGCAGGAGTCGGAAGAATCCTCGGGCGAGCAGGAGCAGGATGCGGATCAGGCAGGCAGCCAGCAGCAGGATGCCGAGGAGTCGGCCGGTGAAGAGCAGGACGAAAGCCAGGAAGCCGCTGGCGATGAGCAGGAGGACAGCCAGGAATCCGAGGGTGATCAGGAGGATAGCAGTTCCGAGGAATCGGCCGGCGAAGAACAGCCGGACAGCCAGGAGGCTGGAGGTGATGAGCAGGATGATCAGCAAGCCTCGGAAGGTGCCCTGGAGCAGGAATCCCGGGACGGGGAGCAGGGCGAGGAAGAGACTGAATCACCTGAGAATCAGCAAGATATAGGTGATCTGGACGAGCAATCAGCACAAAATGATGATAATCTCGACATAGATGATACTAATGAGGGCGCCGATCAGGGCGATACCGAAGAGACTCCGGGAGGAGAGGAAGAGCAGGATACGCAGGAGGCCGGCACCGCATCTGCCGACTCGGATGGCCTGCCCAGCGATATATCGGAAGAAGACACGGCAGCCAGCCAGGCGGTCGATCGTTTCGACCAGATGGAGGCCGGGCTGGGTGAAATTGACCCGGACGCATCCGAGCCCGGCTTGCCGGACGAGGAGGCGCTGCCGGGGACCGGTGTATCAATGGCCGTGATGGAACAATGGCTGGAACAGATCGAAGGTGATCCGGCCTACCTGTTGCTAAACCAGTTCAGGATAGAGGAGCAGCAGGCGTTATACCGCAATCGCCGCCGGCTGCTGGAAACACGGCCATGGTGATGAGCGACACCCGGGCCTGAGTGGTCGAAGAAAGGATTAGCGTAACAACGAGGGGGCAATCACTTGAGTCGAATCAACACGTCAAGCCTGTACATTATCTTCCTTCTGGCAAGCTCCCTGACCGCGCAGGCCCATGCGATGGGTTTTTCTGCCGGCAACAACAAGCCATTCAATGGCAACAGCCAGTCATTCAGAAATGATCCTGGCATTACCACCAACCGTCCCTGGGGTAATATCGCGGCCACCAAGCCTGCACCACAATATCAACCGCCACCGCCACCACCGCAAAGCAATTACTATCCGGGCGCCGCACCCGACACCGGCTGGGCTACACCGCAGTCAGCCAGTTACGCTACCGCAATGTCCGGTCAGCCAGAGGTCGAGGTTGAAGTAGAGGGCTCGGTATTCTATGAGCAGCAGAATATTATTTACACGGCGCGCGTCGTAAGCAGCGGCAACCTCAAGACGCTGGGTGCGGAGCTGCCGCGCATCGAAGGCGCCGTGCTGGAGCAGATTGACGGCCCTGTAGTCAGCGCACGAAAAAATGGACCAAACAAACAGCAGCAAATCGTCAACACTTTCCGTTACAAACTGATGCCGCTGAGATCAGGCGAGATCGTTATTCCGGCAATTCGCTTTTACGGCACACCTGCGAACAGCAGGCAGCAGCGCACAGGCCCGGGTATGCCGGTTGCAACGTCCGCCCGCAGTTTTAATATCGCCGCCGATTCTGGCCTCACATTGGAGATTCGACCGGCCGATGCCGCTGTCAATCCCTGGCTGCCATTGCATGACCTGAAACTGCATGCCAATTTACTGCAAAGCGGGCCGGTCAAGGCCGGCGAGCCTGTCACCCTGGAGCTGGAGCTGGCGGCAACAGGCGCACTCGGCAATCAGCTCCCGTCGCTGGCCGGACAGCTTGAAAGCACGCAATACAGGATCTACCGGGACTCAACCACGATCACAAACGGCACTACTGCACGTGGTAACAAACTCACCGGCAGTCGCAAGGAAACCTACACGATTATTCCGCTTGCAGACGGCTGGGTTCGTTTACCCGAGGTTACCGTTGCATGGTGGGATGTCGATTCGCATTCTGCCGAACTCGTGGAACTGCCATTCGCACATGCAGTCAACGCTGGCGGCAAGGGACAGACGACAGGGCAGGCTGCCGGTAAATATTCCCTGTCCCAGATGCTGTTCTGGGCCCCGCTGGTTATCGTACTGTCCCTGATTGCAGGCTACTGGCTGGGTGCATGGCAGGGTACCCGCAGGCTGCTGTCGTCTGCTGCTGCTCGGCTTTCATCGCTTAGACGGCGAGTGGCGGAGCATGCCGGTCGTGCCGGAATCCGCCTGTCTCCGTCCGTTCACCTGCAGCGTTTGCGCATGGGGTTTGTCCTGCTGATGCCCAGGTCAATCAAGCTGTGGATGTGTACGCGTTGCCAGTCCGGCGTGGACGACCCGAAGGCCTGGTGCGTACAGTTCAGGACGCGCGTATGCCGGCACCTCAATATCAGCGAGAATGCACCGCTTTCGCAGATTACCGAGAAAATCATTGAGGTAAGCCCGCAGGCCGAACCCGCCAAACTGCGCGCCCTGACTCGCTCTCTGGATAATGCCATCTATGGTGGTAATGAGCTGGACTTCCCGGCATGGCAACAGGATCTCACGCAACAACTGCGTCCTCGCCTGATACGCCGGCGTCGCTCGGTTGTCCGGCGCAGAAGGGCATTGCTGCCTGTACTGAACCCGCGTGCAATGTAAAGACTACCGGCGGCAAGAATTTTTTCGTAGCCGTCGACAACAGGGCTGATCGGTTCCCAAAGCCCTGGCCGCCAGTGGCGAATACACGCCGGGGTTTTATCATTCCTGCGCAATGACGGGGCAGGGAATCCGGCTATCTTATTGTGCTGTAACCCTCACGTCGTCTTCAATGCGGTCATCCGGATGCAGAATCACCTGTGTGCCTTCTGCGAGACCGTCCAGCACTTCGGTGATCAGGCCGTTATCGTGTCCCGTGGAAACCGTGGTGAGCCGTGCCTTGCCGGCGTCGATCACGAATACCGCCCAGCTGTCGTCCTGCCGGAACAGGGCGCTGGTGGGGATCTGCAGTACATCATCCGCTTCCCAGAGAATGAAATGT
>Ga0265309_10000037_pt1 | contig 39365 bp, 40 predicted proteins | sample Helome_FD_192492 | JGI IMG/M metagenome (GOLD analysis project Ga0265309, IMG submission 192492) | Marine sediment microbial communities from subtidal zone of North Sea - Hel_20160524 (Illumina Assembly) | ecosystem: Environmental > Aquatic > Marine > Subtidal zone > Sediment ...
GTGGTCGGAGCTCCACCAGCGATCGACCTCCCTGATCGCGACACGCCATGCGCGGCTGCGCTCTGCACTGACCACGACTTCGTTGACGGTCGTGAAGCCACTCGCGGACGCGTCGGTTACCTCGCCCCCCGCGACAAGCGGCAAGAGCGCCAGGCAGAGGGCGATGGCTGCTTTTTTCATGCGAACTCCTTCGTGCGGAGCCCAAGCTTACAGCAATCCCGGTCGGTGTCAGAACAATGACACGATGAGAAATACAGCACTAACGATTGCCACCGCGAAATAGAGTTTCTTCCAGAATGTCATTGAATCGCCCAAGCTTCGTGCCCAGATCAGTAGGTAGTATTGTCGTGCCACGCGCATGAACGTTTGCTGAAGGCTCTATGCCCCGGTAAATTACTGTAATTAATAACTTTTTCGTGGTTTTCCGGAGGCATCACGGGCAGTGGACGAAGACCTGCGCATCGTTTTCGAAAGTCGTAATCGGCAGAGCTGTGCCGACCGGGCGCTCGTACTGGCCGCATCCTCGATACCGCACCAGCTGATCGACGACGGCCACTCGGCCGTCCTTGTTGTACCGGCTGAGGTGTCGGCCAGGGCCGTCGAGGAACTGCGGCTATACGACGAAGAAAACCCGCCGATCAGGCCGAAACGTCGCCAGCGCATCGTCTACCAGGATGCACTTCCCGGTGTCGTTGGCTACTTCTTTATCGTTTGCGCCGTCGCGTGGCTGGCCGGCTACTCGATTTTCGGTCACAGCTGGTTCGAGGCGGGTCGCGTGGATGGTGAACTCATCCGCAACGGCGAATGGTGGCGGACAATAACGGCGCTGACTCTGCATGCTGACGCCCGGCACCTGGTCGGCAACCTGGTCTTCGGCGTGTTTTTCGGCATCTTCGCGGGACGTCTTCTCGGTTCAGGTGTCGCCTGGCTGGCCATTGTTGTCTCGGCCGCCACGGGAAACGCCGTAAACACCCTGCTTCTGGAGTCAGCGCACAAGTCAATTGGCGCGTCTACCGCCGTTTTCGCGGCGCTTGGTCTCGTCGCGGGATTTGTCTGGCGCGGCCAGCTGATGGCGCAGGACCGCTGGTCGTACCGCTATGGCCCTATTGTCGGGGGCCTCGCCCTGCTTATGTTCACGGGCACGGGCGGTGAAAACACCGATATCGGCGCGCACTTGCTGGGTTTCGTCTGCGGCTTTGCGACCGGCATGCTGCTCGTGGTGCTCGGCCCTGTACCGACCGACCGGAGACCACAGGCCGTCGCTGGCGCCATCGCACTGTCGCTAGTGGCTGCCGCCTGGATAGTTGCTTTGCGGTTCTGACTTCGTCACACAATCATGTAGAATTTCGCCCGGGGAGTGATCGGGTTCACAGCAGCCAAATATGAAAAACATCCTGCTGTTCTTAACAGTCATTGCGTTGATTGCGACGACCGTGCTGTGGATTCGTCATGGCGGCGGTGACCCCTATCCCAACCTGTCGACGACGCCGAAGCTCGGCTCGGACAGGCTCGAGGAAGTCCTGACTTACGCCGAGCCAATCGGCAATGTCGCCGTCAATCGCGACGGACGCATCTTCTTTACCGTGCATCCCGAGGCGCGACCCAGGGGCAACAAGCTTCTCGAATACGTTGCGGGCGCTGCCACCCCTTTCCCGTCGGCCGCGGCGCAATCCGAGCTGTTCGATACCGTCCTGGGGCTGTCGATCGACAGTCTCAATCGGCTCTGGACGATCGACCACGGCAATCACGGCATGCGCTCACCGAAGATCATTGCATTCGACCTCGACACGAACGAGCTTTTGCGCGAGCAGTCTTTCGACGAGAGCATCGCGCCGGCCGGCTCGTTCCTGCAGGACCTGCAGGTCAGTTCCGATGGCAGGACGATCGTGATTTCCGATGCCAGTTTCTGGCGCAAGTCGCCGGCGCTCATTGTGTATGACGTGGAAACGGGACAGGCGCACCGCGTACTCGATTCCCACGAATCGGTGTCTTCCGAAAATTTCATGATTCGCAGCGGTGACAGGGAAATGGAATTTATGGGCGGCATTGTTGCGCTGAGAGGCGGAGTCGACGGAATCGCCCTGGGTCCTGAGTGGCTCTATTTCGGGGCACTGAGCGGGTCCGGCCTTTATCGCGTCAAACTCAGTGACTTGCGCGATACGCGTCTGCCGCCTGCGCAGCTCGAAAGGCGCGTCGAGCGCTTCAGCGACAAGCCACTGAGCGACGGCTTCAGTCGTGACAACGCCGGCAACGTCTACATCACCGACGTCGAACACGGCTCAGTTTTCGTAGTCGGGCCCGAGCAACCGCTTGTGACGCTGATTCAGTCCAGCGAAGTGCGATGGGCTGATGCGTTGTCATTCGGGCCGGACGGCTGGCTGTACCTGGCAGACAGCGCCCTCCCCGACCTCATTCTCCAATCTCGTGAACACATCGAAACCGCGGGCCCGTACCGGATATTCCGTTTCCAACCCGGCTTCGAGGGCGTTCCCGGACAATAAAGGAAAAACAATGGAAGACATCACCGCTGCATTCACAGGGATCGACTGGCAAGGAATTATCGACTACCTGACCATCAATGCGATCGGTCTAGCCGGCAACCTCGTCGTCGCGCTTATCATTTTCTACGGCGGTCGCTGGCTGGTAGGACTCGCTGTTGGCGCCCTGCGGAAATTCATGCGGAGCCAGGAGGTCGAGAAAACGCTCGAAACCTTCGTCTGCAACCTCGTGCGCATGGCGTTGCTCGTCGTCGTCATCATTGCAGCAATCAGCGCGCTCGGCATTCAAACCGCTTCGTTCATCGCGATCTTCGGCGCGGCCGGCCTCGCCGTTGGCCTGGCATTGCAGGGATCCCTGTCCAACTTTGCCGCAGGCGTCCTTATCGTCCTGTTCCGGCCCTACAAGGTCGGCGACTTCGTAGAAGCCGCCGGGATCGCGGGTGTCGTCGAACAGGTACAGATCCTGACAACGGTCATGAGAACCGGGGACAACAAGCAGATCATCGTGCCCAATAGCCAGATCATGGACAGCATCATCACCAATTACTCAGCCAACGATACACGCCGCGTCGATATGGTCGTCGGAGTGAGCTATGACGACGACCTCGACAAGGTACGCAAGACCGTTGAAGAACTTGTCGCGGCAGATGACCGTATCCTCGATGAACCTGCCTGCACGATAGCCGTTTCCGAACTGGCCGACAGCAGCGTCAATTTCGTGGTACGACCCTGGGTCAGTACTGCAGACTACTGGGGTGTGATGTTCGACCTGACCGAAGCCATCAAGAAGCGCTTCGACCAGGACGGCATTTCGTTCCCGTTCCCGCAGCAGGACGTGCACCTCTACAACGTGTCGAAGGATTAGTCAGCGACGTCCGGTTCGACGAAGCACCATTTCAGTTTCGGAATGCGCTCCTTGAGCTTGCGCTCGAGCGAGTTGATACTGGTCACGGCGTCATTGATGTTGAGGTTGGGGTTCATCCTGACCTTTACGGCCAGCATCGTGTCGGGTCCGAACTGAATGGTAATCGTCCTGAAGATGCACTCGATGCCTTCCTGCTCGCAGATAATCGCATCGATCACTTCCTGAATTTCGGGGTCCGCGGATTTGCCAACCAGCAGCGCTCGCACTCGCGTCGCAACAAAGATCGAGATCACGATCAGCACGACGCCAATACAAATCGATCCGAGTGCGTCATACACGGGGTTACCTGTTGACTGTGCGATCGCGAGGAAAACCAGCGCCAGGACCAGTCCCAACTGCGCGCCGATATCCTCACCCAGCACGACGACAAGTTCGGAGTTCCGAGTGTGCTTGAGCCACTCGCGAAACGGCCGTCCTGCGCGCACCTTGCGAATCTCGCGCAGGCAGCCCAGCAGCGATCCGCCCTCGAGTAGAATCGCGAACACGAGCACAACGATGGCCACCCAGATCTGGTTCAGTGGCTCGGGATGCGTGAGCTTGTGATAGCCCTCGTAGATCGAGAACAGCCCACCCAGGCTAAACAGCAATATCGCGACGATGAAACTCCAGAAATAACTGAGCTTGCCGTATCCCAGCGGGTGGTCCTCGTCGGGGGGGCGCTGCGACTGTTTCAGGCCGAGGAACAGCAACACCTGGTTGCCCGTATCCGCGTAGGAGTGGATGGCCTCCGCCAGCATGCTGCCCGACCCCGTCAGCCAGGCGGCCCAGGTTTTCGCGATAGCGATCCCGAAATTGGCGATGAAGGCGTACATGATCGCCCGAACTGTTGAGTCGTGAGATGTTCCAACCATTGGGAAAGCCCGTTTTGTTGACACGACCGGTCAACCAGACCCGGTGCTTGTTCGTTAGGAGTATGATGCCATGCAAGGCGAGACACGCGGAACACCAGAATGACCAGGATTAGATTGATGTCGTCGGCGATGCTCGCGATTCTGCTGGCCGGCTGTGCGGCCCATCCCGATCCGATCATTGATACCAAGGGCGTCGACCCCGACGCGCTCGCCCAGGACTGGCAGGAATGCGAAGCCTACACCGAGCAGATCCGGATTGAATCAGGTGTCGCCAAAGGCGGTGCCGCAGGAGCGGTTGTCGGTGCCGCCGGCGGCGCCATTGACGGCGACGCCGGCAAGGGTGCTGGCTACGGGGCACTGTACGGCGGCACTCGTTCCGGTCTCGATGCCGATCGGGAGAAACAACAGGTCTTCAAGCGCTGCATGCGGGGCCGCGGCTACAAGGTACTGAATTAGGTTCGATCGCTTGACCGCGACCTACAGGCCGAGTACTGTATTTTTATACAGTACTGGATCGGTCTATGCCTGCCCGTGGACACAAGGGACGAGGCGCTGTCTCGGCGCCGGATGGTCGCTTTACGACGAAATCCGTCGAATTCGACGACGAGGAGTTGCACGCTCGCGCGGAAATTACCCCGCAGACCGTGTTGCGAGCCATGCCGGCCGGTCGAATCATAAGCAGCAATACCTCGCCTGACGTCCCGTTCGACCAGTCGATCAACCCCTACCAGGGTTGCGAACATGGCTGCGTTTACTGCTACGCGCGCCCAAGCCACAGTTACCTCGACCTTTCGCCGGGACTCGATTTCGAAACGCAGGTGTTCTTCAAGCCAAACGCGCCCGCAAGGCTCATCGATGCCTGGGAAAAGCCGGGCTACGAATGCAAGCCCATCACGATTGGCGCGAACACGGATCCCTATCAACCAGCCGAACGTAGCCTCAAGGTCACTCGGCAGCTGCTGGAACTTTTTCGGAAACACGCCCATCCCGTCAACATCATCACCAAGAGCCATCTCGTCATACGCGATCTAGATATCCTGTCGGCTCTTGCCGCACACAAGCTTGCGTCCGTCGCCATCAGCGTGCCAACCATCGACGATGAGTTGAAACGCATCATGGAGCCGCGCGTACCCGCGGCCGCGGCGCGACTGTCAGCCATCGAGCAGCTGACGGAAGCAGGCGTGCCGACGAGCGTTTTGATTGCGCCCGTCATCCCCGCCATAAACGACCATGAGATCGAGCAGATTCTGTCCGCGGTTGCCGAAGCCGGGGCCGACCAGGCGCGCTACATTTTCCTGCGCCTGCCGCACGAGTTAAAAGGGCTGTTCAGCGAGTGGCTCGATACGCATTTTCCCGATCGCGCCGAGCGCGTGATGAGCCTGATTCGTCAGGCGAGCGGAGGCCGGGATTATGACAATCGCTTTGGCGTTCGCCAGTCAGGGCGCGGCCCCTATGCCAGGATGCTCGCGGCGCGCTTCAATACGGCGGCCAGGCGCCACGGGCTCAACGTGAGCGACTACCAGCATGTACTTGATTGCAATCAGTTTTCGCGGCCCGGTCAACAGCAGCTCGGACTCGATTTTTGAACGCACCTCGGGATCTACCGCCGCACGGTGTCAGTCGGTATAGTTGATGGAATCCTGCCGGTCCGGATTTTAGAACTAATCCTGCCTGGTCCGGTCTCAAACACGAATAGTCGCGCTACAAATTTACGGATGTTCGAACTGCCGAAAACCACGATGTCATTGCTGGTGATTTCGATCGCCAGCGTCAGCCTTGCCCAGCAGACAGACGAGGCGCCAGACGAGCAAACGGTGCCCGTCGCGGAAGAAACGCCGGACGTTGTTTTGGCTGATGAATTTGCGAACGACCTGAGCGAAGAAGAACGCCTGCTACTCGAGTTCGAACGCTACAAACGCTTTATCGACGAAGGCTCCATGGACGAGGCTGACATTGCCGCCAAGCGCATCGTGGAAATGGCGATCAGGCTCTACGGTCCGCAGTCCCTCGAGACTTCCAAGGCACTGAATAACCTCGCGCTCGTGCAGCACCGCACGGGCCAATATGACGCGGCTATCCAGAACTTCGAAACGTCCATAGAGATCATTGAAATAAGTGAAGACCGGCTCAATGAGCAGCTCGTCAATCCACTCAAAGGCCTGGGCGCGTCGCACCTTGCAAACGGTCGCCCGGACCTTGCTGTGCAGACCTTCAACAGGGCAACGCATATTACGCACGTCAACGAGGGGCCGCACAATGTCGAGCAGGTGGAAATCCTCGAGTCGCTCGCTGAATCGACGCTGCGCATGGGCGACATGAAAGGGGCGCGCTCTTTGCTGGACCGGATTCACGTCCTGAATGTCCGGCATTTCGACAACAATGAGCTCGGACTAATACCCTCACTGATGCGCCGAGCCGACTGGCAGCATCGTGCGGGTTACTACAACGAGGAGCGCGCGACCTATCGACGCGCAATTCGCATTGTCGAGGCAAAACTCGGCAAGAACGACCCACAGCTCGTCTTTCCGCTCGTGAAACTCGGCGAGTCCTTTTATTTCTTCGACATGACCCAGTCCGGCCCGCGCGAAATGATTGCGACCGGAGAGATCTACTTTAAACGGGCCACCCGTATTGTCGAGAGGTCGGACATTGTCGAATGGCCGGAGTACGCCGAAACCAAGCTCGCGCTGGCCGATTTCTACATCTATGCTGATGGCCACGGTCGCGCGCGCAAGATCTACGCCGAGGTGTGGGAGTTTCTCTCTGCGGACGAGGAGCGACTCGACGCCCGGCGGGACTGGCTCGAGCAGCCGTCTGCTGTAATCGAGGAGCCTTTGCCAACCCGCGCCGGCGGCGGCCAGGCATCCTCGGGACAGGACTATTTTGATTGCACGATCCGTGTTGACTACAATGTCTCGAAACGCGGCAGGGTTCGCAATATTCGCACCGAAGCCAATCCGCCGGAATTTACCGAGATGCAGCGCGCCGTGCACCGCGAGATACGCAATCGCGTCTATCGCCCAATGCTCGTGGACGGGCAGCCGGTCGATTCGGGCGAGCTCGTCTTCGAACACAGTTTTCTTTATCGGCAGTCCGATCTTGAGAAACTGAGGCAGCAGCAGACTGTCTCGCAGCAAGCGGATCGTTCCTCCGAAACCTGACCAAGACCAGACACAATGAAAAAGTTGACGCTTCCATCGAAGGACGAGGCGCTGCCGGGTCGAGAAATACCCATGGCCGTCCCGGACAAGCACTTTGTGAATGGCGCATCATTGCGTGGGCCATTCGACGATCACCTGCAGCAAGCTGTTTTTGCGCTGGGCTGTTTCTGGGGCGCAGAGCGTATTTTCTGGCAACTGCCCGGCATCGCGACGACGTCGGTAGGATACGCCGGCGGAATCACGCCAAACCCGACTTACGAAGAAGTCTGCACCGGCAATACGGGTCATACCGAAGTCGTGATGGTGGTTTTCGACCCCGCCGTGATCAGCTACGAAGAGTTGCTGAAAGTATTTTGGGAGAACCACGATCCGACGCAGAGCATGCGACAGGGCAATGACATCGGCACGCAATACCGCTCCGCGATTTTCACGGGTGACGACGCGCAACAGGCAATAGCGCGTCGCTCTCTCTCGGCTTACGAAAAGCAACTGGGCGAGGCCGGGTACGGCACGATAACGACCGAAGTTCTGCCGCTCGATAATTACTACTACGCCGAAGACTATCACCAGCAATACCTGGCCAAGAATCCTGCCGGGTATTGCGGCCTTGGCGGCACGGGTGTGAGTTGCCCGATTGGGGTCGACCTCGATAAGAAGTCTGCGTAGGATGACCGTCCCTTTCAGGGGAGCATTATCAGGTGGCTGGAAAAAAAAAGAAGCAGGCAAAACCACGCAAGCCGAGTCGCAAGCAGGCCGAGGATGCTGTCCGTACCCTGCTGCTCTGGGCCGGTGAGGATACGCGTCGCGAAGGACTGATCGATACGCCAAAACGCGTTGCCAGCGCTTACGAGGACTGGTTCAGTGGCTACAAAAGCAACCCTGTCGAGTATCTGGCGCGCACCTTCGAGGAAGTCGAAGGCTATGACGAGATGATCGTACTGCGTGACATCGAGTTCGAATCGCATTGCGAACACCACATGGCGCCGATTATTGGCAAGGCCCATGTCGGCTACCTGCCGAGAAACAAGGTCGTCGGCATCAGCAAGCTCGCTCGCGTCGTCGAAGCGTTTGCGCGTCGCTTCCAGGTCCAGGAAAAGATGACCGCGCAGATTGCCAACTGTATCCAGGATGTGTTGCAACCAAAAGGTGTGGCCGTTGTCATTGAGGCGAAACACCAGTGCATGACGACACGCGGCGTTCATAAGTCGGACGTGTCGATGGTCACGAGCCAGATGGTCGGCGCGTTCCGAAAAGACGCCAGGACGCGGATCGAGTTCCTTCAGATGATTGACGCAAAACGATAGCGACTGAATGCCTGTGAACAAGCGCTTGTCAATCGTCGCGTTGGTGCTGGCGTTACCTTTGCTCTATTTGATCGCCTGGCCCGTACCGATAGATCCCGTTTCGTGGCAAGCGCCCGATGCTCGCGGGCTGATTGACCCTTTCGAGATCAATGACCGATTGAAATTTGCGCGCGGTATCAGCATAGACCCTTTCACCGGGCCGGAGGACGCGACGATCGGCGTCGACGGCAATATCTATGCGACGACATCGAGCGGGCATGTGATCCAGGTACGAGGCCGGCAGGTTCGCGAATTCTCGAATCCCGGCGGACGACCTCTTGGAATAGAGACGGACCGTGACGGGACGCTGGTCGTCGCCAACCCGCTCGTCGGCCTGCAGCGCATCGATCAAGCCGGAAATGTCACGACCTTGCTACGCGAAATAGACGGAAAACCCGCCTACGACATCAACAACCTCGCCATTGCTCCGGACGGGAAGATCTACTTCAGCGTGTCGAGCAGAAAGTTCAGCGCCGCAGAATATACGGGCAGCTACGAAGCCAGCCTGCTCGACATCATGGAGCATGGCGGCAACGGCGGCGTCTATTCGTTCGATCCTGCCACCGGCGATGTGAAGGTGATCATCGACGGATTTAATTACGCGAACGGAGTCGCCATCAGCAGCGACGCGCGCTTTCTCGTTGTCAGCGAAACGGGCCAGTACCGCGTGAGCAAGGTGTGGCTGCAGGGCGAAAGGAAGGGCACCAGCGAGGTGTTGCTCGACAACCTTCCCGGGTTCCCCGACAACCTCAAGAGTGGCTTTAATGGTCGATTCTGGCTCGGCCTTGCGGCTCCCCGGAACGACTTGCTCGACCGTTTGTCCGACAAGCCTTTCCTGCGAAAGGTCGTACAGCGCCTGCCGGCTGCTTTAAGACCTGCAGCGATTCCTTCCTCTCACGTTATTGCGTTCGATGGCGACGGGGTTGTGCTTGAGAATCTCCAAGATCCCGACGCGCGTTTCCCGATGCTGACGGGAGTCGTCGAAACCCGTGATGCGCTCTACCTGACCACGCTGTTCGGCAATCAGCTGCCGCGTCTCGACAAGCGCGACTTGTAAACGTTTGTAACGAACACGCTCCAAGCTGGATTAACCGCAAACTAATCGCTAGCCTGTTGTTATGAGCCTTCGATATACGATAACAAAAGAAGACTCTGTCATTAGCGTTCGTACGGAGGGGGTTTTCGACTTTGTTGCAGCCTACGAGGTGTGGGAAGAGATCGTATTGACCAGCACCAGGCAAAACTGCTTCCGGATCCTGGGTTTGTCGTGCCTCGAGAGGCCGTTACCGGCCATGGACGCCTACGAGCACCTCGGAATTCTCGAATCCGTTGGTGTCACGCCTGATCACCGGGTCGCCTGGGTTGCTGAGAACCCGATTCTGATCGACGCGCTGAGGCGCGCCGAGACTGTTGTCAGGAATCGCTCTGATCTCGTCATGCGCGTTTTTGAAGACGGCGACGAGGCAAGGCGCTGGCTCGAGACCTGCAACTAGCGACGCGTACTACTCCAGCCCGAGCTCGGCCAATCCCTGTTGAAACGTAATATCGACCGGAATATCGGCTTGTGTGAGCCGGTCTAGATCGGCCTGTAACTCTGCCGTGATAATGCCTTTCTCCGAGGTCAGCTCCGCCGCGCCCTCGTAGTCGCCATCACCCTGCAAGGTCAACAACAAGCGAGACAGTTTCGTCATGGCCGTTTCCATTTTCTCGAAGTCCACACGATAGCGACCGGTTTCGGCGTCGCGAATGAATGCTCCCTGGTCCATGAAAAAATTGAAGCGCACCATGTTCGCCTTGCCGTGCGCGCTGGCGGCCCCGAAGCGAATCGAACGGAAGACGCTTGTCATGAACGTGGTGTAGTAGTCCCTGAGATCGACATCACCGAGCTCTCCGGCCTTGTGCAACTCGGTGATCATGTACAGGCCGAGAATATCGGCCTTACCCTCTTCCATGCTCGACGCCAGGTCGAGCATCGCCTCACGCACGGTGCCGTGGCCGTCGATCGTGTTCTTGATACCGAGCCCGTGCGCAACTTCGTGGAACATCGTATTGGCAAAAAAAGCATCGAACGTGATGTACTGGCGCTGCGATTCGTCGATCAGCACGTCCGCGATCGGCTCCAGGATCTTCTCGAACTTCGCCTGCATCGCATTTTTCAGCTGCAGCCGGCGTGTGCCCTTTTCCAGCTGCACGTCTTCATCATTAGGCAGGTTGATCGCAATGGTCTTGGACCCCGCATTGCTGTGGCCTGCGTAGTACACCACGTCATAGGCGTTTAGATCGGAATCGGTACCGGGCGTTTCCCACTTGTATTCGCTGGGCACGGGCAAACCGTCCTGGAGGTCGGGCAAAAACTCGGCGAAGCGACTCAGTTGACCGCTCCACTCGAGATCCTTGATCAGGACATAGGATTCATACGCCGCCCGGAAACCGAACAGCCGGTCCTCGTAGGTTTCGATAGGCCCGATGACGACGTCGATGTCATTGTCCTTGACGTCCATCCAGTAACGGTCGCTAATCTGGAACTCATCGCTGATCAGCGCCGCGGCGCGCAGCTTCAGATAGTTGGCAAAGTCCGTGCTCTCGGCCAGCCGGGCTGCCTCGCGCAGCAGGTCCGCGGCTTGTTTCAATTCGTCCGCATACACCACGTGATACGGGACGAGCGTCAGTGCGCCGGCCGGATCACGCCGGATCAGCGAATACAGACCCTTCTTACCCGGCAGGTAGGCCTCGTCGAATTCCTCTTTGCTCATGTCGGCGGGATAGAAACGTGCCCCAAGCGGCTTGGCGCTCACGCCCTTGATGAACGGCTTGTCGTCATCCAGCCGATCCCATGGACCGTAGTTGAGTTCGGCAAAGCGGCGTGTGCCGTCGTGAGGCAGCGAATCGAGCCAGGGCTCGTAATCATCGCCGTAACTTTGCCGCCAGAAGAGGTCGTCCATAATCTTCGAAGCGTCAATCAGGATACTAATCATCTGCCGCTGATCATCACTGAGACGACCGAGGTCTGCCGTGAGCGTGAAATCGGCATATATGTCGGGGCGCGGTTGCACGGTTTCGAGCGCTTCTACCCTGACCTCGGGAGGCGCTTCCGCACCGCAGGCGGCAATAATGCTTGTCACGAAAAAAGCGCCCGCCGGGCGCATCAAGGCTCGAAGATTCACGGCTTACCCCTGAAGCATTTGTTGATGGCTTATTATCGCACAGGCGAATCGTCGTCACTGGTAAGGCGGCGTTCAGAGATCAACCAGCTCAACATCCCGATAGGTCAGCGCATGACCCAGAAACTGGCCCCCGACGCGCGCAAATCGCGTAGCCCCGTCCGTGGCCAGGAATCGCTGCCCGCCGGAATCACTCGCAGGGCGCAGTTGCTCGTCGGCATGCAGCGTTTTGCGCACGGCATGCGCAGTCGTGCTCGCCGAATCCACAATTGCAGTGGCGCCTCCCGCGACCGCGCGAATCGATTGCTTGAGCAATGGAAAGTGAGTGCACCCGAGAATGATGCTGTTAGCCTCGAATCCACCATCATTCGCCTCATCGAGGTAGCGGCGGATAATTCGAGTCGCAATATCACCATCGGTCCAGCCTTCCTCGGCAAGCGACACCAGCATCTCGCAAGCCTGTTCACGCACGGTTGCGTGGCTGTCGCGGCTCGTGATCGCCTTGCTGTATGCGGCAAGCCGCACGGTCGCCTCCGTGGCCAGAACCAGGTGACAACCACCGGGGCGAGTGTCGACAGCCGCCGCGGCGCCAGGCTCAACGACACCAATAACCGGCAGTGGATCGAGGTCCGCACGCAGCGCCTCCAGCGCGACTGCCGATGCTGTGTTGCATGCAACGACGAGCATCTTTATACCCTGCTCCGCGAGTTTTTCAGCCGCCTGGATTGCGTAACGCTCGATCGATGCCGGGCTCTTGGTGCCATACGGCAGTCGCGCCGTGTCTCCCAGGTAGACGAGATTTTCGGCGGGTAGCTCGCTTCGGATTGCCTTCAGCACCGTGAGGCCGCCGACGCCGGAGTCGAAAACGCCGATTGGCAGATCCCTGTCGTACTTTGTAGTCATAGCTGCATTGTGCCGAAGCTTGTCCAAGTGTGGAATAATCCGGCCCGTATTCTTCGACGAGCGGATCCAGGTAACGTGCAAAAGCTAATCTACGGCATCGGTGCGCTTATCGTGCTACTGATCATTATCGGTTTCGCCCTGCCTCGCACCCACAGCATCGAGGCTACACAGGAAATCGACGCACACCCGGCGACCGTATTTGCGCTAGTCAACGACCATCGCCGTTTCGCCTTATGGGCACCGCTGGCCGAGATCGACCCCAACGTACGCATTCTATATTCGGGCAACCGCAGCGGCATTGGTTCGACGATGACCTGGGATGGCACGATCGCAGGTAGCGGCAGGCAGACGATCGTTGAGAGCCGGCCCTTCGAACACGTCATGATGCTGCTGAGTCAGGGAGAGCCCGGCGAGTCAAAATCATGGTTCGACCTCGCGCCGGGTACTGGCACGACGATTGTAACCTGGGGATTCGAAGCCGACTACGGCATGAATATCGTCGGCCGTTATTTTTCGGGGATGATGGGCAGCGTTGTGGCACGCGACTACCAGAATGGCCTGCAGAATCTCAAGCAACTGGCGGAAAGCCTGCCGTCTGCCGATTTCAGCGACATCGAGATCGAGCACATTGTCGTTGAGGCCATGCAGATCGCGTACCTGCCGACCTCGTCACGCCCGGATCCGTCCGCGATTTCCGCAACCATGGGCAAGGCCTATTTCGAGATCCTCAACTTCATTGACGAGCACAACCTGGCGGACGCGGGTGCGCCGCTGTCAATTGCGCGGACCTACAGCGGCCCGAGGCTGATATTTGACGCCGCGATCCCGGTCAGGGGCGTTTCCGACTCGACCCCGCGTGATAGCGCCCCGGTCAGGCTCGGTTTTACCTATGAGGGACCCGCGATTCGAGCCAAACATGTCGGTTCGTACCGGCTGCTGACGGCGACACACCGCAAGATATCGGCTTACCTCGCAGCACACGGCATCGAACGCAATGGCGATGCGTGGGAGTCCTATGTGGGTGACCCGGGCGATGTGCCCGAGGAAGAACTGCTAACTTACGTCTATTACCCCGTGAGGCTCGACTGAGTCAGACGGATTTTATGAGGAACGGCGGTACGCGCGGCTGCGGCTCCTCGCTTAGCGGCAACGTCACCTGGCCATAGTCGCGGAGACTCGCAATCTCGGCATAAAGCGACACCAACTGGGACGCGCACTCACTGGCCTCGTCTACAGACATCTTGCGCACCGAGGCGCAGACGCGGCTTTCGCCGTTGTGCGGCGTCACACGTTGCAGGGACTGCCGCCAGTCCGCAAACGCCTGTTTCGTGGCGATCGGAATGTCCTCATCGTCAATGTCAGCAAGATGGTCTTCGTAGGCCTTTATAAGTCTTTGTTTTATATGGCCATGTCCCGCCAGCACGGTCAGTGCCGCGTGGAAGCAGTCGACGTGGTTCTTCATTGCCACTCCAGCGTTTCGTTATTGTCACTTATGTACGCTTTTTTTGGTTTGGAGCAGACTACCTCCTGTAGTCTCCGGGGCACCCTGCAGAGCCCCGCAAGTCCGTATGCACTCCTGATCTATCAGGACCTTGCGTACGGTTTTTATAACAGAGATTGCAAACCGCGCGCAAGTATCGTTGTTTACCTACGGGATCGACTCGTTTCAGAGTGAAATCTCGATTTTCCAGTGTTCTTCGCCCATTTCGCGTTCGATCGAATAGCGGAGGCTGGCCTGGCCGACCTCCCAATCAATGGCGAGCGTCTCATTCATAATGTAGCCGCGATGCTCTGCCAGCGCACTTTCGACGGCGGCCGAGCCCGACACGCCCAGCCTGATGCGGTCGGATACCTCGAGGCCTGCCTGCTTGCGGGCATCCTGCACCGATCGCACGATCTCGCGGGCCAGCCCTTCACTGATGAGCTCATCGCTGAGCGTCGTATCGAGCGCCGTCAGGAAACCGGCGTCCGCTTCGCACGAGTAGCCCTCGGCCGAATGGGTTTCGATCAGGATATCGTCGCCCTCGAGCGCCAGGGTCTGGCCGCCCGCCTCGATTTCGAAGGCATCACCACGCGCGGCGGCACCCGCAATTTCGGTACCGTCTGCAGCTGCGAGCGCCTTCTTAATCTCGGGCACAAGCTTGCCGTATTGTTTGCCGAGCTTGGGCAGATTGGGCTTGATGTTGTAACTAACGAGACCCGCATCCCTGGCGATGAACTCGATCGACTTGACGTTGAGTTCCTCGAGGATCTGGTCCTTGTGGTCGTCGAGCGCCGCCGCTGCCGCATCGTTTGGCGCACGCACCAGCAGGCGCGCCAGCGGTTGGCGTGTACGTACGCCCGACTGACTGCGCGCCGCGCGGCCAAGTCCGACCACTTTTTGCACCACGCCGATGTCATGCAGTAACGCATTGTTCTGCCACTCGGTGTTTGCCTGCGGCCAGTTGCCCATGTGCACAGAGGGCAGTGCATCGGCGTCTACCGACCGCACAAGATTCTGATAGACATGTTCGGCCAGGAACGGCACGAACGGCGCCATCAGCTCATGCACTCCCTTGAGGCACTCGTACAGGGTCAGGTAGGCAGCCTGCTTGTCCTCGGGGTCCGTAGACTTCCAGAAACGACGACGATTTCGGCGCACGTACCAATTGCTGAGTTGATCGACGAACGACTCTATCGCCTCGCCTGCCGCTTTCGCATCGTAAGCGTCCATTGCATCGGTCACCGTGGTGATCGTCTTGTTGAGCAACGCCAGCGCCCAGCGGTCAATCTCGGGCCGCTCCTGGACCGGCACGTCGCGAGTCAGGTCAACGTCATCGAGTCGGGCATACAGCACGAAGAACCCGTAGGTATTCCAGAACGTATTGATGAATGAACTGGCAACGTCGGCGACGATATCGACCGACACGCGTTTCGGCGCATCCGGCGCCAGGCGCGCCAGGAAATACCAGCGCAGCGCATCGGCACCGACCGTGTCGAATACGTCGTAGGGGTTGATGATATTGCCCACCGACTTCGACATCTTTTTGCCGTCCTTGTCGACAATCAGGTTCAGGCAAATGCAGTTCCTGTAGGCAACGTCGTCGGACACCAGGGTCGCGATAGCGTGCAACGTATAGAACCAGCCGCGCGTCTGGTCGATAGCTTCGCAAATAAAGTCGGCCGGAAAATGCTTCTCGAACTTGTCCTCGTTTTCGAACGGGTAGTGCCATTGTGCGTAGGACATGGCGCCCGAATCGAACCAGCAGTCGATGACTTCGGGCACGCGCCGCCAGGTCTTGCCGTCTTTCTCGAAGGTTACATCGTCCACGGCCGGCCTGTGCAGATCGAGCTCCGACAATTCGCGGCCCGTCAGCTGTTCAAGTTCCGCGACCGAGCCGATACAGTGGAACTCTCCCTCGCCGTCGGTCCACACGGGCAATGGCGTACCCCAGAATCGCTCGCGAGAAAGGGCCCAGTCGATGTTGTTCTCGAGCCAGTTGCCAAAGCGGCCGTCACGAATGTGGTCGGGAACCCAGTTGATCGTCTGGTTCAACTCGGACATGCGCTCGCGGAACCTCGATGTGCGTATGTACCAGGCGTTCTTCGCGTAGTAGAGAATAGGGTCGCCCGTGCGCCAGCCGAAAGGGTAGTTGTGCTTGTAGCGCTCGGAGCGAAACATAATGCCGCGCTCCTTGAGAATACGAATCAAGGGCTTGTCGGCATCCTTGAAGAACATTCCCGCGACAGGTTTCACAGCATCGACAAAATGGCCGTCAAGCCCGACGCCATGCACGACGGGCAGGCCGTTGGCCTGGCCGAGCGCGAGGTCATCGACGCCGTAGGCCGGCGCAATGTGCACAATGCCCGTGCCGTCTTCCGTGCTGACGAAATCAGCCGATAGAACCTTGAAGGCGGCGTCCGCGTCGACGTCAATGTCGTCGAACAGCTGCTCATAGCGCTTGCCTGCCAGCGAGCGGCCTTTGACCGACTTGACGACCTTGTGCTCGACGTCACGAAACACGGCCTCGCGCAAGGCTTCCGCGACAATCAGCGTCTGTCCTTCCGATTCGCAATAGCTGTAGTCGATGTCATCGCCCACAGCCAGAGCCAGGTTCGACGGCAGCGTCCATGGCGTCGTTGTCCAGACGAGGAAAAAGGTGTCTTTCTCGTCCTCGAGCTTGAATCGCACGGTGATGGAAGGATCCTCTACTTCCTTGTAGCCGAGTGCGAGCTCATGCGACGACAGCGTCGCGCCGATACGCGGGTCGTAGGGCACAACCTTGTAGCCCTTGTAGATAAGGTCCTTGTCCCAGATGGTCTTCAGCAGGTTCCAGACTGACTCGATGTAACTGTTGTCGAGCGTGTAGTAGGCCTCATCGAGATTGACCCAGAAGCCCATGCGCTCGGTCATCTTCTCCCAGTCGGAGATGTAGGTCATCACGGACTCGCGGCACAGGCGCGTGAATTCGGCGATGCCGACCGCGGCCTCTATCTCGGCCTTGTCATAGCTCTCGATCTTGCCCTGCTTCTTGAGGAGCTTCTCTACCTCGTGCTCAACGGGCAGGCCATGCGTATCCCAGCCGGCCTTGCGAGGAACGTAGTAGCCACGCATCGTCTTGTAGCGCGGGAAGACGTCCTTGAAGCTACGCGCCAACACATGATGAATGCCGGGCTTGCCGTTTGCCGTCGGCGGTCCTTCATTGAAGCTGAACTGCGGGCCGTCCTTCGTGGCTTCAATCGTCTTCGCAAAGACGTCGTGCTCATTCCAGAATGCCAGCACCTCCTCCTCGAGGCCCGGCCCGTTATAACGACCCTGTACTTCTTTGAATGCCAAAACTGCTACTCCAGATACAAAAACGCCCCGAAGTTCTCGGGACCCGTCACTGGAATCTGTAATCCTGTGAAAAGTCCCCAAAACTCCGGGGCGATCGAATGCGTCGCGGTACCACCCGGTTTCGCGGCCTTCCTAGCTGTGGCCGCCTCATGGGTCTTCACTCATGGCGAAGACCCGCCGCCCGTCTCGTGGGCCAGCCGGCCAGGCCTACTCGGGATCCGCATTTGCGTGGCCTTTCGGTTGGCGACTCCGGGGTGATATTCGGCAGACTCGGACCCGGAGCTCTCACCGTCCTCCGGTCGCTGGCGATCGAGCGGGCTGCCTGTTTGTCCCCATCAGCGTCTTGCCGGGCAAATTACTCACCGACGATGCAAAACACAAGGATTTCGTGCAGAAAAACCGGTTTATCATGATTATTTCCCGATTCCGGAACACAAGATGACAAACAAAACGGCTTTGATAACGGGCGCGTCGGCAGGACTTGGCAGCGAATTCGCTCGCCAGCTTGCTGTGCAGTGTGTCGACCTCGTGCTCGTCGCACGCCGCGAGGAACCGATGCAAGCGCTGGCCGGGCAGCTCAGAGAGGCGCATGGTATCGATGTGTATATATTGCAGGCCGACCTGTCGGACCCGGCCGCGCCGGCTGCGCTGTTTGACAAGATCCGCGCGCGCGGCCTCGAGATTGACTACCTCATCAATAACGCAGGATCCGAGGGGCCGGACCTTATTCGCCATGAAGACTGGGCTGCCTGTCGGAAATACCTCGAACTCATGACAATCTCCGTGGCCGCGATGTGTCACTTCTTCATTCCGCCCATGCAGCAGCGCGGTTTCGGGCGTGTCCTTAACGTGGCGTCCGTCGCCGGGCTCATTGCCGTAACGGGCGATTACACGTACGGCCCGACGAAGTCCTACGTCGTCGCCTTGTCCCGGGGGCTGTCTTCCTCGTTGCGCGATGAGGGCGTGTACGTATCAGCCTTGTGCCCGGGGTTCACTCACACGGACTTTCACGCATCCGAAAAACTCACAAAAATGAAACAAGCGACGCCCCGGTTTATCTGGTACGACGCCGACGTCGTGGTGCGCGAAGGCCTGGCCGCCCTCGAAAATGGCCGCGATGTGCAAACGTCGGGGCGACTGTATCGATTCCTGGTGCCGCTGCTGCGCTCGCCGTTCAGCAGGCGTATCGTGTCGGCCCTTGGCGTGAAGATCTGAACCACCTGTTGCCAGCGACTATTGCTCTGCTTTGCTCGCGCAGTCTATGCAGCGAAGCACAGCAGGATCGAATTGCAGGCGTCCGGGATTGATTGGCTCCGCGCAGTCCACGCACAATCCGTAATCCTCATCATCGATGCGTTGCAGCGCCGCCCGGATTTCTCGCAAGGCCTGTTCCCGTCGCCGGGTGGAGGCTTTCGCCATGGCCTGTGCCTGCATCGCATCCATACGTGACAGGCGGCCTACTTTCGACTGATCCAGTTCGACGACCGCGGCCGAATCGTCCCCCGTCGCGGCAACACTCTCGAGTTCGGCCCGAAGCTCGATCAACCGCTCGCGCATTTTCCCGAGGTCGATGGTCATCATCGCCGCCGCGTGACCCGGATCGTTGCTTTCATGATTCGCTCTCCTTCACACTCGGCTAGTATGCCACTTCGCGAAAAGCCCTATTTCTTGAGCATCCTGACGCTGATCGTCGTCAATACGGCCTTCCTGATTCTATTCCTTGTCTACGACCTGACACTGTTCCAGGTTGCGGCGGTCTACTGGTGGGAATGCCTGTGGATTGGACTATTCAGTGCACTGAAGCTGATCGTCGCTTCGATTCTTGCCGACCCATACGAGAATCGCTGGGTGCACTTCACGCCCGGCGGCCGCGTGCTGGTGTCCTTTGTCGCTGTTTTCCTCGTCGGCGCCGAATTCCTGGGCCTGTTCTTCGTACTCGGTATCCTGATCACCTTCGTGTTTCATGGCCTGACGGGAATCGACCAGGGCACCCTCATGCACGAGGCGCTGGGTTTGGTCATTGGTTCCTCGATGCTGTTCCTTGCTGGTCACGGCCTGTCATTCGTCGTTAACTTTCTCATTGGCGGTGAATACAGAAACGCGCGGGCGCTGACCCTGATTGCGCTGCCTTTCAAGCGCTGCATTGCGTTGATCGTCGCCATCGTCGTCGCGTTCACTGTCGCCATGCTGCTACCGGGGTTTGCCAACACGACGGGCTTCGTCCTGCTGCTCATTGTCCTCAAGCTGTCCTGGGACTACATACTTCACCTTCGCGAACGCAGGGCATTCGCGCGCGTCCAGGAATAAGAACTAGTGCAGTGCCGGTGAAACCAGCGCATCCGTGCCTTCGCCGAACATCGCCCGATCGAATGCATTGATGATCGTATCGGTGTCCTGGGCACCCATGACGAGAAGTCGGCGATTTACAAGAAATCCCGGAACGCCCGCCATGCCGCTGCTGCGCACCTGGCCTTCGCGTGTCAGAACGAGCTCGCGCAGCCGCTCATTGTCCATTGCACTCGCAACGTCCGGGGCGGCGAGGCCATGCGGCCCGGCAATAGCAACGAGTTCGCGCTCGTCGCCTATGTTCCTGCCCTCCTCGAAGAATGCCGACATCAGGTCTTCGGCGAGTGCCAACTGATCGACACCTTGCATCTCGGCAAATTGCATCAGCTGGTGAATCGCCAGCGTGTTGGGCACGTGCCTCAACCTGTCGAATCTAAATCCTATGCCTGCCGTCTTGCCTTCGTTGACAAGGTGCTGCAGGACCGGCGCGACATTGTCGGGACTGCCGAAACGTCGCGTAAGGTATTTGTCGAACGGCAGGCCGTCTCGCGGAATCTCCGGGTTCAGCTGGTAGGGATACCAACTGACATCGCTGGGGCCTTCGACCGCTGTCAGTGCCCGGTCGAGATGACGCTTGCCAATGAAGCAGAACGGGCAAACGAGATCAGCGATCACTTCGACATGCAGCGACGCCGTCGGCGCCGACCGATTATTGCTGCGGACGATGTTGGATAGTGTTTCGCTCAACGTGATCTCCTCAGTCGCTGACTTAGGGGCCATTTGTTCAATATCAACTGTATGTGAGCCGCCTTGAACCGGGCCTGAACAGCGCCGTCACTGGTATTGGACGCCAAGACGCCAGAAAAGTTGGGTGGAAATCCACGAAATGATCAAAAATACCGGTAAATGCAGCAATATTGCGGCTATATTTGGATATCCTCTATAATCGCTGCGGGAGGTAAACGTCGATAGAGTTGAAAAGCTCGCAGCCAATTATTACGTGTTTTTTCGAAGTTTTGCGATTTTTAATCGATAAAAGAGATTTTTTAAGCGATTTTTGAGCATTTTAAGGTTTTCTCTATGAGCCCGAAACGCGTTTTGGAGAAAAACGCTGCGTGGCGCGTCGCAAAGTCAAATTTGAAATGAACTTTTTGCGCCATTTTCGATGCTTTTAGCGACGTAATTTATCCTGTAAGCGGCTGATACCCTTAATCCAGGCCAGGTACGCGATGCTTCCGGCCAGCATGAAATTCACGATTTCTTCAATCGTCACGAAGCCGGTGCCTGTCTCGATCATCTGATCGGTGACGACGAGTGTCCGGATTGCCATGCTGAAGATCAACGCCACCAGCGTCACCAGAGATTCGAAGGCGCCGATCAGTGTGGTCCAGGCGGGCCTCCAGATCATCAGTGCCAGGCACAGGAAACAGAAAACGTAATAGGCGGCCCTCCCCACAGGCCAGGATTCGAGGAAAGCGAGGCGGAGGTTCAGCCCGACGACATAATCGAGCAGCAGGAAGATGGCGGTCGCGGCGTAGTAAAGCACCAGGATCCGGCTTGTTGGATTGCGTGCTGCGGACATAATGCGGTGTGCCTCGTAACATTTTGTAGCAAGCATCACTCTGCCGGCGGATTTGTGCAATATTCCTCGCTCGTTGCCGGTCTATTCAGGTAATCCATAGTTGAGGGTCGTTCCTGTGTTGATAAAGAAGCCCGCCGATATTCGGCCATCCGAAATCACAAGCCAGAGTAATTACTACAACCGCCGCGACTTCCTGCGTGCCGGTGCCATAGCCGGTGGCGTCGTGCTGTCAAACTCTGCGCTTGGCGCCATCGTCCCGGATGCCCGGCTCGCGAAGCTGGCCGACGTTCGTGCGAGCGGGTTCAGTACCGACGAGACACCGAACAGCTACGAAGACATAACGACCTACAACAACTACTACGAATTCGGGACGGCCAAGTCCGACCCGTTCGAGAATGCGCAGGATTTTGAGCCGCGACCCTGGACAGTTACGGTCGATGGCCACGCCGAGAAAACCGGCACGTTCGATTTCGATGACTTCATCAAGCCCTTCGAACTCGAAGAGCGCATCTATCGCATGCGCTGCGTCGAGGCCTGGTCCATGGTAATTCCCTGGGTTGGCATATCGCTTGCGGACATCGTTAAGCATTTCAGGCCAACATCGAAGGCCAGGTACGTTGCCTTTGAAACCCTCAATGATTCCTCACGCATGCCGGGGCAGCGGCGTCGCTCGCTGGACTGGCCGTACCGCGAGGGCCTGACGATGGCCGAGGCAACCAATCCATTGCCCATCCTGGCGGTGGGCCTTTATGGCAAAGTGCTTCCTAACCAGAATGGCGCACCGATACGCCTGGTCGTGCCCTGGAAGTACGGCTTCAAGGGTATCAAGGGAATTGTTCGCATGAGCTTCACAGAGCAGCGACCCGACTGTAGCTGGAACCTGGCACAACCGAGTGAATATGGCTTCTACGCCAACGTTAATCCGAACGTTGACCATCCCCGCTGGAGCCAGGCGCGCGAACGGCGCATCGGGTCCGGTCTGTTTGCGAGCAAGCAACCGACCCTCAAGTTTAACGGTTACGGCGAACAGGTAGCACACCTCTACAAGCACCTCGACCTGCGCCGATATTTCTGATTCGTCTTGGATACACTCAGGATAGTTCGCTTCGTCGGCAAGCCCGTCATCTTCCTGCTGTGCCTGCTACCTGCAGCGCTCGTTATTACGGACGCTTTCGAGCTGACGGGCCGCCTGGGCGCAAACCCCGTCGAGGAGATCCTCGACCGCTTCGGTAACTGGGGCCTGCGCATGATCATGATCACGCTTGCGGTTACTCCCCTGCGGCGCATCACGGGCTGGAACTGGCTGACACGATTCAGGCGCATGCTGGGACTGTTCGTGTTTTTCTACATACTCATGCACTTCCTGACCTGGCTGATACTGGACCAGGGCATCCTGATGTCGGCCATCCTCGAGGATCTTACGGAAAGGCCGTTCATCATGATCGGTTTCGCGGCGCTGTTGTTGCTCACCGCCCTCGCCGCCACCTCGACCAACGCTATGCGTCGACGCCTGAGGCGTCGTTGGCAGACGCTGCACAACGCGGTTTATCTAATCGCGATGCTAGGCGTCTGGCATTACTGGTGGCAGGTCAAGAAAGACATCACCGAGCCGTTGATTTACGCGGTTGTCCTCGCCGTGTTGCTCGGTGCCCGGCTCTGGTGGCGCTGGAATAAGTCATAAGGCCGGCCTTCCCGCCGGGAGATTCGCTATAGTGACTTGGTACAAATCGTCGCTTCGGAGTGTCGCGCATGAGAGAGCATCGTCTTGATATTCAGCTCCTGCTGACCGTTATCCTCGCACTGGCACTGAGTGGCTGCACAACCACACAAGCCAGGGACGGTACGAAGTGGGCGGCCGGAGAGCTCATCGCCGTGATACTCGATGCCGCAACCGGCAGCGGCAAGGCTGAGCCGCGGGAATACGAGCCGGGCCAGAGAAGATACTGCGATCCTTTCTGCGAACACAGAGAGGAGGTCCGGAGGGACGCCTACGTCGCCGAGGTCGAGCGCCGCCAACGGCTTGCCGAATCCCGGGCGTTCCAGGCCGAATTTGACGAATTCATGAGGCAACTGGAGGAAGCCGAGCGCGCTTCCGCGAGTTCTCCGGTTTCAATGGTGACGAGGACAAGCTGGCAAATCCCCTGACACAAAGAAAAGCCGGGGCGACCGCAGCCGTCCCGGCAAATTCACACGGGTTCGTCGTCAGGCGACTTTGACCGTGTGTCTTTCCGCCGCCCGAATTTTCGGAAGCATGACTTCAAGGATGCCGTCTTTTAACTCGGCGTGGATTTTCTCGATATCCACTTCTTCGGGCAATGCGATGGTACGCATGAACTTGCCATAGCCGAGTTCGTGTCGATAGAACTCTTCCTTTTCGTCAACTTCCTCGAACTTCCTCTCAGCTTCGATCGTCAGGCGGCTGCCTGAGATCGTTACGTCGACGTCGTCTTTCTCTACGCCGGGCAGTTCTCCACGGACCAGGAACTCTTTGTCGCGGTCAATGACATCGAGGCGAAACCGCTCCATATCGATGTCTCTCGGCCACTTCCATCCAAAGGGTCCTGACGTCTCCATCCAGCGGCGTGATGGGAAGTCCTCAAGGAACTCCTCCATGATGCCGGGCAGAGGCGCCGTCCGTCTTACATCAATCGCCCTTTCGCGGGGCTCAAATTTGCGCAGGATTGACATAGACTCACCTCCTTCCCATGCACTGCGGGCGCTTTCACGCCAGCACATCATTTATAAACGCTGGCTGCAAAGAAACAATTCGGGGATTTCCGAATTGACAGGTTTCTGGCATCTCGTTGGCTGACGCCAAGACGAGAATTTGTCGACTAGTTCACATTTATGCGGCCATTAACTGGCCGACCTCCCAATTTCGCCGCGCGTTCGTTGACGCTTGTTTTCACCGTTTATACGGTGGCTTGCACTCTGGCAAGGGAGGTTTTCCATGAATCCTGCGACTCACTATGAACACTCCGGCAAAGCGCCACTTGGCGGTATCTTGCTCACCCTGGTCGGCGGAACCGTCGCCGGTGTCGCGCTAGGTGCCATCTACGGTTTCCTGATCTACTGGAGCCCGTTCGTCTACATCAACGCGTTCATCACGCTTGGCTTTGGCTTTGGCCTGGCCGTGATCGTCGGCGGGTTGGGCAAAGTCGGCAAAATCCGCAACTCGGGAGTGCTCACAGTCGTCGCCCTCGTCATTGCTGCAGTCGCCTACTACGCTCACTGGTCCGTATGGGTCGGTCGCATGACCGAGACGCAGGTTGTCGACCCCGGTCAGCTCTGGGCGTTCGTATCGACAGTCAACGCATTAGGGCCGTGGTCCATCTTCGGCTGGACGCCAACCGGGTTTGCGCTCTGGGCAATCTGGGGCATCGAGTCGATCGTGATCGTCGGCCTTGGATCAGTCTCGGCGCACGGCGTAATTGACGTGCCCTTCTGCGAAGAGACAGGCCAGTGGACGACGGAATCGACGTTGCCAGCTCACTTTGCGCCTGTTGAAGCACCCAATGTCACGTCTCCGAACTCGGTGCTGCAGGTATTGCAGCCCAACCCCGAGGCGACAGATGCTTACACCGAGGTATTAGTTGCGACGGCGGACGGTTCTGAACTGCGTTGCGTGTCCATCAACAAGGTCACTGTCGAAAAAGACAAGGACGGCAAGGAGGAGACCGAAAAGCAGACGATCGTGAAGAACATGCTGTTCGATCGTGACAGTTTCGACCGCCTTATGCAGCTGGGACAGCCGACCATCGCCTAGCGATCGTGTCAGTTCGCGCTCAGGCCCGTTCGTGAAGCCAGTCCATGGCTTCTTTCTTTTCGTAGAAGACGCGCATCGGCTTGTGCCGGTGCGTGGCAGTCGCGTCGAGAAACAGAACGTCGTCAGGAGTTTCTCTACCGATGAGAATGGCGGCCCGAATCGTTTGCGGCCACGTGTCGCCGAATTCCAGTATGTCAAGTACCGATGGAGCAGAGACCAACTCTCGTGCATCGACAATCAACATACTTGCACCATGCTCTTTATGCAGGCGCAGGATCTCACTCTTCGATTCGGCCCAGTCGACGATAGACTCATCACCCCACGCCCGAATTCGAATCAGTCCTGACTTCACGTCGTATGATAATTCTTCAGGCATGGCTTCAATATTGAGTAAGGCCGGAACATCACGCTGTCTACTATGATTGTAGTCTATAGACCCTGGTGTCGACGCTCGAACGAGAAGACATTCTCCAGCGGCTCGTCAAAAGCGTCTGCGATCAGGAACGCCGCTTCGAGCGACGGCGAGTACTTCTCTTTCTCAATAGCGACGATTGTCTGGCGCGTTACCCCGACATATTCGGCCAGCTGTTGCTGCGTCATCTCGCCGTGCTCGAACCGCATCTTCCGTATATTGTTGCGTACGCGTGTTTTAGCCATTATGCGTCCGCCCGGTAGTACCAGATCTGGAAGATCAGCTTTGCAACTTCGGACGCCGTAATGGCAAACAGGATCCAGACGGCGATCGTTAATCCGCCGATGGCTTCTCTGCCCGCGATCGAATGGGTCGCAATGATGTGCCCGACCAGCGAAAACAAGCCGATTCCCAACACATAACTCGCGTTACGCTCGGACCGCATATCGATCATCGCGTCTCGTTCGTCCATCGAACCGTCGCTGCCGGATGCACCCGCAATCACGGCGTGGTAGATCGCTTCGATGACGACCAACGCGATTACGCCTGCGATGCTGATGCCGATAAGCGCAGCCGGATTCGGTGCGCTGTCGGCGATGTCGAACGCAGCTGGAAAATAGAAGTACGAGACGAGACCGATGCCAACGAGCAGTCCCCAGGCGCTTTTCTCTTGAAATGTCATGTCCATGATGCCCTCCCGAGCTAATTCACATTAAGAACAAATGTAAACTTATCCGGACATGATGTCAAAGATTTTTTACTTTGTGTCTGGTATTCTCGACATTACTGGGCTTGAAGCATAAAAAAGGCCCGGCAATCGCCGGGCCTTTTTGATCTTGCAAGCAGCAAGCGGCTTCGTCGCTCTTGCACGTCCATGTGGTTGACTCGCGCCTGCGGCGCTCGGCCCTTCGGGCCAACGCGCAAGGCGTTGTCCAAACCCGCGAAAGCGGGTTTGTCGCGACATTAGGCCGTCCTGGCCGTCATCACATCATGCCGCCCATGCCGCCCATGCCACCCATGTCAGGCATCGGCGGAGCAGCCGCCTCGTCCTGCGGTGCATCAGCGACCATCGCTTCGGTCGTGAGCAACAGGCCCGAAACAGAGGCTGCGTTCTGCAATGCATAACGCGTGACCTTGGTCGGATCCAGGATACCCTGTTCGATCATGTCGCCGTACTCACTCGTGGCAGCGTTGAAACCGAAGTTACCCTTGCCTTCCGCAACAGCATTCAGCACAACACTTGCGTCGCCGCCAGCGTTACGAACGATCTGCCGCAGCGGCTCTTCAACAGCGCGCTTCAGGATGTTGATACCAACATTCTGGTCGGCATTGTCGCCTTCAAGATCGGCGATTTCGCTTACAGCCCGAATAAAAGCAACACCACCACCTGGTACGACGCCTTCTTCTACAGCGGCGCGAGTAGCGTGCAGTGCATCTTCAACACGTGCTTTCTTTTCTTTCATCTCAACTTCGGTAGCAGCGCCAACCTTGATGACGGCAACACCGCCCGACAGCTTGGCAACACGCTCCTGCAGCTTCTCTTTGTCGTAGTCCGACGAAGAGTCTGCAATCTCGGCATTGATCTGCTCGACACGACCCTTGATGTCAGCGGGCTGGCCAGCGCCGTCGATGACAGTCGTGTTTTCCTTCGTGATCTGGATCTTCTTGGCCTGGCCGAGATCGTCGATCGTTGCTTTCTCGAGCGACAGGCCAACCTCTTCCGAAATCACCTGGCCACCCGTCAGGACCGCGATGTCCTGCAGCATGGCTTTGCGGCGATCGCCGAAGCCGGGCGCCTTGACCGCTGCAACCTTGACGATGCCACGGATGTTGTTAACAACCAGCGTAGCAAGCGCTTCGCCTTCAACATCTTCAGCAACGATCAGCAACGGACGTCCGGCTTTTGCAACGCCTTCGAGGATCGGCAACAGATCGCGGATATTGGAAACCTTCTTGTCGTACAGGAGGATCAGCGGGTTCTCGTGCTCGACCTGCTGGCTCGATGCGTCGTTAATGAAATACGGCGACAGGTAGCCGCGATCGAACTGCATGCCTTCTACGACATCGAGTTCGTTAGCGAGTCCGGAACCTTCCTCAACCGTGATGACGCCCTCTTTGCCGACCTTCTGCATGGCGCCAGAGATGATCTCGCCGATTTCAACATCGGAGTTAGCAGAGATGCTGCCAACCTGAGCGATGGCGGTCTCGTCCTTGCAAGGCTTCGACTGCGCCTCCAACTCGGCAACGATTGCGGCAGATGCCTTGTCGATACCACGCTTCAGATCCATCGGGTTCATGCCGGCGGCAACCGACTTCAAGCCTTCGCGCAGGATTGCCTGTGCCAGGACCGTAGCGGTCGTCGTACCGTCACCGGCGACATCAGACGTCTGGGAAGCGACTTCCTTGACCATCTGTGCGCCCATGTTTTCAAACTTGTCCTCAAGTTCGATCTCCTTGGCAACCGATACACCGTCTTTGGTGACGGTCGGTGCGCCAAAGCTCTTGTCGAGCACAACGTTGCGGCCTTTGGGACCCAGGGTCACCTTAACCGCATTCGCGAGGACGGTAACGCCAGCAAACATCTTCTGGCGAGCGTCGTCGCTAAAACGTACTTCTTTAGCAGCCATTTCTCTATTCCTCTTTATGCTTCGATGACTGCCATGATGTCGTCTTCCTTCATCACTAGCAGTTCTTCACCTTCTACTTTGACCTCAGTTCCGGCGTACTTGCCGAACAGAACCTGGTCACCTATCTTGACGTCGAGAGCGCGTACATCGCCGTTCTCGAGGATCTTGCCGTGTCCTGCCGCAACGACCTCGCCCTTGATGGGCTTTTCGGTCGCAGCATCAGGAATGACGATTCCGCCGGGCGATGTGCGCTCCTCTTCGGTGCGCTTAACGATGACCCGATCATGAAGCGGACGCATCTTCATGTTGCATATCTCCTATTAACTATTGATTTTTAACCGAATTTTCGCGGCTTTCCGACCCGGTGACATTAGCACTCGGCCACAAGGAGTGCTAATAATAGGCATGGGCGACCAAATTTCAAGCGTTAGCGGGTGACTTTTCGCTCAAAAACTGGACCTGCATCGGTGACAAGTGCCGGCTTTGGAGTAACAATCGCTACCCCTGACCGGTCTTTGGACTGTGAAGGACCACCGAAATCGCGCCAGTTAACCTCTATGACCATGATTCGTAACGCTTTTGTATCCCTGCTGCTCATACTGTGCCTGGCAGCCGCTGCGCCCGCCGAAGAAGCACTCATTCCCGTCGACGAGGCGTACCAGTATGTCGTCAGCGACACGGGAGTTGCCCTCGAGATCGACTGGGCGATTGAAGAGTGCTGCTACCTGTATCGTGACAAGCTGACATTCGAGAGCGGCGACGCTCGCATCGTTTTCTCGAAACCAGAACTGCCGGCCGGCGAAGCGCACGAAGACGAGTTTTTCGGCGAGCAGGAAATCTATCGGGACCGCTTCTTCGTCACGATTCCTTACACGGTTAGCGGCGAACAGCCCGAGTCAATGGACCTCGTCATCAAAAGCCAGGGCTGTAATGACGTCATCGGTATTTGTTATCCACCGCAGACCTGGACCGAAACCGTCAAGCTGCGCAAAGTGGCAAGCGGCAAGCCCAAATTGAATCTCAGCGACATTGCGGGTGGCGCTGGCGCCAGCAGCGAATTCCCGCCGGTCGATGAAGTATTTTTCCCCGATGTATATCCCGTCGACGGCAACAAGGTCGAACTCGGAATCCGCATCGTTCCGGGTTTCTACATCTACAAGGACAAGGTCTCGGTACGCTCATTGAGCGACAACGCCAGGGCGGGTCAGGTCGAGCTGCCGAAAGGCAAGATGAAAGTCGACGAGTCGTTCGGCGAGACGGAGGTCTACCTCGAGAGCTTTATCGCACCGCTGACGATCGCACGCGCCACTCCCGAGCCGATGCAACTCGAACTCGAAGTCGGTTACCAGGGCTGCGCCGAGGGCGGCTTGTGCTACATGCCGCAAACTCGTGTCTTTACAGTCAGCCTCCCTGAAGCGACCGCGGTCTCCGATATTACGGCGATGCCGGCCGGCGATGCTCCCGTGAGCGAACAGGCGCGCCTCGCCAGCATCATCACGGGCTCGAGTATCTGGGTGGCGGCCGGCCTGTTTTTCCTTGCCGGTCTCGGACTGGCATTTACACCCTGCGTGTTGCCAATGGTACCGATCCTCTCGGGCATCATCGCCGGTGAAGGCGAGGATGTAACCCCGATGCGCGGCTTTTCGCTCGCACTGAGTTACGTCATGGGTATGGCGATCGTCTACACAGGTGCCGGCATTGCCGCGGCTGCCGTCGGCATACAGTTGCAGGCGACATTCAACCAGCCCTGGATCCTGATCCTGTTCTCAGGCCTGTTCGTCTTGCTGGCGGTTGGCATGTTCGGTGCCTACGACCTGCAAATGCCGAGCAGTGTTCAGACTCGCCTGTCGAGCGCCAGTGGCAATCAGAAAAGTGGCACGATGGTTGGTGCATTCGTCATGGGCGCGCTGTCAGCGTTGATCGTAACGGCGTGCGTCGCCCCCGCATTGATCGCCGCGCTGACAGTAATGGCGCAGACGGGCGACATGCTGCGCAGCGGCACGGCACTGTTCGCCATGAGCCTCGGCATGGGCGCCCCGTTGCTGGCCGTTGGTGCCGCGCAGGGCAAGCTTCTGCCGAAGGCCGGTGCGTGGATGGTGGCCGTAAAGAACGCTTTCGGTTTCATGATGCTGGGGCTCGCTGTCTGGATGCTCTCGCGCATGCTGCCGGGCAACGTCACAATGCTGCTCTGGGCCGTACTGATATTCATGGCCGGCGTTTACATGGGCGGACTTACATCCCTCACGCCGGAATCGACAGGAACACAGAAATTCGGCAAGGGCTTCGGCTTCCTGGCGATCATCTACGGCATCCTGATACTGCTCGGCTCGCTGACAGGCGGCAGCAATCCGCTGCAGCCGCTCGCAAGCTTGAGCTTTGGCGGCGGCACCATGGTGGCCGAGGAAGAGCATGAATTACCCTTCAAACGCATCAAGACCGTCGACGATCTCGATCGCGAAATCGCAGCAGCGGCGAACCAGGGCAAGACGGCATTTCTCGATTTCTACGCCGACTGGTGCGTATCCTGCAAGGAAATGGAAGCCTTCACGTTTACCGACGAGGCCGTGCAGGCGGCGCTCTCGAACACGGTCTGGCTACAAGCCGACGTCACGGCAAATGACGATGAGGACCAGGAGCTGCTCGATCGATTTGGCGTTTTCGGGCCACCCACGATAATCTTCTTCGGCGCAGACGGTCAGCAACGGCATGGCTACGAAGTCGTCGGCTACATGAAAGCCGAAGACTTCGCCCAGCATCTCGAACAGGCGTTTGCTACGGACGTACGCGCGCAGATCGCTCCCTGAAAACAAAAGGACCTGACGTGTCTCGAGTAATGTTGATCTTTGGCGTTGCGCTGCTGGCGCTCATGGCAGGCGCACTGTTTTTCCGTGCGGGGGTTCACGCACCGGTACCGCCCGTGGCTGCGCCCGCCGCACTGCCGGCTGTAGCGCCGAAGGAACTCGAAATGGTCAGCCACCCGGAGTTCGAGCTGCCCGACATCGAGGGCACAAGCCGCGCGTTTTCCGAATGGCAAGGCACGAATCGGCTCATTAACTTCTGGGCCACCTGGTGCGCACCGTGCCGCCGGGAAATTCCATTGCTCAAGGATTTCCAGCAGCAACAGGCTGGCAATGGATTCCAGGTCATTGGTATTGCCGTCGACTATCCCGAGGAAGTTTCGGCCTACGCGGAAACAGCTGAGTTCAACTACCCGGTGTTGATCGGGCAGCAGGAAGCGATGGCCGTTGCCGAGTCATCGGGTATCGAATTCATTGGCATGCCGTTTACGATGTTCGTGGCATCGGACGGCGAGTACGTCGGCGCGTATATTGGCGAGCTGCACCAGGAGCACCTCGACCGCCTGGTTGACATAATGACGCGCCTCGATCGCAGCGAAATGAGCAAGGATGAAGCCCGCGCCGAGCTCGCATTACTGTAAAAATTTGCGTATACGTCGGTAAAAAGGGGTAGAATTGCCGCCATCTTCGGCAATCTCGCTGCGAACCCCGCTCAAATGTCCGCTTTTCTGCTCGTCAACGGCCCCAACCTGAACCTGCTCGGTTCTCGCGAACCCGAGGTCTACGGTGCGATGCGCCTCGCAGACATCGAGGCGCGCGCGATTAAAGTCGCGCGTGGGCTGGGTCATGACCTGGAGTGTTTTCAAAGCAACGCCGAACACGAACTCATCGATCGCGTGCAACAAGCCGCGGCCGATGGCGTCGATTTCATCATCTTGAACCCGGGTGCATTCACGCACACGAGCATCGCACTTCGTGACGCGCTGCTTGCGGTTCAGATTCCGTTTATCGAGATTCACCTGAGCAATACGTTTGCGCGGGAGGAGTTTCGACACAACAGCTACTTCAGCGATATCGCGAAGAGCTGTCTATTTGGTTTTGGGGCATATGGCTACGAGTTGGCGCTGCAGGCCGCCAGTCAGTACGTGGCCGGGGAATAAGAAATGGATATTAGAAAAGTAAAAAAACTCATCGAATTGCTGGATGAGTCCGGCATTGCGGAAATCGAGATTACCGAAGGGGAGGAGTCTGTAAGGATCAGCCGTTACGCGCCAGGCGCACCGGTCGCTCCCATTGCCGCGCCGGCACCCGCAGCAGCTGCTGCGCCTGCTTCGGCAACGGCACCCGTTGCAGCCGCGCCGGCAGCGGAACCCGAAGAGGAAGGGTTCGAGGTCACTTCGCCGATGGTCGGCACATACTATGCGGCATCTTCGCCGGGCGCTGCGCCTTATGTGCAAGTCGGCGATCGCGTCAATGAAGGCGATACGCTGGCCATTATCGAAGCGATGAAAATGATGAACCAGATCGAAGCCGACGTGTCGGGCGTCATCAAATCAATACGCATCCAGAACGGTGAACCCGTTGAATTTGGCCAGACGTTGTTCGTGATCGATCAACGCCAGGACGACTGAACAGGTCTCTCGACATGCTGGAAAAAATTGTAATTGCCAATCGCGGTGAAATCGCATTGCGTGTCCTGCGTGCCTGCCGCGAGATGGGCATCAAGACGGTCGCCGTGCATTCCACGGCCGACAATAACCTGAAACACGTGTTGCTCGCAGACGAAACAGTCTGCATCGGCCCGCCCGCATCCAATGAGAGCTATCTCAACATGCCGGCTATCATCAGCGCCGCAGAGGTCACCGACGCAACAGCCATCCATCCCGGGTACGGATTTCTGTCAGAGAATGCCGACTTCGCCGAACGCGTCGAGTCCAGTGGCTTCACGTTCATTGGCCCCAAGGCCGAGTCGATTCGCATCATGGGCGACAAGGTCTCGGCGATCCGCGCAATGAAGGCGGCCGGCGTACCCTGTGTACCGGGTTCCGACGGCCCACTGAGTGAGGATGCCGATGAGAACATGCGGCTCGCGCGCGGCATCGGCTACCCGATCATCATCAAGGCATCGGGCGGCGGCGGCGGACGCGGAATGCGTGTCGTGCATGCCGAAGCATCGCTGACGGCTGCCATTACCGTTACCAAAGCAGAAGCACGCGCCGCATTCGGCAACGATGTCGTTTACATGGAGAAATTCCTCGAAATGCCGCGACACGTGGAGTTCCAGGTGCTCGCGGACACGCACGGAAATGCCATACACCTGGCTGAGCGTGACTGTTCGATGCAACGCCGCCACCAGAAGGTTGTCGAGGAAGCACCGGCACCCGGGATCACCGAGGAACAACGCCAGCGAATCGGCGAACGTTGCGTCAATGCGTGCAAGGAAATCGGTTACCGTAGTGCGGGTACGTTCGAGTTCCTGTACGAAGATGGTGAATTCTACTTCATCGAAATGAACACTCGCTTGCAGGTCGAACATCCCGTTACCGAGATGATCACCGGCGTGGACATCGTGCGCGAACAATTGCGTATTGCCAGTGGCGAAGCTCTTGAAATCGTCCAGGACGATATTCACGTCCAGGGGCATGCTATCGAATGCCGCATCAATGCCGAGGATCCCAAGAACTTCATGCCGTCGCCGGGTCTTGTCACCCTGTGGCATTCACCGGGCGGGCCCGGCATACGTGTCGAGAGTCATATCTACAGCGGTTACAGGGTGCCGCCCTATTACGACTCAATGATAGGCAAGCTCATCGCCCACGGAGCCGATCGCGACGCGGCATTCGCGCGCATGAAGAGCGCCCTTAGCGAAATCGTCATCGAGGGCATCAAGACCAACGTGCCGCTCCACCAGGAGATTTTCCAGCATGCTGCTTTCCAGGCAGGCGGGACAGATATCCACTACCTCGAGAAACGTCTCGGACTGGTCTAGGCGGAGCCTGTAAGGAGTGGATTGGCAGCAATTTGTCATGAACCTCGACTCACTGGACGCGGCGGCCGTCGAAGAAGTCTTCGTGCGCCATGGCGCCTGTTCAGTGTCGCTGAGTGATGCCGCCGACACGCCAGTCCTGGAGCCTGGCCCGGGCGAAACGCCACTCTGGACGGAAACGAGAATCACGGGTCTGTTCGAAGGCGATACGGATTTCGCGGAACTCGAAGCCGCATTGAGCCAGGCGTTCGGGGCACTGCCAGCGCATCGTGTCGAGTCGCTGGCGGACCGGCCCTGGGAGCGCGAGTGGCTCAGGGACTTCGGCCCGATGCGCTTCGGCTACCGATTGTGGATCGCGCCCGGCGACAGCGTTGTCGAGCAGCAGGACGCCGTTGTCGTCCGCCTCGACCCCGGCCTGGCGTTCGGCACCGGTACTCACCCCACTACGGCAATGTGCCTCGAATGGCTCGATGGCCTGCAGCTTCAGGGAAAAACCGTTCTCGATTATGGCTGCGGCTCGGGTATCCTCGCGATCGCGGCGCTCAGGCTCGGCTGTGACGCCGTGACCGCTATGGATATCGATCCACAGGCACTTATTGCCACGGCGGACAACGCGAGCATCAACGAGGTCGCCGGGAAACTCACCGTTCTCGGCTCTGCGGACGATATCAGGGGCAAATTCGACGTCGTAATCGCCAATATCCTCGCGGCACCACTTGTCGAGTTTGCCGAGTCCATCACATCAACGCTCAGAAGCCGCGGTATGCTTGCACTGTCGGGCGTATTATGTGAACAAGCGGACGACGTGATGAAAGCGTATGAACCCTGGATCGACTTCGGGAAACCGGTCTTCCAGGGGCAGGACGGCCAGACGTGGTCGAGATTGACGGGTACGAGGAGATAGGGCCAGGCAATGTTTACGCAATGCCCTGATTGCGGCACATCATTTCGAGTAACGGCGGAGGTCCTGAAACAGGCCGCCGGCAAAGTCCGTTGTGGCGGCTGTGCCAACGCATTTAATGCGCTCGATTACCTGTCGGAACAGAAGCCGGAGACGCCGGAGGCCGCGCAGGAACCGGAGCCGTCCGTGCCGGAACTGACACCCGAGTTGCCCGCAGAAGAGGGCAGCCTGCCCAAGTCCATCTCGGCTGAGCAAAGTGCGGCCCTCCTGAAGACCCTCGATGAGCTTGCCGGCTCCGATATCCGTATTGAGGACACTGGCGTCGAATGGCGGGTCGTCGATGACGCCGAGGATGGCGCCGACATCGGCGAGATTGTCGATACCCGGGACGCCTCGGTCGACGAATTCCTCGAGGATTCGCCGACACCCGTTGACCAGTTCCTGACGGCAACTCCGAGCGATGTCGATGCGGCTGAAGTGTTCGAAGAATCGGCCAATGAACCCGGGAAGACCCCCGTCGAAGAACTGCGCTTTGACGACAATACACCGCTGCCCGACGACTTCGATCTCGACGATGAGTCGACCTATCTTCCCGAAACTGCCGACGAACCCGAAGCCGTCGAGGAACCCGAGCCGATCGCGGAAAACGAGGAGCCGCAAGCCGACCTCGATCTCAGCGAACCCGATGAATGGGAGGACATCCTCGACGAGTTCGAGGACATGCGGGGCGAGCCCGCACCTGCGCCGCTCGAAGCCGAGCTTGCCGCGCTCGAGAAGGCTGATGACGACACTCCAGCTGAGGCCGAGGAAACCGAGCCAGCGCATGAACCTGGATCAACGGGCGTAAACCAGGAACTGCTCGACGTGGATACGCAATTTGCGTTGCAGGCCGAGGCCATGGGCATCGATCTGACGGGAACGCGAAAGGACATCGAAGTCGAGATAGACGACGAACCTGAAGCCGAGGTCGACGAAGCGCCTGCCGAAGACGAAGAGGCCATTGCCGTCGCTCCGGAAGCGGCGGCGGATAGCGAGCGCGAAGCCGAAGATGCCACACAGCTCGACCTCATCGAAGAAGAACCTGAAGAAGTGCCACTCGAATTCGGGGCCGTCGAGAAAGAGCTTGCGGAACTCGAAGACCAGTCCGACGTGTTCGACTCGAGTTTCTTCGTCGCCGCCGACGAGGTTGCCGCTGAGATCGAGGAAGAAGAGCTGCAACTCGACGAACCGTCCGACGACGCGGCGGACGAAGCCACGGGCGACGAAGCAGAAGCCACTGAACTGGCGGGTGAACTCGAACTCGAGGAAGACATCGACCTCGAAGCGCAGCCGGACCTGAAGGAAGAGCTGGAGCTGACGGCCGAGCCCTATCCGGAAGACGAGCTGGATCTCGACGAAACTGCCCACGAAGAGGCTGACCTCGAAGAGCGCGCGGCGGCCGAGTCACCCGCAGATAGTGGCGATTCCGATGAGCAGATCGTTCCACCGCTGAGCGAAGAAGAACAGACAATCAATATGATGATCGACCAGGACCTCATGAGCCTGGCCGTCGAGGACGGTGACGGTTTTGCGTCGACCATCATCATTCCTGAAAAGGACGGCAAAGAAACGAGCGGGAAAAAGGACAGGAAGAAAAGCAAGTCCGGCAGGAAAGACAGGAAAAGCAAGAAAGGCAAAAAGAAAGACAAGAAGAACGTCTCGCCTTTTGACGAGGCACAAGGCTTCGAGACCATCATCATGGAGGGCGAGCATGTTCGCAGCTCCGGTGATGAAGAGAAGCTCGAGGCCGACGCGGCGGCGGCCGCGGAACTTGTCGCCGCGGCAAAAGCCGAGGAAGCCGCCCATGCAGCAGTTGGCGGCAACAAGCGACTGCGAATGATCGGCGGCGCCGTGGCGCTCCTGCTCGTGCTTGTTGTGCAGGTGCTGCACCAGTCTCGCGAAGCACTCGCCACCAATCCGCTGTTTAACGACATCGTCGGCCCGGTCTACCGGGCGATCGGCAAGCCGCTGTCGCCTGCCTGGGACATTTCGGGTTGGCGTATCGAAGCGACCAAAGGAAGTATAGAAGAGAACGACGAGAAGCTCGTCGTCTACTCACGCATTGGCAACAAGTCTGACAAGCCGCTGCCCTACCCAATCATCAATATTTCGTTGACGGACAGATTCGAGGAAACACTCGGAAGTCGGCAACTCGACCCGGTCGAGTACTTGCCCGACAATCTCGATCCCAGCAAGCTCGTTCAGCCCGGCAAGAACTTCAATGCGGTAATCTCGATCCAGTCACCCTCCGCCGATGCGTCGGGCTACGAACTCGACGTCTGTTACAGGGTATCTGCCGGACAGCTGCGCTGCGCCATCGCTGACTTCAAGTAAGCCTTCGCGGCCCGCCGCACGCGCTAGAATCGACCCATGCAGATGCAGCCGTTAAAGATCGGCCCCTATACACTGTCGAGCCCGTTTGTGCTCGCCCCGATGGCGGGCGTCACCGATGCACCTTTTCGGCGCATCTGCCGACAATTCGGCGCAGGCATGACAACGTCGGAAATGACGACCGCGGATACGAGCCTCTGGCAGACGCCGAAATCCCGTCATCGCCTCGACCTGGACCTCGATACCGAACCTGTCGCTGTGCAGATCGCGGGCTCCGATCCTCTGCAACTCGCGACAGCCGCGCAGGCCTGTGTCGACCGGGGCGCACAGATCATCGACATCAACATGGGTTGCCCGGCCAAGAAAGTACTGAAAAAACAAGCCGGTTCGGCGTTGCTGCGAGACGAGAAGCTTGTAGCGTCCATTCTCGGGAGCGTCGTCAACGCCGTCAATGTCCCGGTCACGCTGAAATACCGCACGGGCTGGGACGCCGAGCACCGAAATGCAGTCGAAATAGCCCATATTGCCGAGGACTCGGGTGTGCGGGCACTTGCGCTTCACGGGCGAACTCGCGCATGTCGCTACAAAGGTGAGGCAGAATACTCGACGATTCGCGACGTCAAAGCAGCCGTCAGTATCCCGGTAATCGCGAACGGTGACATAAGCACTTTGAAGAAGTCGCTTGAAGTTGTGCGCCTAACTAAAGCAGATGGCTTGATGATCGGCAGAGGCGCGCAGGGGCGCCCGTGGATCTTCCATGACCTTGGAACTCTTCTAAATTCTGACGCCAAAAAATGGCCGCTAGAAAAAAACAATTTGCGTGATATTATGCTCGACCACCTGGACGATCTGCACCGGTTTTATGGGGAAATAACCGGCGTTCGAGTGGCTCGTAAACATCTGACCTGGTACTGCAACAGCCTGGAAAACTCTGACGAATTTCGTCACCAGGTTGTTCGCGTTGGCAGTGCCTCGGAGCAAATCAGATTAACGGAAGAATTCTTCAGGAATTGAGCAACGTGGCCCAGAAAAAAAACAAGAAGAACAAATCTCTTAAGTCCAGGAAAAGCAAGAAACCGCTCTGCAAGCACACTGAAGAAGCACTCGACCAGTATTTTTCGACCTTGAACGGTGATCGCCCCGGCGATCTCTATGACCTCGTCATTGGCGAGGTAGAACGGCCGCTGTTCAAGGCGGTTTTGGACTACACGGACGGCAACCAGAGCCTGGCTGCGGGGATACTGGGCATTAACCGCGGCACATTACGCAAGAAGCTCAGGACTTATTCGCTAATTCAGTAGGAGCCGCCTCGGCAGCCCCGCTTCTCTACCAGGTGCACCCATGCTAAATGTAAGACGTGCGCTCGTCAGTGTCTCTGACAAGCGTGGACTTATTCCATTTGTGACCGGCCTGACCAAACTCGGTGTCGAAGTGCTGTCAACGGGCGGTACCTGCCGCCAGCTGCGCGAAGCCGGACTGGATGTTATCGAAGTCTCGGAAAAAACCGGCTTCCCCGAGATCATGGATGGCCGCGTCAAAACTCTGCATCCGGTCATTCACGGCGGGTTGTTGGGACGTCGCGGTACCGATGAGACCACTATGGAGGAGCACGGCATCGAACCAATCGACCTGCTGGTCGTCAACCTCTACCCGTTCGAGCAGACCATTGCCCGGGCAGACGCAACGATCGACGATGCCATTGAGAATATCGACATCGGCGGCCCCGCAATGATCAGGGCCGCGTCAAAAAACCACGACGGCGTCGCCGTCGTCGTTAGCCCCGACGACTACGACAGCGTGCTGGAGAGCCTTAGTAACGAGACTCTGTCTCTCGACGCACGCCGACGCCTGGCAGCCAAGGCCTACGCCCATACCGCGAGCTATGACACGGCGATAACCAAATACCTGTCGCGATCGCTCGGCGACGACGCACTCGGCGAACGCTTCCTCTATTCCGGCGCCCTCTCCGAGAAACTCCG
>Ga0265309_10000038_pt1 | contig 37723 bp, 49 predicted proteins | sample Helome_FD_192492 | JGI IMG/M metagenome (GOLD analysis project Ga0265309, IMG submission 192492) | Marine sediment microbial communities from subtidal zone of North Sea - Hel_20160524 (Illumina Assembly) | ecosystem: Environmental > Aquatic > Marine > Subtidal zone > Sediment ...
CCTGCTTGATGATGTCGCAGCTCCTGCCGCACGTACGCTATTCACAGGACCTATTCCGCAGCCGATGATATGATGATGATGTACGAAATTAGTTCTCTTTTCAACTTGAACGGGATAAATACACAATGGTAGACAATTTTCTTAACATTAACGGCACTGACCAATTACTGATTAACGCTGGTACTGACCAGCTTATCATTTCTCCAGAAGCAGCAGTAGGCGGAGGATATGGTACATACCTCAGACTTAACCAGAAGACATGGAGGGAATTTGACTTTTCAACCATAAACAAGCTCAGCGGCACACTCTTCGCAGACAAGGCCATGACCACTCCGAGGGATCTTACGGGCAGCACCCTGAAGATACGCATCTACAGAAGATGGAGAAGGCTGGACAGGTTTAACAAGAGTGCAACCATAACAAATCCGACTGCAGGTACGTGGGAGTACACCGTAGCAAAGGGAGAGATGCCAAGACGCGGAATATACCTGTTGGAAGTCGAAATAATATCCTCAGGAGTCCAGGAAAGCACATTCCCAGTGGAATTCTTTGTACAGGGGAGTCCCTCAGGATAATCATATTATGACTAACTCGCATGGCGGAACTGACAACAAGTGGGCAAAGGATGCCGCACCAGGTTCCCCATTTCACATGCCAAAGATAAAACGCATTCAACATAAGCGATGGACTACGGAAAAAGTAAATGCTGCACCCAATCACAAGGTGTCTATCTTTGAGGCAGCAAAACCAAACAAATCAACAAGGGCAGTAAACAGCTTTGACAAGACCATTGGTGAGCGCCCTCCGATTGATCTGGACAGGCTTTTCATGTACAGGGACAGGACTCCGCAGATTGACAGCATCATAGAGTATCTTGTTGATCTTGTAGTGGGGACCAACATTGTAATTAACACAGACGAGGATGACGAATCCGAAAATACAGCCAAGGCCCTGATGACAAACTGGGCAAGCAACGTATCACTATACACCAAGACCCGCGCAATAGTCGATGACACCATGACATGCGGCAACGGATTCTACGTAAAGGTAATCGAGAACCAATACCTTGTCAACCTGGAACAGTTTGACGTTACCTCCATAGAGAGGGTACAGCGTGACCTGTTTGGCAATCCCCAGAAACTCATAGTAAAGGGCGAGAACCTTGCAGAAGTCCCGCTGGAGGACAAGGTGTTCAAGCAGTTTGTCCCATTAGTATTCAGGCCAAGAGGCAGGGACTATTTCGGACGATCCATCTTCCACGGACTGGCAATAGACAGGACCGTTGGCAACAGGACCACCAGGCCGATCATTGAGGCCCTGTGGAGTCTTGATGATGTCGTCATCGGGACCCTTGAGAACTACGGATACCCCATAGAATATCACATGTTTGATGGAATATCTGATGAGGATCTTGAAAAGGAAATGCTCAAGCTAAAGGATGCAAGACCTGGTGACAGGTTTGGAGTATCCAGAATGCATGAGATTGACAGAAGAGAACCTACAAGGGCCGACTTTAGCTCATACTTTAAGCATCTTGGAGACATAGTGCAGCTTGGAACAGGATTCCCATTGGAGATCCTACTGGGAGACTTTACAAGCAGGGCATCTTCCCAGACTACTGACTCTTTACTCATGAGAAGAATCAAATCCTTCCAGGAACAGCTGACCAGGGTAATCAAGGAAGACATACTTGAATTCCTGCTGGCCAATACCCCTGATTCCAAATGGAAGACAAGGGAGGCAATAGATGCGCTAAAGATATCCGTAGAGTTTGAGACCCAGACCCCGATGGAATATACTCCAGACCAGGTACTGGCAAGGGTACAGAACAGCATGTGGTCCAAGAAGGAAGGCAGGGAATATGACAAGCAAAACGGTCAGAATCTCTTTGATGACGAGCAGATGGAACAGGAAGAAGAGGAGCAGGATCTGCCAACCCTTGATGATGACAGAAACGAAATATTGAGAAACGAAGCATATGCTCTTCCGTTCAGGAACAAATACAAATAATCATAACAGAAACATTAAAGGTCAGTTCAACTGTTAAAATACAAGGCAGTGATGTGGGTACCAAATCCCACCGTGGCCTGTATCACGGTATACCAAGGTGCAGGAGCGTAGTTCTAAGTTAGAATGCTGCCGGGTTATTAGTTCTCTTACTATTTCTCCCGCACAATAATTCGTGTACAGGTTAATCTTAGAGTCTTATGCTACAGTAAACGAACAGGCAAAAATAACAGGAATAGCTGCTACTCCAAGAATATCCCGTAACGGAATCCTATACACAAAGGCCGAACTCGAAAGGGCAGACGGCATGACAGTCCCGCTAAACTGGGAACATGACGGCTCCAAGGTTATCGGCACTGCCACCTATTCATATAATCCTCAACTTGAACAATTATTCTATAGCGCCACCGTAACTGACGAAGGTACGGCATCGCTTATCAAAAACAAGCAGCTCTTCACAAGCATAGAGGCAGAAGTCGCAGACATACAGTCAATCTGTAACGGCCCCCAGGACTGCTTTCAGATGCCAATCGGCCTTAACTTCATAGCATTGGCATTGACTGAGAATCCCGGAATCCCTGAGACCACTGTACGAATAACGGAACGTTTTGTCGGCGTCCCTCCGCATATGTGCTCAAAGCATACGGGGACTGACACTCAGAATAGTTCTCTTAGTGCGAATCTCGCTGAGTCTAAGGTAACAATGACATCTAAAGAACAAGAATGTCCTCCAGGTCAAAAACCTGATCCAGAAAACCCAGGTGAATGCATGCCTGCCGGTGAAAAAGCTAAAGAGCAAAACATCGGTAACGGTCCTGACGACGAAGCAGCTGGCATAGATCAAGCCAAGCCAAGCGTCGGCTGTCCCGAAGGAATGCAGATGGGTCCAAATGGCGAATGTGAACCGGCATCTAACGATGATTCAGGTTCTCCAGTCAGTACATTACCAGAGTCCAAAAAACCCTGCGGATGTAGTGAAGCCAAACCACAATCTGGTCACGGTATGCCCAACATGGACATGATTTCTTCACAATTGAAGGAACAAAAGCAGATGATCGAAGAAGTCAAAGAACGTGTCAACAATCCAACCCAACTCAGTGAGTTAGAAGAAATGCAAAAATTTAACAAGAAATTGTACAGTACTACAAAACTTAGTCCGCAAAACGGAACAAGCTTTGCAGCCAGTGATTTGCAATACATCGCAAAAGAAGGCGTAAGTGCTTTGAAAAAATATCATGCATACTCATTTGATATGGACATGTCACAAAAATGGGTCAAAGAACACCTTAAACCAAGAGGAGTTATTCAAGAAGCAATCGCTCTAAGCGGACAGTCAAACGTTGACGCTGCAATGGACGATGTATTCGTACTTCCAGGTGGAAAATATCTAAAATCTATTCGTGACTTGGTAAAATTTGTTGAAATTCCAGACGGCCAAGATACTGCTAATCTTTTCAAAGGTGACATTCCAAACAATCAGGCCATAACCGAAGGCGCTGCAAACACTGCAGGTACTCACACAGTAACCACAGTGCCATTGACTGCAGACGCAGTTACCGGTGTCCCACAGACTATCACCCAATCACAATTGGAAGACACTCCGGTTTCATTGTTTGACTACATAGCACAGACAGCAAGAGCAGAAGTGTTGGAGCATGAGGCAAGCCTCGTCTTTGATACTACAGCAATCGCCGCAACCCCCGGATTTACTGGCGGTAACGCAGCAGCTATCTTTGACCATACACATGTAGCAGACGCATTGGAATACTGGGAAGACCAAGGCTATAACACTGAATTTGGAAATGCATACATTGCATTATCGCCAAAAGCACTCAAGGAATTGAGAGTCGATCCGGCCCTCACACGATTCGTACAGACAGGAGATGCCAATATTACCAAAACAGGTAGATTGACTCACTTATATGGTGTCGAACTCGTTCCAATGAACGCTCTTAACACTACTACCAACGAACACGCCATTGGTGGTATCAAGGGAGTAACATTCGCTTTAGGCAGTAAGAGAGAACTAACCATCGACATGCACAAGGTTCCTAACCAATCCGCATTCGACTGGGCATGGACTCAACGCAAGGGTGCAGTCGCATTTGACGAAGCATCACTAGTAGAATTAGAGAGTTTGTCCTAGAAGATAGTTCTCTAATCACTTTTTCCTTTTTTATATTATTATGGTAAGTTACGGCAGTAATGCGGAAGTTCAAAGACTGGCATATGGTGCCGTAAACAGTTCCCTTGATGCAAAGACCACATCCTTCAGGGACGTGGCAACATCCAAGGTTAACGCATTTTTAGATTTACACAATGACATAGAGACCCCAAGCGACCTAGTTACACGATGCACGAATCTTCTTGCAGCCGCAATGATCAGAACGCCCACTGGAGATCCTACAGAGGACTCCTTTTGGAAGATGGCCGAGCAGCTCCTTGAGCAGCTAAAGGGAGACGAGACAACTGATGCTCCCTGGAGGCTGACCATAGTCGGGGAGAGATTCCATGGAAGGGGAAGCGAGCATGATCATCCGCTAAACTTTGTAGACAATTAGGGGTGTACCATGACGATATTCAACCACACAGATATTGAGCAAAGGTTTGAGGCGATACTTGAGGCCAACACCGCACTCTATGACGGGGCAAACACCGATGGTACAAAGCTTATCACGATAGAGGAAGGCGTTCCGCTAGGCCCGGGAGGAATGACGCAGTTAGTACCAGGAGCATTCATCACTGTCGAATCAGAAAGAGCCATCACCCGGGGTACTTCGCAATCAAGCAGCACTCACGGCATTGAAAGCGACGTAAGATACAGGGTAGTGCTTGCAGTGGGCGATGCGGATCACAAGACTGCCGAAAACAGACTCAACACGTTTCAAAAACTGATAATTGATACGATAATGGATAACGATACGCTGAATTCCGGTGGAAGCGACCCAAAGGCAGACATGATAAAATTTGAATCAATGAGGAGAGAGAGAGAAACGGTAAACCCGCTGTTCATCAGACATCTCATATTTCGCGCGATAATACGCAGTGGAAATTAGTTCTCTTAGTTTCATTATATGGAATAATCATTAATTATGTCGCTGGGCTCTGAAAACGAAGTTGTTGTAGGAGAAAAGGCGACTATCTCCATAGGAGGATCCGTATTCAATCTCAAGGAAATATTTGACTTAACTCGTGACAGACCTGTAGTCTCTGATGGCAGCAGCAGCGGTACGAATCACACCTTTGGTTCGGGAAGACACAGGATCGATATCCTCATCGAGGCAACTACTCCTGATCTTGCAACCATAGACGCATACAATGAGCGAAACGCCGCAGGAGACCTGCCTTCGCAGACAATAGTGATAACATATCCTCCAATCAGCCTGGGTGCGGCTGTCACTGAAACATTTAATGCTAAATTTCACACCATAACGCGCAATCATACCACCTCAAACGAAAAGGTCAAGGTAAGGCTGACAGGTGTCATAACTAGCGAAGATCAGACGTGGGCATAGTACATAATTGGTCGTTCAATTCAGTCAGACGTTATTGTTGCTATTTCAGACAATCCTGCAGAACTCTGAATTCTCATCGGCATCTCCCGGTGCAATCAATCGGTTTATCGGACTTGAAAGTCCTGCAGACATTGAGGCCTTTGATGTCGAACTGCAACGCGCAATATCCGAAGCAGTAAGCGAGCAGCAAGATCTGCAATCCTCACAATCACTGGATGTCGATACCGGCGAGGCCGTATCCCAGCTTGGTGGGGCAGCAGCCGCAGCAGGCGAGGGAAAGCTTGCGGAGTTACTCAATGGCAATCTCTCACAGGCAAAGCAGCTCACGTCAATCGCATCAAATCCTACCCAGGCATTGCTTCCACTTTTGGCCGCAGCAGGCCCTGCAGGTGCGATTGTCATCGCAGCACTTTCCGCACCCGGAATCATAGACAGGATCGTCCAGCTACTGATCTCTCCAGGGGGACCGTTTGACAGACGACTAAAGATAATCCTGGAAAATCAGGAAGAGCAATTCCTGAATCGCGTAGACCAGAAACGACGAGAGATAGGCTTAGATCAGGTCATCATCTCACAGTTTGACGGATTTGGAAATGCAGGAGGAAGACTTACAGTAAACACACTCAACCAGGTACGTGAGAACGGTACTTCTGAGATAGGATTAAACGAAATAGCGGTAGGATTGAGGTAACATGGCAGGGATTCACGCAATATTCCGACTAACCACTGGTGGTAATAACACGGAAGCATTGGTATCTGACAAGATAGAATTCAACGGGGACGCAGTAGTCCCTGATTCCCGCGCATTTTTGGATTCCATACGCCCCGTATATCAGGCTGTAAACACTGATACTCCCAATCCTGGCTCACAAAATTCCCCAAACTCTCAGGACACGGGCAATGTTCCGTTTATCCTGGAACTGAAAGGACATTTTGATGAGACAGGTGGCACCACGCTTGGAATTAACACCCTGAATAACTGGTCTGAGAACCCGAAGGTAATCAAGACCCTGTACCCCAAGGGAAGATTTGGATTTCGTTCAGACGAAAGAGACGAGTATAATGTCACACCTGTCGCTAGCGGAGGATACCAGCTTACATTCATTGATATGATCGATGTTCTGGAATTTTCCAGAATTGAATTTACGCTAAGATTGAAATTCGTAGGCGACATGAACATCAGAGGTGTCTGACCTTGGCAATCACGCTTGGAGATGCATCATACGAGGTCAGATATGATCCAGGGGGCACCAATACTGACATCACCGAGCATATCATATCCATAGACAAATGTACGGATGTCGCAAACGAGATCAATACTGCAATCATAAATCTTAACTCGGAATTCGGGGCATTCATCACCGAATCAAATTCAGGCGCAACCCCCATACTTGACCAGTGGGACAAGATCAAGATAGAACTCACTGACAAGAATGACAACGTATATTCCAGGATATTTCTGGTAAAGACCCTGTTTCGCAGAAGAACCCCTGCTGAAAACCTGAAGCTTGAGGTGCATATGGTGGGTCAGGAATTCTGGCTGTCTGTCATTCCATTTCCAAAGCCATTTTATTTTGAGAACGCGTTTAACACCGTCAGAGATATCATTGACATCTACAATGTGACCAAGGGAACGTTACAGGCCTCAATTGAAAACCATGACGATGTAACAGAGAACCAGTTGCCACAATTTACCGCCACAACCAATACGTTTGGTCTGAAGGAGGCATTCTGCTGGGATGCAATCACATCAGTAGTTGATTCGCTGGGCAACTCGCTGTCAAATCTGGGAGCAGGTGATTTCTTTGCAAATCATTTCAAGGACAAGGCAGGCGATGATACTGTCATAGAACTTGAATCCTTCTCATCAGGATCCCTTCCCGTATCGCCCCTGACCGTACAAAACACGCTATCCGCCCAGGTAAGCTCAATCCGGGAACAGTTTGATTCAGAAACTGGCACGATAGTTGCAGTAAAGGGGGCAAAGGATACGGGCTCATTACCCCCGGAGTTTGCAAAGTTCAGAGGACTGGTCGAGGCATTCAGACTGCTTCCGACATTCGTATCAGGGGAGACATATCCTGCAAATACCTGGGTAAAGCACCTGGGGTTGACATACCAGACGACAGCTGAGACGACAAACACTCCTCCCGCAGCCCCTTGGGTGCTAAAGCAGGAAAGCGACTGGATTGGCACAAGGGATTATTCCCCATGGACCAATGGAAATGTCGCAGCATGGCAAAACTCTGGCAGTGTTCCCAGTGACACGGGCTCATTTGGCAACTTTTCGCAACACGGATGTTATGATGCCAATCTGGTAGTCCTTGACGAGGACAACTATCAGAACTGGGTACATGTCAAATCTACTACGGATAACTTTAACGTGCTTTACAAGTATGGCAATACCTCAACAGGTGATTATGAGGGACTTCGGGCACTTGTAAACGGGGTAGGTACTGGTGCATTTGCAGGTCATGACAACAAGATCATGCAGTATGACGGCTCGGCCTGGCAGGAAATCGGACCTCGTGGGAATGCAGGCATACGTGCTGCCAGACTCGATGACAGGGTTGCAATAGATGATGAGGGTGTAATCTACAAGTTTGACGGGGCCAACTGGGTTGCAGATCATACCGGATCCAGAGGGAATCACTGCTATCACACATATGCTTCCATAGGCCAATCCCAGGGAGTCAACCTTACTGATGACGGTGCATCCTCAACATATGGCAATGGCAGTGCCGTAAAATACACTTACGAATACACCCCTCTTTCAGTATTGGGGCTGATCCCCGCAACTACGGATGCGGATTATTACTCCATTGGTGCATGGGCCAACATACAATTTCCATTTCCTGCTACCAATCACAACTCCCAGGTTCTGGGGTCCATATACGGAGGAGACTCCACAACCAAGCAGCCTGCAACTCTGGATGCCAACAACCTGACATTTACCCCTACTGGCAAAAACGGATTCAGACAGACTGACAGCTCCTCTCTGCTTCCGCTCACAGGACTGGGATTTCTTGTAAGGCTGGACTGGTTTGTAACAATTCTTTCAATTGTTAACACCGTGCCCTTTGAAGGCAACTTCAAATTCAAGGTGTACCATTATGATACCAGCGACAACGTAGTCGAGGCAGAATTTACCATTCCACATCTGAAGAACTACAATCTGGTACAGACTCCCTTTTCGGCATACAAGATCTACAGGGCCCGAACCCCTCTGTCCCTGGAGTCTACGATATCCAATCTCATCGTTCCGGAACTGGAAGTCACTGACATTTTTAATTTTAAGGACATAAAAAAGACGGTAATCCAATGGCAGGAGCCCTATGACGAGGAAGGCCGTTACAAGCCGGAATTCAGCAGACTGCTTCCCGCACCCCTGAAGGTGGGATCGTTTGTTCCAGGATCTGTTACCTCCGTAGAGCTTGAGGTGGACGGATTCCATTACACCAAGCAGGCATTTGAAATCGCAGGACAGAGCACCACTAGACCCATCTTCCCAAAATTCTTGCAGGCAGTCCATTCAAGCAACGCATTCCAGCTCGAGCAGATTGCAGAAAGCCAGCTGGAAATAGAAAAGCACAGATATCGCAAGTTTGACGTGGACATGGATCTGAGATGTGACATAGGAGCAGAACACTCGTTCTATCTTGTAGACTCGGAGCTGATTGCAGACAATGATGACGCAAGTGGTGGTGTGAAGGTTGTCGCACGTGGAATCGACTATACGGTGGATGCATCATCAGGAGCAGGTGGCATTCAGACTCATATTGAAGCAGTGAAGAGGCTGATCTAGAAATGTCCGTAGAAGGCGGGGTAAGACCGAACAGAACCTTTGGAAGGAAGATGAAGGATCTCTCAGATGATATCGAAAACCTGTATGGGCTGGTCAACTCAATTGATAACAAGTCAGGGGTCCCGTCAGGTGCTGATATAGGAACGGGCTCTACGGGTGTAACGTCGGGACGATCCGACTCCATGCCTATAACTGGGGGTGTGTTTGAAGGACCATACGGTTCACTGTCCCAATCAATTTCCATAATAGGGGGCAACCTCAAGCTAAACGAAAGTGCCGCAGGTGATCCGTTTGAGGTAAGACGGATAATATTTGTAGATACTGAAACAGGGGTCGCTGATGATCTTGACACCATAGAAGGCAGGATACATCAGGGCCAGGAACACGTACTGGTTGGGGTAGTTGGCAATACGGTCACGATAAAACACAACAACACTGCTGCCGAATCAAATGACGAAAGGGCGATCCTATGTCCTGGGGATGTCGACTTTACACTGGAGGGGGATAACGCAATTGGGATACTGTTTGATGTAGTCGCAAACAAATGGAAAATTATTGGCAATGCCGGTACCGGAACAGGCGGAGGAGGAGGAACAGGAAACGGCACTTTCATATCTGCCTCCTTGTCTGCAAACCAACTCCAATCTGTGAGTACCGGACTCGCAGTTGGAAAACATATTGAATTTGACGTAATAGGGCAGGATGGGGGAATTGTTCTTCAAAACCCGGATGCGCAACCCAGTCAGAACAACGGAATCTTTGAACTGATAGGCGGCAGGACATATTCTTTGACTGCCGTAATAAGCGGGCAATTCAATTCTTCAGCCACACTCACCCACTATCATTGGTATGATCTGACCAACAGCGTGCAGATTGGTACGACCGCAGAACTCCGACCTCATACAAGCCCTGTCGCGCATGCCAACCAACCTGTTGCCTCAGTAGTACTGACTCCAGCTACCAACATAGAAGTCGAATTGAGGATATCTGAGAACATTGGATTTATCATAGTAGAATCTGATGACACCTGGGCGACAATACATGAGATTGGTGGAGGAGGAGGAGTCACATTCCCAATAGAGCCCACGGTTACTGACGCAGGAGATACATGGACTGGAACCCAGACTCTGGACCTTGGGGTCGGTGACGGGCACGTGTTCAAATGGACTGTTGACCAGGACCTTACGTTTGCAACTGCCGTATCCAACATCCCTGCCGCGCTGACTCAGAGAACATTCGAGCTGGAGTTTGTGCATGACGGGGTAGGAGGTACGTTTACCGTAACATTGCCAAATAATTTTGTAGACGAGAATGGCAACAATCTTGCATCCTTTGACATTTCTGCAAACACCGTATTGCTATCATGCCGCATCAATGACGGCACTACCTTCCTTGTACTGACTAAAAACGTCGTAGCGCAGACGGTATTGGGAGAGGTCTTTACATGGACTGCAGATCACAGTGCCGCAGGCTTTGACCTTAACAGTCTGGGCAACCTTGACTTTTTCCAGGCAGACCAGTCAATCACAAGCGCATCAGGCAGCCTCACCCATAATGATGCCGCACTGGGCTCTCACCGATTCAGTGCCGGAGGTACGGAAATCGCAAGATTTGTAGAATCTGCAGCCTCCGTATACAGGCTTGACATGCTTGCACACGAGATACATAATTCCCGTGAAATATCCTTTGATGATGCCACGGAAGCCGTCATAGCCAATACGCAACCGGCAATAGGTTATTCTCCCACGACCCAGGCTGCAATGAGGTACAATGTGCCTACCGCCAAGAGCCACATATTTGCCATTAACAATACGGACACGATGACCTTGAGTACAAACAATCTTACGTTCTCAGACGGGTTGCAAGTAATTTTTAATCCTGATGCGACAAATGCGGGAGTCAACGTAGGCCTTGCAGTAGGTGACCCCAGTGCGACCAATAACGGGGACGTCTGGTACAACAGTACCACTAACAAGCTCAGGACAAAAGAGAATGGAGTCAACGTAGACGCCGTAGCCGCAGCCGGTGCAAACACCTCATTATCCAATCTTACGACCACATCCATCAACCAGGCATTGCTTCCTTCCGGACTCAATACATTGGACCTGGGAAGCGAACTGCTGGCATGGAGAATTATTCATGCCCGGGAACTGGAATTGATAGGTGATGCGTCAGTTCCATCAGCTGCTACTGATAACCAAATTTCCAAAAATGCATCTGGAAACATAGCTCTTAACAACGCACAAGCCGGCGGTGGGTTTCTCTTTTACTTTGAAGGGGTCAATAACTGGTCAATATCTCCTACCACAATCACCGGGCCAAATGCGATCCTTAGTGAAACGTTGACAATCAATGACAATTCGGCCAATCCTGGTGCCAATGGGCAATTTACAAGAAACGGAAACGTGGTGGGATTGCAAGCTGATGAGTACAGTGTAAGGCATGTTACCACGACTGGTACTGACATGTCAGAACTCTCACTGATCAAAGTGGATACCTCGCCTACGACCGGGGATCTGCTTGCAGCTGTGAACTTTGGAGTGGAGGATACGGGGGTTCTTACCAATTACGCTGCAATACAGGTTCTTGCCCAAGACCAGCCGGACGCAGGAGAGCTCAGATTGCAAGTGAGGGCAAACAATAACAACAGTGTGTTTGTAAACGCATTGACAGTACGCGGTGATGATAACAACCTTGCAGCCTTTGCAAGTCTTAATGCAAGGCTCGAGACTGATGTCGTATTTGGAGTGGAAACGGGCGCCACAGACCTGAAAATCTATCCTGCAGTCAATGCTTTGGGACTGGTGGTACAGGACAACGTATCTTTTAATGTCGGGTCTGACGGCACTGTTGCCATTCCCGTGGTGGGTGGACTGGCAAGTGCCGCAGCAGCTGATGCGGCCGCGGGAGATCACAAAGGAGCAATGGTGATACTGGATCCTGGATCCACATCAGTAACGCTATACGTCAGACAGATAAATGGAAACTGGGCCAGTGTTGCAATGACCAGGGATGCATTAACCTAGCCTTCCAATACTGCAAGTCGTGCCAATACGTCCTCAAGTGCGGCTTCTAACTCAACTATTTTGTCTGCAAGTTCCTGTCTTGTCAGTTCGGGGTTGGGTGTTTCTCCTGTAATGGTAACTGTATGAACTGATACACCCGTCAATGGTATTGCTATGCTATTACTGTCTACAATTGTATATGTGAATACAAAGTTACCGAGTGTTTTTGGAATGAATCCTGCATTTAGTCCCAAGGTATCTCCGACTTCCAAAATACGATGATTCTGGGTAATCTGTTCAGGCACTGGCATGTCTGGGGTTTGAATCGATATGATGGATGTAAAGTCTGTTAATGCCTTGTTTTGGTTGTTTGTTATAGGCAATTGTAAAAAGTGAGGCACGTTGCTTCCAACGGCAGTCGTTGGGTCTGGCAATACTCCCTCATTTGATTTTGAAAGGACTGGTACTCCAGTATCTATTGTCCCTATTGCCGGCTGAAAGTCCAGGATGGAAAACTGGGTACTGGCAAGAACAGTATCTCGTGCATTGTCACTTAGCGGTCTGAGGTCTCTTTCCAGTACGAGAAACACCTGAACAGTGTAACTTCCTTCCTGGTCAAAAAATGGTGAATTCTTTTGCAACGGGATGGATTCTGCAAACGTATTATCTGTCTCGTCTATTGACGAAGTAAATGTCCTGCCTCTGAAATCTATGAATGATTCCTCAGTAGGGGATATTATATCTATTAGTACGGCATTGTCTTCGGGAACCAGTACTCCTGTTATCGTTCCAGACACCAGGATCTCCTCTCCCAATGAGGGCAAATTATTGTCTACCTGTACCGTAGTCACAGGGGTCTCCTGGACTATGAATTCGGTTGTCGCAACATCACCTGTCGCGCCTGTAGCGGTTACGAGGTATTTGTTGGTGGTCAAGGTATTGTCTATTATCTGACTGGTAAATGCGCCATCAAGACGAACTATGCTGATCAAGTCAGTATGGACTGTAGTATTGCTAGGGTCCATAACCACGACTGTAATTGTTATATTGTCAATTATTGGAGGGTCTACCTCTCCTATGATGTTTATTGTCTCACCAGGGGCATATTGCGGCTTGTCTGTGGATATCCTAAGCACACTATCTGATTGTGGCTCATCTATTTCTATATTTTCTTGCCCTGACCAAAGGATGATCTCCTCACAATTGGCTGCAGGATCCTCATCATGCATGACATAACAAATGTCATTTCCCATGTCGCCGTTGATGTATTGACCTGGTGGTCCGTCTCCTGTGATAATTATGTCATCACCTGTTCCGCCATGGATCACATCGTATCCGTCGCCTCCACAAATGATGTCATTGCCCCCAAATCCTGCTATCCTGTCATTACCACTGGTACCCACGATGACATCGTCGCCTGCCGTTCCCCTAAGATTCTCCCCTTGTATGCCTATTATCGTAGCTGGAAGACCATTACATGTCGGGATTTCCTGGGCGTTTACGGATGCGTATGTGCCGACAGTGACAAACAGCAGTGCCGTCAATATTGAAAATGAAATTAGTTTTCTCATGTGACCTCCCAATGGCGCTACTAAGTATAATAATATTGCCACTAATTTGTTCATATGACATGACAGATGCCAAATGTGTGATTCCCATTCTCCTTCTTCTGGCATTACTGCCTTTCACATTGTTTGGACTATACACCAGCAACAACACAATCCAATATGGGAATGAAACAATCCAGGTTCTAAAGGAAGAGATATGCCGCCTGAATCAGATCATAGAGGAACTAAAGGACAACAAAAGGGCGTGCTGGATCCCTTCAGCTTCCACCTCCTCTCCTCCGCGAGCCTCGTGGGGTACGTAAATGTTATTATATCATAATTCCTAAAATCATTCATTGCCTACCATTGAAGATATTTTCAACTACGTATTCCTACTAGAACAACAGCTGTACCAAAAGGATAAGGTCATCCAAGTACAGCAAGAAGAGCTTGCAAAATTAAAAAAGAGAGATGACAAAACTGATTGATTCCCTGGATAGAGTTTTCCACTATTCTGGAGGACGATGAGTTGGGCAATCAAGTCTGCCTGGATTATTATAATTCAAGTAATAGCGTATCGGGGAAAATATGTGCAAAATACGAAGACGCTGATACCCTAATCACGATAAAAAATGAGACGGTAGCTGGCACCATGACACTGCATAATGTGAGGGATGATTCGAACTTACAAAATACATCAGGCCAGGATTGGGTGGCACTGTTGATAGTTCAGGCAAGTGGAACCACTGGGACAGACCCAACATTCAGGATTAGAGCCTCAGACACGCTGGATACTGCAGATGGTACTGTCTTGGAGGATCATTCAGCAGCTCATTTATTCACAGTAACGACAGGGGTTGATGAATCCGTAACTGTTCGCCTCAAGGTTCCACCTGGCAAATTTCTCACACTGGAAGAGGTCACAAACAACATTAGCATAGCCGCAGGTATAATCATTCAGAAATAGTCTTTCTTCTGCAACCCTCACAAAGCGCAATCCTGGTTGTTCCTATCTCATTTTTACTGATCTGAGTCAGCATTACCTCGGTTGCTGATTTATGGCATTTCTGACATAATCCCTTCATGATAAGACTTCATACGCACGTACGGCATATTATGGTTTGCACATTCCTGCCTGATACCAGTAGTATGATCACATAGTATGATTATTATACTAGTATGTTATACAGATAATATGAAATCAAATACAATTGAGATAATCGAGGAGGAAATACAGCTCCTCAGACAGATGGGAGAGGCAATCTGACAATCATGTCCTGTTACTTTTGTGAAATAAACGAGCATGATGACTGTGAGAACTGCGAATGCTCTGACACAGGGCATGCAGGTACGGAGTGTGCTATAGATTGACAGGCAAATATGCCATTCCACACGGCGAGACTCTTACCTGGAAAATGGAAGAAAGAAATCTCCTTAGAATCGCCAATGAACTTGCAGAAGCAAACAGGCTCAAGCGATTGGAAATGCGTCATTTTGTAGCCATTAAGACTCCTGTGGTTTCGTTACAACAGATTCCATCCTTTCTCAAAGAAGAATTGGAGGACCAGGCATAATGACAGGCTCCAAAAGAAAGACCATTCAGTTTAATGCCAAGCAGCTTAAAAAAATTCATGGCAGGCAGATCAGGATGATGAAGGATACTGATGACACTGCCACATTCACAGACGCGGTACTGTCATTCATAGACGAGGTGGAAATATGATGAAATATCTAAATGATGTCGGTTGCAGTGGATGTGACATACCGCAATGCGTTGTATGTAAATCCGTAAAAACATGCATCTGTTGTAAATCCAAGGAGACTTGTGCTACCCATGACACCGGAGTATACACGCTTGAAATAGACAAGGAGGGTCATCCAAGTTATCACATGTCTATGGCTGATGCTCCCGAATATGCAAAGGAGAGTTCCCTATGAGCCGCTCCAGACTACTCCAGCACTGCATCTGCGGAATATGTCGACATGACAATGAGCATGACTGTCTTGAAGAGGAATGCAAATGCTGTTACAACTTTCATGAAAGATCGGGAGGATACTCCTCTTGAATGTCACAGGAATGTGCCCATGCAACGGGTGCAGAGTCGAACGAAGACGCATAAGGGCATATGGTAATGTGCTTGGAGAATTACTGCTATGACTCTGTCCAGTGACAAGACCTGCATCAAGTGCGGTGTGTCCATGGGGACTAACAGCTTTAACAAAAAGTGCAGGTTTTGCAGGACTCTTACCGATCCCAGTCAGGGAGAGGGGGAGGACTAGATATGGCACTCTGCTACAGATGCCACAAGGTCACATATTCTGACATTACCTACTGTACAAATTGCAAGGCCAGAAAGGAGTTAGGTATCTGATGGTATTTGGAAACGAGCCAAGAGTGCGACTCAACGCCTCACAGACTGCAAAGAACCTATGGAAGCTCGAGGTTACGGTGGAAAACAAGTCAGAGCATATCGAAATCTCAAATGACCCTAATGACCCTGGCAACACGGTTCGAACCCATCTGGGTCTGCAGGCACTGTCCGTAATCAAGGAGACTGAAGCAACGTTCAGAAGGGATGGTCGCAAGATGGTAGGAGACTACGAAGAATAATGCCCATTCAATCACAATATGCAAATTCTTGCAAGGACTGCGGCATCGAGTATGACGTCGGGGACACGATAGACACCAACGGCAACAAGTCTCCAAACACGAAAGGTGAGATCAAAGACAATTGGTGCAAGATGGGCAAGAACTGCCAGGGTGCAATGCAGTTAGGATCCGGTCCTGGTATTGTAGCGACAGAGCCTAAGAGATCGCAAGCCCCGGCATCAAAAGAACCCTCAGTCGAGGAACTTCACACAAGACTGGGCGCATTGTCTGATCTTGAACGGTGCACGGAACCCTATTCTACAATATTGCACTATGTTGAAACGCGCCAGGCCTGTGAGAAAGTAGGAATTACCCTTCCCGTAACCATTGGTATGATTTGGAATAACCGAATCAAGAGGGAACGTCATGAGTGATATATATCGGGATTCTTCTTTTGTTCCCTGCATACGTGCAAAGTATCATCCGAAGGTCTCAGTGATGTTCAGAAGGCGTCCTGAAAGACCTGCACACGTACGGGACACTTGTGATCTTTGCTGGTTTTCACAAAAGATGGATAACGGAACGATAATTGTCAATGCTACGCACGCATTGCATCATAAAAGCCCAGACAGCAAGCCGGAGAAGGACAGCCTATGACCAAATATTTGGAGGGCCCATCAAGAGTATATCCAGAATGCCTCAATCGATGCGGGCAGCGAACAGATACCGGAGGTATATGCAGAGGCTGTCGCCTGATCAATTCAATCTATCTTAAAAGAACATCATACGGAGGAGGTAACCATAATGCGGATCTACGATAATCCAGAGGAAGTACAGACTCCGCAAGACCGTTCAAAGACATGCACAAGGTGCGGCATGACCGTCCAAAGGCCGGTGCATCCGTGCTGGAAAGATGGACTGTGCCCTCATTGCCTGGATTGCACTACTGCAGATATTTTCAAAAGGTATTGTGATGACGATGAGCCTGACGGGTCTGGACATAAAAGGAAAGTAAATGACTTTGATGCATATCTCCATAAATACACCCTGCATGAAATGGCACGTTCCGAGCAGCGCGACAGGAGGGTGTTTCCCTGATGCCCAAAAATGGATGGAAGTCCATCTCGGTTCCAGAATTTGTATATGACAGGCAGCACGAAAAATTCACAAGAAACAGGGAAAAGCTATACATGAAAGGAATTACCTCCTTTTCGGGGTACATAACGCATATGCTTAACAATGCAAAAGAGGAGGATCAGACAGTTGTTTGAGAAAGTACTCTTACAAAATTACAGTTATCCGTATGATGACATTCAGCCCTATGGTGTAGTCAGGTCAAGCATACAGGACTCTGAATCCTGTGACGTTGGTTCGAATCCAACACAGGCTATTTTCATGGAGATTAACAAATGACCAACGAAGTAATTCAATATCACTGTCCAAAATGTGATGGCATACTTACTCCTTGGATAAACAACCATCACGTGTGTGATGTATGTGGATACGGTCACATCAATGTAGAGGAGTATAATGAACTTCAAGATACAAAGAAGGAGAAACTTAACTGATGTTCTATTGCGGATTACATAAACGAAAACATGCATGGATATGTCCACCATGCTATCAGGACTTTCCTAGTAAGGTAACAGTGAAGGAGAACAAGCAATGAATACCATCCGCCAAATCTGGATATTCAAGTCATCCCATGTCTTTGATTACTATCATGACATGATAAGACGGGCGACTACACAAAAGGAGAAAAACAAATGACCACTGAGGACTCTGACCTACTGCAGGAAAAGATACTGCTATACTCCAACGCCTTCAGGCAAAAAGAAGAGGCAAGGGAATCGGTACGAATCACAGAGGACAACCTGGATCAGCTGCTGCTACGCATGCAGGAAAACGCAACAAAGTTTGGCATAACGATAACTCCCAGTGACACTCCGGTCCCTTTCAGCAGGGAGCAGGCATTTGACATGATAAACAAGGTCTTTGAGCACAACCAGCATTCATTATCGTTGAAAGATTCCAGGATACGTCTTGAGCAGAAGCTGACTGAGGTAAACATGCTGGCATTGGAGGTAATTGAGATACTGAACAGGCTGAATCTTCCTGTGGATCTGACAAAGGAGGGGGAATGAAAGATGGAACTACATAAAGTTGAATTAAGAATAAAATCGTTTATCAGTAAATGTCCCAATTGTGGACATAAACAACATTCCTATACGCAAGAGTGTGAGGAATGCAGGTTTTCATGGCTTCGATATTATAATCAATTACAGGGCATCCCACTTGATACACCATACGAGACAAAAGGAGCACCAAGTCATGATTGATTTGGAACGAGAATACAACAAGGCGGTATTCAAACAATGTCCTGAGTGCGGTAAGTTGTTCAGAGATCATGAGTGGGATGAACTGGTATTGCACTATGCACATTCACTGAAATCAATGGTAAAGTGGGATCATTACAAGTCACCAATTCCAAGATGGAGTCATGAGCATGTCTGATTTGAAAAAAACAAACGTATGCTATGGATGCGGGGAAGAATGGGAACACGCCAACGAATACAATCATCTTTGTGCAATGTGCAGATATGATAACAACATTCCTGATATTGAATTAACAGATGGGGTACAAAGACATGACTAAGTGGCTAGTCGCTGAGACAAAGCATGTTGAGGGTGGCAAGATAGAGTACACCATACCGGAAAAACCACTGCTGCACTGCTGCTGCAACGAGGATCATTTCGGGGATGTCAATGTCGACATCAGACACGAGGTCAATCCTGATTATGTCTGTGACGTGACAAAAAAACTACCGTTTGAAAACAATTCGTTTGAGGCTGCGTTTGCTGACACGCCTTGGATCAACAAATGGAAGTGGGACTTTGGCCAGGCGATGCGAGAGATGCTCAGGGTTGCGCCAATCGTCTATACAATTAATCCATGGGTGTATGGTGCAAAGATTTGCAGACCAGTCGAATGCCAATACTCCTGGAGACCTGGCATCAATGCACCAATTCTGTTTATCAAGTATGTGAGAAATGAAGAAAAGTTCTGGAAGGAATATGAGAAGACAAATGCCGGAGAGAGTGAATGATGCCAGTTTATTGCAGTTGTCCTAGATGTAACATGAAGAAACCCGATGACCCGTATGATGAATATGAAGATCTAGAGGGGGTTCATACCTGATGAGACCGATGGCAACATGTTATCTTTGCAAAAGAAAATTCTACAAGATTACTGCACATGCTAGAAAATATCATCCAAGATGGCATAAGAAAATTACAGAAGCATTCCAAGGTATGACATTTCCAGGTGAAAAGTAAATGATTGTTGTTGATTGGGTAGGTCATGATGATGGGTCGACTGCGGTGATGGTTAGAAGTCCAGGTGACTACTATGATGAGGAAGAAGGAACAATGTGGGATTCAATAATTAGGGATTGGGAGACTCTAAAATGATCCGCAAACTGTCAACCGACATCTCGATTATTATCACAGGTGGGATAAGTAACAATGTCTAAGAAGAGTAAGAAAGAATATCCGATTTCAGATTATATGGATAAGTTGTTTGACGGCCATGATCTTGAATCTTGTGTCCAAGCGATAGAAAAAATGAGTTGGGATATACAATTCAAATGGGAATTAGTAAAGAAATTGATAAACAAACACGGTAATGATATGTTTGACTTGGAAACATTTGTACACTGTGAAGAGGAAACATTCAGGAGAAATGAAACATGACTTCTAAAATCAAATTAACAGATGATGATATTCAGATCATTAAGGTTAAAAAAACTACTGATGAATTGAAAATGTTTCATGATAATGATTTCTATCATGTAAGATTTCTTTCATTGGAAGGACATGAAATATGGTGGTCTAAAGAAGAGGCTGAACAACTTAAACAACAAATTCTCGGTTAACAGTTGTAATACAAAGAAAGAGCAAAGCAAATAATACCTGGCAGTAAAGGAAGACATATCGAAATGAGTAAATACTATGAGATACACGCAGAAGCCTACTCTGCCCTGTCCAAATACCCGCGATACGACGAGAACATCGAACTGCTGGTAACTGAGATCCACAAGCAGTTGGGCTCCCCGATACCTGACATCCTCAAGGATATCAAAAAACTGCTAAGGAAGAGACTCAAGGTGTTAAACAGCAAGACAGACAACTGGTATGGTCGTCGCCAACTCCAAAAAGAACAACGGCTATATCATTAAATACAACACACGCACACACATTTAGTAGGTCCCTAGTGTTGTTTTTCATTGCATGACGGTTTTGAATCACTATACTAGCACTAGGGATTCCTGCATAATCATCACTAAACTTTATTACGTAACACATTCTAAGGATAACCAGTATAGTGATATGCAATAGCATACAATCGTACCGAATACACGAATTTGCTAAATACACACATGCACTACACTAATGAATTTACAAGCCCATTGTAGCACATAGGAGTAGTGCAGTGGTGTGGCACCTTTTGGTGCCGTGTCACAAGTGTTAACTGTAATACAGAATTAGTAAACAAAAATAAAGTAATTGGTCAATTAATAGTAACATTTTTAATATGTGTAGTGTCAGTGTTGTGTGTCATGCAAGTGAATAAAGAACCAGCGTTTCTCAGCCGTGCACGAAATCTTGCAAGCCTGATAAGAAAGGCAGACGGCGGAGAAATAAATGAAAATATAGCAATATCCAAACTGGGCATAGCTCCCAGAACATGGAAGGCAGAACGCGTGTATTTCTTTGATACCCATCCGGAGTTCTCATACGATCCCGAAATGAGGATGATATATCTGAGGACTAACTTTACAAGCAAAAAGGAACAGACAAAACTATGAATACAAAGAGGTCTAATTCATGAGCCCTGCATACATACGGGCAAACCGCATCCGACAGCTGCATATCCTGTTCAAGCAAAGACTTGAGGAGACAAAGGATCCCCAGGTAGCACTGGAAGCAGTCTTTGACAGGGCACATCACATGGCATCAAAAAGGACTGCAGACGAGTACGTGCAGGAAGTAATCAGGAGAGTAAGCAAATGACAGATTCTACAAAATGTAATTTAACAATCATTTTGCTAAAATGGACAGATGAACAATATGAAAAGGCTGCTAAAGCCTTAGACGACATAAATCCCACTTGGGTTCTAAAGAAAGATGAGGTATGTAAATGACACAGCAGCCAAAGGGTAACAAGTGGTATAGAACCCATTATTGGAGAAATAGCCAATTCAGTGACTTTAATTTTAATTGTGGGGGATACATACCTTGACTAAATTACATTCTAATCAAACGGTTACTTGTGATAAATGTGATGAAAACAGACATGATGAATACGGTGAACCATGCATGGAATGTCATACTTATGTAGAAAAATTACACGGTCTTGTAGTTGTAGAGAAATTAGAAGAACATAGAGAAACATGCATTGAAGCCTTTTGTTTTTGTCAGCAGCTAACCGAAAGGAGAAAAGGTAATGAGTGAAATCAAAGCATTCTGTGAGACATGTCACAAGATCACCTTTTGCAATGACTTTACCATGCCTGGCAACTATTACTGTGAGGAATGTGATTATTATGTCCCCACTGACGGGACTGAAGAGGTAATAGAAGATGAGTAGAATGGCCGGACAGACCCGCAAGCAGCAGCTAAGATTTCCATGCGCATACTGCGATATCATACTGAGAAAAAATTCCCAATACGTGCTGCATGCCAAGGAAGTACACGGGGTGGAACTGTAATGGGGGAGGCTTTTACATGCAGAATAATGGGTCATAAAAAAGAGCCAAAGGGGATACTGGAAGAAGACCTGGAGATGGGTCTGCCCATTGTACAAATGCATTGCACACGATGTGGCATCGATATGGGAAGTGAGACGGTGGGATAATGGGCGAATCCGATTATAACAACCGACTATACCCGGTATACAGAAAGGCAACGGATCTTTGCAAGGATCTGGGCATCCCATGTCAGTTCAGAATAGACAGACATCAGGAGACTGCCATAATATTCAACCTGGAAACAGGCAAGTACAGAAAACGTGCCCCTACCGAACCCTGGGAATCCATAAAATATCCCGAACTGCAGATAGTCCCGGACATCTGCGACTATGACAATAAGATGATCATAGAATTCGAAGAGGAACCTGAAAAAAGAAAGCCAGGAGACAAACAGTCTCATTCAGGTCACCATCGCGAGGGAGATATGCCAAAGAAAAAGGACGTAAGAAGAAATGGCTGCTACAAAAGGGCAGGCTTTGCATTGCACCAGGTCTGGGAATCACACTTTTACAATACCGACGGATGGAAGATCGCACTGGCAGACTTTCTCATAGAATGCTGGAGAAAGAAATGCAATGACGGCATCAAGGCGTATGATAAGATGATAGATCTGGAGGCAAGTGGATGATGGCAGACTCTCCAAAATGTAAGGTGCATGTGAATTTTACTAAATGGTGTCCTGAGTGCAAAGAAGAAATTGAAGATTGGATTAGAGGGGTACTAAATGACTGAATTAAATTCTAATCAAACGGTTAGATACCAATTTCCTATGCATTGTTCTAGATGTCCTTCTGTTTTAGGACATACAAAAGATGATTTAGATATGGCTGTCGATATTTTATGCCCCTATTGCCTCATAACCGAAAGGAGAAACGGCTAGTTATGGAAGGATTTAGAGTTTGTTTAAATTGTGGCGTGATTGATTCATGTTTTGTAAACAAGTTCTGTCCTAATTGTAAACTACCCTATCCTTTCATGGAGACGAAACGTAAATGACACTTCGAGGCAAGGGGGACTAGAGGCATGACCTGCAAGCAGATCTGCAAAAACTATGCCGCAACCAAGATTGGCAAGTGTAACGGATGGTATTCCCTGGGCTATAAAAGGTGCAACAACTGTGAGATCTTTCTAGACTGGGATGGTGTGTGGTGTCCCTGCTGCAACAAGAAGCTAAGGCTCGGTCCCCGACAGTCCAGAGACAGGTCAAAGCGCATGATAGATCTCGACAAGATAAGAATGTAACAACACATATTAATGAACACCACCGCCACCTGTACATTGACAAAGACAAAAACATGTTCCAAATGCGGACATGAGCAAAAAATTACAACAAAAGCAAACAGAACCACATGCTCCCAATGTGATACAAAAATCCCATTGAAGGCAGTGGTCGCAATACTTGCAGCCGTAATGATGCTTGCAGTCGTTCCGATTTCATATGCCGAAATCTCCGTAACTCAGGACAATCTTACTGAGGCAGAGCAAAAGGTACTTGATGACATTGCAAAGGCAAAGGCAGACGGAACATACGTCCAACCTCCTGAGCATATTTCAGTTCAAACCGTTGGAAATACTGTAACTGTCACATCTCCTTTTGAGATTTCCTCACAAACTCCTCCTCACTGTCAGATACAGAAGGAAGGAATCGTACCAGTCATGATATGCTCTATCAGGGGTGTAACATCTGATGGTTCAGAACCGGTATGGGATATTGAAAAAGAGCAATGGACTTCCCAACTGGCCCTTGAGCAAGAGGCCAAGGAAATGGGTCTCCAGCAACAGGTCCCAATAGAGGCCGAACCTATGACCAAGGAACAACAGTATAACGAGGAAAGGATTGCATACATCTTGCAACGCAACAATCCTACCGAACTTGAGCTAAGGGAACTTGCAGCCAGACAGCAGATAGGTGCAAAATGTACCAGTGATACCAAGGTGTCCCAGACATACAGGGAGTATGACGTACTCACCGAAGTCTATCTGGATCCTGAAGGCCAGTGGAAGCAGCAGCTAAAGGTAAACACCGCTCCTGATGCCAATGACTCCCGGGACAACAGGTTCGTACTCTCACTTGAAAAACAGGTGCAGGAATGCATAGGCCAGCCACACACCAAGAAGTCCATCCAATACGATCATATCGTAGTTGACGGACTCTTTGAAGGCGATCCAAACATGCCACAGCTGCCTGATGCAATTTCACAGTCACAGGTAAATGAAATGGCAAACAATGCAGGAACCGCTGACGTGTATGAATTTCTCAAGGACAGATTCTGTAACAACCAGTATGCCCAGGTATACGAGTCCGTCATAGAATGTGAGATGAAGTATGATGCGGCAACGCTCCCGACCCCTGAAACGCAGCCATACAGTGAGACTGATCCGATGAAAAAGTTGGAACAGTACAAGGTTGACAAGGGTGAGACTCAGAAGCAGGACATCATAGACGAGAAGCAATCGGAGATCTATAACAGGTACTTTAGGTAGTAACATTATGGCTCCTTTCTTTTTTTTCTTTACACTTTGCATATCATTACCATCAGGAGCAGAAGACTGCTCCTTTGACTGGAGCATACGCCCCATAGAAATTTCCAATTGGGCAGGATATATGGATCCAAATGCCAGAACTGCCGCAGCCCAGGATCTCAAACATCTGATGCATGAGATAGAACATGTGATCTGCTTTCTGACATATCCCGAAGGACACGAGCTTAACTCCTGCTACCAGGAAACTGACACAAGGGACATCATGGCACAGTCCAGGAACCCTGCAAGATGACAATGCTTGTACGATTCAACATATTTGTATGGTCCCTCATAGTCACAGCCCTGGCCACTGAAATAGTATTGAGGGAGTTATTGCAATGAGTGACGGGAGACAGATTGATCTACGATGAATATTGTCCTGACTGCATGTGTTATTTCTACCACGGGTGCAATGCTTGCACAATGTGCCATAACAAACTGGAAATACATGGCAAGGTTAGGCGAGCTCTGGTTGCGGCATGGGGTTCCATTAAATTTACAGTATGGGGAAGCAGGCAAATGAAACTTTTTGAAATATTCAAATATTGGCTTGGTTTCAGAAGGGTGAAGAGGCATGGATAAGACAAAAGGAGCACAGAGCAGATGTTGAAATTTACCCTGATTGCAATCGCCGTGGTGGCAATCACATATTCCGTTTTGCTTTTACCGATGATTATTGATGATGTAGAAGCGATCTTGCTTCCTCCCATCTCTTTTGACGCCATACAGATTGAATTCATGAACAATTATGAGGATGTACTGTCACAGCATGATCCTAACCTGCCTGCAGATCAGCAACAGGCATACCTGGACCATCTGCAATTCCTGACTGACGGACTTTCTACATTGGTTCCGAGTACGATTGACCTGGAGCAACGCAGATCCTCATTATTGCCACAGGGACAGGCAATTCTTGACGCAGGGATAATCCCAATACTTGAACCCAAGATTCCTCCACAACCCATAGTGGTTGACGAGGATGATGGACGAGTCCTGCTTGAACTGCGAGAGGCACCACATACGGTCGATTTTTCATTTTCCCTAAAGGACTGGAACTGTTCCCTGACTGATACGGTACGGCAATCAGTCACATGTATTTTGAAGTAACATGATCAGATACCCTTGGCCTGACGACGAACCGGAATATTTCAAGAAGGAAGACCGTATAATCTGGAAAGGCGTACTGATATGCATCCCAATTTTTGCTATCATTTCCTACCTGGCCACAAGATGACTGGCCGGCGCAGGCTCAAGTGACGGGGATAAGGTTTTATTCAAGGGGTCTGGGGATAAATTATGACAGAACACACGATTCTTACCCCTGAGGTTATAGCTACCATTATCGGCCTTATCGTATTGGTAGGAGGTGGAACAGCAACTGCAATCATTGTAGGTCTGAGAAAGTACCTCATCAAAGGACAAAACCTTCTGACCTTATTGATAGATTCCCTGGAAGATGGCGAACTAAGTGCTGCAGAAATCAAAAAGATAACTGATTGGTTCTTGGAACTCATCAAAAATGATCCCGAAGCCGCAGCAGCACTGTTGAATTCTAAAAAATAGAAACTTTTATCTTCACACTTTTTATTTTACCATACATGGCTGACGAATATCCCTTATGCAGGGCAATACTGGGAAAAGACGGCAACGTGGAGTTTGAATCAGCCAATGCCAAAGGACTGACCTTATCCCAAACCATTGAAAATGACAGGCATTATGGCATCATGTTTACTGCAAAAGGACGACATTTCACATATGCGGTACTAAACGAAGACGAGGAATTCACTGACAAGCAAATCCACAGGGCCGTAAGATATGCCTTTGGAAGATGGAGACTGTATGCGAACCTGCCCAAACTAAAGCGGGTCCCAAAGGACTACAAGGATCCCATTGATTTTAGAATAGAATTCAGAACTACCGAGTCTGACCCCGACAAGCAGCTGACCAATAACACCATAATGTATCACTACTATCCCATTCATAATGTACAAAACCCGTTACGGGGGCTTTGTGTCGTAAACAAGCGATTCTTTTTCACCTCTCACGGGAACAAAATATCCGGCCAGGAGATGATGCGAAAAGGAAGAAAGGTGTCCAATCCTGACGGAACATACTCAACAATAGACTTTGACGTGGTATATTGTCATGAACTGGGCCATGGACTGGGTCTGCCTCATGATACCGAACCCCATTCAATAATGTCAACACCTTATCATGTGATTGCCGAAATGCCAAGTGATCGTGACCAAAAAAGAATCTCTGCTCCGCACAAGTATGGGAAAAGGATGATGGCCAGGCACAGGCTGGTTCGCTGGGTCAGATGGCTAAGAGTGGCAAGTGACCGATAATGTCCCTTATTTTTTCATAGTATGATTTTTTAACAAGTATTGCCAATGTATCTTGAATAATACCGGAGGATCGCCTATCTTTTCAATGCTTCCTAATAGGCTGTGAACTGGTATTATTCAATAAATCTTTATGTCTATCCTGTACAATGGGATGTATGGCAATTACAGTAGGCGCAATACTTGGAGGAACTGCACTGGTAATGCTGGCAGTCATGTGGGTATACTTTGACGTGACCATAGACGGAATAGGCACCGACCAGGACTTTGATGATATTTATGATACGATTAACCAGAATGAACTCGAACGGGACTTGCAGATCAGCGGAATCAAGGATACGTTCTCAGGACCTATCACCAGGATAGACGGCACTTTACTACAGATGAAACAACAGATAGAGGAACTGCAAAGCAGGCCGGTAACGGACGTGAATGAGGATGTTCCACCTGAGGTATTATCGGTGGCATCGGATCTTGAATTTGAATCCTATGCAGACATTACAAGAACCTTCCAGACCAGCACGTTTCACCAGGGAGACCAGGTGACACTGAGCGCCTATAATGATAATCTCAATAACAAGGTATTTTTCTACATCACTGACCCCAACGGGGTGACCACTGAGCCTGAGGAACGCGGCTCCAACCAGGGGTCCTTCCAATGGATATATCAGATACCTGAGTTTGCACTGACTGGCCAGTATACCCTGACATTGGAAATTGGTGACAAGGTGGACGCCATCAAAATCTCTGTGGTAGAATCATAAAAACTGCCATGTCCTTTGAAGATGTTGACAACATAAGCGGCCTCCTAAGCATAATAGTACTGGTAATCGGGATAGGGGGGACTGTCTTTGCAGCCATAAGCTGGCAGGCAAGACGAATAAAGGAGGGAACCCTATTCAAAGTTAACACGGAAAACGACGTAAAGCAGCTTGCACAGAAGATAGAACACCAAGAGAAGCGATACGACGAAAAATTCGAAGAGACTAACAAAAAGATTGATGACCTCGAAGAATCAATAGCGCTAAACGCCAAGGCAATAGAGAGTTCCGTAAAGCAGGCAGTAAGCGCGGCAGTACAGGAAGGTAATCAGGGTATCGTGGATGCCATACACGAGCTAAACAGGAATATGAAAAAATGACCTTTGAAAAGGACAATACGACGGATCATGACTTTTGCAAGACATTGCAAGTACAGATACAAGCCTGGTGGACAAAGCAATAAATAATTAGGCACACATAATCCCTACAGCGTGCACTTATCCAAGGAAGAAAAAATTGAGATTCTAAAGAAGCGCGTGGAGAATTTCAAGTCCGACCTTCTAAATCCCACGTCAATGATACACTCCCTATACAAGACAAACTCCCCGAAAAAAGACCTGTTCCGGCATTGGGGAGAAACACTGGAGGCATTACACGAGCTTGGGGAATACAAGGATGACGTAAGCACCATCTCGACTCACATTACAAGGCAGCTAAAGGAGATGGGACTGCCAAAAGCAGTGGAATGGGCAAGGGAAATCCTACCAAATAAATACAAGGACAGCGCAAAGGTACATGCAAGCATACTTTTAGCCGAAGAATTCAAGGAATTTCGCAGGGTTCAACCAGCCGGAACCTTTAAAAGCAAAGAGGAAATTACGGCAGAAAATAAAATATACATTGACGAGACTGACAAGGACATCGCAGTACTGGAGGCATTCAAGCAAAAACTGTTCACAACCGAGTTTGTAAGCAAGCTGGATCTGCACGAGCTTGACGAGTTTTTCACTCACAAGAGACAGACCAGAAAGCACCTGCTGGACGTCATAGATCACAGAAACAAAGTACAACCATCAAAACAACATATTTTGTTACACGCATTTACAGAGGCTACAATGAATGATACTTTTACCAAATATATCCTCCATCTGAGAAACCTGCTTACTGCGACCCACAAACAGACTGAGAAGATCGTTACGGGAAGGGTAAGCAAGACAGAACTGCTATACAACCCGGACAACCAGGAGCAGGCAAGACATGCAGGATTCTACGGAACAAAGTGTCCCGAATGCGGATCCTGGAGAGTAGACAAGAAATACAATACCAACAACGATACCAACATGCTGTTCTGCTACGCCTGCAAGGAATGGGGACCAATTAAAATAGAACCGTTGGTGCCTAAACTGGTATGAGCACAAACAATTGCAGCTACCCTTAAATGACATGAAATACGAATCCATAAGCGTAGGATAATGCAATTCTCAAGACGAGAGCAACTGATAATCGACACATTCCCAATGAAAGAAAAATACGCCTTGGAATACCTAAAAAAACACCACATAGACATTCAATCAAGAGCATGGTACCATAAGAAAAGACAGCTAAGAGAATACGCCAGAGCCATAATATACCAGGACGCAGAAGAGTTCGAAGCAAAACACGTAGAGAGAACAACGACCCTAAGATACCTACTGGACTTATCCTACGAAAACCTGGAAAAGGAACAGGATCCAATCAGAAGGCAAAGAATAATAGAATCAATCAGAGATTTACAGTATGACATTGCATCCTTTGACAATGCAAGCAGGGATATAATTGAAAAAGGTAAGGCAGGTGTACCCGTGGCAAGAGAAGAGCAACACTCGATCGTCACTACGGCACCACTATCCGTTACTGACGGCAGCTGACGTACCGAGAACTTTCTGGTGCGGACACTTTCTTGATCCTGAGGACAGATCCATCATAATACCTGACGGAGCAGGCTGCTGCTTCTGGCACTGGGTTGGACTGCCTAGAAGATGGAACAAGAGACATCCATGCTATCCGTGGCAGGAACAGGCTGACTCTGATTATGATAAATACGATTACATCTACATGAGAAAGCCTCCCAAGGTTGGGGCTACAAACTACTATCTCAAAAAGGCAATGCACCAGGCATGCACCAATCCGTTGTGGGCAAACGGCCAGGTAGCAATAGTGGTAGGAACAAGAGGAAACGAGGCCGAAAAGATGATTGAGAGATGCAAGGAGATACTTGCCTACAAGGATCATGAGGGTGTTCCGATTAGGGATGAGGATGGCCACATACTATCACGACTAAACATTAACCAGGAATATAACAACAAGAAGGAATTCTCGCTTAATTCGGTAGAGTTTCGAGCACACCCTGCAGACAACATCGACTCAATCAGATCCCAGCCAAACATGGTAATGATCATGATAGACGAGATAGCCTTCTTCAAGATGGTAGACCAGCAAAGGGTCAGGGATGCGTTTGAGCACTATATCGGAGGAGCGTCAGTGAAGATCATACTGATTACTACTGCAGGAAGATCCCCTAGCGGGGTAGGGTACGAAATCGAGGTAGAGCATCCATCAATTTACAAAAAGTATCTTTATGACGTGAACATAGGCTTGGCTGTTCACCCAGAATCCATGACGTCGCTATATGATGCTGAAGAGATACAAAAACTTCGTGGTACGATCTCGTATAATCGAAATTACCTAGGTCAGTGGGGATATGGCGCAGGAAACATTTACGATTCTCGCACTCTTGAGACATGTACTTCTGATTACACACTAAAAGATATATCTTCACTGCCTAACTGCCTGTCAATAGATCCTGCATATGGGAAGGTCAGGGACAAGCTATCTAGTAAGTTTGCAGGACTTGGCATGTACAAGGAGAATGGAAAGTTCCACACGAGGAGTTACTTTGAATTAGAAGAGCCATCAGACGAGGAGGCACTGGCCCGAGTACGCAAGGAGATCAAGGCATATGGCTACAAGACATTGGTGTGTGACGGACACTGGACAGGCATCATCAAGACATTCTCATCTGAGATAACAACACATGGAATCGTATACTCAAACCAGTTACAGGACATGACAGAGAACGCGCAAAAGCAGGTCAATGACCTGAACGTGAATCTGCACTTTACCCATGAGGAACTCATAAGGCAGCTAAGGGCAATCAAGAAGGATGAGAAAGGAGTGCCTAGCAAGAAGGAGTCTCGCTTTGATCTTGGTGACTGCTTTCAGCAGGGGCTATGGCACTTTGCAACCAGCAACCTGAGAATCATTAAAGTCTAATTAGTTCTCTTTATTTTACGAATAAACTGTTAGTGATTACTAGTGGTCGACAAGCGCACAAGTGCATTAACAGCTATTGCCGGAATAGCGGGAGACGATGTTATACCCGTAGATGATATCACCGACACCACTGAGACCCGAAAGATTACAGTTGATGATTTACATGCATTTAATGATTCTCGCACCAAGATACTTACCAATACTACTATCGATGCGGATGGTACAAACAATTCCATTACCAATATAGAAAACGCTGACATCAAGGCAGCAGCTGGCATTGAGCAATCCAAGCTGGCACTTGACATCACAAACTCCGAGATAAACGCAGGAGCACAGATTGACTACTCCAAACTTGCAGCACTTACTGATGGCAATATCCTGGTAGGCAACGCCTCAAACGTCCCAACCAGCGTCAACCCTACTGGTGATATAGATATTGACAACGCAGGTGTAACCTCAATCAATCCAGGTGTGATAGTGGACGCAGACATAAACGGTACTGCGGCAATCGCACTGTCCAAGCTGGCAACAGATCCATTGGCTCGCGCAAACCATACCGGAAATCAGGCCTTTACCACCATAACCGGGACAGTCCCGATAGCACAGGGTGGGTCAGGAGCCGTAACACAGCAGGCAGCCATTGATGCACTGACTGACGTAACATCAGCCACCAACGAGCATGTTCTGACAAAAGACACTGCTACAGGCAATGCTGTATTCAAGGCAGCAGCCGGTGGAGGTGGAGGCGTATGGTCACTTGTAGCCTCAGGCAGCGGAACTGGAACAAAGGTTCAGGTAGCCGTGTCTCCAAACGCATCAGCCCTAAAACTTAGAATAGACATTTCCATTTCTGCCCAATCAGGGGTATACCATCCATTGCTTACTTTTAATGACAATACTACGGCCAATGCCAGGACTGCATTATTGGATCTGCCCTCGGGGGTGTTTACTACCTTCACCGTGGAACGTGGATGCATGCTAACTCGTGTTGCAACAGGTGCCTTGACCGGCACGGGAACAATCGAGATAGACCTGTCTCAAATGGTTACCAACTCCAAAAAGACATGGAGGGGAACTACTACCTTTGGTGGGCTTGAGGCGACTTTGTCAGGATCAGAAACCCGTACTGCCGCAATTACAACAGTAGAATTAGTAGACCAGGATCTGGGCGCCAACACTGTTACTTCTGAAATACACGTATGGGAGCTAGTACCATAATGGCCAGAAGAACTCACGACAACAAAGTAGCAAAGAGGGGCAATTCCGTGTCTGACATAAATGCAGTTTTCGCAGCCTTCCCCGGGGTGTTAACCCGAATAGATATTGATGGTGGGGCAATCACCGTGGAGTGGGATGATGCAGGACTTACTGTATCCCAAATAGCACAAATTGTTTCTGACCTTTCAGCCGCAGGGGTGACACCATAGCATGGTAGACAAGCGAACCTCTGCATTAGACGAGCTGGTAGGAGCAGTATCTGACAGCGACGTACTTCCGATTGATGACCTTTCTGATACTTCTGAAACCAAGCGAATTACAAAAAAGAATTTAGTTACTAATATCGTAAACGCTGACATATCTGCAACCGCAGGTATTGTCGCATCCAAACTGTCGGGAGTGACTACAGCTTCCAGTGCGGACAACTTTACTAACAAGACCTTTGATGCCAACGGGGCAGGCAACTCGTTATCCAACGTGGATGTTGCAGACCTTGCTCCTGGCACGGACGGGGAATTAATTACATGGAGTGCCACTGGACAGCCCGTAACTGTCGCAACCGGCAACTCCGGACAGGTACTCACAAGCAATGGTGCAGGTACGGCACCCACATTTCAGGCCCCTGCTGCAGGCCTCCCCGTATCTGACAGTACCTCAATTGCCCAAGGTAACGGCGATCCTACAAAACAGGTAAGGTTCGAAGTAGATGGCAACACCACATCCGTAACAGGAATCATCGCTACGCAATTCACAACCGCAAAGACTGTCACATTGCCTGATGCAACTGATACACTCGTCGGCAAGGCAACCACTGACATACTTACTAACAAGACCTTTGATGCAAATGCTGCAGGCAATTCCATTTCCAATATCGATGTGGCTGATCACTCAGCTACCGGAACTCCTGACAATACAACGTTCTATAGGGGAGATAACACATGGGCAGTACCTGCCGGGGGCGGAGGAGGAACTTTTGCATCTCTTACAGATACCACTATTGCCACTCCATTGGCAGGCCATATCGCAATCTATGATGGAACCGACAGCTGGGATAACAAGGCCGTAAGCGGTGACATCACTATTGATGCTAATGGTCTTACTGGAATTGCGGCTGATGCAATAGTCGATGCTGATATCAATTCTGCTGCAGCAATATCATTATCCAAGCTTGCAACGGATCCGCTAGCCAGGGCAAATCATACCGGTACGCAGGATATCGTATCAACTACCAGCGGAACACTGACCGAGACTAGAGGGGGCACCAATCAGACTACTTACGCGACAGGTGATGTCCTTTATGCAAATGCAACTAACACGCTTACCAAGTTACCGATCGGAGCAAACGGAGAGGTACTAAAAGTCAATGCCGGAGTGCCCACATGGCAAGCCGAAGGTGGCGGAACCAATCACGATTTCCTATCTGCAACCCACACTGATGTGGTTGCAACCGCTCCTGTGCGAGGGGGAATAGTTCGAGCCAACGCTACACCTGCCTGGGAACAGCTTACCCTAGGGGCAGCAAACCAAATCTTACAATCAGATGGAACTGACGTCGGCTATGTAGCAGTGGGTGGAGATGCAACACTGGCTGCAGGAACCTTGACTGTCGCAAATGATGCGATAAGCAACGCAAAGCTTGCAAACGTTGCAACTGCCACATTCAAGGGAAGGGTTACGGCAGCTACTGGAGATCCAGAAGACCTTACTGGCACGCAGGCTACGACATTACTTGATACTTTTACTGATTCACTAAAGGGGCTTGCACCATCATCCGGTGGAGGTACTACCAATTTCCTAAGGGCGGACGGAACATGGGCTGCTCCGGTTGGCGGAGGTAACAACGATTTGCTTGATGGCTCAGTACACCAGGATACTGCCGCTGGAACCGTAGTCAGAGGTGATGTCATAATAGGTAACGCAACCCCAGCTTGGTCAAGACTGCCAAAGGGTACTGCAAACCAGGTTCTAACAATGGATGGCACTGCAACTGATGTGATTTGGGCCACCCCTGTATCAGGATTTACAGATCCAATGACTACCCGTGGAGATATTATAATTAGAGATGCACTAAACGCCACAAACCGATTGCAGGTTGGTACGGCAAACCAGATCTTACAGTCTGATGGTACCGATATCAATTATCAGACTGTTGGCGGTGACATCTCATTGGCCGGTGGAACTGCCACCATAGCTGCAGATGCAGTTGATGACGGGAAGATAGCAGCCCATACTACTACTAAAATCACCACCCTTGCAAAAGGACAGCTAAACACTGCCATCGTCTACAATGACCAGGCAAACACCTACACTGCAGGTACAAAGCAGACAGTATCCCAGTCAGCGACTACCGCAGGACTTAATCTTGGCACTGTCGAAGCACAGCCTTCCGCTCTGGCAGAGGCAGACGTATGGTATCAAGGCAATGATGATACGATAAAATTCAGAACTGCGGTTGCAACATTAACCGTATCCACGACTGATCATACACACACTGAATCCGATATTACTGATTTGGGAGTGACAGCTGCATTAAAATCCGACAACCTTTCGGTCTTTGCCGCAACCACCTCCGCACAACTGGCAGGTGTCATCTCTGATGAGACCGGCACCGGATCGCTGGTGTTTTCAAGTGCTCCTACATTGGTCAATCCAGCCCTTGGAACTCCTGCAAGCGGATCGTTGCTTAACTGTACAGACCTTTCGATAGTCACTGGAACTACTGGAACCCTGCCTGCAAGCCGTGTCTCTGGAACCTCTGGTGACTTTGATATTTCTGTCAGTGATGATAATTTTGCTTATGAAGGACAAGCCAACGCCTGGGGAGCAGTCAACCAAAACATCGCCTCCGGAGGAAAATGGCAGGAAGCCGGGGAAAACATATCTCCTATCGGGATACATGACATCACTCTTGATGCCCCTGCCTTTGTCGCAAGTACGGCCAATCCTCCCGTGACTACAGGATTACAGACAACCGAGTTTCCGACAAATGACGTAATGGTCAACTATTGGGAATTCACTAATGTTGCCCAAGACCAGGCCATACAAGCAAGTTCAAAACTACCCAGAAACTTTAACAATGTTGACATGAATGCCGTAATTGACTGGTCTCCTTCTGGCGGAACCACTGGAAACGTGATATGGAAAGTCAGTCTGCTGTTTCATGGAGATGATGATGGTCTGGATAGTGCCGCATTTGGAACCTTAGTTGAAATTTCTGATGCATTTATTGCAGTCGATGACCTGCAGCAAACGGCCAGCACTGCCCTGAATGTTCCTGGAGGCCTCTCCGATGGGGACAGGTTCTGGATCCAGATAGAACGAAACGCAAGCGATCCTCTGGACACCTTTGATGGAGACGCAAAATTATTGGGAGTGACATTACAGATTACTACTGACAAGGCGACTGCCGCATGATGAAAGCACTACCTCAAATGATTCTTAATTATGGTCCTGGGAGTATAATTCTATGACACTTACAACAGCTCAACAGGCAACACTAAAAGCACACATTCTGGCAACGCCCGTCTTGAATGCATTCCCAAATAACGAGGATGGGGCACAAGGCATTGCTGATTTACTAAACGTTCAAGCCGTCCCTGACTTTACGGTATGGAAGACAAATGTCACACTTAACGAAATGATGAATGCAATGGATGGACCTGAATTTGAATCTCTTACCACTGCTGAAACAGGAAGACTGCAGGCATTTGCAGCATTTTCGCCTGAAGGCATGAATCCAAGTTTTGCTGACAAGAGACAATTATTTGATGATACTTTCAATGGTGCTGGCGGCACCAATACCCGACCAGCATTGCTGGCATTATGGAAAAGACTCTCCAACGAGGTCGAAAAGCTGTTTGCAACAGGTACAGGTTCTGATGCAGACCCTGCAATAACGGACTTTGAAGGAAACATTTCAAGACAGGACGTATTCATCGCAAGGAACAGTTAGAAATGGTTGAAGTCAAGACTACCTATGGCACTAACCAGACCATAGCTCTGGACCTTGGGGCAACTCCTTTAGCTTCTTCTGCAACATTTACAGGCGGAAGAGAATCTACAGAAATTGATAATACAACTAATCTCTATATTGATGCTTTGGTTCAAGGATTTGTAACCGTAGGAACTACTCCTACTGTAAATACATCCATTCTAGTTTATGTATGGGGGTCAGACGTGTCTCTTGGCACTACAGCAATTGATGTATTGGACGGCACGGATTCTGATGAAACTTTGACCAATACCGGGGTTTTAAACAGTGCCTTGAAGCTAGGGGCCGTCATTAACGTATTAGCTGCAACATCAGATGTTACTTACAATATTGCTCCTTTTTCAGTAGCTGAGTTATTTGGTGGGGCACTACCAAAATTTTGGGGCCTCTTTGTCACTCACAACACGGGGGTTGCATTGAATACTACCTCTGCCAATCACGTCTTTCATTATAACGGAATTACATATACGAGTACATAGTAATGGCACGTAATTTCATTGCGGCTAACTCTGAAAGGGTCAAGTTCTTTTCCCCTCCTGCAAGACTTCCAGATGATTGGCCAATAACCATTCACTGTTGGAATTTTCCAGTCAACACAATCGAACAATCCGTCTTCGGGGTTCACGGGGCTAACAGTAGTGATAATATTGAACTTGCCAAAAGAGTCAGAACCGGAGGTAACATACGATACCAGCTTGTAGTTAACGCAGCCAAAGTGCAAGGTACGACAAACATCCCCCTTAATCTTTGGCACTCTGTAACAGGAGTCGTAAGGAGTGATATCGACAGGGAGCTGTTTGTAGATGGTGTTGCAAACGGAACTGCTACGACCTCCCAACCAATACAGCCCTACACTGATATGCATATGGGAGTAAAGGACAACGGTGCTGATTCCTTCGTGCAATATTTTGACGGAGATATTGGCCCGTGTGCCATATGGGGTACTGAATTGTTCCTACACGAGATAGAACTGCTTGCCAAAGGAGTGGATGCGAGAACCATCAGACCGCATGAACTGGTGTTCTATGCCGAACCTGGCATGCAATATCCCGTACTTAACGAGATAGAGACCTCCAATAACGGACAGATAGAAGGTGCAAGACCTGTCGCTGACCCACCACAACTGATCAAAAAATCGCCTTCAAAGTTTAGAAAGCCATGGTTTACCCTGCTTGATGATGTCGCAGCTCCTGCCGCACGTACGCTATTCACAGGACCTATTCCGCAGCCGATGATATGATGATGATGTACGAAATTAGTTCTCTTTTCAACTTGAACGGGATAAATACACAAT